>MKWU01003646.1_pt1 | contig 19833 bp, 15 predicted proteins | sample 809101 | NCBI WGS metagenome assembly MKWU01 (sample SAMN05860141, study PRJNA318959) | sponge metagenome | host: Aplysina aerophoba | place: Slovenia: Piran, Adriatic Sea, Gulf of Piran | collected 2013-05-07
CCCGTCGCGGTCCTGTCCGGCCCGTCATTCGCTAGGGAAGTGGCAGAAGGCCTGCCGACTGCGGTGACGATTGCCGCCCGCGAACCGTCTGTCGCCGCTGACTTTTCCGCCTTGTTCCATTGCGAGGTGTTCAGGACCTACACCCACGACGATATTGTCGGCGTCCAGGTAGGCGGCGCAGTGAAAAACGTCATGGCAATCGCCGCCGGCATTTCCGATGGTCTGGGTTACGGCGCCAACGCCCGGGCCGCGCTGATGGCCAGGGGGCTGGCTGAAATCATGCGCCTGGGCCAGGCCCTGGGTGGCAGGGTCGATACCCTCATGGGACTTGCCGGCCTGGGCGACCTGGCATTGACCTGTACCGACGATCAGTCCCGCAACAGGCGGTTCGGCCTGGCCCTGTCCCAGGGCAAGAGCCCTGAACAGGCGATGGCGGAAATCGGCCAGGCAGTCGAAGGCGTGCATACCACCCGGGTCGTCTGTGCGATGGCCGAACAACACGCGGTGGACATGCCCATCAGCAGGCAGGTTCAGAACGTCATTGACGGTAAAGTCAGCCCGCACGAGGCGGTACATGAACTGCTTGCCCGGGAACCCAAACCTGAAACAGGGTGATTTAACATGGATGCACAGGATACACAGGACAAAAAAAATAAAATATTTTTAGAGAAGTAAATGTAGTTTCCAGGCAGATAATGGCCTGAAAGGAGAATCAATATTATTCTTTTACATCCTGTATATCCTGTACATCCATGTTAATTACTTGGCTTTTTCCCAGGTCGTTGCAATAATTCGACGGTAACCAGCAGGAGAACCGCGACCAGGATCAGGAAGGTCGCGGCGGCCAGGATGGCCGGGCTGATCTCTTCCCGGATTCCGGACCACATCTCGCGCGGGATGGTACGCTGCTCGATGCCGCCCATGAACAGCATGATGACCACCTCATCGAGTGACGCGGCAAACGCGAACAGGGCGCCGGAAATGACCCCCGGGCTGATGATGGGTAACTGTACCCTGAAGAAACTGTATGCCGGTCCGGCTCCGAGACTGGCAGCCGCGAGCAGCAGTTCGCGGTTGAAACCGGCCATGGACGCGGTCACCGTGATGACGACAAAAGGCGCTCCCAGGACCGCGTGGGACAGGATCAGGGCGGTGTAGGTCTGGGTCAGGTTCAGGCTGGAATAGAAAAAGAACATGCCCGCGGCTGTGATAACGATGGGTACGATAAGAGGGGAGATCAGCAGTGCGGTGAGCGGCCGGCGCCAGGGCATCGCCGGGCTGGACAGGCCCAGGGCAGCCAGTGTGCCCAGGACCGTTGCCAGGGCCGCTGCAGAGAACCCGATGATGGCGCTGTTGAGGGCGGCGCTGCGCCATTGTTCGCCGAAAATGACCTGTTCGTACCAGCGCAGGGAATAAGCGTCCGGGTCCAGTTCCAGCATGCCCGTGGTGAAAGTAAAATAGGGTTCGGCGTTAAAGGACAGGGGGATAATCACCAGGATCGGCGCGACCAGGAACAGGAACGCCAGGCCGCAGAACAGCCGCAACGCCGTGCTTCCCGGACTAATCCGCATTTTCTGCCTCGCTCACGCGGTCCGGAGTCATGCCCCCAGCCTCATTCGATCCAGGCCCAGCACGCGGTCATAGAGCAGGAACAACAACAGGACGGCGACAAACAGTACACAACCCAGGGCAGCGGCCAGGCCCCAGTTCAACGAGGTCTGAATGTGGTAGGCAATGAAGTTGGATATCAACTGGCCGCTCTGGCCGCCCACCAGCGCCGGGGTAATGTAGTAGCCGATGGCCAGGATGAATACCAGCAGGCAACCGGCCCCGACACCCGGCAGGGACTGCGGCAGGTAGACCTGGCGGAACGCCCTGGGCCAATTGGCGCCCAGCGACATGGCGGCCTGCATCTGCACCGCGGGGATCCCGCGCATGACTGAATAAATCGGCAGGATCATGAAAGGCAGCAGCACGTGCGTCATCGCCACCAGGGTGCCGGTCATGTTGTGGATCATGGTAAGCCGTTGCTCGTCGGCGACGATTCCGACGCGGACCAGCAGGTCGTTGACCACACCCTGCTGCTGCAACAGTACGATCCAGGACGTGGTGCGCACCAGCAGCGAGGTCCAGAACGGCACCAGTACCAGCACCAGCAACATGCGGCTCATGCGGGGTGGCGAATGGGCGATTAACCAGGCTACCGGGTAGCCTATCGCCAGGCACAGCAGGGTAATGACCAGGCTTACCCGGATGGTCTTGATGAACAAGGTTCCGTAAATGCGGCGGTCCTCCGGTTGCCGAACGACCCCGCCGTCGCTGTCCAGCGTCAGGTCCAGCGCGTTCAGGTAGTAAATGGGTGTCACACGCGCCCCGGTCCGAACCAGTGCCTGCCAGATATCCGCTTCACCCCAGGCCGGGTTTATGTCCGGTAGTGTTTCGGACCAGGGAGCATCTCCTGCGCGTTTCAGTGCCCTGCCGCTGCGCATGATCACGCTGCGCATTCCGGAGGTGTCCCGGTTCAGCCGGGTGGCGAGCCTGCCGATTGTCTTTTCTTCCCGCGCCAGGCCAAGTTCACGGGCCGCCAGCGCGTACACCTGCTCCGCCGGCAATCCCGTACCGTCCCACTCCTCCAGCGCAGCTAAGGTTTCCGGCATTATGTCGGCGACAAGCGGATCGTACAGGCTGCGCATGAACATGCTGCCCAGGGGCGCAACGAACGTCACCAGGATGAACGCGGTCAGCGGCAGCGCCAGCAATATGGCGCCGGTGCGGGCTTTGTTTAACATGTCTTTACCACAGATCTATCCGCAGATTACGCAGATTAGCGCAGATAAATCATTTAACCAACCAGGCGGCGAAGCGCTCGTTCATCTCGTCCTGGTTGTCGGCCCACCATTCCGGGTCTTCCAGGACTGCGTTGCTAATGTTCTGCGGCGCATTGGGCAGGTGTGGTTCCATATCGATACCCGTCTCCAGGTGCTTGTCGACCAGCGCCAGGGATGAATGGCGCAGGGGACCATAGGAGATATACCTGGTCAGGTTGGCCAGGGACTCGGTGCTGGTGGCGAACGCGACGAACTGGCGAGCCAGTTCCAGCTTGGGTGTGCCGGCAACGATAACCTGGTAACCGAACGCCAGCAACTGGCCGTCCCAGACGATGGTCAGCGGTTGATTCTCCAGTGCCCAGGCGTTGAAAATCCGTCCGTTGTAGGCTGTGCTCATAACGACCTCACCGTCGGCCAGCATCTGCGGAGGCTGCGCGCCGGCCTCCCACCAGACGACCTGGTTCTTGACAGTGTCCAGTTTGCGGAAAGCGCGGGCGATGCCTTCTTCGGTGGACAGGAGTTCATAGACCCGGGCGGACGGAACACCATCCGCCACCAGGGCAAATTCCAGGTTGGCGTTGGGCGCCCGGCGCATGCCTCTGCGGCCCGGAAACTTCTCAAGGTCGAAGAAGTCGGCCATCGTCGCCGGTTTCTGTTCGGGGAAGCGGGTGTCGTTATAAGCGTATACCGTGCTGTAGACCAGGTTCTTCGCACCGCATTCCACGTCATAGACGTCCAGGAAATCCTGCGTTGCCGGGGTGCCGTCCGGCGCCGGAGGGAGGGTTTCGTAGTCGACTGTTTCCAGCAGTCCCTCATCACAACCCAGCAGCGCATCGCCGGCTTCCATATCGACCACGTCCCAGGACACGTTGCCGGTCTCGACTTGTGCCCTGACCTGGGCGAGTCCGCCGTTGTATTCATCCAGCTTTATCTGAATGCCGGTCTCCTCGACGAAGCGCTCGTGGTAAGCCTTGACGGAACTCCTGGCATAGGAACCTCCCCAGGACACAACGGTGATAAACTGATCTTCCTGTGCGTTGACCGGTACAGTCGACAACATCATGGTTGAAGTCCAGGCAGCGCAGAGCAGGACAGATGTCTTGATGGTTTTCAACAGAATTCTCCTATAAGTTATTTGAATACTTGGGGTCAGAGCAATTGCTCTGACCCCAAATTTGTGTTAACGGTTGTATTACGGTTAATGGGTTGTGGTGATGCCTGTTTCAGGTCCAGCGCACGGCAATCGGTGACCAGCCAGCCCAGGGTGACCGTGTCTCCCGGCAGGATCCCGCCGTGGCCGATGACATTGGGTATTTTAACGATAAATTGACTGCGCCCGAGCAGCGCGGCATGGATGCGCAGGTGATCGCCCATGAAAATAATATCTTCCACTTCGGCTTCAAAGCAATTGGGATAGAGGTCAGGCGGCGGGTTCAGCGCCACCCGCTCGGGGCGGATAGTGAGACAGGTGTGAGAGTCGTTTTCATCGATTGCCACGGGGAAAGCTCTTATGATTTGACCTGCCACTTCCACCTGGCACTCATCGGGATCGTGGTTGACTATGCGACCCTCGACCTGGTTGTTCTCACCGATAAAATTGGCTACGAACAGGCGTTGCGGTTCCTCGTACAGGGCTTCCGGCGAAGCCACCTGGCAGATGCGGCCCTGCTCCATGACTGCAACCCGGTCCGACAGCACCATGGCCTCACCCTGGTCGTGGGTTACGTAGATCATGGTTACCTCGAGCCGCTGTTGCAGGCGGCGGATCTCGTACTGCATTTCCTCGCGCAGGCGCCGGTCCAGGGCGCCCAGGGGTTCGTCCATCAATACCAGGTCCGGTTCAAATACCAGGGCGCGGGCGATCGCGACGCGTTGCTGCTGGCCGCCGGACAGTTGCGCCGGCCGGCGCTCAGCGAAGTCCCGGAGCTGCACCATGTCCAGCGCCCGCATGACGCTGCGGGTTATGTCGTCCCTGGGTAGCCGCCGCGCCTGCAATGGGAATGCAAGGTTTTCGCCGATCGTCATGTGGGGGAACAGTGCATAGTGTTGAAACACGACGCCGATGTTTCTCTTCCAGGGCTTGACCTGGTTGACCGGGCGGCTGTTCAGCCAGATCTCGCCGCTGCTGGGTTCCTCGAATCCGGCCAGCATCTTCAGGCAGGTCGTCTTGCCCGATCCGGATGGCCCGAGCAGGGTGACGAATTCGCCGCGCTCGACACTCAGGCTGAAGTCCAGGACCGAGAATGTCTGCCCGTCATAGCTCTTGCTGACGTTGAAGAATTCTACGAACGCGTGGCTGGTCATAAATCTACAGGATCATTTAACATGGATGCACAGGATATACAGGATAAAATATTTTAAATCTTGTTTTTGCAGTAAACTGCTTGAATCGGGGCTGAAATTATAAATTAACCGAAGCGCCCTTATTATAATATCCTGTTCATCCTGTGTATCCATGTTAAATTTAAATAGTTCTGTACATCCATGTTGAATCTTCGCAACAAGCTTGCCACAGACTTCTGCGGGATGCAGTTCGACACGCCGCTGGTTTTATTGTCGGGCTGTGTCGGTTTCGGCGAGGAATATACCCGGGTCAAGGGTTTTTCCAACCGGGATGCCGGCGCTGTTTGCCTGAAGGGGACGACGCTGGAGCCGCGCCTTGGCAACCCCCCGCACCGCATTGCGGAAACATACCTGGGTATGTTGAATTCCATCGGTTTGCAAAATCCGGGGGCGAGACGGGTAGTGGATGAATACCTGCCGGAACTGGATTTTGCCGAGACGCGTTTCATCGCTAATGTCTGCGGTTCCACGATAGAGGAATACGCGGAAGTGACCCGCATCTTCCATGACTCACCCATCGACGCCATAGAGGTCAATATCTCCTGTCCGAATATCAAGGAAGGCGGCGTCAGCTTCGGCAACTACCCGGAGATGTCAGCGCAGGTCGTCTCGGCGTGCCGCAACGAGACCGACAAACCTATCATCACCAAGCTCTCGCCGAACCAGACCGACATCGTGGAAAACGCGCGCCGCTGCATTGACGCGGGCAGCGACGCCCTGGCGGTGATCAACACCGTTACCGGCATGGCTGTCGACCTGGACACACGCGAGCCCGTTATCGGTACGAACCAGGGAGGGTTGTCGGGTCCGGCCATCAAGCCTGTTGCGCTGCTCAGGACCTGGCAGGTCTACCAGGTATGCAGGGACAGGAACATACCGATTATCGGGCAGGGCGGCATTACCACCGCAAACGACGCCCTGGAATTCCTCCTGGCCGGAGCCAGCGCCATCGGTGTCGGCACAGCTTTGTTCTACGACCCCCTGGTCTGCCAGAAGATCAACGCTGGCATCGTGCAATACCTGGATAAACACGGCATTGACAGTGTGACTGATCTGGTGGGGACCCTGAATGTGAAAACATGATTTATCCGCAGATTACGCAGATGAACGCAGATGATTTGAAGTGAAAAACCAATCCGGTGTCATTTGTCGGGGGTACGTGTACTACGATTCAGTATTGGAAGTGCGCTTTTAGCTGTAATCAAACAATTAGGGCAAGATCATACTTTCGGTCATAAGTAGAGGGGTTTTTATTCCAAAGAGGTATAAATAAGCAGTGAACTCCTGGATTTTGTGGGGATCATAGCAGTATTCACCCTAAAATGAGGAGATACCCATGAGTTTACTGGCCCAATTAGCGACGATTGACGACCCGCGGCGTGATATCAACAAGAAGCATGCGTTGTTGGACATTCTGTTTTTGACGGTGAGTGCGGTATTGTCGGGGGCGGAGGGTTGGAAGGATATCAAGGAATTTGGTGATGAGAAGCTGGATTGGCTACGTCAATACCGGCCGTTCGGTAATGGGATACCGGTGGATGATACGATAGCGCGGGTGGTGCGAGCGATAGACCCGACGCAGTTCAACCGGGCGTTCATTGCCTGGGTGAATGAGGTGCGGCGGGCGCAGGGGCAGGAGCAGATTGCCCTGAACGGGAAGACCTTGAGGCGTTCCCATGACGGGGAGAAGCAGGCCGCCCTGCACAGCATCACGGCCTGGGGGCACGAGTGTGGTCTGGTCTTGGCACAGATGAAGTCATCGGGGAAGAAGAACGAACAGGCCTCGGTGATGGAGATGTTGGAACTGCTGCAGGTGGACGGCGCGCATATCACCGCGGATGCGATGAACACGCAGAAGAAGATTGCTCGGAAGATACACGAGAAAGGCGGGGATTACACGTTGTCGCTGAAGGATAACCACAAGACCTTTCAGCGGGAAATACAGGCGTACTTTCATAAGGTTACACGCGATGACCCGGACCGGGTAGCCGTGTATGAGGAGGTCGATGGGGGGCATGGCCGGGTGGAGCGGCGCACCTGCCGGCAGTTGCCGGTGAGTGACTGGGTGAGCGAGGCGGCGAAGTGGCCGGGACTGCAAACGGTGATAGAGATGGAACGGGAACGGCACCTGCCGGGGCAGGCGGTGGAAACCGAGACGCACTACTATATCAGTTCCTTGCCGGTGGATGCGGTCCGGGTGGCGCGCGGCATACGTCAGCATTGGGAAGTAGAGAATAAAGCCCATTGGGTGCTGGACGTGGCGTTCAAGGAGGACGACTGTCGGATTCGCAAAGGGGACGGGGCGGAGAACGTGGCGATTATCCGGCGCTTCTGTCTGAACCTGGCGCGCTTGCATCCGCACAAGAACAGTATGCGGGGGAAACTCAAGCAGGCCGGGTGGAGTGACACAAAACGGGCTGAAATCCTGTTTGGACAAGCCGGATAAAAGTATGCGGTTGCCCTAATCAAACAATCACCGATACCATTAAATTTATAAAAAATCTGTGTTATCTGCGTTAATCTGCGTAATCTGCGGATAGTTTCTCCAGGCGCCTTAAGAACACTGTCATCTCTTTTGCCGCCTGGACGTCGCCCCGCTCCGAGGCAATTTCGATACCTTGTGTCAGCGCGGCCACGGCAGCCGGTATCTTCCCGGCGGCGCCCAGGGTGCGGCCGTATATTTTCCAGGCTGCCGAGTAGTTCGGGTCCAGTTCAACGGCCCTGGCCAGGTGGGGTTCGGCCTCGGCGTACTTCTTTTGCTGAAACAGCACATTGCCCAGGGTGAAGCGCAATAGCGCGTTGTCTTCACCACCGGCCAGCATCGCTTCGAGTTTTTTTGTATCCATCGATTTCTACTGGGGACAGAATTAATTCTGTTCCCGAATTTACACAGTATCTATTGGGGACGGATTTAAATCCGTCCCCATTGTTTGCTATCTCTTTTGTCCGACCAGCATTGCTTCGTTTCTGAATCCCTGTTCGGTGTCACCTGTCGTTCCCTCCTCGTGGTAGTAGATAATGTGCAGGGACTGGAACAGGTGCAGCAGTTCGTTGGGCTGCAAGCGGTACGCGGGATTTTGCGGGCCGGAATCCGACACTTTTTCCCGGATGAAGGTCTGGTAGAAAAGTAATCCCCCGTCTTTCAGGGCAGAAATGATAGCGGGAACGATTGTTCTCTCCAGGTAGCGGCTGACCACGATAATATCAAATGACGCCGGCGCCGGCGGGTCGGCTGCAACGTCGCGCTGTTCCGTGTTGAGCGGCGCCCCGCTCCGTCCTGCCTGCTCTGCCAGCCGTTGCAGCACCACTTCGGACAGGTCCCAGGCGCTGGTTGTATAACCCATGCGCGCAAGATAAAGTGCGTTGGCGCCGCGCCCGCAAGCCAGGTCCAGGGCCAGTCCGGCGGCCGGCAGCAGGTGCGAGTGGGCGGACAGGACCCGGCAGGGCTGCCCGGCTTCCGTATCCTTTTCCGTATAGATACGATCCCATTTGCGTTGGTCGGCCCGGGTCATTACTTACGCCAGAAGGTCGGCGTCATCAGGACCAGCAGGGTGAAGATTTCCAGCCGCCCGAGCAGCATGGCAAGACAGAGCAGCCACTTGGAAATATCGTTGATGCCGGAATAATGGGCGCTGACATCACCCAGTCCCGGTCCCAGGTTATTCAGGCATGCGGCCACCGCGGAGAATGCCGTGACCTGGTCCAGGCCGGTAGCCATGAGTAATATCAGCAGCAGGGCGAATATCGCCACGTAAGCGGCAAAGAAGCCCCATACCGCGTTGATAACGGCTTCGTCGACCGGTTTGCCGCCGAGTTTGATGGGAATAATGGCGTTGGGATGGACCAGGCGCCTGATCTCACGCTTGCCCTGCTTGTACAGCAATACTACCCGGATGACTTTCAGGCCTCCCCCCGTCGAGCCCGCGCAGCCGCCCATGAAACTGGCGAAGATCAGCAGGACCGGCAGAAACGTCGGCCAGGTCTGGTATGCGGTCGTGGTAAAGCCGGTAGTCGTTGCAATGGATACTGACTGGAAGATCCCGTGGCTGATCGCACTTTGGGTGTCGTCGTAGTTTCCAAGAGAAACCAGGTAAACGCAGGTAATGACACAGAGGACGAACAGGACACCGAACAGGGCTTTTACCTCCGAGTCCTTGCGGTAGGTATTCAGGCTCAATGAACGCCAGCTGACGAAATGCAGGGTGAAGTTGATGGCGGCTATCAACATGAATACCACTGCAATCGTGTTGATCAGCCTGTTGTCGAAATAGCCGATACTCTGGTCATGGGTCGAGAAGCCACCTATGGATACCGTGGAGAAACTGTGACTGACGGCGTCGAACAACGACATCCCGGCAATCCAGTACATGAGCGCGCAGGCAATCGTCAGGGACAGGTAGACATACCACAGCGCCTTGGCCGTTTCGGTGATCCTGGGCGTCAGTTTCGAGTCCTTGATCGGCCCCGGGGTTTCCGCACGGTAAAGCTGCATGCCGCCGATCCCCAGCATGGGCAGGATGGCCACCGCCAGCACGATGATGCCCATTCCCCCCAGCCATTGCAGCTCCTGCCGGTAGAACAGCAGGGATTTCGGCAGCTGTTCGAGACCCATAATCACCGTTGCGCCGGTGGTGGTCAGGCCGGAAACGGATTCGAATAACGAGTCGGTAAATGTCATGTCGGGGAAGGACGCGAGCAGGAAGGGCATGGCGCCGACCAGGCCCAGACCTGCCCAGAACAACACCACAACAACAAAGCCGTCACGCAGGCGTAATTCCCTGTTAACCCGGTGCACCGGCAGCCACAGGAAGGCGCCGATGCTGAGAATCAGGAGGAAGCAGAGCATGAATGTCTTGACTGTCTTGTCCTGGTCCGACAAGGCAATGGCAAGGGGGGGCAGCATGGTGGTACTGAACAGCATCATCAGCAGCCCCAGTATTTTCTGGATGACGAGTAGTTGCATTTAGCCCCGAAAATGCATCTGGTGGGGGATTACAGAAATGTTACCTTGACCTGGAACAGTCTTTCCACTTCGGGCACGCGTTTCTTGTCGCCCACCAGCAGGATGACATGATCTTCGGATGCGATTACCGTGTCGTGATGTGCAATCAGCACCTTGTCGTCGCGGACTATGGCGCCGATACTGGTGCCGGGCGGCAGGGGCAACTCTTCAATCGACCTGCCTACGACGTCGGACGTTGTTTTATCGCCGTGCGCGATGGCTTCCATGGCTTCCGCCGCGCCGCGCCGTAACGAGTGCACCACCACCACATCACCTTTGCGGATATGCGCCAGCAGGCTGCCGATGGTAGCCTGTTGCGGTGATATGGCAATGTCGATTACATCACTCTGCACCAGGTCGACATAGGCTGCCCGGTTGATCAACGCCATGACCTTGTGCGCGCCAAGGCGCTTCGCCAGCATGCAGGAAATGATATTTGCCTCGTCGGCGTTGGTCAGGGCGCAGAAAACGTCGGTATCGTCTATATTTTCTTCGATCAACAAATCCTCGTCCGCAGCGTCACCGTTAAGGACGATGGCATTGTTCAACTCCTCGGAGGCGCTCTGTGCCTGTGCCTGGGACAATTCGATAACCTTCACCAGGTATTTGTTTTCCAGTAATTTTGCCAGGCGCCGGCCGATATTGCCGCCGCTGGCGATGATGATGCGTTTCACCGGCTTGTCCGTTTGCTTGATCGACTTCAACAGGTTCCTGATATGTTTCGGAGCGCCGATTATGAACACCTCGTCATCCCGTTGTATTTCTGTAGCGCCGTCAGGCGTGATTGCCTGTCCGCCGCGAAATATCGAGATGATGCGGAAATCTATGTTCGTCAGGTGTGCGGCCAGTTCACCGATACTTTTGCCGATGATCATGCTCTGGCCGGTTATTTTTACGGCAACCATCTGCACGCGTCCATCAGCGAAATCGAGCACCTGGAGGACGCCGGGGAAGCTGATCAGACGGGCAATGTACTCGGTAACGACCTGTTCCGGGCTGATCAGGACGTCAACGGGCATCGCTTCCGAGGCAAACAGGTCTGCGCTTTTCAGGTATTCGTGGTCGCGCACCCGCGCGATTTTCGTGGGTGTATGGAACACCGTGTAGGCAACCTGGCAGGCCACCATGTTGGTTTCATCGCTGTTGGTTACCGCAATGATCATGTCCGCGTCATTTGCGCCGGCCTGTTCCAGCACCGAGGGATGTGACGCGGAGCCGTTGACGGTTTGCAGGTCCAAGCGTTCCTGCAGGTTGCGCAGTACCGCCGGGTTGCGGTCTATGACGGTAATATCATTGGCTTCGCTGCAGAGATTGGCGGCTACTGACGAGCCGACCTGGCCTGCACCCAGAACGATGATTTTCACGATTTTATGTCGATACCCAGGGACTTCAGCTTCCGGTACAGGTGGGTACGCTCCATGTGGACGTTCCTGGCCATTTTGCTGACACTGCCGTTCGCCATTTTAAGCTGGTATTCCAGGTAGTCCCGTTCGAAATTTTCACGGGCCTGGCGCAAGGGGAGGTCCAGGTTCGATACGTTATCGGACTCTTTTCTGGCCGGCTGTTCTCCCAGCGCCGTCTCGATTTCTTCCAGGTCGATTGCCGCGTCGCCTCCCAGTATCAGCATCCTCTGGACCAGGTTCTTCAACTCGCGGGAATTTCCGGGCCAGGGGTAGCGGCGCAGCCTGTTCAGCGCAGCCGTGGTAAAGAAACGGTACGGCAAGCCTTCGCGTTCGACGAAGAAATTGACGAAATACTGCAGGATGTCGGGCACGTCTTCATAATATTCCCTGAGCGGCGGCACCTTTATCGGCACGACGTTCAATTGAAAGTACAACTCGTCCATGAAGGCGGACTCCTTGACCCGGCCGGCCAGGCGGTGGCGGGTGGCGGTGACTATCCTGGTCTTCAACGGCACGGCCTCAATTCCGTTGACGCGTTTATAGGACCGGTTCTTCAACGTCTCCTGCAGGCGCGCCTGGGCTGCCAGGTCCAGATCCGCGATATCCTTGATGAACAGGGTTCCTCCTTCAGCCTCATCGAGAAAGCCGTTGTGTATGTTACCTTCCTGCTCTTCACCGTAGAACTCGCTGATTGTGGTCTCAGGGTCCAGGGCCGAGACGCTGACGTTGACAAAAGACCTGTCTTTCCCCGGGCCTGCGGCATGCAGGTAGCGGGCCACCGCCTCCTTATCCGTTCCCGGTTCGCCGGTGATCAGTACCGGCGTATCAAGACCGGCCACCTTTTCCAGTTGTCCCCGCAACTGCGCCATCAACTTGCTTTTACCGATAATCCTCGCCGGTTCCGACGGATAGCGGCGCAAGCTCAGGTTTTCTTTCTGCAGTCTTGACGCGTCCAGGGCATTTTTTATGGTCAGGACCAGCTTGGCCAGCGACAGCGGTTTTTCCAGGTAATCATAAGCGCCCAGACGGGTGGCCTCGACCGCAGTGCCTATATTGCCGTGTCCGGACATCATGATGACCGGGTTGGTCAACTTGCCCGATTCGTGCCATTCCTTCAGCAGGGTAATGCCGTCTATGTCCGGCATCCAGATATCCAGCAGCACCAGCCGGGGGCGGAATTGTTCCATCAGGGTCCGGGCGCTGTTGCCGTTTTCGGCCGTAGTCACCTCGAATCCCTCGTCCACGAGGATCTCGCTTATCAGGTTTCTGATCTCTGCCTCATCATCTACAACGAGAATTCTTTCGCCGGTCATACTGCACCTCTGTTCCTGGTGGCCGCGCGTTCCTGCGCGAGTTTACTCTCGGTGACGGGCAGCCTGATGACGACACAGGCTCCCGGACCGTCCACGTTATTCCTGATCATGACCAACCCGCCATGTTCTTCCACAATTTTTTTCACGATTGCCAGTCCCAGGCCTGTGCCTTTCTGTTTGGTGGTTACGTAAGGTTCAAATACAGTCGATATTATATCCTCGTTTACGCCGCTGCCGGAATCCCTGATACGGATTTCAATATAATCCATGGCAGGTTGGCTGATACGGGCAGTAGAGACGGACAGGGTCAAATCCTCTGCCCGGTCACGTGCGTCGATTGCATTTTTTATGACATTGTTGAAGACTTGCCGCAACCGGCCCGCATCTGCGCGGATAACCGGTTGATCTTCCGTAAGATTTAAAGTGATCGTAACGCCTGTATCCATTTCCCGGTACAGGTCCGCCACTTCCTCCAGCAAGAGGTTCAGATCCACATCGCGTGGCGCCATGACCGGCGCCCTGGCGTAATCGGAGAATGCGTTAACCATGCTTTTCATGGTTTCCACCTGTTTGATGATCGTCGTGGTCAGCCGATCCAGCGTCTCAGCCTGGTCCGGCGGAGACGACCCGAGGTACTTGTGGCGCAACCTTTCTGCCGCCAGTTGTATCGGTGTCAGCGGGTTTTTAATCTCGTGGGCGAGCCGCCGGGCCATTTCACTCCAGGCCGCCTCGCGCTGGCCTTGCAGCAATGCGGTGATATCGTCGAAAACGATGATATGGACCAGGTTCTTTTCCCCGGCCGGGACAACGGAGGTCCCCCTGCACATGAGCACCTGCCGGCCGCTTGCCCCGAACAGGATTACCTGCTGGTCCCATACCGGTTCGCCCTGGTCTATGTGGGACTGGAACAGGTTCTTGAGTTGTTCCAGGTGCTTGTAGCTCTGGCAGATGCGGCTGAACGAATGGCCGATATTCTCGCTGATGTCTATGCCCAGGATCCTGCCGCCGCTGATGTTCGCGGTACGCAGGCAATTTTGTGTGTCCAGGACCAGTACCCCTGACGACAGCCGTTCCAGTACCGCCTGCAGGTACTTATGCTGGGTTTCCGCTTCATCCTGGCTGCGCTTTGCCGCGTCCCTGGCGCTGGCTATCTTGCGGGTCATGTCGTTGAACGAGGCGACCAGGAATCCCAGTTCATCATTAGCCGGAACCGGCAGCCTGGTATGGTAATCACCCTCGGCCACGGATTTCGTCCCTTCCGCCAGGTCGCGAATCGGCGCGGCCAGTTTCCTGGCTGAATAAAACGCCGCCCATACCGCGGAGAACATGCTGAACAACAACACCATTGTCAGAATCAGGACAAAACTCAGCTTGAGTTGCTCGCGCAGGTAGGACAGTTCCTCGTACTGGGTAAAAGCCGACTGAACGTTCTGCGCCAGGTCGTTTACCCGTTCGGTGACCGGATACAATGCCTGCATGATGCGCGGCTCGGTGCCGATCCGGGAGTTCGGCACGTTGACTACCACGCGGAACGACAGGCCGGCATTTCTTATGGTATCCATGCCGATATAACTATTGCCCTGCAATACCTGGAACAGCGCGGTTTCATCGGGCGAATCCGGCACCAGGTTGTCGGGATTCGTGGAACTGGAACCGATAATGATCCCCTGTCTTGTCATCACGGTCAGTTCATCGGCGCCGCTCCGGCTGCGGTACTGGTCGATTTCAAAGGGGATCAAGGCATCGTTGGTCAGCGAAATTTCTTCGGCCATGGTTTCGGACTGCCGCAGCAGTTCCTTCATACGGTTCTCCAGGCCGAGCCGGCTCAACTCAAGCGAGTCCTCCAGGGCGCGCTCTACGCGCAGGTCAAACCAGCTGTCGATGCCGCGGTACAGGAAATCCAGGGAAAAGGAGTAAAGGATCAGCACCGGCGTGACCGACAGGATGACGAACATCGTCACCATGCGCACGGTCAGACGGGCGCCGGCCGCGCGTTCGCGCACCTGCTTGATGAGGCTGCGGATATTCAGGCCTATCAGTACCACCAGGGTAAGCAACCCGAGGGTGTTGAAGATCAGCAACCCGGCATAAATCTCATCGAACTGCGCCGAAGTCTGCAGCGCCTTGCTCATGCTTAACAGTGACGCCAGCAGGCAACCGAAAAGCAGTACGCCGATCAGGAGTATTGTTTGTCCGCCGTTTTTCATCGTTACCTGATGGTCCACCGGTGCCATTTACCGCCCATTTGCCATTTATCCGACAGGAAGGCGATGGGTTTCAGCGGCGGCGGCAGGTTATCCACGTTCATTTCAGCCCTGATCATGCCGGTCAGGCCAGAATCATCTGTTATTTTATTATTGTTCATCAAATGATAGCGGTCGATCTTCCCCATGTATTTTAGTGCATTTTCCAGCGTATCGAATTGGCGCCGTTCTGATTTTCTGACGTTCCTGACGGTATACACGTCCGACAGCGGCCGGTGGTCCAGTTTGAACTTAAGCGTTTTCTCCTGGTAAACCCTGTCCCAGAGCCATTTACGCTTTTCCTTGACCCTGACAATTATCCTGATATCCAGGTCCACGCCGTGGTCGAGCGCTTCCAGCAGGTCGTCGTGCAGGCTGAAATTTACCCGCGCATCGAGGTAATAACTATCGTCGACCAGTTGGCTGGAGGCGTGTTCCACCGTAATCCCTTCCACCGCGCATACACCGGCGGAAAGCAATAAAAACAACACACCCGGCGCCACCCGACTTGTTAATGTCATTGCCATTCATTACAGTATGGTCACTTTCGTGCCTGTGGTCAAAATCACTGTGAACAGACCATTTCCCGCTCCCGCCGGCGCGTCTTCCCTGCACTGGAAATGAGATTACCCGTATGTCGTATAAATCTGGCTGTTGATAATCAGTGCAAACAGTTCTGATTTAGAGGTGATTTTAAGTTTTTTGTAGGCGCGATTCCGGTAGGTTTTTACGGATGACACCGAAACCTCCATTTCTGCAGCGATTCCATCTGTGGTCTGGCCATAAATAATCAGATCGCACACTTCCGTTTCCTGTCTGGTCAGTGGTGAAAAGTAGTCAACGCCGTTCTTTTGTAAAAAGGATATTACATGCTTTTCATTGTGTTTTTGCCACTCGTCAGCGCCGCATATCTGAAAATGTAGCAGAACCAGATTCATAACCAGTGGCAACATGCGCTCAAGCCTGTGAATTTCATCACTGGTAAACGGACCGCTCCTGACCGCTCTATACAGATTTAACTGATAAATCCTTCCTTGAGTCACCCGTAATTCATAGACTTTTTCGAGGATGCCGCTTTGTTTATAAACTGATGCAATTTCAGGGTGGTTCACATGATCAGGCCGATAATGAAATACGCCCTCGGGCTCTAACAGGCCCTTGGCAATTTGTTCAAGATTATGATCAAAGGCATGGTTTATCTGCTTGGTATATGCGTCGGCGCGTCTGGTTGCATGCTGTGCCCAATGATACGAAACCGTACCACCAACAAGGGATAATCGCTGCTCTTTAACCCGTGCGGCATCAAAAATATGCACTGCGAAATGTGCGATATCAACAACTTCACATAAAAGCGCATAGACATCTGATTCAAAGGTGTCTCTGGTAATAGTACCGGTGAGCTTGACTACTTTTCCCCAAATGCTGCTATTTATTTTGTCAAATTGATCCACGGCTTACCAATCCAGCTCTCGTCGATAGGTGTCTCTGTCAACCTCCCGGATGACAATGGTCTGCCCGGCAATTTCGTAGAATACTTAACATGTGTATGCGCCCTGCATGTATCCCGAAACGGCTATACAGCCAGGTACAGAATACATCATACTATGGTAGAAAAAACCGCACAGATGTCAATGTCGTCAACCTGACAGGTGGGGTCAGAGTAAAAACCCATAAATTCCGGGGTCAGAGTAAAATCGCCGAGGACGATGGCAACAGCAGAATCGGCGGTGATTTTACTCTGACCCCGGAATTTAGCGGGAACTGCTGTCGATGTCATTAACTTCAATCGTAAAGGTGGAATATGAAACAACTTGCCCGTCTGTTTGCCCTGGCCCCGGTCAGCCTGACTTTATTGCTTGCGGCCTGCTCCGGGGAACAGGCGCCTGCGGACAATACAGCCTCCGCAACGCCGCCGGCGGACCTGGTGTTCACCAACGGCTATATCTACACGGTTGACGCGCAACGCAGCGTGGCCCGGGCAGTGGCAGTGCGGGCCGATAAAATTCTCTTTGTCGGAAGTAATGAAGCGGCGCTGGGATACGTCAGAACCGGCACACAGGTACATGACCTGGGCGGGCGCATGATGTTGCCGGGGATACATGACATGCACGTCCACGCCACCGGGCTGGCCGAGCCCAGCCTGTGCAACCTGGAAGGCGAGGTGAAACCCATGGAAGAGCTGGTGCCGTTCCTCAAGGACTGCATTGAACAGCGGCGGCTTCCTGCGGGTGAATGGCTGGTGGTGGTTGGCTGGGCCTCGGGCAACGAGCCGAGCGACCGCTACAAGAATATGCGCATGGCGCTGGATGCGGTGTCGGACACGCGCCCGATCGTATTGTGGAGTTCACACTCCGCAGCCTTTAACAGCGCGGCCTTTGCCCAGGCCAGGGACCTGGAGGGCAAGGTGGTGGGCATGAACCGGGAAACCCTGCGGACGGTGTATGCAGACTACCAGGAGATGGTGTCGGTGGATGAAACCGGCGAGCCGACCGGGAAGGTGGTCGAAGATGCGCGCGATTTCATTCGCGATACCGTGTTTGAGGACCTGATGGGGCTGAATGAACGGGAAGATTACGCCATGCCGGCAGTGGCAAGGATACTGGCCCAGTCCGGCATTACTTCTATCCAGGATCCCATGTCGGTGGCGCGCACCCTCGAGATGTATGACTGGTTTGAGAAAAGCGGCGCCATGAGTTTTCGGGTAAGAGCTCACTTTTACGGCCAACCCCATGCCTCGGTTTACAGCAGAGACCCCGATATCATGGCGCGCATCCCCGAGCACGTGGCGCAGTTCAGCGAGTTGCGTGAGAAATACCGGGATTCGGAGTTTATCCAGGCCAACGGCGTGAAGTTTTTCATGGACGGCGGCCTGTACGGCGCGCCGCGCCCGTTTCCCGAGCCGTCCACCCTGCCGATTACCGGCATTATCGGCGAGTTCAAGCAACCGATCTTTCACGCCGGGGAAGATGGCATGCTGGACCTGGCCGGGTACGTGGACCTGGAGAGTGAAACCTGTGTAAACGTGCGCGCTGATTTCGCTACCTACCAGGACGCCGGTCGCGCCGCCCGTTTCGCCGGGGAACACGGGTATCACCCGGTCCAGTGCGTGAAAACCGGCGGCCACCTGGGTCACAGCGCCGACTACGTGAACGAATACATCAGGCAGATGACCGAGGCGGGCTTTCATATTCACGTCCACGCGGAATCCGACCTGGCGATGCGTACACTCACCGACGCCTTCGAGGCCAACAAGGAAACGGCGGACAGGCTGGGCGTCACGCAAACCATTGCCCACGCAACACTGGTGCACCCGGACGATGCGCTACGTCTCGGCAAGCTGGGGGTGTACATTTCCACCACCTATAGCTGGATGCTGCCCTACCCGGACAATATTGCGGTGATTCCTTTTTTCGAGGAGCTGGACTCGCTGGAGGATATGTACAACCCGGCGTTGTATGTTGTACAGAACGCCTTCCCGGTAAAATCCTTGCAGGACGCCGGTTCACCCCTGGCCTGGGGCAGCGATGCGCCCCAGGGCATTCGCGACCCCATGCCGTTCGTCAACATGCAGGCCGCGCTTACGCGGGAACTGGACGGTCAGGTGTTGAATGCCGAAGAACGCCTGGATATTCATGAAATCATTGCTTCCTTCACCATCGAAGGCGCCCGGCTGATGGGACATGACGACCGGCTTGGCAGTATCGAAGCGGGAAAAATTGCCGACCTGGTTGTGATTAACCAGAATGTCGTGGAGTTGGCGCAACAAGACCAGGCACACCGGGTCGGCGAGACGCTCGCCGACCTGACCTTGTTCAACGGCAAGGTCATCTACGATCGCTCCCAACAGGAACAGCCCCTATGAACGTTTACAGGACAATATTGCTCACCTTTGTTTTTCACCTGGCGCTGAGCGCCTGCCAGAACGAAACCGGCGCGCCGCCGGCTTCATCAGCGGATGCCGCGTCGCCTGAAATGCCAGGGGCTACGGCGCCCGCGGATGCCATCTATTATGGCGGGAGAATATATACCCTGGACGACCAGCGTTCCTGGGCGGAAGCAGTAGCCGTCAAAGACGGCAGGTTCCTGGCAACGGGAAACAACGCGGACATGTTGGCTTTGGCCGGCGCGGACACGGAACAATACGATCTCAACGGCGCCATGGCCATGCCCGGTTTGCATGACGCGCACTTTCATTACCTGAGCGTGACCAATGCCCTGGATTGCACGCCGGGCCAGTTCAAGCCGGAACAATTGCAGGAAACCCTGGAATACTGCAAGACCCGGCGGGTAGCGGGTTATCCGTGGGTGATCATTAACGGTATGGAAATGTGGGGTGACTCGCCACTGAGCAATGACCTGTTGAACCAGGCGTTCCCGGACACGCCCGTCCTCATCAGGGATGTCACCATGCACACGCGCCTGGTGAATGCCAGGGCGCTGGAGATTGCCGGTATCGACAGGGACACAGAGCCGCCGGAGGGCGGCGTCATTGTGAAACATCCGCAAACCGGCGAACCGACCGGTGTGCTTGCGGAGGTAAGCGCAATATGGCTGGTCCGGGCGCACATTCCCCCCTACCCGCGGGAGCTGGTAAAGGCCGCCCTTGAAGAGTTGTCGCTGGAGTTGCTGGCCGCCGGGGTGACGTCGGTGCAGGACGCCTTCAGTTTCGACCACGACGTGCTCGAAATGCTGGGCGAACTG
>MKWU01003648.1_pt1 | contig 19824 bp, 22 predicted proteins | sample 809101 | NCBI WGS metagenome assembly MKWU01 (sample SAMN05860141, study PRJNA318959) | sponge metagenome | host: Aplysina aerophoba | place: Slovenia: Piran, Adriatic Sea, Gulf of Piran | collected 2013-05-07
CCTCGCCCCGGCTCGACCTCGCGGCGCTCGGCCGCCTTACCTTCGAGCCGCCGGACCCGGTGCGCTTCCCGGCGCTTCGGCTCGCGCGGGAGGCCCTGACGCCAGGCGGCAGCGCCCCGATCGTGCTCAACGCTGCCAACGAGGTCGCCGTCGGCGGCTTTCTGGAGCGCCGCATCGGCTTCCTGGAGATCGCGCAGTTGGTCGAGCGCTGTCTCGAGCAGACCAACCATCGCGCCATCGATGGGCTGGACGATGTGTACGCGATGGACAGCGCCGCGAGGGAGCACGCCGAGCGGCTGCTCTCCAACGATACTTAGCGGCCGATGACGGATTCCGCATCCGCGGCGGTGGAAAGAGCGGGCGGCCAGGCACCGGCCGCGCGCGAGGAAAACATCCGTGCGCTGATCCGCGCGAACACCGAGAACTTCCCGGTCGGCTCCTTTCTGATCCCGCCCGACTGCCGGCCCCACGTCCACGCATTCTACCTGTTCGCCCGCAAGGCTGACGACATTGCCGATTCGCCGACCATCCCAGCAGCCGAGAAGGTGGCCCGGCTGCAAGAGGCGAGCGATGCCCTCGGCAGGGACGAGGCGGCGCTCCCTGACTGGGCCGTCCCCTATCACCGGAGCCTGATCGAGACCGGATGCCCGGCGCAGAACGGGCGCGACCTGCTCTCCGCCTTCATCCAGGACGCGACCAAGCTGCGCTACGCCGACTGGGACGACCTGATGGACTACTGCCAGCGCTCGGCGGCCTCGGTCGGCCGGGTGATGATGGACATCCACGGCGAGAGTGGCCACGCCGATATCGAGGGCTCGGACGCGCTCTGCAACGCCCTCCAGGTGCTCAACCATCTGCAGGACTGCGGCGAGGATTACCTTGCGCTCGACCGCGTGTACGTGCCGGAGCCTTGGCTGCAAGAGGCCGGTGGCGGTGTCGAGATGCTGGCCGAGCGGCGGGCGTCGCCGGCGGTACGCCACGCCATCGACCGTTGTCTCGCGGGCACTGCTGACTTGCTGAGACGCGCCGAGGCGATGCCGGGCTCGGTACGCCGCCGGCGCTTCCGCTGGGAGTGCGCGGTGATCGTCAGGCTGGCCTGGGCGCTCCAGCGCAGGCTCGCGCATGGCGACCCCCTCGCTGGCCGTATCCGGGTGCCCAAAGTGAGCCGCGTCGGCCTCGTGCTGCGCAGCGTCGTCCAGGCATGGTGAGTGCGGCGGTCAGCCTGCCGATCCCGGAGGCGCCCGACCCCAAGCGCTACGTCGCCGAAGTGACCCGGGCGTCGGGCAGCTCGTTCTTCCTTCCGATGATGCTGCTGCCGCGCGAGAAGCGCGAGGCGATGCTGGCTCTCTACGCTTTTTGCCGGGAGACCGACGACGTCGCCGACGAGATCGAGGACCCGGCGGAGTCGCGTGCGTTGATCGACGCCTGGCGTGGCGAAATCCGGGCGCTCTACCAGGGCATGCCGCGCCACCCGGTAACGAAAGCGCTCGCCGTCCCGGTGGAGCGCTTTGGGCTCGCCGAGAAGCACTTCATGGAGATCCTGGAAGGGTTCGAGATGGACGGCGGCGGCGCCATGTTGCGGCCGACGCTCGCCGAGCTCGAACGCTACTGCCACTGCGTCGCCGGCTGTGTGGGCCTGCTCTCGGTCGAAATCTTCGGGTACCGTGCGCGGAGCATTCCCACCTTCGCGGGCCATCTCGGCCAGGCCTTTCAACTCACCAACATCCTCCGCGACGTGGCCGAGGACGCGAAGCGCGGCCGAATCTACCTGCCGCAAGAGCTGCTGGCGAAGCAGGGTCTTGCGGACATCAAGCCGGAGGCGATCGGGCGCACGCCGGGGGTGGAGAAGGTCTGCCGCTCTCTGGGCGGGATGGCGCGGCGGCATTTCGGCGCCGCGAGCGAGGCTCTGCCACGCTCGGAACGCCGCTCCATGCGGCCTGCCATCCTCATGCGTAGCGTCTACGAGGCCTATCTCGACCGCATCGAGCGGGCGGGATTCCCGGTCGCAGGCCGGCGCATCAGGTTCACGGCGACGCAGAAACTACGACTGGTTACGGGCGGGCTGTTGCGGACGATTTGACCGAATTGTCGTCTTCGGCCCGAGCCTCGGTGTGCGGACGGTGCTTGCGGGCGGCAGGGGCACGACCCTATAACCGGCCGCGCCGCGCGAAACTTTAGGAAAGCGCAGGCGGCGCGCCCGCTGCGCGCGGGTCGCACCGTGCGCTTCACGACGACCTTGAACAGGGACAATCCCTATCAATGACCCTTGCCCTCGCCTTCCCCGCCATCGACCCGGTGGCCGTCGAAATCGGCCCCGTCGCGATCCGCTGGTACGCGCTGTCCTACGTCGTCGGCCTGCTGCTCGGCTGGCAGTACGTCCGCTATCTCGCCGGAAATTGCATCGATGGGATGACCAAGCGCCATGCCGACGACCTGCTGGTGATGGGCATCCTCGGCGTGGTGGTGGGCGGCAGGCTGGGCTACGTGCTGTTCTATCAACCGGGCTATTACTTCTCCAATCCCGGTGAAATTTTCGTGGTCTGGCAGGGCGGGATGTCCTTTCACGGCGGCGCCCTGGGCGTGCTGGTCGTCGTGGTCCTCTACACCCGCATTATGAAGATTAGTCTGCTCTCCGTCGCCGATGCGGTTTGCGCTCAGGTGCCGATCGGCCTGTTCCTGGGCCGTATGGCGAATTTCATCAACGGCGAGCTGTACGGTCGGGTGAGCGATGTTTCATGGGCAATGGTGTTCCCCGGTGGCGGGCCCGAGCCCCGCCACCCGAGCCAGATTTACGAGGCAGTCCTGGAAGGCCTCGTCCTGTTCGTGATCCTCGCGGTCGCCGTGCACATGCGGCGGGTGGTCCGGCGGCCGGGCACCGTCGCCGGGCTTTTCTTCGTAGGTTACGGCGTCGCCCGGATCATCGCCGAGCTGTTCCGCGAGCCGGATGCGTTCCTCGGCTTCATCCTGCCCGGCATCAGCATGGGGCAGGTGCTCTCGCTCCCGATGATCGTAATCGGGCTCTTCCTCATCCTCCGCATCCCGCCGGTGCCGCGGGTTGACGGACGAGCGGGCGGGCAGGCCGGGTAATGACCGCGCTTGCGGAGGAGATACGGGGACGGATACGGCGCGACGGTCCGATCAGCGTCGCCGCCTACATGGAGCTTTGCCTCCATCATCCCGAGCACGGCTATTACCGGCATGGCCGGCCCATCGGCGCAGGCGGCGACTTTATCACCGCGCCCGAGGTGAGCCAGATGTTCGGCGAGCTGATCGGGCTCTGGTGCGCAGCGGTGTGGCAGGCCATGGGTCAGCCGCGGCGGGTGTGCCTCGTAGAGCTTGGCCCCGGAAACGGTACTCTCCTCGCCGACGCACTGCGCGCCGCAGATGTCGCGCCGAGCTTCCGCGACTCCATCGACCTTCACCTGGTCGAGTCGGGCAAGAGCCTTCGCGCGGAGCAGGCCGCCCTGCTCGCCGACGCCCAGCCGACCTGGCATCAAGGCTTCGAGACCGTGCCCCCCGGCCCGGTGCTGATCGTCGCGAACGAGTTCTTCGACGCGTTGCCGATCCAGCAGTACGAACGAATCGACGGTAGCTGGCAGGAGCGCGTCGTCACGCTCGCGCCCTCGTCCCAGGCTCTCCGCTTCGCCGCCACCGATTCAGTTCCCGTCGAAACCGGCCTCGGGTGCGCACCGTCCGGCGCCATCGTCGAGCGTGCGCCGGCGCGGGAAGCGCTCGCCGCTGCCCTTGCCACACGCATCGTTGCCAATGGCGGTGCGGCGCTCATCATCGACTACGGCCACGAGCAGCCGGGCTTCGGCGATACTCTGCAAGCGCTCAGGCAACACCGCCGCCACGGCGTGCTGGACGAGCCCGGCACCGCCGACCTGACCGCCCACGTGGACTTCTCTTCATTGGAGGTGGCGGCCCGACGCGCAGGCGCCGTCGTGTTCGGTCCCGTGCTCCAGGGAAACTTCCTGAGAGCCATGGGCATCAAGGAGCGAGCGACCCGGCTCCGGCAGAACGCAAGCGCCGAGCAGGCCGTGGAAATTGACTCAGCGCTCCGCCGCCTTACGGGCGCGCACGGGATGGGCACGCTGTTCAAGGCGATAGCGTTCGCACACCCGGCGTTAGGTGCCCTGCCGGGTTTCGAGCAGCGGGCGCGCGCGGCAAATCCATGATCGAGCCCATTTCTCACGCGCTGCTGGAGGATCCGAACGGCCGCGTCCGTCACGGCTTCTTCGGCCGCATTGGTGGCGTCAGCGAAGGTCTCTACCGCTCCCTCAACTGCGGCCACGGCTCGGGCGACGATCCCGAGGCCGTGCACGAGAACCGCGCGCGGGCGATGAGCGCCTGCGGGTTGTCGTCGACGGTGCTCTGCACCGCATACCAGGTTCACAGCGCCGAAGCACTGACCGTCACCGAGCCCTGGGAGCGTGAGGCGGCCCCGCGGGTCGATGCGATGGCAACCGCGACGCCCGGTCTCGCATTGGCGATCCTCACCGCCGATTGCGTGCCGGTATTGCTGGCGGATCGCGATGCCGGCGTGATCGGCGCGGCTCATGCCGGCTGGCGCGGTGCGCTGAACGGGGTGCTGGAGGTTGCGGTCGAGGCCATGCAGGGCCTCGGTGCGCGGATGAGTGAGACAAGTGCGGTGATCGGCCCCTCGATAGGAGCGGCCTCCTACGAGGTCGGGCCCGAGTTCCCGCCGCCGTTCTTGGCTCGCAGGGCGCAAGACGTAGACCTATTCGCTCCGGCAAGTCGCGAAGGCCACTACTTCTTCGACATCGCGGGCTATGTCGCGCGTCGTCTGGGCAACCTCGGACTCGCGGCGGTCCAAGCGACTGGCGGCGACACATGCGCCGAGGCCGGTCGCTTCTTCAGCTACCGCCGGAGCGTCCACCGGGGCGAGCCCGATTACGGCCGCAATATCTCCATCGTCGCGCTCGGCCCCTGATATGCCGTACGTGATCATCTTCGGCGTTCTGCTGTTCGTCGGCATGGTGGCGAGCTGCGTCCTGGCGGTATCGAGTCCGTGATGTGCCGGACCAGCGCTGCCTTTCGCTCTCGGCGGGGCGCGGTGTCGCTCGGGCTGAGCCTCATCCTGTGCGTAGCGCTCGTAGCCTGCGGCGATCTGCCCCGCCCCTTCCAGCCGGCTCACAAGAGCACGTACGTATGGTCCGGCCCCGGAGACGTCGCCTGGGGTAGCATCCTGGTGCCGCCCGTCGAGGGATTGCCAGCACTTCAATCCGAGGCGTTGGTGCAACAAGTCGCGGATGCGCTGCGAACGAGAGACGTGCCCGCGAGCGCCCGCGCCGGCGGACGCGGCAGCCTCGTCTTGGCCGGACACGTTGCGGTCGTCACCGGCAAGCTCAGATGGTCGCTGATCACGCCCGTCGGCGAGACCGCGCTCAGTTTCGAAGAACCGAGGCTCGATGCGCCGTCTAGCGGAACGTCGGCTGCCGATCTCGCTGCAATCGCGGCGCGGGTCGCCGGCCAAGTCGCTGCGTTCCTGAAACCGCCGGCGACCGAAGATCCGGGCCATCCGTCTCAGCTGCCCGTGGTTGTCGAAGCGGTTCGCGGCGCCCCGGGTGACGGCGGCATCGCGCTCGCCCGCGCCATGCGGCATTCGCTCGCCCGCGTCGGCGTGACCGTCGCCGATGGCTCCAACGAGGGGTCTCTCTCGGTCCAGGGCTGGGTCTCGGTCGCGCGAGATGACAGCACGACGGCAAGCGCGACCGTGACGATCGCATGGGATGTCCTGCATCCCGACGGCACCAGACTCGGCACCATCACCCAGAGAAACCGCGTCGGCGCTGACCAACTCACCGGCACGTGGGGCGTTCTGCCTCGGCTAGTCGCCCGGGCCGGTGCGCCGGGCATCGCGCAACTGCTCGCTCGACCGGACGTTCGCCAAGCCACCCAGCTGCCTCGGCGCAAGGCATCCGAGAAATCGCCCGTCCTGTCGGCTACCGAGTCGCCACTCGCGTTGCTGATCGAAGCGTCCGCCAGGCCAACTACGGCGCTCGCGGAGGCGCCTCCCACGCCGATCACACGGCCGCAAACCAAGTTGCGCTTCAAGCCGCTGCCCGAAGCACCGGCCATACCAGCGGTGGCGGTGGTCGAGGCGCCAATCGCGGTCTCCGTCACGGTGCGGTAACGTCATTTACAGGACAGGGTCAGATTGATACAGTCCGCGCGCTTTCGGGGCCTGCGACGCGGCCCGGCAGGCCTTACCCCGCCCCACGCTCCAGGGAACCGTCATCGATGAAGCTTGTTGCCGGGAACAGCAACCGGCCGCTGGCTGAGGCGATCGCGTCGGCGCTCGGCACCGAGCTGACGCGCGCCTCGATCCGCCGCTTCTCCGATTCGGAGATATTCGTGGAGATCCTCGAGAACGTGCGCGGCGAGGATGTCTTCCTGATTCAATCCACATCGACGCCGGCCAACGACAACCTGGTGGAGTTGCTGGTCTGTCTCGATGCCTTGAAGCGCGCCTCGGCGCAGCGCGTGACGGCGGTCGTGCCCTATTTCGGCTACGCGCGGCAGGACCGGAAGTCGGCGCCACGCACGCCGATCTCCGCCAAGCTGGTCGCCAACCTGATCGAGGCGAGCGGCGCCAACCGGGTTCTTACTCTGGACCTGCATGCCGGCCAGATTCAGGGCTTCTTCGACATTCCGGTGGACAATCTCTACGCAGCGCCCGTGATGGTCGATGACATCCGGCAAAACTACAACAACGAGACGCTGATGTTCGTCTCGCCCGATGTGGGCGGCGTGCTGCGGGCGCGCGCCATGGCCAAGCGCTTCAATGCAGACCTTTCGATCGTGGACAAGAGGCGCGAGCAGGCCGGCCAGTCGGAAGTCATGAACATCATCGGCGATGTCGAGGGCCGCCGCTGCATCATCGTGGACGATATCGTGGATTCGGCGGGCACCCTATGCAACGCGGCCGCCGCGCTGAAGGACGCGGGCGCGAAAGCCGTCCACGGCTATGTCTCGCACGCGGTGCTATCGGGCGAGGCGGTGGCGCGGGTCTCTTCGTCGGAGCTCGAATCCCTGGTGGTGACGGACAGCATTCAAACCAGCGAAGCCGTAAAGAACGCGGAGAACATCCGCATCCTGACGATCGCGGCGTTGATGGCCGAATCGATTCTGCGTATCAGCTCGGAGACCTCGGTTTCGAGCCTCTTCGATTGACACAAGCGACCAGAATACCGGAGACACCCGACCATGAGTGACGAAGTAATGATCGACGCACTGCCGCGCGAGCCACGCGGCAAGGGAGGTGCGCGGACGCTCAGGCGCGAAGGCCGCACGCCGGCCATCGTTTACGGCGGGGGCGGGGAGCCGCTCTCCATATCGCTCGACTACAACGTGATGGAACGAGAGCTTGGCCGCCGGGGCTTCTTCGCCCGTCTCTACGACCTCAGGGTCAACGGCGACGTCATCCGGGTTCTGCCCCGCGACGTTCAGGTCGATCCGGTCACCGATGCGCCGATCCACATCGACTTCATCCGCTACGTCGCCGGCGCGACGCTTGCGGTCTCGGTGGAGGTCCGCTTCGAGGGCCAGGAGGAGTGCGAGGGCCTGAAACGTGGCGGCGTGCTCAACATCGTCCGCCACGAGGTTGAGCTTATGTGTCCGCTCGAGGCGATGCCTGAATTTCTCGTGGCGGACGTGTCCGGATGCGAGATCGGCGACAGCATCCACATCAGCCAAATCGAGCTTCCGGAGGGCGTGACGCCCACCATTACCGATCGGGACTTCACCGTCGCCACCATCGCCGCACCCACGGTCATCGTCGAGCCGGTCGAGGAGGAAGAAGGCGAGGAAGGCGAGGAGGAGGAAGGCGCCGAGGCTGGGGCAGAGGATGCCGAGGCGGTGCCGGCCGAGGAAGGCGAGGAGTCGTAGCACGGCCTTCTTCCGCCGCTCACGCGCCGCCCAGGGGGGCGCCCCTGCCCGCCTGCTGGTCGGCCTCGGCAATCCCGGCGCCGATGCGGCCAGACATCGGCACAACGTGGGCTTCTTGGCGCTGGACGCGCTGGCGACGGCGCGTGGCGTCGGCCCCGCCATGCCCTTTCACCGGGTCGAGCCGACGGCCGTAATCGTCCTGCACGACGAGGTCGATCTCGCTGCCGGCAAGGTGCGGGCCAAATGCGGCGGCGGAGTCGCCGGCCACAACGGGTTGAGAAGCATCCGCGCCCATATCGGTGCCGATTTCTGGCGGGTGCGGATCGGCATTGGCCATCCCGGCGATCGCGACCGGATGACCGGCCACGTGCTCTCTAGCTTCGGCGCGTCGGACCGCACTTGGCTCGACCCGACCCTCGATGCCATCGTCGAAGCCTTCCCGCTGCTCATGGCCGGCGACGCCAGCGCCTTCATGAGCCGGGTGGCGATCCTCGCCCCACCGCCGGGATCGGGCCCGGCCCGGGCAAGCGGCGAGACGACGCCGGGAGCAATGGGTGGGGTTTAGGTGCGGCATCGTGGGCCTGCCCAACGTGGGCAAGTCCACGCTCTTCAACGCGTTGATCGCGAGCGGCGCGGCCGAGGTCGGCAACTACCCCTTCTGCACCGTGGATCCCAACGTGGGGCGCGCGCCGGTGCCAGACCCTGCGCTTCACGAGGTCGCGCACCTCGCCGGCTCTCGTAAGGTCGTGCCGAGCGTGCTGGAGGTGGTGGATATCGCCGGCCTCGTTGCCGGCGCCAGCACGGGCGAAGGGCTGGGCAATCGCTTCCTGGGCCACGTGCGCGAAGTCGATGCCTTGCTCCATCTGGTTCGTTGTTTCGAGGACGATCAAGTGGCTCACTCCCCTGGTGCAGTCGATCCTCTGCACGACATCGCGTTGATCGAAACCGAGCTCATGTTGGCCGACCTCGAAAGCCTGGAGCGCCAACGCGAGGGAGCGATCAAGCGCGCCCGCGGCGGCGACAAGGAGGCGAAGGATCGGCTGGCGGCTATCGAACCGGCGCTTGCCTTGCTTGAAAGCGGCCGCCCCGCCCGCGCACTCGATCTGCCCGATGAGAAAGCAAAGCTCGAATTCTCGGCGCTCAACCTGCTGAGCGCGAAGCCTGTGCTCTATGTCAGCAACGTCGACGAAACGAACGCGGCGACGGGGAACGCGATGTGCCGGGCCGTTGCCGCCCAAGCCACCGCTGTCGGCGCGGAGCAGGTTGTGGTCTCGGCCGCGATCGAGGCGGAGATCGCGATTCTGGAGGATCGAGCGGAGAAGAGCGAATTCCTCGAAGCCCTCGGGCTCGAGGCGCCCGGCCTCGACCGTGTAATCCACGCGGGGCACCGCCTCCTAGGCCTGATCCGCTTCCTCACAGCCACCGAGACCGAAGCGCGCGCCTGGCCCATCCCCGAAGGCAGCACGGCGGTCGAGGCGGCCGGCCGCATCCATACCGACTTTGCACGCGGCTTCATCTGCGCCGAGACCATCGCGGCCGGCGACCTGATCGCACTTGGCGGTGAGCAGGCGGCCCGCAGCGCCGGGCGTATGCGCCAGGAGGGGCGCTCCTACGTCGTGTGCGATGGCGACGTCATGCTGTTCCGCTTCAACGTCTGACGCCCCTATGAGTGGCGCGCCTATGTCCCTTCTGCTATGTGAAGTTCCAGCGCGCGGATGGGCGCGAAACGACGGAGGATCAGGGAGGCACCCCCGATGGGCGCAGTTGTTCAGTTGACCGCGGACGATGGTCACGTTTTCAACGCTTACCGCGCTGCGCCTGATGGCGAGCCGCGCGCGGGCCTCGTGCTCGTGCAGGAAATATTCGGAGTCAACGACCACATCAGAGGCGTCTGCGACGACTACGCGGCCCAGGGCTACCTGGTCCTTGCGCCATGCCTGTTCGATCGCAAGGAGGCGGGGATCGAGCTCGGCTACAGCGCTGAGACGGTCGACGAGGGGCGCGCGCTCAAGGCCGATATCGGCTGGGAAGGCCCGGTCATGGACATCAAGGCCGGCGTCGATGCTCTCGAAGGCGCGCCGAAGGTGGTCGTGGTGGGCTATTGCTGGGGCGGCTCGCTCGCCTGGCTTGCTGCCTGTCGCCTGGAGATCGACGCGGCGATCGGCTACTACGGCGGCCAGATCATCGAGTTCGTCGGCGAGACGCCGGCCTGCCCGACGATGCTCCACTTCGGCACCGAGGACGCGGGCATCCCGATGGCGGACGTGGACGAAATAAAGACGACCCACCCCGACGTCACGGTCCACGTCTATCAGGGCGCCGGTCACGGCTTCAACTGCGACCAGCGGGCCGACCATCATCCGGAGGCAGCCGCGCTCGCACGTGACCGATCCCTCGCCCACCTCGCTCGCTATATTGGCTAGCGCGCGGCCGTGGCCGACCAGACCACCCCGGTCCGCCTCGGCGTCATCGGTGGCAGCGGCCTCTACGAAATCGAAGGACTGAACGAGGTCGAGCGGATCGACGTCCGCTCCCCCTTCGGCACGCCGTCCGACTCCCTCCTCCTCGGCCGCCTCGCGGACACCGAGATGGTGTTCCTGCCCCGCCCCCCCTCCGCCCCGCCGCCCGCCCCCCCCCCCCTCGGCCGCCTCGCGGACACCGAGATGGTGTTCCTGCCGCGCCACGGCCGCGGCCACCCCCTGCCGCCAAGCGCGGTCGACTACCGCGCCAACATCGATGCGCTCAAGCGCGCAGGCGTGACCGACATCGTCTCGCTGAGCGCTGTGGGCAGCCTGCGCGAGGACATCGCGCCCGGCGACTTCGTGCTCGTCGACCAGTTCATCGACCGCACCGTCGCACGCGAGAAAAGCTTCTTCGGCACCGGACTCGCCGCCCATGTTTCCATGGCAGAGCCCGTCTGCCCTCGCCTCGGCGACCGCCTGCTGGCCGCCGGGCAGAGCCTGGGGCTCGGCATCGTCCGGGGCGGCACCTACCTCGCGATGGAAGGACCGCAGTTCTCGACGGTCGCCGAATCGGAGCTCTACCGGCAATGGGGCTGCGCGGTCATCGGCATGACCAACATGCCGGAAGCCAAGCTCGCCCGTGAGGCGGAGATTTGCTACGCGACGGTCGCCATGGTCACCGACTACGACTGCTGGCATACGGATCACGCCGCAGTCACGGTCGAAGCGATCGTCCGAACCTTGCAGGAGAACGCCGCAGCCGCCCGCCGCCTAGTGGTGGCGTTGGCGGAAGCGCTCGCTGCCCACCGCGCGCCCTGCCCTGCCGGCTGCGACCGGGCGCTCGAGAACGCGCTGATCACCGCGCCCGAAGCCCGCGATCCGGCGATGGTGAAGCGCCTGGACGCCGTTGCAGGCCGCGTGCTGGGCTAGCGGCTCCGTTCCACCTCGACGCCCACGCCGTCCGCATCGGGGTAAAGGTCGAGCTTCTCGACCCGTACCCACACGCTACGCACGCGACGATTGGCGAGGCAGAGCTCGACGATACGGTCAGCCAGGGTCTCAACCAGATTGATGTGGCCGCCAGCGATGATGGCGCGAATGCCGTCCACGATGGTCTCGTAGGAGACGACGTTGGCGATGCTGTCCTCGATCGGCCCTTCGTCGTCCATGACCCGCACGCGGATGTTGATCCGCACCCGCTGCGTGCCGTGGCGCTCGTGCTCGTGAACTCCAATCGCGCAGGGCACGACGAGATCGCGGATCAGCAAGCAGCGCCGCGTGGCCGCGGACGGGTCGGGCGATTGCGTCTTCGCGCTCATTCCAGGATTTCTTTCCCCTGCGGCATCGCCCAGCCGAGGTGCTGACCGCTGTCCAGGGCGATCATCTGCCCGGTGAGCGCGCGCGCCGCAAGAATGAACCGTATGCCATCTGCGATGCCGCTCGGCGCGACGGGGCGCTTCAGCGGCGTGGCTTCGTACTGCGCTGCGAAGTGCTCGGCGCTCTGGCGCGCGCTCGGCAACGTCGGGCCGGGGCCGATGCCGTTGACCCGGATGCGGGGCGCAAGTGCCAGCGCGGCGGTCTGTGTGAGCGTCCAAAGCCCCGCCTTGCTCAACGTATAAGACATGAAGTGCGGCGTGAGGTTCCAGACGCGCTGGTCGAGCATGTTGACGATGCAGCCCTCGGCCTCATCCGGCAATTCCGCCGCGAACCTCTGCATCAGCACGAAGGGCGCGCGCAGATTGACCGCCATGTGGCGATCCCAACTTGCGCGGCTCGCGCTTTGCAGGTCGTCGTAGTCGAAGGGCGAGGCGTTGTTGACGAGGCAGCCGAGCGGCCCGAGCGCATCCGTCGCCCGCGCCACCAGGGTCTCGACCTCGGCCTCTTCAGCGAGATCGGCCCTGAGCGCCACTGCGCGGCCACCGGTGCTCTCGATGCCCGCGACGAAGTCTTTGGCTGCATCGCCCGATTCGCGATGATGCACCGCGACCGCCCAGCCGTCGTGCGCCAAGGCCTCGGCGATGACTCGACCGATGCGCGCCGCGGCCCCGGTGACCAGAGCCGCCCGCGGCATTGCGTCAGACATGGTCATCTCTTGCGTCCGACCTATCCGCTCGCCTCCCGCCGCATCGCTTCTTGCTCGTAGAAGCGAAAGACCATGTCGGTCAGCGTTACGAAGCCGACCGCCTCGTTGCCATCGACCACCACGCCGCGCGACAGGCCGAAACGGCCGAGCAGGCGGATCGCATACTTGATTTCCATGTCGGCGCTGATGGTGAGCACCGGCTTCGACATGATCTCGTAGACATTCACCCGGTCAGGCGAGCGGTTGTGTGCGATCACCTTGTTGGCGATGTCGGAGACCACGACCATGCCGTATTCGTCGCCCGGTCGGCGGCGCTCCACCACGAGCGAGTACACGTTGTTCTCGCGCATCAGCTCGAGGGCTTCGTGAACCGTGGCCATGCCGTTGATCGGGGCCGGCATGGGCGACATCACCGCGCGCACCGTGTTGAACTGAGCCCCCTGCTGCGCCGCCGTCGCCGTGCTTGCCTTGCTACTCATATCTGGTCCTCGATCTCGTGCTTGATCTCGGCGATCTGATGGGAAAGACCGATCGCGTCTTCGATGGCAACCTGGAACGCGATTCCCGTCCCCGATTTCTCCTCGAATGCTGCCGCCGTCGCAATGCCTTCGAGAACGGCCCGGCTCATGTGCTCTTCGACCAGGAACAGCACAATGTCCCGTTGGCCGGTCAATCTCAAACCCAGAAACGTTTGCTCGGGCTCAAGTCCCTCGCCGCGGCAGCCGGTGATAATTGTAGCACCGGTCGAGCCGCTGCGACGGCCAGCGTGGAGGACGGCTTCGGTTTCGCCGGAATCCACCAGCGCCATGATGAGTTTGAAGCGCATCGTTCAGGTTCCTTTCCCGGATGATCGACGCCTGCGCAGGGCAGTGAGCGCCGACGAAAGCTGAGCGAAACCCAGCACCGCGATGACGGCGAAGACGCATGCAAATGCGATGAGGCCGAAGCCGTCGAGCATCGGAGTACGCCCCGGCACATTGGCGGCGAGGCCGAGGCCGAGTGCTGCCACCAGCGGCACGGTCACGGTCGACGACGTGACGCCGCCTGAATCGTAGGCGAGCGAAATGATGCTGCGCGAGGCGAAGATCGTCAGAACGATCACGAGCGCGTAGGCGGACATGAACAGGTAGTGCAGCGGTATCCCGGTGACGATGCGGACGGTCCCCACGCCGACGCCCACGGCAACACCCACAGCAACAGCAATCCGCAGGCCCCAGGGGCTGATCGTCCCGCCCGAGACGGTGCCAGCCTTGCGCGCGACGGCCATGAGCGACGGCTCCGCGATGGTGGTGCCGAAGCCGATGGCTGCCGCAAACGCGTAGATCCAGCCATAGTCGAGCCAGTGAGCGGTCGCGCCGGCCGCAAGGCCGAGAAACGTCGGGTCGGTCAGTTGCGCAGCCATGGTCTTGCCGAGGGGGAAGAGCGCTTCCTCAAGCCCGATGAGGAAGAGCACGAGCCCGACCACGACATAAGCGAAGCCGACGACGATCCGACCGAGATTCGCCGGGCGCTGGCGCAGGACGACAATCTGGAAGAAGAGCACGAGACAGATCAGCGGCACGATGTCGCGCACCGTGTCGAGGCCGACCGACGGCAGGACGTCGAGAATATCTACCATGCCCTAACCCTTTACCCGGTGCCGCGCGCACGCCTGCGGCGGCGCTTCTGTGCAGCCTCGAGCGCCGACGAGAGCTGGGCGTAGCCAAGCACGGCAATGATTGGAAAAACGCTGGCGAAGGCGATGAGCCCGAAGCCGTCGATGAGAGGGCTGCGCCCCGGCACGTTGGCGGCGAGGCCGAGACCGAGCGCGGCGACCAGCGGCACGGTGACGGTCGAGGTGGTGACACCGCCGGAATCGTAAGCGAGCGGGATGGTGTTGCGCGAAGAGAAGATCGTCTGGACGATCACGATCGCGTAGCCGGCCATGATCAGATAGTGGAGCGGCAGCCCCATGACGATGCGGACAGCCCCCAACCCGACGCCGACCGCAACGCCCACGGCAACCGCCAAGCGCAGCCCCCAGGGCTTGATCGTCCCGCCGGAGACGGCACCGGCCTTCTCGGCGACGGCCAGGAGCGACGGCTCCGCGATGGTGGTGCCGAATCCGATCGCTGCGGCAAAGGCGTAAATCCAGCCATAGTCCAGCCAGTGCGCGGTCGCGCCCTCCGCGAGGCCGAGGAACGCAGGGTCGGTCAACTGAGCCGCCATCGTCTTGCCGAGAGGGAAGAGTGCTTTCTCCAGCCCGATGAGGAAGAGCGCGAGTCCGATGGTGACGTAGACGAAACCCACGACGACGCGGCCCGGATTCGGCGGGCGCCGGCGCAGGACGACGATGTAGAAGAAGAGCACGAGGCCGATCAGCGGGGCTTCGTCACGCACCGTGTCCAAACTGACGGCAGGTATGCGGGCGAGCAGTTCCACGGCGCGCGCCCCTAGAACACCATGCCGAAGACGAGCACGAAGATGATGGGCGTGAGGCTCGCGTAGGCGATGAGCCCGAAGCCGTCGATCAGCGGGTTGCGTCCGCGGATCGCCGTGGCGAGGCCGACGCCGAGTGCCGTCACCATGGGCACGGTGATGGTGGATGTCGTGACACCGCCGGAATCGTAAGCGATGCCGACGATCTCGTCCGGCGCGAGGAAGGTGAGGCCGACGGCGATGACGTAGCCGCCGATGATCCAGTAGTGGAGTGGCCAGCCCTTGAGGATGCGGAGCACGCCGAGCGTAATGCCGACGCCGACCGAGACAGCGACCGTGTAGCGCAGCCCGAGGGCGTAGGTGTCCATGGCGTCTGCATCTGCCGCGACGACGCCGGCATCGGCGGCAACCCGGGCGGCCTCCGCCGTTACGGCGATCAGCGCAGGCTCTGCGACCGTGGTCCCGAAGCCCAGCGCGAAGGCGAAGACGAGGAGCCAGAACAGGCTGCCCTTGTGCGCGAAACCCTGGGCCAGGCTCTCGCCGAGCGGGAAGAGGCCCATTTCCAGGCCCTTGATGAAGAGCGCGAGCCCAAGCATCACGAGCACGAGGCCGCCGATGATGCCGCCGAGATCAGGGAAGGGTTGGCGCAGAACCGCGACCTGGAACACTGCGACCACCACAATGATCGGCGCCAGATCGCGAAGTGTGCCGAGCACGAGGCCGGCGAACGAAAGGAGCCCGGCTGCCAGTCGATACTTCTTCAACCGGTCGAGTTCACGCGTGACTCGACGACCAATTTTGGTCACGGCATCGGCGGGCGCATTCATTGCGACTCGGGTTCCGACTCGTTTGCCATATAACCACACGGCCACAGAGCGAAAAGCCGACGGATCGGCACAGGGCTAGGTGAGGTCGCGCGCTACGGAATCGAGATTGGCAAACAATCCTGCTACGTTTGACCGACAGCCCTTGTTACGAGGCCGTGACTGCGGGCGGAAAAGCGACGGAACGGCGGGGGAGACGATGGGGATCGACATCAACTGCGACATGGGCGAGGCCTACAGCATCTACACCTGCGGCGACGACGAGGCGATCATGCCCTACATCACCTCGGCCAACGTCGCCTGCGGCTTCCACGCCTCGGACCCGGGCGTGATGCACGAGACCGTCGTGCTCGCCAAGAAACACGGCGTGAAGGTGGGGGCTCACCCGTCGTTTCCCGATCGGGACGGCTTCGGACGCCGCTACATGAAGATGGACCGCAAGGAGCTGCGCGACGCCATCATCTACCAGTGCGGCGCGCTCAAGGGCTTCCTCGAGATGGAGGGGATGACCCTCAATCACCTGAAGCCCCACGGTGCGCTCTACGGCGCCGCCTGGATCGACGAGGACGTGGCGACCGCCTGCGCCGAGGCGGCGCAGGTCTTCGGCGTGCCCATGTACGGCACCACCGGCACCATGCACGAGACGATCTGGCCCAAGTACGCGGATGTCGTGTGGGAGATCTTCGCGGACCTCGACTACGACGACGAGGGCCGCTGCATCATTACGCGCGAGCACAAGTCGGTGGCGCCGGAACAGGCGGTCGATCAGATCATGCGCGTGGTCAGGGACGGCGTGATCCGCTCAGTAAATGGCAAGGACGTGCCGACCAAGGCGGAGACGATCTGCGTCCACTCCGACACGCCGAGCGCCGTCGCGGTCGCCAAGGCGGTGCGCGACGCGGTCGATCCCTACATCGAATAGGACATGACATGAGCGCAGCAACACCACAGGCGGAAGCGTCGTCGGGCGCCGGCATGCTCGCCTCGAATTCCGGCATCGTTCAGGCCTATCTGACGAAGACGCCGAGCTCGGCAACGCTGGCGGCCGAGGCCAGGGACATTCTGCCCTCCGGCATCGTCCACGATGCGCGCCACATGCAGCCCTACGGCATCTACGTCACGCGGGCCGAGGGCTCGCGCAAGTGGGACCGGGATGGCAACGAGTACGTCGATTACGCCGGCGGCCACGGCGCCCTGCTGCTCGGCCACGGCCGGCCGGAAGTGCTTGCGGCGATCCAGGAGGCGTTGCCGGACGGCACGCACCCCGGCGCCAATCACGAGCGCGAGGTGCGCTGGGCGCAGATCGTGCGCGAGCTGGTGCCCTGCGCGGAGCGGGTGCGCTTCACCTCCTCCGGCACCGAGGCGACCCACATGGCGCTCCGCCTCGCCCGTGCCCATACCGGCAAGAACAAGATCGTGCGTTTCAAGGGCCACTTCCACGGCTGGCACGACCACATGACATCGGGCTACATGTCTCACTTCGACGGCGCGCCGACGGCGGGTGTGCTGCCCGACCTCGCGTCCCAGGTGATCCTGCTGCCGCCCGGCGACGAAGCGGCCGCACGCGCCGCGTTCGAGGCCGACGACGACATCGCCGCGGCGATCCTGGAGCCCACCGGCGGCTCCTTCGGGCTCGTGCCCCATGCCTTCGAGTTTCTCGGCTTCCTGCGGGAGCTGACGGCGAAGCACGGCGTCGTGCTGATCTTCGACGAAGTGATAACGGGCTTCCGCGTCTCCCCCGGCGGTGCGCAGGGCTACTTCGGCGTGACACCCGACATGAGCACCCACGCCAAGATCATCGCCGGCGGCCTGCCGGGCGGCGCCGTGGCCGGGCGCAAGGAGATGCTGGACGACCTGGACTTCTATGCGGCCAAGGAGAGCGGCCGCGAGAAGATCTTTCACCCCGGCACCTTCAACGCGAACCCCGTCTCGGCCGCCGCAGGCACGGCCGCACTCACCATCGTGCGGGATTCGGATGCCTGCGAGAGAGCGTCCGCCTTTGGCGCCGAGCTTCGGGCCGGGCTCAATGGGGTGCTGGAGGACGAAGGCGTGCCCTGGTCGGTCTACGGCACCTTTTCCTCGTTCCACCTCTTCATGAACCCGCGCGGGCGCGCGATCACGCCGTCTGCCTTCGATCCCCTGGAGATCGACTACGCGGAGCTCAAGCAGCGCCCGCCGGAGCTGGTCAACAAGATTCGCCTCGGCCTGCTGGTGAACGGCGTGGACATTCAGGGCTGGCCAGGCGGCATGGCCTCGGCCGCCAACACTGCGGACGATCTCCCCGTCACCGTTGACGCCTTCCGCGAGACCATCCGCATGTTGCGCCGCGAGGGGGAGCTCTAGCCGGCACACGCGCGGCACCGCCGCCTCGGCGCGGGAGTGCGAATGGATACACTCGAACGTTTCGCCGAGGCCAAGCTCGTCGCACTGGCGGAGCGCCAGCTGCGCCGCTCCCTTCAAGAGACCGCACCCTGCGGACCGGTCGGCGTGAAGCGCAACGGGCGCGCGCTGGTCTCGTTCTGCAGCAATGACTACCTCAACCTGTCGCAGCACCCGGCGGTCAAGCGGGCGGCTGTCGAGGCCACCGAGCGCTGGGGCGCCGGAGCCGGCGCGTCGCGGCTGGTCACCGGCAACCATCCCCTCTTCGCGGCGCTGGAACGCCGCTTGGCGCGCCTCAAGGGCACCGACGACGCCTGCGTTTTCGGCTCGGGCTACCTCGCCAATCTCGGCATCATTCCGAGCCTCGTCGGCACCGGCGACCTGATCGTGGCCGACGAGCTGAGCCATGCGTGTCTGCGCGCGGGCGCCTCTCTCGCGCACGCCCGGGTCGAGATCTTCCGTCACAACGATCTCGACCATGCGGAGGCCCTGCTGGATGAACACCGCGCCGGCCACGGGCGCGCGCTGCTGCTTACCGACGGCGTGTTCAGCATGGACGGCGACCTCGCCCCGGTCGCAGCGCTGGCCGGGATCGCGGCGGCCCACGACACGTGGCTGATGACCGATGACGCTCACGGAATCGGCGTTGTCGGCGGCGGGCGCGGCTCGAGCTTCGTCGGTGGCGCAAAGACCGAGGTGCCGCTGCAGATGGGCACGCTGTCGAAGGCAGTCGGCAGCTACGGCGGCTATCTCTGCGCCGCGCAGCCGGTGATCGACCTGATCCGCACCCGCGCGCGGCCCTTCATCTACTCGACGGGCCTGCCGCCGGGCGTGGTCGCGGCCAGCATCGCGGCCCTCGACCTGATCGCGAACGATCCCGACCTGGTCGCAGCACCGCTGCGCAAGGCGTCGTTCTTCTGCGCCCGCCTCAACCTGCCGGCGCCCGAAAGCTGCATCGTGCCCATTCTGCTCGGCGCACCGGAGCGTGCGCTCGCAGCCTCGCGGTTGCTGGAGGACGAAGGCTTCCTCGTCACCGCGATCCGGCCGCCGACGGTGCCGGAGGGCACGGCGCGGCTCCGCCTCACCTTCAGCGCGGGCCATGACGACGACGACATCGAGCGGCTGGCGGAGATCGTGCGTGCGCGAGGCCTCGACCGGGAGCAGCGATGAGCACGCTCTTCGTTACCGCCACGGGCACCGAGATCGGCAAGACCCCGGCCGCGGCGATCGCAAGGCCCGTGGTCGCGGCTGCGCTCTGCCAGGAGCTTCGTTCAGCGGGCCGGCCCGTGCGCGCGCTCAAGCCGGTGCTGAGCGGCTACGACCCGGTCACGCTTGCCGAGAGCGACCCCGGCGTCCTCCTCGCGAGCCTGGGCGAAGCCGTGACCGAGGAAGCGGTCGCCGCAATCACGCCCTGGCGCTTCGCCGCTCCTCTCTCTCCCAACATGGCCGCAACCCGCGAGGGACGCCGCCTCGACCTGGCGGAAGTCGTCGCCTTTTGCCGCGGCGTCGAGGGCGACCCGCTGCTGATCGAGGGTATCGGCGGGGCCATGGTGCCGTTGAACGATGATCACACCGTGCTCGACTGGATCGCCGCGCTCGGCGCGCCGGCGCTGGTGGTGACGGGCAGCTACCTCGGCACCATCAGCCACACGCTCACCACGCTCGCGGCGATTCGCGGGCGCGGCATCGAGGTCGCCGGCCTCGTCATCAGCGAATCGCCGGAGAGTCCGGTGCCGCCGGCGGAGAC
>MKWU01003649.1_pt1 | contig 19817 bp, 24 predicted proteins | sample 809101 | NCBI WGS metagenome assembly MKWU01 (sample SAMN05860141, study PRJNA318959) | sponge metagenome | host: Aplysina aerophoba | place: Slovenia: Piran, Adriatic Sea, Gulf of Piran | collected 2013-05-07
TAGGACGACGTGATCGGGAAGTCGCCGTAGGTGACCATGCGCTCGGCGGGATCGCCGGTGTCGCCGTGGCCGTGCATCCCGTGGCCCATGTCGGCGTGCGGGTGACGGCTGCCGTGGTAGTGGGCCGCGGTCACGGCGTGGCTGTGGCGGGTGCCCGCGGCTGCCGCTGCGCTGCCGTCGCCGTGCGCCTCGGCTTCGCCGGTGTGCCCGTAGACCGTTGCGTCGGCCGCTGTGTGGACGTGCGTGACGCGGTGGTCGGCGTGCGCTGCGGCTTCGCCGTGGGCGTGCTTGCCTTCGGCGGACGTGCCGCTCATGTCCCCGACGTGACTGTGGACTCCGGCCGTGGTCGCCTCGCCGTGGCTGTGCCCGTCGGCGTGCGCCGTGCGGGGGTGGTCGTCGCCGTAGTGAGCACGCGAGTCGTAGCGGGTGCCGTGGGTGTGGTCGTGTCCGTCGTCGGTGACATACGGGCCGCAGGTCAGCGTCGTGAGGTTGCGCACGGTCACTGTCCAGGTGCCCTCGGTGACGGTGAGGGTGCCCATCGCCGCCGTCGTCGCCGCGACGCCCGACGGTGCGTCCATGTCGTCGCCGCCCATGTCGTCGCCGGTCATGTCGTCGCCGGTGCCGTCCATGTCGTCGCCGTCGTCGTCGGTGCCGGTCATGTCCTTGACGGCCTCACCGACCAGGCGTGCGGTTGCGAGCCGGTCAGCGCCGCCGAGACGCTCGGCGTTGGCTGCGACCTGGCGGGCCTTCGACCGCGGGACCGCAGCGGTGCCGCCGACGATCCAGGCGACGGTTTCGGCGTCCATCGCACGTTCGTACTGATCTTCGGGAAGCTCGCCGTCACGCGGCCCCGCGAGGATCACGCAGCCGTCGATCGCCGCAGCGAGCGTGACTGCGGAGTAGATGTCGGACTGGGCCTGCGCGTCGGACGCGACGAGCACGCCGGGGCGGCCTTCGCAGTCGGTCTCCTCGGGCACCATCGGCTCGGATTCCTGGGCGGCGGCCGACGCTGCGGTACCGCCGAGCAGGGCCAGCGACATCACCGCGGCAGCGATGATCTTGAATGATCGTCTCATTGTTTCCTTCACTGTTCTCGGCCCCGACGGTCGGGGCACTGATCGGACAAGCTAGCGCCTGTCCCTGCGCCACTCGCGGAATGAGCGTCGCAGTTCGTTCATGAAACCCCATTGGATTCGGACGACGGCGACGGCGAGCACGATTGCGGCGCAGCCCCAAAAGACGTTGCCCAGGATCGTGATATGGGTGTGGGCGAGCAGGGTCACGGCTGTTCGCTTCGGGCTTCGGCTCGCCGGTCGCGGGCTTCGAGCTTGACGGCGATGGCGTCGTAGACGCCTTGGGCCATCAGCGCGACGCCGCTGCCGATCAGCAGGTAGGCGAGAATGGCGATGTCGAGCGTCGCCAGGTACTCGGCTGTCTTGACGTTGCGGAGGCCTGCGACGGCGGCGAGCCACATGGCGGCCAGGAAGAATCCGAAGCAGACGGCGTTGATCGTGATGTTGCGCAGGAACCGCAGCGGCGGCTTGTCCCACATCGGCACATACGGGTCGTCCTGGGTCAGTCGGTCGTCGGTCATTTCTTGCCTTTCTTGTCTTTCTTGTCGGGAATCGTCTCTTTGGCTGCGGGGCCGATGACGTGACGCACCGGGCCTTCTGGCTGGCCGAGCTGGTTGCCCTGCGCTATGTACTCGGCCACCTCGGCGGCGTGCTCCAGGCGCTCTTGTTTCTGTTCGTCGGTCTCGTTCTCCATCGCGGTGCCGAGCGGATCGAGGAGCTGGAGCGTGTCGTACATCTTGTGAGTCCACTGGCGATGCCACCGGCGTTTCTTGGTGCGGGCCTTCTCGCCCACTACGCGTTCTTCTTCTGATGTCCACAGCTCTCGCACGAAGCTGTTGAATATCCCCGGCGAGCACACCCACCACCACAGGGTCAGCCTGCGAAGGTTCACGTCGGTCTGCATGGGGCTGATCGAGCTGTAGTGGAGTGCGAGGCCGAACTTGCGGACCTGCTGGAGCACGCTGAAGAATCCGTCGGGGAACTTGCTCCACTTGCGGGCGTTGGCCCAGAAGGGAGCTTCGTCCAGGAGAATGCAGGTCGGGACGCGTTCGCCCGCATAGTCGCGTGCCTTGGTGATTATCTCGGTCAGTTCCTCGAGGGAGTCGTAGCGGCCGTCCTCGAAGCTCAGCTCAAGACCGTTGGTGAGCACCCGCCAGCCGAGCCGCTTCATCCAGTAGGCGGCCTCGCACATTCCCGATGTCTTGCCCGATCCGGGGCGGCCGGTCCACATGGTCGCCATCTCGATTGGCAGCCCTGGCGCCTTCTCCTTGGCGCGCACCCGCGGGCCGAGCATCTTGCGTCGGGCGCGCAGGCTCGGCTCGGGAGTGTTGTACTGCCACTTGATCTGGCTGTAGGTCCATGCCTTGTGCTCGTCGGTCCAGTCCCATCCGGTTTCGGGGTCCCAGCCGGGCGGCACCCACAGCGCCCGCTTGTCGCGGCCTTTGAGCCGCTTGCGCGGCGCGGCGGCCTCGGCGGCAGCTTCGTAGGCGTCCTTGGCGTCGCGTTCGGCGTCCTCGATGTCGTCGCTCATGGCGTCTGGCCGATCTGTCGCTGTATGTCCTGCCATTTCTGACGGCGTTTCTTCGCTCGCGGCTTCTGACGGTCGCGCTTGTCGCGGTCCAGGTCGCGGCCGTCAGGCTGAAAGCGCGGGCGGGCGTTGCCGTTGCGACGCGGCATCACACGCCGTCCCCGGTGACATCGTGTCCGTCCGGATCGCTGTCGCCGGCGCGGTCGACGCCAAGCCGGCAGGACTCCGTGTCACGCCAGACACGCCAGGCGACGTAGGCGCGCACCTGGCCGCCGACGAGCACGGCGAGCCATGCCCACGCGACGCTGAAGCCGAGCCAGTAGGCGACGGTCACTGCGTGGTCGCCTGCGAACAGGCCCACGGCCAGCGACACGCACAGCCCCCCGTAGAGCATCGCCGCGAACACTCGCAGCGCCCACCAGAGCCGTCCCGCGGCCAAGCCTGCCCACAGTCTCATCGTCGCCTCCTGTTGTCCCTGCGATGCCCGTACCGCCACTTGCGCAGCACCCGCGTGGTCGGGTAGTAGCCCGACAGCGCCCACAGCGCACGTTCGGAAGTCTCGCGCTCCCGGCGTCGGAATCGGCGGGCGATGCGCCGCACCACGAACAGCGCTACGAACGCGACGGCCAGCAGCACCCAGATCAGGGTCATGTTCGGCGTCTGCGGAACGTCGGCTGCGACCTCGGTGGTGAACGTCACACGAACCACACCCGCTTGATCCCTCGCACGATCCGAATAGCGGTGCGGGCGAAGTACAGGGCGAACACGATCTCGATTGTCGCTGCGATGGCCGCCACCACGTTCGCCGGGAACCAGTAGAGCGCGGCCTGCAACAGCGGAGTGCCGTAGCCGTGCAACGCGGTTCGCACCGGAGCGAGCCACGCGTCAGGAATGAACACGTCCACCGCGCCTTCCATGAGCGCTCCGACCTGGGCCAAGCCCCACAGCAGCGCCTCGAAGATCACGACCCCGGCCCGATTGATCGCGAGTCATCGACGGGAGTGCCAGGGGCACGCTCGGAGTGCAGCACGGCCAGCAGCTTGCGCACCGACCGGTACAGCAGATAGGCGCACACGAGCAGCACCAGCGAGTTCAGCACAGGGCCGAAGCCCGGCATCCGCCACAGCGCCGCCCACACGCCGTCATGAGTGTCCTCGCACGTCGAAAACCAGTTGCCGTCGAGGCCGTCGAAGTCGGAGTCCATCAGGTAGTCCATCGGCGTGACCATCAGGTGCCCTTGGTTCTCGGCCAGGTCCGATGTCGAGCCGATCCGGCGTGCGTAGCTCATCGCGACCGAGACGGCGATGTGCGGCCCGTCGCAGTTGCGTTGCGTCTGCGCTGTGGCGATGGCCTCGATGGGCCACAGAAGGATGCCGCCCTCGTCGCACGCCTCGATAGCGCCGTCGCCGGTGCATCCCTCCCCGCGGTTGCCCATCGTGGCAGTCAGCACCGACACGAAACGGTGGCCGTCGGGCACGACGAACTCGCGGCCGACGCACACGGCAAGACGCGGAATGTTGGTCGCCAGGTTCACGACGGCGGCCAGGATGTCGCGCAGGATCGGTATCTCCACCAGCGCGCTCGTGCCCAGGCCGCCGTCGCCGGACTCGGCCAGCGCTTTCGCTGCCTGGCGGTACTCGGCGTAGGCGTCGGTGACGGCTTGCTTGTTGGCTGCGCTGAACTGATCGAACACGAACCGGAACCGCTGAGACGACAACGGCAGATCGACGTACTCGATGACCTCGCCGCGTCGCGCTTCCTCGCCTGCCCCGAACGCCAGCTCGCCCAGTGCCGTGCGCAGCACTCCGATGTAGTGCTCGCGTGCCGCGTCGAAACGGGACCGGGCTGCCTCGGTGGTGCCGAGATTGCAGTCGCGGACACGACGCCAAAGATCGGACCAGGTGTATGAGATGTCCGGGTTGCGCTCGAAGCCGCCGAAGCTCGGCAGCGTCGAGTACGGATCGGTCTGAGCCTCCGCAGTCACCAGCGCCGACACCGCGTAGGTGGTCACCGTCTGGCTGCCGTCGTCTGCAACCGTCGTCGCCTGGCACGTCCCGCGGATGCCCCACGACCCAGCAGCCTCGGCGTACAGCCGGATATAGCGTGCGCCGCCCGACACGGCCGCGGTGCTGTAGGCGAGCCGCAGCCGGTCAGGGACCGACCAGCGCCGCGTCTCAACGGTGTCCCGCACGCTCCAGGTGCAGATCGCGTCGCGCGGATCGACGTTGTAGTAGACGAGGTTCTCGACACGTTCGTGCATGGTGACGACGCACGGCACGTTCGTCATCGACAGCACTCTGTCGGTGAGCGTCTGCACTTGCCCGGCGGGGCACGCCGGTGCGGGCGGATCTGCGAGGTTGGACTGCGCAGGCCCGGATCGCCAGGTCACCACCATTTCGGCGTCTGCGCGCTGATCGGCCGTGCAGGTGACGGTCAGCGCCGAAGTGATGTGAGTGGTGAACGCGACCTGTAGACGGCGTGCGCCCGGACTGGTGGACGTGGGCGCTCCGATGCTGTCGGACGGATCTGTGATCGAGGCTGCGATGAACAGGTTGGTGCCGGTCGGCGTGCAGGAGGCGTCGTCGGGCACGACGGTGAACTCGTCGGACAGGATCAGCGTTGTCGGCGGAAAGGCGTTCAGATCGAGAGTGCCGGACTGTTCTGCGACCAGGCCGGAGATGACGACCAGCGCGCCGCCTCCCGATGGATCGTCGGAGCGCGCCCAGGTGAGCACTGCGTCGCGGGTGGTGGTGCCGCAGGTGAGACGCACCGTGGCGGTACCGGCGACCAGGGCGCGAGCTCCAGCGGTGTGCCAGGCATATGCGCCGCTGGCGAGGTAGACCGGCGTTGGCTGGGCGACACTCGCGACCGGCACTTCGTCGGGCAGGCCGAGAACGCTGATCCGGCACTCGTTGGCTGCGTCGGCAGGGAACGTCGTGAACGTCGAGACGACGGTTTCGCCTGCCGTGCCGGAGCGTGCCGAGAAACCGACGATGGACACGAAACCGGCATCGGCTGTCCATGTGAACGGCGTCGGCTGCGAAGTTATCTCGTTGCCGAAGTCTCCGCAGATGACGGTGAGCAGCCATTCGCCTGCGATCAGCGAGGTCGCGCCGAACGTGTGCCAGCCTGCGTATCGGCCGCTGAACGGCAGATATGCCGGTGCGGGCTGCGTGACGCGGTAGGGGGTGACGCCTTCGTCGTTGGCTGCGGCCTGGACTCGGCAGTTGACGGCGGCAGTGGCCGGATCGGTTCGCAGCACTGCCACTATCTGCGTGCCGACGGGGCCTGTCAGGTCGCCGCCTATGGTGATCCGCGGAAAAGCGTCGTCGCTGTAGAACACGAAGATCGCCGACGCGGTGGCCGCTCCGCAGGTGAGGGTGACGGTCACCGAGCCGATGTCGTAGGAGATGACCTCGATGTAGGGCTGGATGACGCCGTTGATGTAGGCGAGCGGCAGCACTGTCGCGGAGTCCATGAGGCTTCCCGACGTTGCCTCCGCGGTGCAGTCGCCGCGGTAGGGGGTGACCGTGTAGGTGGACTGGGCGCGGCCCACGCCGTCGACGATGGCGACCGTTCGGCCGCGGAAGTTCTCGATGCGGACAGCCGCGCCGCCGACCGCAGTGAACGTGAAGGTGGCCTCATCGAACGCTGTGCCGCAGGTGACACGCACGGTGAGGTCGCCGATCATGCGCGTCACGACCTCGATGTAGGGCACGATTGCACCGTTGATGTGCGCCAGCGACGACACGGTGACGCCCGAGTCGAGCGTTCCGGCCGACTGGAGCGATCCGGCCGTGACCGACGTGGTGCAGTCGCCGCGGTAGGGGGTGACCACGTAGGTGGACTGGGCGCGGCCCACGCCGCCGATCACTTCCGCGTTGCGGTCCTCGAAGCCGGTCACGGTGACGGTCGCCGCGGTGTCGGTGAACACGAAGATCGCAGACGTGGACGCCGCCCCGCAGGTGAGGGTGACGGTCACCGAGCCTGCGCTGCGGGCGATCACTTCGATGTACGGCTGGATGACGCCGTTGATGTAGGCGAGCGGCAGGACTGTCGCCGTGCCCATGAGGCTTCCCGACGTTGCTGCCGCGGTGCAGTCGCCGCGGTAGGGGGTGACGGTGTAGGTGGACTGGGCGCGGCCGATGCCGTCGATGATGCGGAACGTGCCGCCAGCAAAATGCTCCAAGGTGATGGCTGCGCCGCCGACCGCGGTGAACGTGAAGGTGGCCTCGGCGAACGCGGTGCCGCAGGTGACACGCACGAGCAGCGTTCCGGTCATGCGCGACACGACTTCGACATACGGGACGATTGCGCCGTTGACGTAGGCGAGCGACGAAACGGTGACGCCCGAGTCGAGCGTCCCGGCCGACTGGAGCGTGCCGCCGCGGTAGCTGGTGATGCAGTCGCCGCGGTAGGGGGTGACCGAGTAGGTCGAGACGGCCCGTCCGACGCCTGCGACGACTTCGGCTCTGCGGTCCAGGAACGCGGAGACGGCGTAGTTGATCGTGACGGCCGGTTGGAATGTGAACGTCGCGTTTCGGGTGATGGCGCCGCAGGTGAGCTGCACGACGACTGTGCCGGTCGCGGTGTTGACGACTTCGATGTAGGGCACGAGTGCGCCGTTGATGTAGGCGAGCGGCAGCACCGTCGCCGTGGATCGTGCCGTGCCGCCTATCGCCGCCGCAGTGCAGTCGATGTACGGGGCGACCGTGTAGACCGAGCGGGCCACGCCGCGGCCCTCGATCAGCCTCGCTGCCACCGAGTCGAAGCCGGTCACGGTGACCGACCCTTCGGGCGGCCCGATGAAGGTGAACGTCGCGGTCGCCGTGGCAGTGCCGCAGGTCAGGGTGGCCTCCAGCGTGCCGGTCGCAGCGCTCGACACCGACACGTACGGGTAGATGCCGCCGTTGATGTGCGCACCGACCTGCGGGGTGATGCCGGTGAGGCTGCCGCCGCTGCGGGCCACGGTGCACGCGGTGTCGATGGGGGCGACGGTGAACACGTCGGCCGCGGTGGCGAAGGTGCCGGTGATCTGAGCGGTGCGCGACTCGAAGCCCGCCAGGGTGACCGTCGGGGCGTCGGTTTCGCTCCAGGTCATCGTGGCCGACTCGGTGGCATCGCCGCAGGTGAGGTCCACGATCAGCGTTCCCGCCGTCGCAGATGTGGCAGTGACGAACTGGTGGACGCCGCCGTTCGTGTAGACGGTGACCTGCGGGGTGATGGTGAGAGTGCCGCCGCTGCGCACCACGGTGCAGTCGAATACCTCGGGCGACACGGTGAACGGAAGCGAGATGGTGGTAGGCCCGCTGACCGTCTGGCCGCGTGACGCAATCGTGATCGTGTTCGTCGCCGCCGTCGCGGAGAACGTGAACATGCCTTGCGCGGTCGCTGTGCCGCAGGTCACCGTGTAGGTCAGCGTGCCCGCCTGCGTGGAGGTCGCCGTGACGGTGCGTGTCGTGCCGGTGCCGCTGATCGACGGCGTTATCAGCAGGCCCGAGTCGCGGGCGACCGTGCACGCGACCGATGCGGGGCCGACGGTGATGTCGCGTGTCGCGGTGCCGGTGCCCGACGTGACCGCCGCGGTGGTCGGCGGGATCGACGCCACCGAGTCGCCCGACGTGAACGTGAACGTGCCCTGCGCGGTGACGCTCCCGCAGGTCACCGTGTAGACGAGAGTGCCCGCCGAAGTGGCCGTCGCGGTGACAGTGCGTGTCGTGGAGCCGGTCGCCGGGCTGATCGACGGGTTGACGTTCAGGCCCGACGTGCGGGCGACTGTGCAGCGCACCGACGCGGGCGACACGGTGACCGTCGTGGACGCTGTTGCGGTGCCGCCGCTGAGCGTGTGAGACGACGGATTGATCGGCGTGATCGACGCGCCGAACGTCGCTGTCACCGCGACCGAGTCGGAGTTCGAGCCCTGCGTGCAGGTCACTGTCACAGACTGGCTGGCCTGGCCGTTGCTGTTCACCGTCAGCGTGCGCGATCCGCCTGTGCCGGTCACCGTTGCCTGCGCCGAGTTCTCGGTGCACGTCGCCGTGGCGGGGGAGACGTTGAAGTCGTCGGTGTAGGTCGCCGCCGTGGTCGAGCCGCTGGCGGCGAGGCCGCTGATCGTCACCGTCGGATCGGCCGACGCGAAGTCGGTGCGATGGAACGCTAGGCCGACGCTCAGGCTCTCAGCGCCGCCTCCGCTGCACGTAACCAGGTAGCTGGTCGATCCGTTGCCGGTCGCCCGAACCTGGATCGGCCAATAGCGGGAGTTGCCCTGGCCGCCCGACGACGTGAACGTGACCGCGGTGCCCAGGCTGAGAGTGATGTTGTTGGGCGTGGTGCCGCCGCTCTGGCGCACCACCGAGCAACCCGACGGGAGCGCGCCGAGGGTGATGTAGCCGAGCTTGCAGCCCTGCGTCGGCGGGGGCGTCCTGCCGGTCATCTGCACCGTCGCGGTGTGCAGCGCGGTGACGCCCGCGCCGGCCCCGTTCAGATTCCAGCCTCCGGCGTCGTCGGCAGTCGAGCACAGCGCGTCGATGTTGTCGTCGGGTGCGTTGGAGCTGCTGGTGCCGCTGTTGGGGCCGATCATGAGGGTGAGCTGAGCGCGGTTGCCGAGGTTCGTGTCGGTCGGCGGGTTCACCGGATTGACGGTGCCGCCGCCTCCGGTGCCGGGATCGTCGGCTGCGACGGTGGTGATCGTCGCGGACTGCGACGCGGTGCCGCAGGTCGCCTGGAACGTGGCCGACGACGCGGCGGTGAACGTGACGCGGATGGAGCGGGTGTCTCCCGACGTGTCCGGCTGAGTGAAAGACGCCGAGCCCGACGTGCGCCGCACCGTGCAGGACAGCGTGGACGGCGACACGGTGTAGCCGTGGGTGACGACCGCCGCGCCGTTCGTGTCGCCGGTGACCCGCAGGTTCGTGTCCTCCCACGTCACCGAGTTCGTCGTCGGCGTCGAAGGGCTGTTGAACGCAACAGTGATCGTGTCGGTCTCGGGTGCGTGATCGGCGCGGGTGCAGGTGATCCGCACCGAGTGAGCGCCCGATCCGACGGTGCGGGTGACCGTCAGGATGCGAGCCGCCGGGTTCGACTGGCTGACCGTCACCGTCGCGGACGCCGAGTTGTCGGTGCAGGACGCCTGGCGGGGATCGACGGTGAACGTCGCGGTGAACGTGCCGGTGGTGGTGGTGCCCGTGGACGGCAGGCCGATGATGGAGATGGGGTCGAGCGGCTCGGCGGGAAGGCCGGTGACGGTGACGGTCACCGTGTCGGTCGAGCTGGTGTAGCCCGACTGTTCGCACACCACGTTCGTGGTGTAGGTGCCCCGGTAGGTGAACACGGCGGCGAGCATCCACTGCGGGGCTTGCAGGGTCGGCGCGTTGAGGGTGAACACCGCGTCGGCGGCGACGAGTCGGCACGTCGCCCCAGCCGGAGCGGTGGTGAACGCGTCGCTGTAGCTGGTGGTGCCGCCCGACACCGACGGGTTGTTGTTCAGCCCCGACGTTGTGACCGTCTGTTCGGGGATCGAGATGGTGACACGCTGGACCGCGGCGTCATGGGTCGCCACATCGCAGGTCACGTCGACCACGAGCTGACCGCGCTGTGTGCCCCGCGTCACCGACAGCGACCGAGACGACGACGTGCCTGCGTTGTTGTTGTCGAGAACGCGGATCGTCGCATCGGACACGCCCGAGATGCGGGCCGCGGTGCAGCGCAAAGTGTTCGGGGCGACGTTGAAGAAGTCGAGCAGGCCGCCGTCGGTGGTGATCGAGCCGGTCGCGGCGAGGTTGGTGATCGCCCCGTCGGGCAGGTCGTCGACGCGGCAGGTGACAGCGACGGTGTAGGTGCCCGCACCGCGCAGCACCAAAGTGGCGGTGCCCGACGCGTTGCAGGTGCCTTGCAGCCGATAGGTGCCCACATAGATCGCCGAGCCGAGCGGCCCCGAGATGGTCGCCAAAGCTGCGTAGGACCAGGTGAGGCCCGACGGGGCGGAGCGGGTGGAGATGCCGTGATCGCCCGACACGGTGTCGCCCACGGTGAAGTCCCAGCGCACCCGTGCGCCGTCGTCGGCGGCACAGGCGGCCCGGCCGGTCTCCGAGTTGGGGGTGTTCGACGTGACCGAGCACTGGTTCGACGACGCGGCGAAGCCGGTCGCGGCCTGGCCGGAGACGACGACGCCGAGATCGACAAGCGGCGTGTTGATGCCGTCGCCCGGCTCAGGATCGGACTGAGCGGCGGCAGGCAGCGCCAGCAGCCCCGCCAGCAGCAACGCGGCCAGGCAGGCGAGGACGAACCGCGACATCGTGGCCCGGAGCTCGGCCGTCGACCGGCGGAGATCCTTGCCGCCGGCGTGACGTGATGTCCGCCCGCCTTCGGCTCGAGCCGACCGGCCGGGCCGGGCCTGGATGACATCGTGGCCTTTGAGGTCGGCCAGCTCGGCGTCTGTCCAGCCTCGCCTTTGCAACGGATCGAGACTCACGGCCGCATCTCCCTCTTCGCCTTCTCCAAACCGGCGCGGATCAGCCGGAACGTCAGACACGGGCCGATCATCGCCGCCCACAACGCGACCACCACGGGACCCACAGCTAATGCCCCAGCGCCCAGTCGAGCATCGCCGCGGCCAGGCCGCCGAGCATCGCCCACGCGACGAGCGTGCTCACTTGTGCCTCCCCAACGCGTTGCCCAGCACCCGAGTGGGCATCGCCACGATCAAACAGAACAGGACGATCACGATGAAGTCAGCGAACCAAGCGCTCATTCAGGACACCTCGTTTCGGGAACGGAACACAGGCCGAAGCCACAACGCGAAGATCAAAGCCACGAGCACGAGCAGGGCGTGCGTCTGGTGGCGGAGCTGGTTGCGGGCCGTCTCGGCGGCCTGGCGTGTCTCCCAGGTGTTCTCCACGACCTGCGCGAGCTGACGCACCCGCTGGCCGTCACGGGCCTCCAGGCCCGCCACCGCTGCCTCGATGCCGGTGAGCCGTGTCGTGGCTGTCTGCACGGCAGTCTCGATGTCGGACAGACGGCCGTTGGCGATGCTCTGCGCAGTCACCGCCCGCCCCACCGCAGCCTCCACCAATGCGACCGCCGCCACTACATCCTCGTTTCCGGCCGCCACCGGCGTGGGGGTGCAGTCCCACGATGCAGCCTCCGACTGCGAGGCGGCGCCGAACTGCATCGTGACGGTGCCGGTCAGCGCCGAGATGGTGCGGGTGAAGGTGCGGCTGCCCGCCGCAGCGGGGCTGGTGATGTCCTCGTCCTGGGTGACGCCGCCGCCCAACAGGATGATGCGGGCGCCCGCAGCTCCCGACGGGCCGCCGCTCCAGGTGACAGTCACCTGGTCGCCTGCACACGTCGCGGAGACGGTCGGGGCGTTCTGCGCGCCGGCGACGCCTGGCACAGCGACGACAAGCACGACGGCGGCCACGACGGCTGCGAGCTTGCGCACCGGCACTCCTACAGACGGATCGTGTCGCGGGTGCGGGCGAGGCCGCGGCGGATCAGGTGAAGGGTGAGGCCGACGAGGAAGATCGAGCCGATGATGCCGACGATGACGGGTGCCCATTCGAGGCCGGAGTCGCGGATCACGTCCACCGTGTTCCACGCCGTGCTTTGCGCCTCGGTCACAACCGGACCGTCGCCGATCATCGCCCCGGCCCTCTTACAGTCGCATCGCGCCGCGGACGCGCATGAGGCCGCGGCGGATCAGATAGAACGTCAAAGCGACCAAGAAGATCGCGCCGATGACGGCGACGACGAGCGGGGCGTTCTCCAGGCCGTAGTCGCGGATCACCACCACAGCGTCGGCGGGTGCGTCGTTGAGCACCGCATCGGCCTTGCCGTCACCGGCGAACGCCGCCGTGTCGGTGCCCTGCGACGACAGCGGGCCTCGCAGCAGCACCGACCGGCCGCCGCCGGTCCCCGATCCGCTCGACCACGGGCCGTCTCCGTCGGAGTTGACGCCACGCACGAACAGGTAGTAGGTGGTGCCGACATTCAGGCCGTCGATGACGGTGAACGGGTTGCGGCCGGTCGAAGGGACCTGTCGGCTCGTGGCGCCCTGGGTGAGGCGTCGGTCGTCGGCAGTGTTCCATCGCACCTCATAGAACTGGAGCGCCGGAGTGACCCCCGACAGTGGGGACCACTCGACACGCAGACTGCCGACTGCGGGTTCGGTGAACGCCCCGAACGACGGGGCGGCAGCAGGGGGGGCGGCCGCGGCGGGCGAAGCCCAGACGGCGACCGCAGTGAGCACGAGCACGCACGCTGCCAGTACGCGTGCCGTGCGTGAGAAACGGGTAGGGGCACCCCCAGCCGAAGCCAGGAGTGCCCCTCGGTCCTCGTGAGGACCGTTGTAGCCCATCGGGTGTTACAGCCGCATCGCGCCGCGGGCCTTCATGAGGCCACGACGGATGAGGTAGAAGGTCAGGCCGACCAAGAAGATGGCACCGATGACACCCACGATGATCGGGGCGTTCTCCAGGCCATAGTCCCGAATGACCACGACAGCATCGGCCGGCGAGTCATTGTCCACCGACTCCACGAAACCCGATCCCGGATGCGCGGCGAGGTGAGCCCGGTCGCCGGCCGCCGCGGTGGAGGCGGGCACGTAATCCCCGGCGCCGTCGACCGCGCCGGAGGAGAACCCAGTGCCGTCATCGTGCGGAGATGTGCCGGGGTGCGCGGATGCCGCCGAAGCGAACGCCAGCGACAGACCGAGCGCCATCGCCACCGACAGCATGAGAGCGCCGAAGCGCTTGAAGGATGCAGTCAACGTGATCCCTCCCCTACAGCCGCATCGCGCCGCGGGCCTTCATGAGGCCACGACGGATGAGGTAGAAGGTCAGGCCGACCAAGAAGATGGCACCGATGACACCCACGATGATCGGGGCGTTCTCCAGGCCATAGTCCCGAATGACCACGACAGCATCGGACGGCGAGTCATTGTCAACCGAGTTCACGACACCAGAGCCGGGATGGTCTGCGTCGTGATCGGGATCAGTGCAGGGCGTGCCGTTCGAGTCGTCATGGGGAACCAGACGATTGTCGTCGTCGGGATCGCCCGCGCCGCATCCCAGGTCGTCGCCGGAAGCGTCAGCCGCCTCGGCATCGGTTTGGTGTGCGGATGCCGCCGAAGCGAACGCCAGCGACAGACCGAGCGCCATCGCCACCGACAGCAGTACAGCGCCGAAACGCTTGAAGGATGCAGTCAACTTGATCCCTCCCCTACAGCCGCATCGCGCCGCGGGCCTTCATGAGGCCACGGCGGATGAGGTAGAAGGTCAGGCCGACCAAGAAGATGGCACCGATGACGCCCACGATGATCGGGGCGTTCTCCAGGCCATAGTCCCGGATCACCACGACAGCATCGGCAGGCGAGTCATTGTCAACCGAGTTCACGACACCAGAGCCGGGATGGGCCGCGGAGTGGTCCGACACGGCGGTGTACTCCCCGTTTTCGGCGACGCTGCCGGACGGACGGCCCTGCTCGTCGTCGTGCAGGAACTCGCCGTCCTGGTGGGCGGATGCCGCTGGCGCGAACGCCAACAGCATCAAAAATGCGGTGAGCACAGCGAGCAACGCTGCGCCTCCGCGCTTGAGTGAAGTAATCATGACCGCACACGCTCGCGCGCAATCCGTCCTATTTACGGCAACTAGGACGGATCGAACCTCACCCGTATCCAGGGCGCGCCGTCTGCCTGGGCGCATTCGGCGTGCCACACCGTCGCCACAGCAGGCTCATGACACGGCACCGCGGCATGAAACGGGCGCGGCAGCAGCAGCCACCAAGCCAGACAGCCGACAGCTACCGCCAGCAGCAGATGCCAGCGCCGCGGCGCACCGATCCGACACGCCCGCACCAACGGATCAGACGCGGAAAGGCCGCTCCCCCTTCGAGAGCGAGACGAACCTGCCGGGATTGACAGTGTCCGTGGGGGAGCGGCCCCGCCGCATTCGGCCGTCACTCTACCCGTCGTCGTGGCTTGTAAGTGCCCAAGAGAACGGGGCAGTCGGGGTGGTGCAGGATCGGGCCTGGCTGGGGCGACGGTCGGCTGCACTGCGGGCAGTGGCGTTGCTTCCAGTCGCTCATCGTTGCTCGTGGTGGTGGTCGTGGTCGAATGGTCGGTGGTCGTCGTGGACGTGGGGGTGTATGTGCCGGTCGGCCAGTGATGTTGCGGCGTCGAGATGCCACGACTCGTGGTTGTGGAAGTGGTCGTGGCTGACGTGCTCATGGCCGTGGTCGTCGTCGGGTGGCGGGGCGCTCGCAGGCGTAGCGGCCTGTATGCCGGTCGGTCGCGGCTCTTCCCCGATCTGTGTCGCGCATCCTGTCGCCAGGGCGAGTGCCGCCGCCAGGACTGCCAGTCGTTTCATGTGTTGCTCCTTGCTGTCATGTATTGGTCTCGGGTGAGGGTGCCGTACTCGATCATTGCGCCGTTGCTGTCCACGAAGAAGTCGAGCGCGGACGCGTCGCCGGTCGGGTTGGGCACGTCGGGGCGGCTGCGTCGGTCGGCGTCGAAGGCGTGCTGGCAGGTCGGCTCGTCGTAGCGGCGGTGCAGCGCAGCCCAGCGGGTGCCTTTCTCGGCTCGTTTGGGGATCAGGCAGAACAGGCACGCCAGCGTCTCGATGTCGCCGCCTTTGCGCACGAACCGGTACAGGCGCTCGTTGGCCTTCGCCCATTTGCACGGCGGGCCTTCGTGCTTGGAGTGGCGTCCGCAGTGACGCTGGCTCGGCTCGATCACGTCGGCGGGGGTGATGTGGCAGATGTCGCACAGGACTGCCTCGATGTCTCGCCGGCGGGTTGCTGCAGCAGCGGGCCGTTCCCGCGCCGGCGGACACGACGGCACCGTTTCGCGGTCGGTCCAGTCGCACTCGATGCAGTACACGACGACCAGGTGGTCGGGCGGGGCAGCGATGTCGTCGAGGGTGCCGCCGCAGGCGGGGCACACGTCGTCGTCGAAGCCGACTGCGGTTATCTCGACGGTCACTCCATTGCCTTCCTCATGCCGATGACAAGCTCGCCCGCTGCGCGGAACTCGTCGTTCGAGACGCCTTTGACGCCCCACGTCTCGACCTGGCGCAGTCTCTCGAAGGTGCAGCCGAGACGCAGCAGCGTGTTGACGTGCCATTCGGTGACGGGCACCAGGTGGCCCGCTCGGGCGTGGTCCTTGCTGTTGAGCACGATCAGTCCGCCCGGCCGGGTGACTCGCACGCACTCGGTCCATATCGTCGCCATGAGGATGCGGTAGGCGTCGCCCCATGACAGGCCGGTCGCGTCGTTGGGTCCGGCGTCGCAGCCTCGCCGGTCGGCGTAGGTGACGCGGTTGTCGCCGTCCACCGAGATCTTGTCGGCCATCCTGTTCGCGTACGGCGGCGACGTGATGATCATGTCGAACGATCCTGCGGGGTACGCCAGCTCGGTCGCGTCCATGAGCATCACTTCGTCCTGCGCGTACTGCCAGGCGTGTATGTCGCTGGCCTGAACGTCGAGCTGCACGCCCGTCGCGGTGAGCGATCCGGCGCCGCCTGGCGGTATGGCGTCGCCCAGGTTCAGGATGCTGCCCTCGCCTGCCATCGGGTCGAGCACCGACAGGTACCGCGGCTTGCCGTCGATCCGCTGCCATTCGCCGTGGGCCAGTGCGGCGAAGATCGGGAACAGCGCCCCGGAGTAGGTGGCGGGATGCTTGCGCGACGGCGGGCGAAGCTGCCGCTGCGGTGACTCGGTGTCATCCTGGCCCGGCACCGCGGCCGCCTGTTCGTCATCGACGTCGTGACCTGATGTCACGCCAAGCTCGGCGTCCAGCCGGTCGTGGAATGCGTCGGGGCTTTCCGTCCTGCCCAGGGCGGCATCCTCGGCCGTGTCGTAGTCGTAGTCGTCAGGCTCGACAGCGAACGGAAGCAGAACCTCGCCCTCGATGGGCTGCGCAGCGCTCTGACCTGCGGTTTCGGGTGGAAACGCGTTTCCGGTCTCCAATGCCGTCTCAGGGGCGATTGCCTGCAATGCCGTGCGCAGTGATGGGTAGCGGCCTGCTTCCTCCACGGTCATGGATTCGCTGAGCCGAGCCCAGTTGTTCGCTGTACGCGGATTGATTCCGCGTTGCTCCAAGCCCCAGTGATACGAACCCTGTGACTTGTCGCGGATGCGGCACAGCGTCTCGCCCATGTGCCAGAAACCTCGCGCCGTGCGAGACGCGTAAGCGTCGAACTCCACCCATTCGGGAGCGCACACCGTCTCCACGTTCACTCTGTCGGTCATTACCAGTCTCCCTTGCGGTAGTCGATCTTCGAGTGCAGGGCGCACTCGGTCCCGTAGTCCAGGCACGACGTTGCTGTCGCGTTGCCGTAGTCCACGATCTGAATGTCGCAGTCCGTCCCGTGGCCCACCAGGCCGTACACGGTGCCGCACACTGCGCACGCTGCGCGCTCGCCCAGCGCCGCTTCGTACAGGCCCATGATCCGCAGCCAGTCGGCGGCCTCGGCTTCGCTCATCGTCATGCTTGGTCGCCTTTCACGAGGTTGCATCGCTGGCACAGCAGTTGCCTGTTGTGTGCGTCGTCGCTGCCTCCCCGTGACGCCGGGTGGACGTGATCCAGGTGAAGGTCGCACAGTCGCAGATGTTCGCCGCAGCTCGGACACGGCCGACGGTCGCCGGTGCCCATTTGCGCCCATAGCCATTGGCGCACGTCGTCCTCTGTCGCCGGGCCGAAGTCCAGCCGCTCGTCCTGTTGCCCGTATCGCTCTTTGATCTGCTCGTACGAACGGTCAGCGTCAGCCGCGGCGGCTTTGATAGCCGGCGTTGTCCAGTCATACCAAACGTCTGCTGACTCGTCGGCCAGCTCGTCAAAGGGCACGCCCAGCTCGTCGCAGACAGGTCGCAGCAGGTCCTCGTCAAAGACTTCCTCAACGACGGTTACGGTCGCCCGCCGCTCAACTTCTTGGCGGTCATATCCCCGCTGTTCGCACAGCTTGAGAAAGCTGTCAGCGTCAAAGCGGCTGCGGCGGACACGCTCTGCTATGTCAGGCTCGGATGCCAACAGGTCGGCCTCTGCCCAGGTAATCCGTTTTCCCGCCCCTGTCAGCAGCAAGCGGTTTTCGCCGTCGGTCACACGAGGGGTAGTGCCTTGTTCGCGCATGGCCCGTGCTTCCGCTATTGCCAGCGGCTGTATCTCCTTCAACTCCTTTTGCAGCTCCGCTATCTCGGCGTGCAGCTCCATGACGCGCTCTTGGTTGGGTCCCATGCTCACCGTCCGCGCCCGCCCTGCCAGCCGCCGGAGTGCGCCCAGTCCTGGAGCGTTGACTTGGGCACGCCGAACACCTGGGCGGCCTCGCGCAGCGTCAGCCCGTTCTGATCCCACACGGATCGGATCAGCGCTTTGCGGATCGTTTTGAGCCGCTTCGCCATCCGCTGCAAAGCAGCCAGATCGTCGCCTATTCCGCGCAGCGTTTCCAGCGCCTCCAGGCTCTCGTCCTCTATTTCGATCCCATCGTCCACGGCGTTGCCTCCCGCTCGAGGGTGTCCGAATATCATAGCCAAACCGGACACGGCTGCGGGGCGACGGCAGGTCCGGTACGACGGGAACCCAGCGGCACTAATCGGCCTCTACGGCCGCTGCGAGCGAGGCCGCCGCGACGGCCGCCGACGTGGAGCTGACCAGGTATCCCGACGCGACGCAGAACTTCTCGATCAGGGTGCCGGGGAGCTTGTGCTCGCGGTGCAGCGGCGATCCGCACGCGCACCGTCGCGGGTCCGCGGTGACGCCGTGGCCTGCCATGGCGTTTCTCATCGGCCGTTGCCGCGCAGCGGTATCCCGTCGGCGTGGGGAGTCCACGTCGTGACGTGGTTCCAGCCCATCACCGGCTTGGTTCCTACCGGCTCGGGAATGGCGGGATGGCGCCGCAGCATCGACGCCAGCAGGACCGTGCACTGGAGGTAGTCCACGCCTGTCACCGGCCCCAGGCACTCGCAGCGGGCCTTCTTGCGGTTGAGATGCGAGTGACGCGACACCTTGCAGCCTGGCGAGCGCACCATCATGCCGGTCAGGCCGTGGCCCGCCTGCCACGTCTCGATGTCGTCGTCGCCGTAGCCGTACAGGCCCATGACCTCATCGACGACCTTCACGGACTGATCGAACGTTCTGCGGGTCATGTCAGCCACCCGTGGTCCTGCCAGTCGGACTCGACCTGGAGTCTCAGCGACTCGGGGCCTCCGTCCGGCTCGATGAGCGCTGCCCCGTAGTAGTGGCCGCTGACGTGGTGGCGTGAGTCGGTCACCAGGCATCCGGCTTTCACGATGGCGTCCAGCGACGACTTGACCGCAGCTCCGATCCCGTCAGGGTCCGGCACGCTGCGGCCCGACACGTACAGCGGGCGGGCCTCCACGTGGACGAGATGCGGGAAGCAGCGCGCTTGCAGTACCTCGTTGTCGCGCAGCAGCCGCTCGCGATCCGCGCGGTTCGCCCTGGCCCACTCGTCGGCCAGCTCGTCGGGCAGCGCAGGGATGCCGTCATAGGCGAGCGCAACGCCGAGCGCCCGCAGCGTCGCCGCCTTCCACTCGTTCTTCATGCGCGAGCGAGTCTTGGGGTGCGCTTTGAGCAGGCTGTTCCAGGTGATCGGCCGTCCCTCGATCCGCAGCGTCAGCAGATGCGGGCGGCCGGAGCGCTCGCCCAGGTGCAGCCGGTCCTCGATGTGCCGGTTCTCGGTGGGCGGGGGAGCTTCGGGTGTGTCCATGCGGCAATGAATACCGCGGCCCGCGGCGACGCGCGCGGATGGTCGGCACTGATCGCGCGCGCATCGCGCGGAGCGCGCGAAACGCTGTCCACAGTTGCGCACAGGTTATCCACAGAAAACGGGGAGTTATCCACAGAAAACGCGGTGAACGTCGTCGCGCGTGGCGCGTTCTCAGTGATCGCGCGCCAATCTCGCAATCCACAGGCCCGCGGACTAGTTGCTTGATCGCGCTTCCTAGAATCGGGGTCCGGGAGGCACCCGCGACGTGACCCACGCCCAGGGCCGCGGAGACGAATGCCCAGACCACCAGGCGCGATGACGGGGAACAGGCCGCCGCGGTGATGTGTCTGGGCATTCCGCGAAGCGGAGACGTCAAGCCCCTGCCGGGCGTTCACCGACGCGGCAGAGGTCTTTGTCCGAACAGATGCAGGAAACCGGACAGACAGTCGATGCGGCGAACGTCTGCGCGCAGAAGTGTCTTGACACACCCTCGTAGGCTC
>MKWU01003650.1_pt1 | contig 19815 bp, 17 predicted proteins | sample 809101 | NCBI WGS metagenome assembly MKWU01 (sample SAMN05860141, study PRJNA318959) | sponge metagenome | host: Aplysina aerophoba | place: Slovenia: Piran, Adriatic Sea, Gulf of Piran | collected 2013-05-07
CCGCGCGCGACGCCGGCGACCGCGCCGCTCCTCGCGGCGATCGCGATGGCCGCGGCCGGCGCCGGCGCACCCGACGCGGCCGGCGCGCAGGCCTCCGGCGCGGTGCGCGGCGCCGTCGTCGACGAGCGGGGAGAGGCGGCGTCCGAGGCACGGATCATTTTGCTTCCACTGTTGCGCGGCGAACCGACCGCCGGCGGCGGCCGCTCGGCGGTCGAGATCGAGCCGGGGGCGGACGGGCTCTTCGTCCGGCGGGGCGTGCCGGCCGGCCTGTATGCCGCCACCGCGACGCGGGGCGAACGGCGCAGCGACGTGTACCGCATCCGCGTCCGGGACGGCCGCACGGTCGCCATCCGCTTCGCCCTCGAGTCGGGACGGCGCGCTGCGCCCTGGGCCGTGGCGGGAAGCGACGGAGGGGACCTGAACCAGCTCTTCGGGGCGGGCGTGGCGGCCAGCCGCGACGGCGACCACGCGGGCGCGATCGCCTGGTTCACGCTCGCCGCCGACCTCTACCCGAGCTGTCTGGCATGCCCGTACAACGCGGCCGTCGCGCATCGCGCGCTCGGCGACTGGCCGGAGGCGGAGCGCGCCTTCCGGGAGACTCTCGCCGTCCAGCCCGACTATGCCGCCGCGTACTACGGGCTGGCCGACGTGTACACGCAGTCGGGCCGGTCGGAGGCCGCGGCGGCAGCCCGCGCCGAGGCCGCCCGCCTCGCCCTGGCCGCGGCCGACGCGGGACGGCGCGACGCCGCGGCAGCGGTCGCGAGCGGACTCGCCGAATACCAGGCGGGCCGCCTGGACGACGCGCGGCAGCATTTCGAGGCGGCGGTCGGTCACAGCGACCGCCACGCCCCGGCCTACTACTGGCTCGGCGTCACGCTCGCCAGGCTCGACCGGCCGGCGGCGGCCGCCGGCGCACTGCGCCGGGCCGTCAGCCTCGACGCCACCGGCGAGCACGCGGCCGACGCCCGGTCCCGCCTCGCCACCCTGGAGGCCGAGCGCTGAACATCCCCCCGACTCCCGGCGCGCTCGCGACGAATCTTCGCGCCGTGCGCGGCCGCATCGCGCGCGCCGCCGCCGACGCCGGGCGCGACTCCGACGGCGTCCGCCTAGTTGCGGTGTCCAAGACGTTCCCGCTCGCGGCCGTCGAATCCGCCGCTCGGGCCGGGCTTGCCGACTTCGGGGAGAACCGTGTCCAGGAGGCGGTCGGCAAGATCGAAGCGTCGACCGGACTCCCAGTGCGCTGGCACCTGATCGGCCATCTGCAATCGAACAAGGCGAGGCAGGCCGCCGTCCGCTTCGACTGGATCCACTCGGTCGACGGAGTGAAGCTCGTCGAGCGGCTCGAGCGGGCGGCGGCCGAGGCGGGGGTGGCGCCGCGGCTGCTGGTCCAGGTCGACCTGGCGGGCGAGGCGACCAAGCACGGCGCTCCACTCGATGCCGTGCGGCGGATCCTGAGGGCGGCGGCGGCGAACCGCGCGGCCCGCGTGTGCGGCCTGATGCTGATGCCGCCCTGGAACGCGGACCCCGAGACGGTCCGTCCGTTCTTCCGCCGGCTTCGGGAGCTGCGCGACACGCTCCTGGACGAAGGGATCGCCGACGACATGCTTCGCGAGCTCTCGATGGGGATGAGCCACGACTTCGAGGTAGCCATCCAGGAAGGCGCCACGATGGTGCGCGTCGGGACGGCGCTGTTCGGCCGCCGATCGCCGCCGGCGCACTGAACGCTTCAAGAGATCGCGCCGCAGCCGGCAACGCGGGCGCACAGGCGGCTGCGCCGGGGCGGGCTTGCTCGCCGGGGCGGGCTTGCTCGCCGGGGCAGGCTTGCTCGCCGGGGCAGGCTTGCTCGCCGGGACAGGCCTGCTCGCCGGGACAGGCCTGCTCGGCCGCCGGGCAAGAGCTTCGCCGCTGCCGACCGGCGGTGCGATAATGCGATCGGGATGCCGCCCCCGAACGACTCCCGCCCCGCCGTCACCACCGCGCTCGTCGGCTTGCTGTCGATCGCGCTGATCGGACTCGCCGGCGCGGCCGCTCAGGACGACGAGGACGCCGCGCTCGGCCCCCCTGCCCTCTACGAAGATCTACGTGAGACCCGACCCGAGGCGGTGGGCCGAATCCGGGGCGGCCGCCTGCAGATCGACCGCTTCGCTTTCGAGCTGACCGACGGTGATCTGTACGTCGTCCGGATGGGCGAGGACATCCCGGTCGCCGTCTACCTCGGCCGGGGCACGGTCCGCGCCTGGCCGCCGAACGGCGTCGAGCACCAGCAGGTGCGGAAGCTGATCGACGAGGACTTCCTGGAGGAGGAGTTCGAGCGGCTCGTCTTCTGGACCGCCGGCGACCTCGGTCACCGGCTGGCGGCGCTGGCCGACGGCCCGCCCGGACGGCGGGCGGGGAGGGCCGCCGACCTGCTCGAGGATCGCCGCGAGGAGCTGCTCGAGCGCCGGCTCGCCAACCCGGACAGCCGCGTGCTGATGGCCCTCTGGCGCGCCGAGGCCGACCTGCCGCCGGGGCCTCCCTCGCGCCCCTACGTCTACGCCGAGATCGACGGCCGGGAGCACGACTGGTTCGCGTTCGAGATCGAGCCCCGTGACCTCGAGGAGGTGCAGCTCGCGCGCTTCCGGCGCCGCCATGAGCGAACCGAGACCTGGATGGCCACCGACATCCTGACCGACTTCCGGTCGGAATCGGCCCCCCTCTCCGTCAGCGGCTTTCCGCGCGACCCGGAGCTGGAGGGCCCCGCCGGCTCCCGCCGCGGCCGCGACGACGACGAATGGGACTTCCGGGACTTCGGGCTGCCGCTGCGCCCCGCGCGGCCCGACGCGGAGGGCTGGACCCCGCGAGTGCGGATTCCCCGCACCGACGTCGACCTGGCGCTCGAGGGCGACGGCGACGCGGCCGGGAGCGTGGCGCTCGTGGTCGAGCCGCTCGTGCCCCTCGCGGCGGTGCGGCTGCGCATCTCCACCACCCTCGAGGTGACCGACGCGCGTTGGCGGCCGACGGTTCCGCCCGGCGTCGGCGACCCCCGCGCGGTCCCGCTCCTCGCCCCCGCGGAAGCCCCCGTAGAGCCGCCGGAGCCGGACGAGCCGGCCTCCCTCGGCGGCGAGCGGATCCATTTCGTCCAGGAGAAGCACGACCGCCGGATGGAGGAGGACCGCTACGAGCCGTGGGTGACGGTGCTGCTGCCGCGGCCGGTCGCCCCCGGCGAGCGCTTCGTGATCGAGATCGCGTACGAGGGGGAGCTCGTCGAGCGGCTGCGCGCCAGGAACGAGTTCCGGCTCAAGGACACGATCTACTGGATACCCCGTCACCCGCACAACCGGAAGCGGCAGCTCGCCGTGACCTTTCGCGTGCCCGACCGCTACCGCGTCGCCAGCGGCGGCGACCTCGTCGAGGAGCGGGTCGACGACGGCACGCGCATCATGCGCTGGGTCACGGACCGCGCGTTGCGCGGCACGACCTCCTTCCATTACGGCCGCTTCGAGGTGGACGAGGTGGCGCTCGACGGGCTGCCGCCGATCGCCGTCTACGCGAACCGCCACCACATCGGCTTCGCACCGGGGGCGCGCGAGAAGACGATGGACGACCTCGCGGGCGCCATCCGGACCTACACCGACTACTTCGGTCCGTATCCCTTCGACTCCCTGCTCGTGACCGAGACCCCGACCAGCAGCGGCCAGGCGTTCCCGGGCTTCCTGCTGCTGAGCTTCCGCTCGTTCGGCGAGCTGCACACCGGCGAGTCCGAGCTGTTCCGCTCGCACGAGGTGGCGCACCAGTGGTGGGGCGCGTCGGTCGACTGGGAGGGCTACCGCGACCAGTGGATGACGGAAGGGTTCGCGAACTACGCGGCCGCCCTGTACGCGCTGGTCGGTCTCGGCGACGAGGAGCAGTTCGAGGACATGCTCGACGCGTGGCGGCTCGACGTGCTGGGCGAGATCCGGGTCGGCCAGGGCCTGGGACTGCAGCGCTACGGGCTGCCTCCGGGCGTCATCCGCGAGAGCGACGCGCACGAGTCTGGCCCGGTCGTGGCCGGCGTCCGGCTGATCACCGTCGACACCCCGTTCGACTACCGGCTGCTCGCCTACGAGAAGGGCGCTCTCATCCTGCACATGCTGCGCATGATGCTCGTCGACCTCGAGACGGGCGACGACGCGCGGTTTCGCGAGATGATGCGCGCCTTCGTTCGCGATCACACCGGCGGCGTTGCCGATACCCATGCGTTCGAGGAGGCGGTCACCCGCGCCTTCGGCGAGCCGATGGACTGGTTCTTCGATCAGTGGGTCTACGGGATCGACGTGCCCACCTACCGCCCGGACCTCAGCGTCTCGCCCCTCGTCGACGCCGGCCAGCCCTTCGCCCTGCACGGAACCATTCGGCAGGAGGACGTGCCTGACGGCTTCCGCATGCCCGTGCCCATCCATCTCGAGTTCCGCGACCATCCGCCCCGGACGCACCGCGTGTGGGTCGATGCCGAGGCCGTCGACGTGGAGATCCCGATCCCGGCCCGCCCGACCGACATCACGTTCAACCACCGCCACGCCGTGCTGGCGCGGGTCGACTGACGCCCCGGCCACTTTCTGGCGCGGGTCGACTGACGCCCCGGCCACCTTGACATCGGTACCGCGACCGCCCACAATCGGACTGGTTCGGTAAGGCCGCACGGTCCTGCCCCGGTCGGCAGGCAGACGGCTCCGAGCGGCCCCCCTCGCAAATGCTCGACGTCACCGCGGTCCGGGCGTACATCGACAAGCGCCGGGGGCGGCGTCAGAGCAACAAGGTTCTGCACGGCCATCCTTCCCCGGTGTTCTGGCTCGAGCGGGACGTCTCGATTCCGGACGTCATGACGCGGCGCGAGACGGCCGCGGCGGTCCGCAAGCGCATCAACCTCTACGTCGGCACGCCGTACTGCCTCCCGACCGAGCCGGATCGCTGCGGGTTCTGCCTGTTTCCGAGCGAGGTGTACCGGGACCGGCGCCAGCTCGACCGCTACCTCGACTACCTGCGCCGCGAGGGCGACCTGTTCCGGCCCTACCTCGGCGGCTCCGATCTGGCCAGCATCTACTTCGGCGGCGGCACGTCGAACCTGTACCGCGCGGACCAGTACGCCGTGCTGATGGACGTGGTCCGGGGCGTGTTCGACGTGCCCGCGGGCATCGAGGTGACGCTCGAGGGGATTCCGCAGACCTTCTCGCACGAGAAGCTGGCCGCGATGAAGGCGTGCGGGATCAACCGCATCAGCATGGGCGTGCAGCAACTCGACGACGAGATGATCCGCCTGAGCGGGCGGCACCAGACGGCGGAGCAGGTCTATCGCACCATCGACTCCTGCCGGGCGCTCGGCCTGCCGCTCAGCCTCGATCTGATCTTCGGTTGGCCGAACCAGACCACGGACCGGATGCTCCGCGATCTGGAGGCGGTCGTCGACGCCGGCGTCACGCACATCACCCACTACGAGCTGAACGTCGCCGGGCGCACGGACTTCTCGCGCCACCGCCGCCACGAGCTGCCGTCGACCGAGCAGAACCTGGAGATGTACCGGACCGGGCGCGACTTCCTCCTCTCGAGGGGCTTCACGCAGGCGACGCCCTACGACTTCGAGCATACGGGGACGCTGCCGAGCACCTACCTGTACGAGGAGCTCTTCCGCCGGCCGTTCCAGGACACCGGCGGGCAACTCCTGGGGCACGATGCCTGGGGCTGGGGCTTCGCGGGGGTCTCCTTCTTCTTCGGGACCCCGCAGTCTCCCGGCTGGGCCTACCTGAACCAGGTCCGCGTGGACGACTACTTTCGCGATCTCGACGCCGGCCGCTTCCCGGTGCTGCGCGGCTTCCACTACTCGGAGATCGACCTGCGGCTGCACCTGCTGTTCCAGGAGCTGCAGGGCCTGTCCGTCGACCGGCGGCGCTACGCCTCGCTCTTCGGCCTTGACGTGCGGGAAGAGCACCGGGCGGTATGGGAAGCGCTCGTAGCGCTGGAGTGGGCCGCGGTCGACGACAGCCTGATCACGATTCAGGGCGACGGCGCCTTCTACCTCCCCCTGATCCAGGACGCCCTGGCCCACGACCGGCTGGAGGCGATGCGCCGCGGGCGGGCCCCGGCCGCCGCTGCAACGCCCAGGGCCGGCGCCGGCGCCATGGTCGGCGGGACCAAGTCCAGCACGACCGCGCGTATGCCTGCTGCGCGCGCGAGCTGACCGCTGCGATCACGGGGCGGAGTCGCCATCCGGCTCGACCGCGGCCGCCATCGCCAGGGTGCGTTGCGCGGAGGCGATGACGGGGCGCTCGATCAGCTTGCCGTCGACGAGCAGCACGCCACCGGCGTTCCGTTCGTAGGCGTCGACGATGCGCCGCGCCCAGGCGACCTCGTCGGCGGCGGGAGAGAACGCCGCCTGGATGACCGGGACCTGGGTCGGGTGGATGGCGGCCTTCCCGGTGAAGCCGAGGGCGCGCGTACGGCGGCTCTCCGCGGCGAGCGCGTCGAGCGCGGGGACGTCCATGCAGGGGGAGTCGAGCGCGCCGACTCTCGCGACCGCGGCGGCGACGATCGCCCGCGAGCGCGCATAGAGCGCAGCGTCCCAGGCCACCTCGCAGCCGACGTCGGCGGCAAAGTCGATGGCTCCGAAGAAGACGGCGGAGACCGTCGGAGTGGCGGTCGCAATCGCCTCGGCCGCGGCCACCCCGCGGGCCGTCTCCAGCATCACGATGAGCGGTAGATCCGGCAGATCGGCCGCGAGCGCCGCCGCCACCTCGCGGATCTCGTCGGGGCCGTCGCACTTCGGGAGCATCAGGGCGTCGGGCCGGATGCCCGACTGCCGCAGCGCCTCGAGGTCGCGCTGGCCGAGGTCGGTCTTCTGATCGTTGATGCGAAGGCTGACCTCGGCGCGCACGGGCCCTCGGGACTCGAACAGCGCCAGCGCCTTGTCGCGCGCCTCGTCCTTCGCGCCGAAGGCGACACCGTCCTCCAGGTCGATGCAGACGGCATCGGCTCCCGTGGCAAGCGCCTTGGGATAGCGGTCGGGCCGCACCGCGGGGACGAACAGCAGGCTGCGCCGGACACGGAACGGGGCGGCCATCCGTTTCCTCAGACCGGCTGCGGCGCCGCCGCGCCCAGCGCAAGCCGCGGGGCGAGTCCGCGCACGGACGGCGCCGCGTCCAGGGTTCGCAGGAAGTCCAGGGCCGCAGCAGCCGCCCCGGCGGGGACCATGCGCCGCGCGCACCCCAGGAACTTCTCGTCGAGCTCGGCCGGCGAGGCCGGGTGCTCGGGGTAGCCGCGGGCGCCCCGCACGGAACGCTCCAGCGTCCGGCCGTCCGCCAGCCGCACCGTCACGCGCGCCTCGGTCAGCGGCGGCACGTCGCGGCCCAGACGGTCGTCCGCGCGCATCGTTACGCGGGGCACCAACCGCTCGACGGCGGGGTCGCGCATCGCGTCGGGCTCGAACGTGTCGATCCCGACCCGGCCGAACGCCAGCGCCGCCGCCGCGCAGTAGTGCAGGCTGAACTTCCCCTCGAGCCCGGTCGTTGGCCGGTCGTGGATGAGCACGGTCGGCACCACCGGATCGACGTCGATCTCCACCGCCTCGACCCCGGACGGCTCGATTCCCGCCTCGCGCCGCAGGTCCCGCAGCGTGTCGATGGTCGGGTGCGTGGCCGCGCACGACGGGTAGAGCTTGACCGTGATGCCGCCCGCGACGATCTCCCAGCGCCGCCCCAGTCGATCGATGGCCGCCGAGAGGTCGCGGCCGGCGCTCTGCATCGCGACGAGGAATCCCTGCGGACCGTCGATGGCGCGGGGCGATGCGGTGAACGCGTCGCGCGCGAGCAGGGCTGCCAGAACACCGTTGCGGGCCGCCAGGCCCCCCTGCAGGGGCTTGACCATCGTCCCGAAGTTCTCCTTGAGCCCGGACGCCTCCGACGCGGCTATCGCGAGAGCGCGCGTCGTCGCCTCTGCGTCGAGGCCCAGCACGCGCGCCGCGGCGGCCGCGGCCCCGAGAGTCCCGATGGTCGCGGTGCCGTGCCAGCCCCGCTCGTAGTGCGTCGGATTCATGACGGTGCCGAGCGCCGCCTCCACCTCGAAGCCGACGACGTAGGCGTCGAGCAGGGCGCGGCCCGAGGCGTCGACCGCCTCGCCGGCCGCCAGGCCGGCGGCGACGAGGGGCGCGCTCGGATGAGCCAGCGTCACCCAGCACATGTCGTCGAAGTCGAGCGCGTGGGCAGCCGTCCCGTTGGCGAGGGCGGCCGCGGACGGACCCGCGGGCCCGGCGCCCAGAACCGTGCTCGGCCCCGGGCCTCCGTCGGCCGCCAGCACGCGCTGGACGATCCGCGCCGCCGGCTCGCCCCCCCCCGCGCGCGCCACCACCCCCCTGTCCCGCCCGCCGCCCGGCGCGGGCGGCCCCCCGCCGCCGGCTCGCCCGCGCCGGCGAGCGCTACACCGATCGTGTCCTGCACGGCTCCGCGGGCAGCGGCCCGGGCAGCGGCCGGGACGTCGGCGGTCGCCGCGAAGGCGCCCAGCCGGACCGCGGCCGGGGCCGCGATCGTCGATTCGGTGAGCGTTGCGGAAGCTTCCATGGTGACCGCCTCTCTGTCCGAGTTCCCCCGACCGGCCCCCGCCGGGTCGGCGCGCCGGCACAGCGGGACGTCCTGCCGGCGCGAGCTGTCTGCGCGCAGGTGCCCTGCCCTCCTCCCGGAACGTGACCGGAGTGACGAGCCGGACCCGCACCCCCGTGCGGAGGGCTTCAGTCGTTACCGTAGAAACGCGCGATCTCCGTGAGCCGGCTCTGGATCTCCGCTTCCGGCAGCCACCGCCCGCCCACCACGACGCCGGCCCGCTGCCGCAGGTTGGCGATGTCGTCGAGCGGGTTCGCGGCCAGCAGGATCAGGTCGGCGCGCCGGTCCACCGCCACCGTGCCGAACTCGCCGGCGGCGTCGAAGTACTCCGCCGGCCGGCGCGTGCCGATCTCCAGCACCTCGTACGGCGTCATGCCCACCTCGGCGTAGAGCGCCATCTCGTGGTGCATGGCGAAGCCGGGCACGGAGAAGATCTGCGGGGAGTCCGTGCCGAGCGCGATCCGGGCGCCACCCGCCTGGAGCGCCGCGAGGATGCGGCGCCGGATCTCGGCCACGCGGCGGTTCGCCTCGGGATCGCTGCCCTCGAGCCGGGAGTCGACGGCCTCGCTCCACCGCTCGACCGTTTCCGGCGGCATGTAGCGCACCTCCGGCCGCGCGGCGCGGATGTCGGCGGACGGACGGTCGCCGAAGAACGCCGTCTCCCAGAGCACCATCGTCGGCACCACCCACGCGCCGGCGTCCACGGTCGCCCGGACCAGTTCCGGAATCCGCCCCTCGTCGACCCGGTCGACCAGCGCGCCGGCCGCAAGCAGCCCCCCGCCGTCGTCGTCGCGGGCTTCGTCCGGGACCAGCGCCTCGACGTAGTTGTCCAGGTGGTCGATGGAGACCTGACCGGCGGCGAGCGCGCCCAGCAGCCCGACCTCGTCCGGGACGTGGCCGCCGAAGGGAATGCCCGCCTCGGAGGCGCTGGCCGCCAGCGCCTCGTAGACCTCCGGGGCGAGGCCCTCGTGCGTCTTGATCAGGTCGTAGCCCTCCACCTGGTAGCCGCGGGCGAGCCGCGCCGCCGCCTCCGGCGTGGTGACGCTGCGGCCGCTCATCGACACGCTGGCCAGGTAGAGCTGCGGGCCGAGCAGGAGCCCGCGCCCGATGGAGCTCCGCAGTCCGAACTGCGACGGGTCGCCCTGCATGCCGCGCACGGTCGTCACGCCGTTCGCCACGTACAGGAACAGCAGGTTCTTGATGTCCTCGTCGCTCATGCGCGGGTTCGGGAGATGTCCGTGCATCTCGGTCAGCCCCGGCATGAGGTAGTGGCCGTCCGCCTCGACGATCTCGACACCCTCGGCCGGCTCCACGTGCGCCGCGTTGTCGATCGACCGGATGCGACCCTCGTGGATGACGACCGTCTGGCCCTCGAGAACCCGCTCGCTGTCCATCGGGACGACGTTCACGTTCACGAACGCCAGGTCGCCCTCGACCACCACGGGCGGCGGACCGCAGGCGGCGGCAGCCGCCAGTCCGGCGACGAGCAGCCAGGCGGCCGCCGGCCGGACCCGCGCGCGCGGGTCGCGGCGTCGCGAGCCCGCCCGGCCGCGCGCGGGCGGGGCGGGGCGGCGCGAGCCGGTCATGCGCTCCCCTCCGGCCGCGGGCGGGCGCTCGCGTAGGCCGGCACGTGGCCCTTCTTGTAGACCATGAACGTCCGCTTGTAGGTGATGACGACCGTGCCGTCCTGGTTGAAGCCGCGCGTCCGCACCGTCACGATCCCGACGTTGGGCCGGGACTTGGACTCGCGGGTCTCGAGCACCTCGCTCTCCGAGTAGATCGTGTCCCCCTCGAAGACCGGCGCCGGCAGCCGCACCTCGTCCCAACCGAGGTTCGCCATGACGTTCACCGACAGGTCCATCGTCGACTGTCCGGTCACCAGGGCCAGGGTGAACGTCGAGTCGACTAGCCGCTTGCCGAACTCCGTCTTGGCGGCGTACGCGGAGTCGAAGTGGATCTTGTTGACGTTCTGCGACAGCAGCGTGAACCAGACGTTGTCGGCGGCCAGCACCGTCCTTCCGAGCGGGTGCCGGTAGACGTCCCCGACCTCGAAGTCTTCGTAGACCCGTCCCGTCCAACCTTCCTTCACGGCCATGCGCTCTCCCTCGCGACTGGCGCCCACGCGATCCGATCGGGGCGCCGCAACCGGGGATTGTAGAACAGACCGACCGCGGACCCTGCGAACACCTCGCGGAAGCAGCTTCGGCGGGCCGCCCCGTTCCATTCCGCCCGCTTCAACATCGCGTAGTCGATGTCGAACCGCTCGCCGTGAGCTTCAAGAGGTCGACCCCCGACGTCAGCGCCCGGTGCCAGGAGGCCTGCTCGAGTCGCAAGCGGTCGAGCTCGGTCTGCGTGTAGGGGAACAGATCCAGGCCGACGGGGAATCCGAACGGCAGGTAATCGCCGATCCGCTCTCGGAACGGCTTGTCGGAGTGCGTCAGCACGAGGCACAGGTCGACGTCGCTGCCCGGCGCCGGAATGCCGTTGACGCGGGAGCCGAACCAGATGATGCGGCGCACCTCCGGCCGTCGGTCGCGGATGTGCCGCGCCCAGACGCGCACCGCGCGCTCAACGGCCGCTTCGTTGTTCGACTTGACTGCGAGCGAAGCCAACGATCCGCTCGGCACAGGCGATGGCATCGTCGGAGTCCTTCCGGGTGTAGAAGTCGGTCGGTGCTCCCGCGTCGAGCCCGTTGGGGTAACGGGTCGGGATGTAGTGCTTGTCGAGCGTCTTGGCGCACACGACCAAGTCCTCCCCGGCCGCCCCGTCCGGTGCAACGACACCGAGCAACGCGGTCACCGTGTGGCCCCAGGCGTCTTCGCCTCTACGCATAAGGGCCGCCTTGAGCGCCTTCTCCGCCGCCTGCTGCGCGGCGAAGCAGGCCCAGTCGTGCGCGGCTCCGTCGCGGGCGTGGCGGGACAGCCGCAGGTCGGCGTCCGCCTGGTGGAGCCAGTCGCAGTGCCTGGAGCCCACGAGCCCATTGTAGCCACAGCGTTCCGTGCCGGCCGCTTCCGGGCCCCGACGAGTGCCCCCGCCGGCCGGTCAGACGATTCCCGCCTCCCGCCACGCGGCGACGGTCTCCGGGCCATAGCCGAGCTCGGCGAGGATGGCGTCGCTGTGCTCGCCGACCTCGGGAATGGCGTCCATGCGCGGCTCGGCGCCGTCGAGGGTGGCCGGCGGCAGGGTCGCCCGGAGCGGGCCGGCGCTCGACGCCACCTCGCGCCAGCGGTCGCGCGCGCGGAGCTGGGGGTGCTCGGCGAGCTGTGCTACGGAGTTCATGCGGCCGTTGGCGATCTGCGCCGCGTCGAGCCGGGCCACGATCGCCTCGGCGCTCAGGGTGGCGAAGACGTCCCGGATCGCCGCCTCGAGGGCGTCCCGGTTGGCGACCCGCTTGGCGTTGGCGTCGAAGCGCGGATCGGCGGCCAGCTCGGGCCGCCCGAGCACCTCGGCGCAGAAGCGGACCCACTCCCGCTCGTTCTGGAGCCCCAGGAAGACCGTCTCGCCGTCGGCCCCCTCGAACGGGCCGTAGGGAGCGATGGCGGCATGCCGCGCGCCGCTCCGGGCCGGCGGCGAGCCGCCGTACAGCGTGTAGTAGAGCGGAAAGCCCATCCACTCGCCGAGAGCCTCCAGCATCGAGACCTCGATGGTGGCCCCCTCGCCGCTCCGCTCGCGGCGGAACAGGGCGGTCAGCACGCCGGAGTAGGCGTACATGCCGGCCGCGATGTCGGCGACCGAGATGGACGACTTGACCACCTGATCCGGCGTGCCGGTAATCGACACCAGCCCCGCCTCGGCCTGCACCAGCAGGTCGTAGGCCTTCTTGTCGCGGTAGGGTCCGGTGGCGCCGTAGCCGGAGACGCTGCAGGCGATGAGCCGCGGGCGCCTGCCCCGCAGCGTGGCGGCGTCGAGCCCGAGCCGGCCGGCGGCGCCCGGGGCGAGGTTCTGCACGAAGACGTCCGCGCGGTCGATGAGCCGGCCGACCACTTCGCGCGCCTCCGGCCGCTTCAGGTCGAGCGTCAGCGATTCCTTCGAGCGGTTCAGCCAGACGAAATGGCTCGACAGTCCCTGAACGACCGCGTCGTAGCCGCGGGCGAAGTCGCCGACGCCGGGGCGCTCCACCTTGACGACCCGCGCCCCGAGATCGGCGAGCTGCCGCGTGGCGAACGGCGCCGCGACCGCCTGCTCCAGGGTGACCACGGTCACCCCGTCGAGGGGACCGGCCATCAGAACGAGCGCGGCAGGCCGAGCACGTGCTCGGCGACGTAGGAGAGGATCAGGTTCGTCGAGATCGGCGCCACCTGGTAGAGGCGCGTCTCGCGGAACTTGCGCTCGACGTCGTAGTCCTCGGCAAAGCCGAATCCGCCGTGGGTCTGGAGCGCGACGTTCGCCGCCTCCCACGACGCGTCGGCCGCGAGCAGCTTCGCCATGTTCGCCTCGGCCCCGCACGGGCGCCCCGCGTCGAACAGCTCGGCCGCCCGCATCCGCATCAGGTCCGCCGCCTCCACGTTGACGTGGGCGCGGGCGATGGGGAACTGCACGCCCTGGTTCTTGCCGATGGGCCGGTTGAAGACGACGCGCTCGTTGGCGTACCCGACGGCGCGCTCGACGAACCAGCGGCCGTCGCCGACGCACTCGGCCGCGATCAGGATCCGCTCCGCGTTCAAGCCGTCGATCAGGTAGCGGAAGCCGCGGCCCTCCTCGCCCACGCGGTTCTCGGCCGGCACCTCCAGGTTGTCGAAGAAGACCTCGGTCGTGGCGTGGTTCATCATCGCCCGCAACGGCCGGATGGTCACGCCGTTCCCGACCGCGGTCCGGAGGTCGACCAGGAACACCGACAGCCCCTCGGTCTTCTTCTTCACCTCCTCGAGCGGCGTCGTGCGCGCGATGAGGAGCATCAGGTCGGAGTACTCGGCACGCGAGATCCAGACCTTCTGGCCGTTGACGACGTAGTGGTCGCCCTTGCGCACCGCCATCGTCTTGAGCTGCGTGGTGTCGGTCCCGGTGGTCGGCTCGGTCACCCCGAACGCCTGCAGCCGCAGCTCGCCGCTGGCGATCTTCGGCAGGTACTCGCGCTTCTGGGCCTCGGAGCCGTGCCGCAGCAGCGTGCCCATGATGTACATCTGCGCGTGGCAGGCCGCCGAGTTGCCTCCCGAGCGGTTGACCTCCTCCAGGATGATGGACGCCTCCATGATCCCGAGCCCGGAGCCGCCGTACTCTTCCGGAATGAGCGCCGCCAGGTAGCCGGCGTCGGTCAGCGTTCGAACGAACTCCTGCGGATACGCCTCCTCGCGGTCGAGGTCGCGCCAGTAGCTGTCGGGGAAGCGCCGGCAGAGCTCGCCGACGGCGTTGCGCAAATCCTGGTGCAGCTCGGTGTCCGGCGCGGCCGGCCGGAGCGCTTCGGTCATGGGCATCCGCAGATCGTAACGCGTCGGCTCCTCGAACGGGACGGTTCGGGCACCGCACGGGCGCACTCCCGAGGCCGGGGCACGCCGCAGGGGCACGCCCGATTCCGGGACTCGCGTCGCACGTCGGGAGCGGCCTGGGGCGGCGCTCGCCGCGTGCTACGATCCGGCGGTTCCCCCGCGCCACTCCGATGGACTCGGCCCCGCAACGAGCCGGCGGCGACACCGCGCCTCGACACGACGCGAGTTCGATCACAGGCCGCGCGCCGACGGGCGGCAAGCGGGTCGGCGACCGGCCGCCGCGTCCGTTCCTGAAGTGGGCGGGCGGGAAACGTCAGCTCCTGCCCGAGCTGCGGCGCTACTATCCGGACCGGTTCGAGAGCTATCACGAGCCGTTCGTGGGAAGCGGGGCGGTCTTCTTCGACCTCGTCGGACGCGGCGCCCTCCGACCGCGCCGCGTCCGGCTGACCGACGTCAACCCCGACCTGATCGGTTGCTGGCGGCAACTTCGCGACAATCGCGAGGCCGTCATCGCCCACCTGCAGAAGCTGGCGTCCGAACGCGTCGAGGCACCCGAGGAGCACTACTACCGCGTGCGGGACCGCTTCAATCCGGCACGGAGCGCGATGCTCGACCGCGGCCGGCCGCAGGCCGAGCTCTACACGGCGGAGCTGGCGGCCATGCTCATCTACCTGAACCGCACCGGATTCAACGGCCTCTTTCGGGTGAACTCCAGGGGGCTGTTCAACGTACCGCGCGGCAGGTACAAGAATCCGAGGATCTGCGACGAGCGCAACCTCCGGCGGGCATCCGAGGCCCTGTCGTCTCTCCGAGCGGAGGTCGACTACACGCCCTACGACGCGGTGCTCGACGTCGCCGGGCCACGTGACTTCGTCTACCTCGATCCGCCCTACGCCCCGCTGAGCGCGACGGCTTCGTTCACCTCGTACACCGCCGGCCGCTTCGACGAGAGCGACCAGCGCCGCCTCCAGGAGGTAGTGATTCGCCTGGCGAAGCGCCGCTGCCACGTCGTGCTCAGCAACTCGACCGCGCCCGAGATCCGCGAGCTCTACGACGACAATGCCGCCGCCAGACGCGCCGGCATTGTCGCCCACCGGGTTCCCGCACGCCGGGCGATCAACTCCAACGCGGCGCGCCGGGGCACGATCGAGGAGTACGTGATCACCAACGTCCGGCAGCGGGCCACGTGAACATGCCCGGCGGTCGCGACGCGGTCACCAGCGGCGCGGATCTGGAACGGGCGGTGGCGGCTCTCGCCCAGACCCTCGGGCTGCAGGTGCGGACGCAGGTCCGGGTCGCCCGGCGGCTCTGGGGAGCCGAGCGCCGGATCGACCTCGTGCTGCGGCACCCCGATTCCGACCGAAGCCTGGGCATCGAGTGCAAGTACCAGGGCACGGGAGGCTCCGCGGAGGAGAAGATCCCGGCGACCATCCAGGACATCACCGCGTGGCCCATTCCCGGCATCGTCGTCTTCGACGGCGCCGGCTTCTCGGCCAACATGCGCGCCTACCTGCATTCGACCGGCAAGGCCGTGGCGTACGAGGACCTCCGCGGCTGGCTCACGCTCTTCTTCGGACTCCCGGACGCATCCGTTGGGGCAGGACCGCCCGCGCCGGCGACGCTCGGCGACGCAGACGGAGCAAAGGGTGGCGGTGAACCAGCGGCCGACTAGCCCGCGCACGCCGGTGACTCTCGGGTCCGAACGGCTGCTCGCCACCGGCGCCCTCGACGGGGCGCGGGTCGGCGTCGTGGCCAACCCCGCGTCGGTGGACCACGCGTTCCGCCACATCGCCGACCGGGTGGCGGAGCAGCCGGGCGTGACGCTTGCGGCGCTGTTCGGACCGCAGCACGGCTTCCACGCCGACGTGCAGGACAACATGATCGAGACCGGGCACGCACGCCATCCCCGGCTCGGCGTGCCCGTCCACTCGCTCTACAGCGACACGCGGGAGCCGACGGCGGAGCTGCTCGACGGGCTCGACCTGCCCGTGATCGCCCCGCAGGTGCGGCGCCGCCCGCCCTGACCGGGCGGGCCGGTCCACTCGCTCTACAGCGACCGGCGGGAGCCGACGGCGGAGATGCTCGACGGGCTCGACCTGCTCGTGATCGACCTGCAGGACGTCGGCACCCGCGTCTACACCTATGCCTGGACGATGGCCAACTGCCTGCGGGCGGCCCGGCGGGCCGGACTGCGCGTCGTGGTCTGCGACCGGCCGAACCCGATCGGCGGCGAGGCCGTCGAGGGGCCTGTCCTCGACCCGGCCTACGCCTCGTTCGTCGGGCAGCTCGCGATCCCGCTGCGGCACGGGCTCACGATCGGCGAGCTGGCGCGGTTGTTCAACGGACACTTCGGCATCGGCGCGGACCTCGAGGTGGTGCCGCTCGGCGGATGGTCCCGCGCGATGCACCACGACGAGGCGGCGGCCCCGTGGGTGATTCCTTCCCCGAACCTGCCGACGCTCGACAGCGCCCTCGTGTACCCGGGCATGGTCCTGCTGGAGGGCACGATGCTGTCCGAGGGCCGCGGCACGACCCGGCCGTTCGAGCTCGCCGGCGCGCCCGGCATCGATCCCGACCGGCTCCCGGGGCGGCCGGAAGCGCTCACCCGGGGCCCCGGCACCCCCCGGCCGTCCGGGCTCGCCGGCGCGCCCGGCATCGATCCCGCCCGGCTCGCGGGCGGGCTGAACGCGCTCGGCCTGCCCGGCGTCCATTTCCGGCCGGCCACATTCGAGCCGACCTTCCAGAAGCACGCGCGCCGCTCGTGCGGAGGCTGCCAGATCCACGTGACCGACCGGCGCGCTTTCCGGCCCGTCCGGACCGGCGTCGCGCTCCTGCAAGCCTGCCGCCGCGCCGCGCCGGAGCGGTTCGCCTGGCGCGAGCCGCCCTACGAGTACGAGCACGAACGAATGCCGATCGACATCCTCGCCGGCTCCGACGCACTCCGCCGCGCCCTCGACGCCGATCGTCCCGCCGTCGACATCGCCGCCGGCTGGGACGCCGCCGTCGCCCGCTTCCCGGCCGCCCCCGCCCCCCCCCCCCCCCCTCCGCCCCCGTCCGCCCCGCCGTCGACACCGCCGCCGGCTGGGACGCCGACGTCGCCCGATTCGCGGCCGCCCGCGCGCCCTTCCTCCTGTACTAGCGATGCGGAGCCGTCCGGCACCGACTGGTGGGCCGGGAGTCCGGCGCGCGCCTGCCGCGATCCGGCGCGCCACACAGCCGTCGCCGGTGATAGGATGGCCGTTTCGCCGGATCCGACAGCCGTAGCGATGGTCAGGAACCGCGGCCGGCAGATCGAGCACGATGTCACGATCACCGCTGCGCCCTCGCAGGTGCTGGCCGCCTTCTTCGATGCCGAGGCGCTCGCCATCTGGTGGCGCGCGGTGCGGGCGGTCACCACGCCGCGACCGTTGGGCGTCTACGCGGTGGAGTGGCGCTCGTCGCCGTTCCCGGACGACGTGTTCGGCATGCTGGGCGGCGTCTTCTACGGCACCGTGATGGAGTTCCGGGACGGGCGTCGGTTCTTCGTCGCCGACGCGTACTGGCTGCCCCCCGAGGACGATCCGATCGGCCCGATGGGCCTGGAGGTCACCTGCCACGTCGTGGGACCGGGCACGCGGCTGCACGTGCGGCAGGCAGGAACACACGACAACGCGCGCTGGGGCCGGTACTACGACCTCCTGACCGCCGGCTGGGTCGAGTCCCTCGGATCGCTGAAGCGCTACCTGGAGCAGGGCGCGGACCCCCTTCTGCCGCCCCGGGGCGTGGCGCCGCCGCTCTGATCGGCGCCCGGCGCAGCCACCGAGGCATGCCCACGGACCGGATCGTCATCGTCGGCGGCGGGGTCGTCGGGTCGAGCATCGCCTGGCACCTGCTCGACCGCGGCTTTCGGGGTCAGGTGACGGTCGTCGAGCGCGACCCCAGCTATCGCCGCGCGTCGTCGTTCCTCGCCATGGGCGGCGTCCGGCAGCAGTTCAGCTCCGCCGCGAACATCCGGCTCGCCCAGCACAGCGTCCGCTTCTACGAGCGCTTCGACGCCGCCATGCGCGTGCCCGAACACCGCCCCCGCGCCTGGTTCCGCCAGCGCGGCTACCTGTTCCTCGTCGACGCGGCGGCGGCCTCCCGCTTCGAGCGGCGCTACGCACGGCAGCGGGAGCTCGGGGCCAGGGTGGAACGGCTCGACGTCGACGCCATCCGCACGCTGGTGCCCGACCTCCGCCTCGACGACATCCGCTTCGGCGTCTTCGGCCCGGAAGACGGGTACGCGAATCCACGCGAGGTGCTGGCCGGCTTCCGCCACGCCGCCGCTGCCGCCGGCGCCGCCTACGTCACGGGCGAGGTGACTGGGGTCGGGACGGCCGGGGGCCGCGTCGGCGGCGTGACCCTCGGCGACGGCCGAGCCCTCGAAGCGCGGGCCGTCGTCAACGCCGCAGGGCCCTTCGCGGCCACGCTCGCGGCACGCGCCGGCGTCGATCTGCCGATCACGCCGGTGCGCCAGCACCTCTTCCGCTGCTCGCTCCCGCACCGCTGGCCGCACCGTTTCCCGGTCGTCGTCGATCCGGGCGGCGTGCACTGGCGCCACGACGATCCGGCGGCGCCGGAGGATCCCGATCGCATCGTCGTCGCGTACACCAATCCGGACGAGCCGCCCGGCGAGAACTTCCGCGCCGACCCGGATCGCTGGGCCGACGTCGTCCGCCCTCCGCTCGTCGCCCGCCTGCCCGGGTTCGAGGCGGCGGAGCTGGTCGAGGCGTGGGCGGGGCTCTACGAGATGACGTCCGATCACAATCCCCTGCTGGGCGAGCATCCCGAGCTGGACGGCTTCGTGCTCGCCAACGGCTTCAGCGGCCACGGGCTCATGATGGCGCCGGCCACCGGGGCCGCGATGGCGGAGCTGCTGGTCACCGGCGCGTCGACGACGCTCGACATCGGAGCGTTCGATCCCGGTCGCTTCGCGCGCGGTGAGACGTTCCACGACGAAGCGATGATCTGATGGACATCGACGCCTGGTTCGATCACGCTCGCCGCGACGCGGCCGCGCAGGGCAGCCCGGGGCTCGAGCCGTTGCTCGACATGCTGCAGCGCGCGACGCGGGCGCTGCGGGCCGCCGACTGGGCGCAGGGACCGGGCGACGGCGGCGAGGGCGGTGCGCCCGACGCCCGGCCACCGATCGCGCCCCCCGGCCGCGGCCTCGACGGCAGCCGATGATCGTCTCGCCCGCGACGACGATCGCCGACCTCGCCGCCGCCCTCCGTCGGCGCGACGTGACGGCGACCGCGCTCGTCGAGGAGTGCCTCGCAACCATCGCGGCGCTCGACGAGACCCTGAACGCGTTCGTGCTGGTGCGCGCCGGCGAGTCGCGAGCGGAAGCCCGGGCCGCGGATCGGGAGCTCGCCCGCGGGGAGGACCGCGGACCGCTGCACGGCATTCCGGTGTCGCTGAAGGACGTCATCGATCTCGCAGGAGCGCCCACCACGGCGGCGACGGCAGTGCGTGCGGGGCACCGCGCGGCGGCGGACGCCGCCGTCGCCGCGCACCTGCGCGCCGCCGGAGCCGTGATCGTCGGCAAGTGCAACCTGCACGAGCTGGCGTTCGGCACCACCGGCGAGGCCTCGGCCTGCGGCCCGACACGGAACCCGCACGACCCGCGGCACGTGGCCGGCGGCTCGAGCAGCGGCTCGGCCGTCTCGGTGTCGACCGGCATGGCGCTGGCTTCCGTCGGGACCGACACCGGGGGCTCCATCCGCATCCCGGCGTCGGCCTGCGGAGTGGTCGGCCTGAAGCCGGCCCACGGC
>MKWU01003651.1_pt1 | contig 19812 bp, 18 predicted proteins | sample 809101 | NCBI WGS metagenome assembly MKWU01 (sample SAMN05860141, study PRJNA318959) | sponge metagenome | host: Aplysina aerophoba | place: Slovenia: Piran, Adriatic Sea, Gulf of Piran | collected 2013-05-07
TGTCCTGAAGGTTGAAAGTTGGCTGGCTTGAACCCCCCTTGCCAGAATTCCGCGCAGCAATCCCGCCGTCGCTTGCCCTCCTTGAGGCGGCCGAACAGCGTCTCGATGACACGACGCTGGCGCAGAAGCAGCTTGTCTTCAAGCGGCATGAGGTAGTTGATCATGTTGTGCCGGATGCTGGTGACCAGCTTAACCCGCGCTTGTAGAGCTTCTGGAACAGCTTCCTGGAAATGTATCCCTTGTCGCCAAAGATCCTGCCCTTGAGTCAGAGCTTCCACCTGTGTGCGGTCGTCGGTGTTGCCGGGCGTTGTGCGCATGGCCATGAACTGTCCCTTGCTGTTGACCACCACATGCAGCTTGAGGCCGAAGAAGCGGCCCGTGGCGCTGTATCCGTAGCCGACCATGCGGATGGCGTTGCCATTGTTCGAAGAGGATGGCGAAGTCGTCGAGACAAACGAACAAAGCTATGATGGACACTTCATTCATGGGAGGGATCCTTGTTTTTGGTTTTCCCCATCGAATCATGTTCATTGGGGAGATTGAATTCCTCCCAACAAAAAAATTGCCCCTGCTTATTCAGAATCGGGGTAGGTGTAGCCTGGCCAAGAGAAGATTTGAGTGTTCTCTGCATCCGTGATTGAGTCTTCCAGCGCTCCGGCAAATTCACCGTCGTTTAGCCTGTCTCTACAAAGCTCTTGGAGCTCGTCGAGAGCCTCTTGGCAATCTTCCAGTTCCGAACCAGCCAGTTTGGGAAGCAGGCGCATGTTAATCTGGTCAATCATCGGAGGACGCCAGTCGTTGTCTTCATTGGGCAGCACATGGCGCTCAATGTAGGCCCGCATGCTTTGCGTCGTCCTGTAGGCAAACCCTCGTCCGGCACTCTTCATGAGTTTCGCAAGCTCCCTGATTGTGGCGTCAACCTCCCCAGCCTGTTGCAGTTCCCTAACACTGGACCACTCCAGCCACCGCTCATAGGGAAGAAACTCGAAGGCTGCCTCGATGTCTGTCTCCGGCGCTTGGGCGTGCTTGAGGAGCGTGTCCGGGTTGGGCGGCGCGAAGCGCAGCGTATTGGCGCGATCAATCACCTTGTCCGAAAGTGCCTGGGTAGTCTCATCTTCGTTCAGGGTTCCAATCCAAAGCACGTTGTGTGGCACGTAGAGATGCTTGGGCTCCTGGTCGTCCGAGTACGGGAGATCAATCGCAATTTGCGCTTCTTGCGGTCTCACAAATTCTTCAACCACAACATTGTCGGGGCGAGGCCCTCGCATTTCCAGACGCGACAGGAATTCCGAAAAGTAGTATTCCGTACGGGCCAGATTCATTTCATCCAACAGGATGATGAGCATCCTGTTGTTCCAGTCGCGGTCGTTCTCAATCCCGATTTCATGCGCGAACTTCCGGTCGAAATGGCCAAGCGCTCGCGCTCGATCAGTCGGTCGATAGCGCTCCGACACAAAGTCATAGTAGCCGAGAATGTCCTGCGGTGAATCCCAGCCTGGCTCCACAGGCACATGAAGAAAATGAATTCCGAAGAACCGGGCATATGCTCTGGGCAACTGGCTCTTTCCAGTGCCACTTAGTCCGCTCAGCACGGTCAACGGCGAAATGTCATTGACCTTCAACGCCGTATGAAATGCCCGAATGATCCGTGTCGGATAATGCAGTCCTGAATTCCTCAGGGCCACTTCGAAGTTATTGAGCAATTGCTGTTCGTCGCAATCCTCTCGTTGTTCTTCATACCCTCGCAGACATTCGGGCATGGTCTTGAAGGCGCTCAACTGCTCCTCAACCGACCTTCCGCCTGCAGTGTCTGGCATCTTCGTTACGGCCACTCTCAGTTCGTCGCTGGGAAACTGAATTGTGGCGTCTTTCGGTACATCCGGAGCGTCAGGCTTCGTCTTCCGCTCCTCGACTTTGCGATCAATGTTCCTCAAGCGCTCCTTTGCCTTCTCCATGTCGTCCAGCAATTCCTGATTTTCCGAAAGCAAGCGTTCAATGTCTGCCGGGCAAGGCACAGGCTTCGCCTCATGTTCGGCGACCCTGGCTGCTAAATCTTCCAGCCGACGTTCAAGCTCTTCAATGCGGTTCGATTTCTCACCACTCCGCTGCCTCACGCCGATCATGTGGCCAATCAGAACCAGCGCAATGGACACCACCAGCCCAGCAACAGCGAGAACGACCCAAAGGGCGGTCATGTCAAGGAGAAACCCGCCCCCTGTCATTGAAGCGTCTCCGCACTTGCGTTGATTCCTTCCGCATCAATCAGGTCGTCAATGAGGCCGCGTAGCTGCTGTCGGGCCTTGGCATCTTGGCCAAGCAACACTTGCAGGCGCGCGGAGGTTGTGTCGATCTGGGATCGCAATGCTTCCAACTCCGCTCTCGCTTGGCCGAGTTCGGCATTTGCGCTGCTCAAGTCGCTCTGCCTTGCCGCGTATGTGTCGCTTGCGGCGTTCAAGTCTATCTGGAGGTCGGCGAGCCGCTGTGCCTCTCGCTGATTGGCATTCGACAATGCGGCCCTTTCCTGCTTCTGGCTCTCGATTTGTTCGCGAAGCTGCTGCTCCTCCACAGCCAAACTTGCAACTTCCGTCCGAGATGTTTCGAGCAGCTGCCTGCTGGTTGCGTGATCGCTCTCCGCCTGGGCCAGACTCGCGCGTTCGGCAGCCACTGCATCCTTTGTGCTGGCCAAAGCCTGCCGTTCGCTTGCGAGCTGCTGTTGCAACTCCACCAATCGCTTCCGCTCTGCGTCGAAGCGAGTTGAGAGATCGCTGATTGCAGCATTGAGGTTGGCGTTGTCTGTCGTCAGTTCGGCGTTCTGCTGCTTCAGCAGTTCTGATTGGTCGCTGAGTTGCTGCTCCTCCACGGCCAGTCTTGCAACTTCCGTCCGCGAGGTTTCGAGCAGTATCCTGCTGCTTGCATGCTCGCTATCCAACTGAGCCAAACTTGCGCGTTCGGCAGCAACCGCATCCTTGGTGCTGGTCAAGGCCTGTCGTTTGCCTGCTAGCTCCTGTTGCACTTCATCCAATCGTGTACGCTCCGCGTCGAGGCGAGTGGTGAGATCGCTGACTTCGGCGGCGAGTTTGGGTTTCTGTTCTACAAGGGCGTTCAACGTGGCCCTTTCCTGATTCAAGCCTTTGACCTGATCGCCAAGCGCCTCCTGCTCGGCTGTCAGTCTCGCGACATCAGTCTGCAGCTGTTCCAGTTCCAGTCTCTTGCCTGCGATGTCGGAGTCAATGCCTCTCAACTCGGCGCGTCTGGCAGCGAGCGCATCATTTGTCTCCTTCAAATCCTGGCGCTGGGTCTCATGCAGAGTGGCGAGATCGTCGATGTTGCGATTGTAGCCATCGACTTGGCTTGAAAGTGAATCAGAGATTTCTCGCCTGGAAGCCAAGTCGGTTGTCAGGCTTGCGATCTCCCTTGCCAGGCGATCTCGCTCTCCGCGTGCTCTTTCTTCCTCCGCCTGAAGTCCAGGAAGGGAACTTGCAACGGATTGAGCCTCTTCAACCTGTGATGCAAGGCTTGTGACCTCCGCCTTCAGCTGGGCAATTTCCTTCACCAACATGTCACGGTCGGAGCGCAGCATTGGCAATCTGGCTTCGATGTCCGCGGCTTCTTGCCGCTTCTCGGGCAGCAAGATGACTTCTTGAGCAATTGTTGCGTAGGCTACAATGATCAGGACAGTCGCAAACAGAAGCAAGCTAATGGTGAATCCAAGTTTGAAGGCGTGTTTTGCTTGGACAGTCATTCTTTCCCCTTGCCTTGATTGGCGTCAGCGGTTTCTGTTGATGTTGTTGCCAAAGTTTGCCGACGGATTTCCTCGATGCATCCTGATTCGTCGCTCGGATCATGTCGAAACTGTTCCAAACCGGCGTTGGAAAGCGCTCGGCCAAGTGGACTTCGGACATTGGCGACTTTTGCGGTTGCATCCGGCTCCACGACCGACCAACAGGTCATTGGAAACAATGTCTGCCGAAGGCGCCAACGGTGAAAACCGTTCAGGATGAGCTCTTCTGCGAGGGCCATTCGAATTGCACTCAGCCAGTTCATGGAACCGGGCATCGGCTGGTACGCCTGCAAACTTCCACCAAGCGCGTGCCGCAGCCGTGAACTCTGGCGAACTGTCCGAATTCGGCTTGTCTGAATCATCAAGAGACGTTCCCGGAAGAATCAATTGCCTCGGCGTACTTGCGGGGTTCAAGTCCACCTGACAGGCTTCGAGCAAAACTGCGCAATGATCGCAAGTTCGTTGTGCTGACAGGACCTGCACCTTGGCTCAATGAGTCCGTTGAAACGGTTTGCTTCGGAGACTTCGAGTCAAGACCTGCCAGGGCGATGTGATTTCCGGCTGTACAGGCTTGGAGCCTCACGCAAATGGCAGCGGCAGTTCCCGCCGCGCTGACGACTGCCGGCGCATTGGAATGCCTGAGTTCGTGCTTCCGGGGATTTTCACAACTGACGGGCATCGATCAATGGACGAACCGAGTGGATCTTGCAAAATACCTGCGATGCCGCTGTTTCGACAACCGCTGTTCACTATGACTGCGCAACAAATTCCTCGGAAACCGAGATTCTGCAATGCTGGAGCAATCACGCAATGGTGTGTCTTTACGGCACGTACCGGAGAAATGCACGCGAATGTGAATGCCGTGCTCTAGCCAGTGTCTTCTATTTCCACAAGTTGCGCGAACAGCATACTGCATCCCTTCGAGGCCCAATTTCAGGCAGGCAGGCTCTGCCCGAATCTGTCGTTCGCTCTGTTTCTCCAACTGGACCAAAGCCAGTCATTCGCTGCCTTCGCCGACTTCTTCATGCAGTGCACTTCCTTCCCTTGAGTTTCGCAAGTCGCTTGAACGCCGCACCAATCGCAACAACGCAAGCGCCCCATCGAAAGTCATGTCCACAACAGGCTCGGCGGTCACCCCTTGTCGCCCTCAATTGTCACTGGAGCCGCGGCTTTGACCTGTGGATCTTGTGCTGCCGGATCCCTGTCCGAATTCGGCACTGGCGCCGTTTTCCGGAACAGCCTGCTTGTCAGCTTTGCCAATTCGCTGGCATTCCTTCGGAACCCAGCCGGAGGCGGTTGTCTGAATTTCTTTAGCGAGGTCGTTGCGGAAGCGCTCGGCGAAGCGGAGTGGTTGTTCAGCTTGGTCGGCGCGGTGCAAGCAATCCTCGGTCCGAGTCCGTTGTTCCATGTGCTTGTGACCCTGCGCAGCCAATTCCGCCTCGGCTGAATTCCCCACCACTCCCTGCGGGTCCGCCGTCGTGTCGCCTGACAACAGCGCAGGTCACGACACAGGCCGTTTCAGGACGGGCCATTGCGGATGCGCCTGGACAACAGCCTTTCCGTTCTCGAAACTTTCGTCCGGAACATGCGGGGAGTACCAGCAGCTTGGATTCAAACATTGCGAAGTTGAGCGTGCCAACCTACATTGGACCCTGCACGGAGACAGCAGCCGCAGTTCAGTTGCTCGACTGAGCGCGATTGCTGACGCGCTCCCGCTGCCTCGCTCTTCCAGCCCGACCAGAGATTGCACAAATGATGAAATTCGGAATTAGCCAAGGCGTGTCCCGCAAGGAAGACGTCCGTTTCCTGACTGGACGAGGCCGATACATCGATGACATCGTGCCCGAAGGGGCACTGCATGCGCATTTCTTCCTGTCGCCGGTGGCACATGCCAAGATCGTCTCGCTGGACTTGAGCGAAGCCAAGGAAGCAGACGGTGTGCATGCGGTGTATTGTGCCCAGGATCTCATTGAAGCCGGTCTCAAGAACAACATGAGATACGGCATAGTCAGAATGCGCGACGGTCGAAGAACGCCGCGGCCACCAAGGCCTGTCCTGGCGGAGAATGTAGTGCGGTTTGCCGGCGAACCCGTGGCGGTCGTGATTGCAGACACAGCAGTCCAGGCCAAGGATGCAGCAGAGCTGATTGAGTTCGACTACGAGGATCTTCCGGTGCATCTCGGCCTTGGGACGGGCGGATACGCGATGCATGAGGAGGCGCCTGAAAATGTCGCGTTTGACTGGGCTGCCGGCGAAGGGGATGCGATCGACGCAGCGTTCGCCGATGCAGCCCATGTCGTTTCGATGCAACTGGATGACAATCGCGTAATTGCGAACTCCATGGAGCCGCGGGGTTGTTATGCCGAATGGAGCGACAACCGCTTGCACCTGGCTATAAATGGGCAGAGCGTGTGGGTAATCCTTGATGAGCTTGTGTACAATCTGGGTCTTGACCGAAGTGCAGTCAGGGTGACAACACCCGATGTGGGCGGTGGCTTTGGCATGAAGGGATGCATATACCCCGAGAACCTGGCCGTGGCACAGGCAGCCAGAATGCTGGGACGGACCGTTCACTGGATGGGCACTCGCTCCGATGCAATGCTGAATGACAACGGCGGCCGAGACCTGACGTCCGTTGCCGAAGCGGCGTTCGACGAAGACTTCAGGATTCTGGCCTATCGGGTTGGCACTGTTGCCAACATGGGGGCCTACATCTCTCCCTATGCGCAATTCATCCAGACAGAGTTGTTCCAGAAGGTCGTGACCGGAGTGTACGACATTCCGCACACCCTTCAGGAAGTTGTGGGTGTCTTCACCAACACTGCCCCGGTGGATGCCTACCGGGGTGCAGGTCGACCGGAAGGCATTTACGTGATCGAGAGATTCATGGATCGAGCCGCGCGCGAGCTGGGCATTGACAGTCTGGAATTAAGGCGCAGGAACTTCATCAAGCCGAACCAGTTCCCCTATCGGAACTTCGCAAACGAAACGGTTGATGTCGGCGATTTCGACAAGGTGTTGTCGCGAGCCGAGGAGGAGGCTGATCTTGCCGGATTTGACCGCCGTCGCCGGGAATCAGAAGCTGAAGGACGGTTGCGCGGTCTCGGCGTCTGCTACTACATCGAAACAATTCTGGGCGACCCCAACGAAACCACGCGCATAGAATTTGCGGAAGACGGCTTTGCAAACATGTATGTGGGCACGCAGTCGAATGGGCAGGGGCATGAAACGGCTTACGCCCAGATCCTTCATGAACGGTCAGGCATTCCGTTTGAAAGGATCAGGTGCATCCAGGGAGACAGCGACCTGATCAGGACCGGCGGCGGCACCGGCGGATCGAGGTCGGTGACAACGCAGGGAACGTCGATCAGAGGCACGGCGGACAAGGTCATAGCGAAGCTTTCGCCCTTTGTGGCAGACCTGCTGGATGCCTCCGACCACCAGGTGGTCTTTGAGGAAGGCACGTTTCGAGTCGCCAATTCCAACAAGTACATGGACATCATGGAGGCGGCATCGGCGGCGCTCGCTGCCGGCAGAAACGACTTGGTTTCAACCGAGGTGGAAACCGAGATTGACGACAAGTCGTTTCCCAATGGGGCGCACATTTGCGAAGTTGAGGTGGATGCCGAAACGGGCAGGGTCTCCGTGGCAAAGTACACGGTGGTCGATGATCTGGGACTGCTGATCAACCCAGTGTTGGCGGAAGGTCAGGTTCATGGCGGAGTCGTCCAGGGGATAGGTCAGGTAGTGACCGAACATGTTGCGTTCGACGACGATGGCCAACTGCTTACAGGCACGTTCATGGACTACGCCATGCCCAGAGCCGACAACTGTCCCTTCATTGAATTCCACTCCGAGCCAACCTTTTCGGTCAACAATCCCCTGGGAATGAAGGGTTGTGGCGAAGCCGGCACGATCGGCGCGCTGGCGAGTGTCGCCAATGCGGTTCTGGACGCACTTGCCTCGAAAGGCGTGGAAAACGTGCAGATTCCACTTACGCCGAACAGAGTTTGGGACTTGCTTCGGGAAGCTGCCTGAAACCGCCGTACTCCGCCCGGGACAAAGCCTGCCGAAACCGCAAGGGCCAAGAAGCGGAGCGAAACCCCTTACAGGCCGAGCTGGCCTGCCGTGAGCTGACCGATTGAAGCGAGCAGGGCATAGCGCGCAATGTTGCGGTCCAGGACAGCGTTGGTGCTGCGTGTCTGTGCCTCACGAAAATCCCGTTCGGCATCGAGCACGTCCAGCGTTGATCGCAGTCCAAGGTTGGCCTCCACCTGGACGCCTTCGAATGCCGTTCTGGAGTATTCAACCTGCTCTCGGCTGGCCGCGATTATGGAGTCGAGAATGTCGAGTTGCGTCCACGCATTCGTGGCATCGGCCAGCACAGACGCAGCTATGCGATGCAGTTCGTGACGCGCAGCGTCGGAGTTGGCAACGGCCTGGCGATTGTGGGAGCTTCTGAGGCCACCCGCGTAGAGGGGCACCTGACCGCCGAGCTGAATGGACCATGTGTCCTCGAAAGATTGTCCCGAGGTCAATAGCCGGTTGCCTCCAACCGCCGCCCGCAGAGTGACTTTCGGTGACCGAGCAGCCTTGCGCACCCTGTCGATGTTAAGGTCCGCAATCTTCACCGCAAGCTTGGCGTTCTGGATGGCTGGATGCATCCTGTTGGCGATGGCCATTGCGTCGTCGAGGCTTGCGGGGATTTCCGGTTGGGGCTGACTGGTTTCAAGCTGGTCCGGATATTGGCCGGTGCTCAGCTTGTAGGACTCCCTGGCGATTGAAAGCTGGCCTCGAAGTTGCGCCACGGAACTTCTGATCTGCGCCAGGCGTGCCTCGACGAGGTCGACCTCGGATCTTGCGATCTCGCCAACCGCGAAGCGTTCGCGGGCGGCATTCAACTGTGTTTGGATGATCTCCTGATTTTCCAGTTCCAGCGCAAGGTTCTGCTGGTTTTGCAGCACGCCGAAATACGCCCGGATGGTTTCGAGGTAGGCAGCCTGTTCGGTTTGCACGACCATCTGCTTCGCGATTGAGGTGTTTGCCTGCTCAATCTGAATGGCGAGCTGTTGCGTGCCGCCGTCGTAAACAAGGAGATCCAACGCGAGTTCGATGGAAGCGGTCAAGGCGTCGGGCACTGGGTACCGGTGATTCACGGAACTCACCAGGTTGAGTTGCGGGCGAAGCGGCGCTCGAGCTTGCTCCACACCCTCCATCTGAGATCTGAGTCGCGCCCGACTCGCCTTGATTGCGGTGCTGTTCTTCTGCGTTGCAACAAGAGCCTCACGCAGAGTTTCGGCCTGAAGTCCGGTTGAGAAAAGCATCACGCAGCTGGCAGTGGTCGCCACGACTAGTCTAAGTGCACTAAACATCTTGGTTCGCTTGAAATACCTCTGTTGGCCTGCGGGTCCACGCCGACGGACCGCTGCCATGTGCTAGAAGACAAACTCGGTTTGCGCTTCAAATCCCGGAATGACAGGGGCTCCGGCGTTGAATGCAGTGCGCCAGGAAATTGACCCAGGTTGCCTGATGCCAATGCTGCACCGGCCAGTCACGCCATCGCAGAACAGCGCTCCTATTCTGCCTCCCACCTTCAACTGATCGAACAGCTGGTCCGGCAGGCGATGAATCGCTCCTTCGACGACGATGACGTCATAGGGACCATGCTTCGCCGCGCCTTCCGCAAGCGTTCCCGTTACAGCCAGGGAATTGTCGACCAGGTGTCTGGAAAGCTTTGTGACAGCCTGTCGCGCGAATTCTTCAATCTCCTCCAGCGCCACAACCGCTTCGGCCATTCGAGCTATGACAGCGGTGGAATACCCCAGCCCCGACCCAACATCGAGCACGAGCTCGTTTGGCCGGATGTCCAGACCGTCGAGCATCTTGGCAAAGGTTCTTGGCGCCAGCAGAACTCTGTTCCTCTCGAGCTCGACATGATCGTCGGCATAGGCGAATTCGCGGGCGCGATCCGGAACGAACTCCTCTCGCGGCACCTCGAGCATTGCCTTGATTATGGGAAACTTCGTGACGTCGGATGGACGAATCTGGCAGTCGACCATCGCAACTCGTCGTTCGGAAAAACCTATCACCTGGCGTCCATTACCTGATCGTTCCGCGTCTGGCGGATTGCTGCATGCGTGTCACTGCCATCATCTATCAGAATCGGGCGAAACTGTGAAGACAACAATTTGATTTGAATGGCGAGATGGAGCGGTTCCTGAATTCCATGCTGTGGTCGGGACATGCCGTCGAGCGACTGCGGCATCGTCTCCTGTGTGGAGACTTGCTGGAGTTGCGGCAGCATGGGGAGAAAGGTTGGAGCGGACGATGGGATTCGAACCCACGACCCTAACCATGGCAAGGTTATGCTCTACCCCTGAGCTACATCCGCATCCGTGCGAAACCATCTAGTCGGCCACCATCGGGAAGTCAAGCAGACAGGCGAAGCCATCACGGTTTCAGCAAGCGGTGACTGAAACTCACGATCAGAATATCCAGATGCCAAAAAAAGAGGAAGGAAGACATGGCCTTCTATCGTGTCAACAACAACGCGCAATCCAACGGAGACCACGAGGTCCACAAACAAGGATGCAGTCATTCGAACGAAGGCAAAGTCGCAGAGGCTGACGCAATGGGAGCGGGAAATGGAGAAACGAGAGCGACAATTGAAATGACTCATATGTGCAAAAGTGATAGGGGCTGCTTCCACGGCAAAAACTCGTCCATCGCCAAGTGTTCGGTAGAGGAAATGGGTGCCAGATACTTGTTGGGCCGAAAAAAATACTAGAGCTTGGCGAGTTTCATCCTTGGAATCCTGGGAACGGAATCTGGGAGGAGTGCAATCTGAGGGCCATAAGGGGTAGATCATGACGGTTTGCGTTGGCATAAAGGTGAACGACGGCATTGTATTCGCTGCTGACAGCGCAATTTCGCTGTCCCGCCCAACGGAGAATGGAGGGTATGCCGTGAGCAATGTCTGGATGCATGGCCAGAAGGTTTTCAACCTGCATCGGGAGCTTCCAGTGATGGCGATGACCGCCGGAACAGGCAATTTCGGCACAAGGTCGATCAATAGCTTGGCGAAAGAATTCCGCATCCAGTTGATGCGGATTCTGGATGTGAAGAGCTACCAGATCAATGACATTGTGAACATGGCGACGCAGTATTTTCAAGACGCATACGCCAGAATTGACCCGCAGCCAACCACCGATTTTTTCTTCGAATTCTGGATTGGCGGGTATGGCCATGACAATGTTCAAGGAGAAATATGGAAGATTGCAATTCGCGGTGGCCAGTCTCCTGAGACCATGTTACTCGCCGAGGCCGAAGCAAGCGGCGAATTCATGTGTGGAGGCGGGATTCAAGCCATCAACAGGCTGTTGCTCGGTTACGACCCCCAGGTAATCTCCATCCTACAGTCACACTTGGAAGAAAGTCAGGTCAGGTTGATCACTTCTGAACTTTCGAATCTTAACACGCCACTGGCGGAACCAACTATGCCGGTGCAGGATGCCATTGACCTTGCCGACTATTTTGTGGACATGTCCAAGCGGTATGTGGCGTTTCTGCCAGGGGCCGACGTCGTGGGGGGTGACACTGACATTGCGACGACAACCCGGTTCGAGGGATTCAAATGGGTCCGGCGCAAGCATTATTACCCATCCCATCTCAACAGGAGGACAGATCATGTCAGATGATAGATGCAAAGATCAGCCAATGATTAAAGCTCGGCATATCCGGCAAACAGTCATGCCGCCCTATGAATACCAGAAGCCGCAATATGGATTTGGTTTAATATCAGTCGAAGATGTTCCTGACGGACATGGCGGCGTAAAACAACGAATCAAGACATACTTTGAACTTGGCAGAGGTGAAGAGGCAGTGCGACATGCAACAGACAAGGTGCTGCCTGCCAGCGGCACCTGAAGCCATGGCTCTTTCGCGGGGCCGCCATTGGGAGCTGTTTCCGAGGCCTTTCCGACTGGCACTCCTGCGCAATGCAATGCAGCATTGATATTCATGCCAAAGGGACAAACAGTCTTCGGGACACTTCATTCGGCGCAATTGATACAGGCTTGCGCTCATATGGTGATAGATGTCCCCATTCCTTTGAGATGGAATGCACACCCTTGGTTGAGAAGCTTGACCTGCCGGACCATGATGACAGACTTGGTCCGGCCGCAGCAATTCATGAAAGTCTATTGAAATTGTTGCCGGCAAATCCGAAGGACTTCATGCATGCTTGGTGAACTCGACCAAACAGTTGAGGCGCCAAGGCTTTCAGCCCAAGTTTGGAGTGTCGGTTGGAAGGATGCGGAGGTCCGGCGATGTTGGCAGGCCGGCGGTCCATTTCGATCCCGCGCGCAAAGCCTGCTTCATGATGTACGTAGACTCGTGAACGCCCTTCCTCAGCGTGAATTCGGCTAACGGCAATCCCGATCACCGCATCTCTGCGATGCTCCTGTCGACGCGCTCCTTGTGGCCGTTCCGGTCGAGACAGCTGTGTTTCAACGTGTCGCTCAAACTCCCTGCCTGAATTCGCAGTTGAAGGCTACATCCATAAGGGAATCGGATCACATGGCGATGAACGCTCAACCGAGAGTGATGTTGGCGCGGCGAAGATCAGCCAGCCGGTCAAAGCCAGCCGGTGTTATCTTGTAGGAAACTGCAGCGTCCTGTTTGCGATCTGGCCAGTCCGGGTCCCGAACCAGGTATCCCCGTTTCACCAAGCGACTGTTGTATGATTTGATTTCGTTGATGATTTGCCGAAACGCATGCGGCCCCCTGGAAGATTCTATGTGAGCGAGGACGCAATCCCTGAACATGCTGTCGCGTTCACTCAGGTCCTTGACTGCATAGTCGGGAATTGCGTCGCCGGGGAAATCCGTTAGTGTTTCGTAGTACAGGAGGAGCTTGGTGAGCCGTTCCTCGCTGGACAGTGGGGTGGCTTTCCGTGCGTGTTCGATTGAATCAAGGAGGAGCACTGGAGTTTCAACTCCACTCCGGCGTTGGTCCATCAACCAAGTTGTGAGCAGGGCTCTGGTTTCAGCTTTGACTCTTCTGGACCTGAGTTCAAAACGGGCCTCCAACAGTACAGCGTAGCCTCCATCGGCACGTGGTGACTCGTAGTAACTCATAAAGTGATAATCGGTGAAGTCGGTTACGGGCGCTCTCCATATGGGGCAATAGATTAAAGTGTTCATGGTGGTGTTTCCGAGTTGTGGGTGGGGTGGCAGGCGCAATGCCAATGTCGCTGTCATCAAGCACGCGTATAATTGGCAGGTAGCCAGGATAAGCCTTGTCTGCACTGACGGGGATGAATTTCGACAAATGAATTCCTGCGAAACTCTCCTCCCTGCAAATCGGGCAAGTGCGGCTCGTTGACCTGTCCAGAGGACCCTCAGGGCACCTGCAATTTCGCGTTTCAAGGTGCCTGAAGGTGCAAGGGTCGTGAGACGAAAATGAACGCATTGGCCTCATTGAACGAGATTGCTCCCGACCACAGGACAGCGATGCAGTTTGATGCTGTGACCATTTCCGGTCTCTGACCAGCAACCTTGGGCGCATTGAATCCTGCCGTCATTGCACTCCACAATCCTGTCGAACTGCTGGAATCAAGGAGTAAGTTCTGGCTGCGCACAGTGCAAGGAAAAGAGTCTGCAAGGGGAGTGAATTTCAGTATCTTCGCCTGAAGCAGCAGATTCTGCAGGACATCGCATTGCGCGACAAACTCAACATGGCGCAGCTTCCAACTCTTCGTGTTGCGATATCCATGCTGAAAGGATCCGGAGCAAGTTGGCAGGTACCGATTGCAGGAAGCGTCAGGCCAACCGTGTCATCACCAAGTTCCGGTTGCTCTGCCAGGTGCACGACTTCACCCTGTGATGGGGAGTCAAATGCCGCTGTCAGACAAGCGCCGCGGGAGCGGCTGGTTTGAAACAGCCTCAGTGTTCTGGTCGTTTGGACCATCCCCCAGTGCATCATCCTACATGTGGCTTTTGACAAGCGCAATCATCGGCTCAGCCCAATCAGGAACGTCGCCAAAAGTCCGGCATTTCCCTTTCGATAAGATCGCAAACTCCCTGTGCGGGCTGTCGGGACTGGTGTTGTCATGCAAGCAGACTTCGTTAACCAACGCAGCCGCGGTCGGCAGATTGGCATGCGACCGCAGGAATCGACGGCGCACGTCAGCTTCCGGTACATCATGCCCTCCCAGTTTCACTCGGTTGCGGATGCGGTCAAGTGCCTGATCTGGCGACTCGAGGGACACGTAGTGCAGGACGACCCAGTAAGCCATTCTGCGCGCCTCCTTGATGTGGCGGAGCACTCCGGTCCCAGAGAGAGTGGTTTCAACCAAATGGGAGCGTCCTGCTTCAAGTGCGCTTCTTCGACGACGCAATGCTTCGCGCATTGCATTGCCAACCGGCATACTGCGCGCGAGCATGTCAGGATCGATCACTTCGATCCCGATGAGTTTGCTTGTGCGAGTCAGGGTGGACTTTCCACACCCGTTAGGGCCGGCAACGACAATGAGTACAGGCATGAATCTCGTCGGCGGAAAGGCAGGACTGATTCAGTTGGACTTCCGGTCAGGATGGCGGATCACTCGATCCCCGTCCTTGGTTCGTGCGATATAGGCACCGTCCGACCGGACGCCATAAAGTGTCCCGCCAGCCGCGAGCTGGGCTGCAAGGTCGGCCTTGATCTGGTCGCGCCAATCCGGCGCGAAAACCGGTCTTTCCAGCGACTCTTTCGAATTCTCGTTCTTTGGCATGATGCCCATGCTATTCATCTCCGTTGCGCAACGCCATGACAACGGCAATTGGAAATGCAAATTGGCATTTTCGAGCGAGTCGTGTCATTGAGCGCAGTTGAATGGTGTTAAGGGAAAGAAATTATATCGATTTGTATTGTTCCGAAAGGAAAAACCGAAATAAGTAACGATTCGGGCTTTCGCATCGAAATTGTCAAGCGCAAATGTTACTACTTATCTAAATTATTCCCTAAGTGCCCGATTGGATAGTCGGGTTTTGCTCATTTTGGATAGTGATCCTCCCGTGCAGCATGGCATGCCATTGAACAATGTTCCACAAGGCAATTGCCTTACACATAGGCGTTCCGACGACTGCATGCAATACTTCCTGACCGACGAGGAGTGGGAAGTGATGTAGCCGCTGACACCCAAGCAGGGTCGCATGGGACCTCCCCGCGTGACCTGCATGCGGGCGGTCATGAATGCCTTGAATCACATGGACTCCACGGGCTGTCAGTGGCGTGCGCTTGACGACAGGTTTCCGCCCGTCTCGAAAGTTCGCCACTGTTGCTACATATGGCAGCGTCTTGGCGTCCTGGATGGCTTTCTTTATGATGCCGGCAAGAAGGTCAACGGCCGCAAGCGCCACATTGCCGTGGACACCGAGGGCAACGTTCTGGTGGACGAAGTTCTGGCAACCGCCGAACAGGCAACAGCCCTGAAAGTGTCCACCATCATGATACAGCCGCCAAATCGGCTCGGGAGACATGAAGAGCGCATCATCGACTTCCTGACCACCGTGGCAGAGGCGTTTCCGGAACTGAGGATCGTCCTGCAGAACGCTCCGGCGCCACGCGGCCTGAACCTGGATGCAATGCAGCTGCGCCGGATCGTCCGGTCGGTTGAACAGATTGCCTACATAAAGGAAGAGACAATTCCGTCAGGCCCCACCATTCTGGCCCTGCTCAACGATCCGGACCGACCCGACAATCTAAAGGGAGTGATTGGCGGTGGCGGCGGCAGGTACATCATCGACGAACTGCGACGCGGCGCATGCGCCGCAATGCCGGCCATCGAACTGTCGGATGTTCAAGCTGCCCTCCATGCTGCATGGCAGGCTGGAGACCATTCGCTTGCAGACGAAATCTATACCAGATCACTGCCACTGCTGACCATGCAGGCCGCCTACCGCATGCGCCTGACCAAGCATGTGCTGATACAACGCGGCATTCTCGAAAACGCACATGTTCGCGCATCCTGTCCATTCATGGACGGGATCGCCAAGGCGGAAGCGAACGCACGGCTTCGCGACCTGTTGACGTACAGGAAAATGCAAGAAATGCAACAGGAACTGGAGATTGAATTCTGACATGCCAGATGCCGTGAAGTCGGTCGAGGTCGTTTCGGCTACCCTGCCAGGAGAGATTCCATGCCTGGGAGCGCTGCAGGCAGGGGAGGAGCCCAACGATCAGGAATACTTCCGCCGGGGCGAAGGCGGCACGGTGTACCTGGTCTTTGATCGAAGCGTTCTGGTCAAGGTGACCACGGACTGCGGAGTGGAAGGTTGGGGTGAAACCTGCGGGCTGGTTGCGCCAAGCGCTGGCGCCGAAATCATGCACGACCTGCTTGAGGGGTTCCTGATTGGCCGCGACCCGGCCAGTCCCAGCTCCGTCTACGACGATCTGTATGGCTTGATGCGGGGCGAGGATACGGTGGAGACTTCTACGGCGATGCCTTGGCGGCAATTGACATTGCACTGTGGGACATTGCCGGAAAGCTTGAAGGCTGCTCGATGGCGGAACTGCTTGGTGGCTCGCTGAGAAGCGGAATGCCAGCCTAGGTGTCGGGCCTTCCCGAACCAACGCTGGAAGAGAGAGCTTCCCTGGCGACTGCGTGGCAGCGCCGGGGATTTGATTCCTTCAAGTATGCCGCTCCCATTGCGTATTCCGGCATCGTCGAGGAAATGCAGGCATTGAGGCGGGAATTGGGCCCGCACAATCGCATTGCCGTCGACCTGCACTGGAAGCATTCAGTTGAGGATGCAGTCCAACTGATCAACAAGTTGGAAGCGCTGAACCCCTGGTTTGTCGAAGCTCCGAAAATTCCGGAGGATACCGCCGGACTGGCCAAGATCATCGAACGGACCAACGTGCCCATTGCCGTTGGCAAGGAGTGGCGCACAGTGTACGACATGCGTCGCTGTTTGGAATTCTGTCGCATCGACGTCGTTCAGCCGAAAATGGGACATTCCGGCATCACGAATTTCGTGCGCATGGGCGAATGCGCGGTTGAGCACGGAATTGAGTTCATTCCGCATGCGACGATCGGGATGGGCCTGTTTCTTGCGGCGAGCGTGGTCGCAAGTTCCACGCTGACCGCCGTTGCCGCTCACGAATGCCAGCATTCGGTGTTCGACCCCGACAGAGGCTGGATTCGCAGTGAGTTGGCTTGCCTGAAAGGGGAGTACGTCGTTCCGTCCGACGAGGGCATTGGCGCCGAGCCTTCGGATTGGACATTGGATATGCTCGAGAGGCTATAGTCTAGCTCCAACGAAGCGAGGAGGAACTGATGCACCGTCAATTCAGATCCACAGCGCTTGCAGCGACGGCAGCTGCGATGGTGTCCATGTTGCCGCGATGGCAGGCGCCGACACCACGCTGAAGTTCATTTCCGGGCAGGTGGTCAAGGACAGAGCGGGAGACTGGTGGAGAGAGGCCATCGTCAGGTTCGCAAGCGAATGCCTAGATGCGACGATCGAGTTCACGAAGGTCGGTCGCGGCAGCTGTGCCGGCATGCCAACGACGCTCGTGTGCGATGTGCAGGTCGAGAACGGTCTACGTACGTGATCTGGCGTCTTGAGGAGAAGGGAGGAATTCAGACCATGCACTGGGATTTCCTGACCAAATCTTGGACGAAGAGCCTTGATGGCGCGGTTGCGAGGTTGTGCCACGGCGCCCAAACACGGCAGGAATTGGAGCGTGCTGACAATCTTGGCCCGCGCTCGCTGGTTGGCGTGGACCGCATCGTGCAGCAGCGGATGTACCTTCGGTCCAAGGCGTTGCCAGGCGACTGGTTTCGCGGCTGATGGCCGAGGGCATTGCTTGCAATGCATGACGCGTAGATCCGACATGGAGTTCGTCTTGGCCGAGTCGGCAGAGGTCGACAGCCTGATTGCAGCTGATTTCGAGAGCTCTTGTTCCATTCGGCGACAGTCCGGAATTGGACTGTCACGAGACTGCGCTTTGGTGGCGGCATCGGGAGCGACAGCAATTCGTTGGTTCACGAAGGGATCGCTCATCTCGCCCAAGTTGCAGCAACGGGACGGCTTCGGCTCCACAATTGTTGAACGTTCGCAGATTCGACATTGAATGTCTTCGCAAGCTTTCCATACTGCCGACATGGAACAACCTGCGAAACAACACTCTCCAGCAAGACGCTGCCAGCCTTCCAACGGCTTCGAATCTGACCTCTGACTTCCCATCGCGGGCATTCGCATTGGCAGGAGCTTCAACCAAGGCATTGATGGCGACACTTGAACGAAAGACGAAAGGAAAGGCCAGCATGCCCGACCAGGACATCCCGGAATCGAGATCCGCCGACATTCACGAATTCTTTGCCAAGGATCCCGCATCGGCTGATTTCGCCTTCTTTGGCCGAGAGACCCATTCCGACAGGCGCGGCTTTCTCCGCGGCGCTGGCTTGGCCACCATGGCCGCGCTGGTTGGCGCTGCAATTCCCTTTCACCGAAACATGCCTGGCGGCCTCATTCCTGCCGCTTTCGCCACCGAAAGCGTCCTGGTGGGCAAGGACGGCCTGACCCTGCTGAACGAACGACCGCTAAACGCGGAAACCCCTGCCCACCTGCTTGACGATGCCGTCACTCCGACTGCGCGCCACTTCATCCGCAACAACGGCATTCCGCCGACTGACATGGATCCGGAAGGCTGGAGGTTGACCGTAGACGGCATGGTCGACAATCCCATGACCTACTCGATCGCTGACCTCCAAGCCAATTTCGAGAATGTCAGCATGGCGCTTGTCATTGAATGTGGCGGCAACGGCCGGGCCTTCTTCAACCCGTCAGCCGAAGGCAGCCAGTGGACATATGGCGCAGTTGGCTGTTCGGAGTGGTCCGGCGTGCGGTTGAAGGACGTGCTGACAGCCGGCGGTGTACAGCCCAACGTGGTGTACACCGCGCATGAAGGCGCCGATGCCCATGCTTCCGGAGTCCCGGGCAAGGTTCCAATTTCACGGGGAATTCCGATTGCCAAGGCCATGACCGACAACGTGATAATCGCCTACGCACAGAATGGCCGCCCGATCCATCCGATGAATGGAGCGCCGCTGCGGCTTGTGGTGCCCGGCTGGCCGGGCGCGTGCTCGCAGAAGTGGCTCCAGCGCATTTGGCTCCGCGACGTCGTCCACGATGGCCCCAAGATGACCGGCATGGACTATCGCGTGCCAAGCTACAAGGTGGAGCCTGGCGAGGAGGTGGACATCGAAGACTTTGAGATCATAGAACAAATGCCAGTCAAGTCGCTCATCACCCATCCCGCCAATGGCGCGGCACTCGAACCTTCATTTGAGGTGAGAGGCCATGCTTGGTCCGGCGATCGTACGATAGATTCAGTGAGCGTATCCTTCGATTTCGGCGCGACCTGGAATTCGGCGGAGGTGGAGGCGCCGGCAAACGCCGGCGCATGGCAGAACTTCCGAACCGGCGTCGAACTGCCGGGAAGGGGATACTACGAGATCTGGGCCCGAGCAGTCGACAGCGAAGGCGTGATGCAGCCGCATGCCATTGACTGGAATCCGAAAGGGTATCTCAACAACACGATGCACCGTGTGGCGGTTCGGGTGTCGTAGAGGCAAGGAAAGCGAAGGCTGCACGTCTTGGCAGCAAGACTGTTGACGGAATCCAGCTCCAACGGACATTGCAGTCCTGTCATGCCTGTCATTCTCCAAGGCTTGCGCGGGTTCCGGTTTCCGGACGGCTCCTTCCGGAAACGGTACCAAGATCACAGTCCTTTCCGAACTGCGATCGGGGTTCGCTGGCCAGTAGTGATGCACACGAAACCGTGGATCCTGATTGAGGTGGCGGGAGCATCGGACAAGTGCCGGCGTACGCCAGGCTAACCGGTGTATGTGTTTTGGGTGAAAGTCCCGAGAAAGGAAAGGTTAACCACCAGCTTTCCCGCGAGCCGTGCGTTGCTGTCCGTGAGGGCAGTGGCGAAGCGTCGGCAGCGGTACATGTAGGCGAGGCCATTGAGCGCCGAAA
>MKWU01003652.1_pt1 | contig 19809 bp, 15 predicted proteins | sample 809101 | NCBI WGS metagenome assembly MKWU01 (sample SAMN05860141, study PRJNA318959) | sponge metagenome | host: Aplysina aerophoba | place: Slovenia: Piran, Adriatic Sea, Gulf of Piran | collected 2013-05-07
GCCGGCTCGACCTCGAGCGCTACAAGGCGGTCATTCGCGGCCTCGCGCAATTCGGCGACCGCCGGCAGGGCACGCAGCGCAACCGCGACGCCGTCGACTGGATCGAGGCGTGGCTCGACGCCGTCGGCTGCCCGACCGAACGCCTGCACTACACCTACGATCCCCGGCCGCGAAGCGCGCGCGCGCCGGGGGGGACCGCGCCGCCGCTGAACGCGGCCGGCCCGACCGCGACGGGCGGCCGCATCGGGCGCAACGGCAGCGGGCCGGGCGGGAGCTCCATCTTCGGCTACCGGGCGCGCACGGGGGTGGCCCGGGATCCGCTCGCGCAGCCCGTCGAGAGGCTGCGCGCCCTGAACGTCGAGGAGCCGGTGCCCGGGCCGCGCTCCCAGGTCTACTGCACCAAGGTGGGCGCCGCGCGGCCCGACGCGATGTACATCGTCGGCGCCCACATGGACGGGCTCGGCTTCGGCGAGGCGGCCGACGACGACGCGTCGGGCACCGCGCTCGTGATGGAGCTGGCGCGAATCCTGAGCGCGCCCGACGTCGAGACCGAGGTGTCGCTCCGCTTCGCCCTCTGGAACAACGAGGAGACCGGCCTCAACGGCAGCCGCGCCTACGTCGAGCAGCGCCGGGCGCGGCAGGGAGTGGAGGATCCGCCGGGCAGCGGCCGCTACCCCGAGCCGCGCTGGCTCGGCATGATCCAGCACGACATGATGCTCTTCGACCACGGCGCGCCGGGACCCGACGGGGTCGTCAGCCGCGACCAGCGGCGCGAGGCGGACGTGAACATCGAGTTCCAGTCGGACTCCGCGCTCGCGGCGGAGGCGCGCGACCTGGCGTTCCGCTTCAAGGCGGCCAACGACGCCTACGCGACGGACTACCCGGCCAGCGTCGGGCCGCACATGACCAACACCGACTCGACGCCGTTCATGAACGACACGCCGTCGATCAGCCTGCGCGAGAACGAGCGCGGCATGCAGGTCGGCGCCGGGTGGAACCCCCACTGGCACCAGCCGACCGACCTCTACCGGACTTACACGGACGACGACTTCCGGCTCGGGCTGAACGCGGCCCAGACGACGCTCGCCGCCCTCGCGGAGCTGGCCGGCGCCACCGTCGTTCCGCCGCGATGAGATCGGAACCTTCAGGTTCCCGCTCGCGGTGGTCGGGGTCGGGCGGTTCTTCGGCTCCGAGGAGATGGCCGGGCGGCCGGGCACCGGGCGGCGCGTTGGAGTCCGTCGAGTCGGAGGGGCGCGGGTTCAGAGGTAACGCCAGCGCAGGAGGCGCCGCTCGACGCGCTCGGCACAGGCGAACAGGAGGAGCACGACCGCCATGATGACGAAGATGAGAGCAATCGTCAGGCTGGCGTTGTAAGTGCTCTGGGCGAACTGCAGCAGGTAGCCGAGCCCGCGGCTCGAGGCGACGAACTCGCCGACGACCGCGCCGGTGAACGCGAAGCCGACCGCGACCTTGAAGCTCCCCAGCACCCAGCTCGTGACCGACGGCACGTAGACCTCGCGAACCAGGAAGCGCCGCCCGCCGCCCAGGGTGCGGACGCGCTCCACGAGCCGCACGTCGACCTCCCGAACGCCGTTGTAGACCGCGAAGAAGATGAGCACGGCGACCAGGATGGTGGCCAGGGCGAGCTTCGAGGCGAGGCCGATGCCGAGCCAGATGACGAACAGCGGCGCGAGGATGACGCGCGGGATAGCGTTGAGGAGGATCATCACCGGCTCCAGGAGGTCGGCGACCGGCGGAGCGAGCGCGGCGGCGAAGCCGAGCGCCACGCCGAGGGCGAGCCCGACGACGAGCCCCGCGAACGCGGCGATGACGGTGGCCCCGAGGTGCGGCCACAGGTCGCCGCCGGCGATCAGCTCGGCCAGCACCTGCCCCACCGCCGACGGGGGTGGCGCGTAGAACGGATCGGCCCACCCCGCGACCGACATCCCCTCCCAGATCGCGAGCAGCACCAGCAACGCGACAGCACGGCGCACCAGCAGGACCCGCCGACGCGTCGTCACGCCGTTGCCCCGTACGCCGGCGACCCCTCCGGCGGCGCGTCGACGGCGAGCTCGTCCCACAGGCGCCGCAGCAGAGGCCCGAAGGACGGATGGCTACGCGCCTCGAGAACGAGCCGGGGGCGCGGGATCGGAACGCGGTGGCTGGCGCGTATCGCGGCGCGCGGTCCGTGACCGAGCACGTGCACCACGTCGGAGGCGCTGATCGCCTCTTCGAGATCGTGCGTCACGAGCAGGACGGTCAGGTGCTCGCCCTCCACCCATTCGAGCAGCTCCTGCGTGATGCGGGTCCGGACGATGGCGTCGAGCGCCGCGAACGGTTCGTCCATCAGGAGCAGGCGCGGACGGAGCGCGAGGATCTGGGCGATGGCGACGCGCTTGCGCTGGCCGCCTGAGAGCTGAGCGGGATAGCGGTCGCCGAGACCGGCGAGCCCCAGCGCCGACAGCCAGTGCTCGGCGCGCTCGTCTGCCTCGGACACCGGCAGCTCCCGAATACGCAGCCCGAGCGCCACGTTCTGGCGTGCCGTCCGCCAGGCGAGCAGGGCGTCGTCCTGGAAGAGGAAGCCGACGTCGCGCGGCCCGACGTCGAGCTCGTACGTCCCCCGCAGCGGCTCCAGCAGGCCGGTCACCACGCGCAGGATGCTGGTCTTGCCGGAGCCCGACGGACCGACCAGCGTGGCGAACTCTCCCGCCGCCACGTTGAGGTCGATGCCGTCCAGGATCGGCTCTCCCCCGAACCCGACCGCGAGCCCGTTGACCCGCAGCATCGCTCCGCCGGCGTCAGCGCGCTCGTGGGCGCGTTGCGAGTCTGCGCGGGCGCTACCACTCTGCATCGCAGGTTCTACGGCGCACAACTCCTCGCCCGCCAATCGTCGCCTGACGGCTCCGCCTGGCGCCCAGCCACGCCTACCAGGAGTCTGCCCCGTTCTACGGCGCACAACTCCTCGCCCGCCAATCGTCGCCTGACGGCTCCGCCTGGCGCCCAGCCACGCCTACCAGGAGTCTGCCCGGTTCTACGGCGCAGACTCCTGGCCGTCGAGGGCGGCGGGGTCCAGCAGGCGGTCCAGATCGACCTCACCGGGCTGGAGGAGCCCCGCGACCTCCTGGGCCTGCATCACGCGCGCCGCGGCTTCGAGGTCGAGCGCGACGCGCTCGGGGTACAGCGACCGCCGGTAGCGGTCGATCACGCGCTCGAGCCGGGCGACGTCGCCGCCGGCGACGAGCGCATCGGGGAGCGCCGCCACGACCTCGCCCGGGGGCAGCGTTCGCGTGTCGTCCAGGCCGCGGGCGAGCGCCGCCGCCAGACGGCGGATCTCCGGCAGGCGCACGTCCCGCTCCTCCGCCCGCACCGAGACGCCCATGAACTCGTAGGTCCCTCCGAGATACCGGCGCGCCTCCTCGAGCTCCATGAAGTTGGCCAGCTCGCGGCCTCCGGCTTCCACGATCAATGTCAGCGCCGGCTCCTGCAGCATCGCCGCGTCCACCTGGGCGAGGCGCAACGCGTCGAACACGTTGGTGCCGATGGCCGCGAAGCGCACCGTATCCGCATCCACGCCCGCGCGTTCCAGCAGAAAGAGGAGCAACGCGTGGTCGGCGTTGCCGAGGGCGGAGATGCCGACGGTGCGGCCCGCCAGCGCCGCCGGCGCGTCGATGTCCCCCACGGTGCCCGGCGCCGTTGCCAGGGCGAACAGCGGCAGGCGGCCGGTCGACGCGACGCGCCGGATCGCGGCCCCGTTGGCGGCCGCCTGCAACGCGACGTCGAACGAGGTGCCGGCGTAGTCGACCGCCCCGCCGACCAGCGCCTGCATCGCGGCGTTGCCGCCGCGCGTGTAGACGAGCTCGACCGTCAGCCCCTCGGCCGCGAAGTGGCCGCGGTCTCGCGCTACCTCGTAGGGCACTACGCACAGGAGCTGCCCGCAGAAGGCGAGCCGCAGGCGCACGGTGCCGTCCTCTGGCGCGGCGTCGCAGCCGCTGATCGCGATGACGCCGGCCGCGGCGGCCAGGCTCTTCAGCGTCGTGCGCCGGTCCCACTCCGCGCCGGGAGCGGGCCGCGGGCGCGCACCCGATTCGCCCGGCGTCGACGGGTCCGCCACGATCCCCACCAGGTTCGGATTGGTTGCCTCGCAGCAGCCCACGGCGGCCACCATACCACGCGAGCGGATGGGCCATGCGGCGGCCGATGGCCCGCCGCCCGTCGTGTGTCAACATAGGCCGACGAGGAGGATCCCATGAGCAACCGCAGTCTGCCCGTCGTCGTGGTCGCCGTCGCCTGCCTGGTGCTGGTTCCCGCCGGCGCGGCGGCGCAGTCGGCCGGGGAGCCGTTGCGCACCGCCTGGGGCGACCCCGACCTGCAGGGGATCTGGAACAACTCCACCCTGACCCCGTTCCAGCGCCCGGCCGCGCTGGGCGAGCAGGAATTCCTGACCGAGGAGGAGGCGGCCCGCATCGAGCAGGAGGCGGCGGATCGCAACGCGGAGCTGGCCGGCCGCCCGGCCCTGCGCACGGAAGCGGGCCAGAGCGTCGACCGTGGCGTCGGCGGAGCGCCCGGCGCCTACAACAACTTCTGGATGGAGCGCGGGACGACGGTGCTGCCGACGCGCCGGACCTCGGTCATCACCGATCCGCCGAACGGCCGGCTGCCGGCCCTCACGCCGGAGCTCGAGGCGTGGATGGCCTCGCCCGAGTGGCGCCACATCGCCGACGTGCGGGGCGGCCGCCTGCCCACGGAGACGTGGGAGCAGCTCGACGGCGGCGACCGCTGCCTCTGGTACCGCGGCGTGCCTTCGTTCCCGACCGCGTACAACAACCACTACCAGATCGCGCAGACCCCGGACGTGGTGGCGATCCTGCAGGAGCACATCCACGACGTCCGCTTCATCCCGATCGACGGACGCCCGCACATCGACGCCGCCATCCGGCAGTTCGCCGGCGACTCGCGCGGCCGCTGGGAGGGCGACACGCTGGTGGTCGAGACGACGCACTTCAACCGCCACGCCTTCATTCGCAACTTCGGTCCCAACCTGAGCGAGGAGCTGCACGTCGTCGAGCGCTTCACGCGCCTCGGGCCGGATACGCTCGGCTACGAGTTCACGGTGACGGATCGGAAGACGTGGACGCAGCCGTGGAGCGGCTCGCTGCCGATGGCCCGCACGGAGGGACCTGTCTACGAGTACGCCTGCCACGAGGGCAACTACGGGCTCTTCAACATGCTCGCCGGCTCCCGCGCGCAGGAGCAGGCGGCAGCCGGGGAGAAGCCGTAGACCGCTGGCGGGTCCGGTATCGTCGCCCGGCCTTTCCTCGGCGGTCGAGACCTACGCCAGAGCGGCGAGGGTGGCGGTCAGAAGGCGGTAGAACCGTTCCACCGAGTCGATGTGGACGCGCTCGTCGGGCGAGTGCGGGGCCTCGATCACCGGGCCGAAGGAGATCATGTCCATGCCCGGGATCTTCTTCCCGATGATGCCGCACTCGAGCCCGGCGTGAATCGCCTTGGTCTCGGGCTTCGATCCGAGCTCCTGCGTGTGGACCTTCTCGACGACCTTGAGCAATCTCGACTCCATGTCCGGCTTCCAGCCCGGATAGGCAGGTCCGGCCTCGACGGTCGCGCCAGCCAGCTCCGCCGTCGCGCGGATCCGGCGCCGTAGTGCCTCGAGCTCGGCATCGACCGACGACCGCGAGCTTGTCGTGATCCGCAGCGAGCCGTTGGCGGCTCGGACGGTCGCGACGTTGTTGCTGGTCTCGACCAGGTCCGGGATGTCGTAGCTCATTGCCTCCACGCCGTGCGGGAGGCTTGCGAGCAACCGGAGAACGGTGGCCGTGGTGTCCGCCCCCCACGCCCCGTCCGCGGGCTCCGCGTCGCCCACGGCCAAGGCCATATCCGGGTCGGCCGGCCCGTACTCGTCCCGAATCGCCGCGAACTCCGCCTCGACCTCCGCGACCACGCGCTCCCGGTCGTCGCCACCGGAGACGACCACCGTCGCGAACGCCTCACGGGGAATCGCGTTGTGGGCGCTGCCGCCCTCGAGCTGCGCAAGGCGGAACGGTCTGGCGGTGTGCGCCGCCCAGAGGGAGCGCGCCAGCAGGCAGATCGCGTTGCCGCGCTGCAGGTGGATATCGCAGCCGGAGTGTCCCCCCTTGAGCCCCGTCAGGGCCAGCGTCACCGCGCGGTCGCCGCCGCCGGCGGCCTCGGGGCCCACGTGGAGCTCGATGCGCGTCTCCCCGCCGCCGGCGCAGCCGACGTACAGGCACCCCTCCTCCTCCGAGTCGAGGTTCAGCAGCCGGCGGCCGGTGAGGTGGCTCGCATCGAGCTGCGCGGCACCGGTCAGCCCGGTCTCCTCGTCGATCGTGAACAGCAGCTCGAGCGGACCGTGGACGAGGTCGTCGGCCTCGAGGACGGCGAGCATCGTCGCGACGCCGATGCCGTTGTCCGAGCCGAGCGTCGTGCCGGTCGCCGTCAGGTACTCGCCGTCCCGCCGCGGCACGATGGCGTCGGTGGCGAAGTCGTGCGCGACGTCGGCGTTCTTCTCCTGCACCATGTCGAGGTGCGACTGCAGGATCGTCACCGACGCCCCGTCGTGCCAGGGCGCCGCGGGTTTGCGCACGATCACGTTGCCCGCACCGTCGACGACGTGGCCGCATCCGGCGCGCTCGGCGAGCGCGACGACGTGCGCCCGCATCCGCTCCTCGTCCCTCGAGGCGCGCGGGATCGTCAGGATGGTGTCGAAGTGGCGCCAGAGCGCAGACGGTTCGAGAGCGGAAACGAAGGTCATCGCGCACCTCGTCGAGGCTGGTGGTTCGGGCGTTCGGGCTGGTCCACCGGACGCCGCTGCCGCCCGGCGCACCCCGGAAAACGGGCCGCAATCCGCATGGTATCATCCGAAACCATCGTGGAAACGCCCCTGACTCCGCTGGAGTTCCTGCGCCGCGCGCGCACGCTGTATCCGGATCGCGAGGCGGTGATCGACGGCGCCTCCCGCTTCACCTACGGCGAGTTCTTCGCACGCTGCGATCGCTGGTCCGCCGCGTTGCAGCGGCTCGGCGTGGCCAGGGGCGACCGGGTGGCCTACATCTCGCCGAACACGCACGCGCAGCTCGAGTCGTTCTACGCCGTGCCGCAGATCGGCGCCGTCCTCGTCCCCATCAACTTCCGCCTGACCGCGGACGAGATTGCCTACATCATCCGGCACAGCGGCGCGAAGGTGGTCTGCGCGCACGCCGACTACCTCGAGGCGGTCGACGGCGTGGGCGAATCGTGCCCGGATGTCGTCCACCGCGTGGCACTCGAGGGTACGCGCGAGGGGTGGCTCGACTACGAGGCGCTCGCCGCGGCGGAGGAGCCCGCCTTCGATGCCCCGGCGATCGACGAGAACGACCTGCTGACCATCAACTACACCAGCGGCACGACGTCGCGCCCGAAGGGCGTGATGATCACCCACCGCAACGCGTACATGAACGTCGTCGGAACGCTCATCCACTGGCCGATGACGTGCGAGGCCCGCTACCTGTGGACGCTGCCGATGTTCCACGCGAACGGCTGGACCTTCACGTGGACGGTGACCGCGGCGGGCGGGGCGCACGTCTGCCTCCGCGCGGTCGACCCGGCCCTGGCGTTCCGGCTGCTGCGCGACGAGTCCGTGACGCACCTCTGCGCGGCTCCGACCGTGCTCATCATGCTGGCGACCGCGCCGCCCGGCGACCGCGGCGAGGTGCGGCGGGGCGTCAAGGTGATGACGGCCGGCGCGCCGCCCGCCGCCGCGACCATCCAGCGCGTCGAGGACGAGTTCGGGTGGGAGCTGATCCACGTCTACGGCCTCACCGAGACGGCGCCGTTCATCACCGTCTGCGAACCCCGGCCGGAGCATCGCGAGCGGCCCGCGGCAGAGCGGGCGACGATCAAGGCCCGGCAGGGGGTCGAGCTCATCACCTCGGGCGAGTTGCGCGTCGTCGACGACAACGACGCCGAGGTGCCGCGGGACGGCGCGACGCTGGGCGAGATCGTCGTGCGCGGCAACGTCGTCATGGCCGGTTACTACAACGACCCGGACGCCACGGCGAAGGCGATGCGCGGGGGGTGGTTCCGCAGCGGGGACGCCGCCGTCGTGCATCCCAACGGCTACCTGGAGATCCGCGACCGGTTCAAGGACGTCATCATCAGCGGCGGCGAGAACATCTCCTCCGTAGAGGTCGAAGGAGTGCTGATGCGCCACCCGGCCGTGCGCGAGATCGCCGTCGTCGGCGTCCCCGACGAGCGGTGGGGCGAGACCCCGCACGCGTTCGTCGTGTTGAACGTCGGCGCGTCGTGCGCCGCGGACGACATCATCGCGTACGCGCGCGAGCACTTGGCGCACTTCAAGGCCCCGCGCAAGGTGTCGTTCGTCGACCAGTTGCCCAAGACCGCCACCGGCAAGATCCAGAAGTACGTGCTGCGGCAGGGCCGCGCCGCCATCGGAACGCAGTAGCCCTCGTTCCGCGGGCGCCTCCGGCGCCGGCAGGTGCATCCACGGGGCGTCTGCGGGGTGCTGTTCACGGGTCGCGCACCGAGCGGAACCCTCACGCGACGATAGGTCGGCCAGGCGACGGCGGGTGCAGGCCGAAGGTCGGCGGATGGCGGCGCGCGGGTATCCGGCTCGGGCCGGCGGAGGACCTGACCATGCGAGAGCGCCTCATGACGAATCACGGAACGGCGGCCGTCGGTGCTGCGGCCGTCGTCATCGCCGCCCTGGCCGGTCCGGCCGGCGCGGAGCCGGCGCGTCGGAGCGTGCAGAGCGGGAACTCCGGTGTCACCTGCGGCCTCGAGCAAGCGCCGATGCGCGACGGTGTCCGGCTCGCCACGGAGGTGTACCTGCCGCCGGGCGACGGCCCGTTCCCGGTCATCCTGCAGCGGACGCCATACAATCGCCGGTCGCCGGCTCCCGGGACGGACTGCGATGCGGCGGTCGGCCGCTACTTCGCGGAGCGCGGCTACGCCACCCTCAACCAGGACACGCGGGGCCGCTACCGCTCTGAGGGCGAGTTCGACGCCATGCGGCAGGAGGCCCGCGACGGCTACGACGCCGTCGAGTGGGCCCCCCCCCCGCCCCGGGCGCACAGGAAAGGCGGCACAAGCTGGGGGCCCCGGGCGGGCCAGGGCGCGGGCGGGGGGCCCGCCCCCCAGCGGTGGTCGAACGGCAAGGTCGGCATGATCGGCGGCTCCTACGTCGGCCTGACGCAGTGGCAGGCCGCCGTCGAGCAGCCGCCGCACCTGGTGGCCATCGCGCCGCACTACAGCTCGTCCGACTACCACAAGGGCTGGACCTACCAGGGCGGCGCGTTCGACCTCTGGTTCGCACAGAGCTGGACCGCGCAGACGCTGGCCCCCGACACGCTGCAGCGGCGGCTGGAAGCCGCCGGCCTGCCGCGGGAGCAGGTGCTTCAGGAGGTCGAGGCGTTCGTCGCGGAGGGGCGCGCGAAGCTCCTCGACGACTGGCTCTGGCGGATGCCGCTCAAGGACTTCGCCGGTTTCCGGCGCAACGGCAACATCGCCGCCTACTACGACGAATGGCTCGCCCGCCCCGGCTACGACGACTACTGGGGCGCCCTCGACGTCGAGACGAAGTACCCGAGCATCCAGGTGCCGGCGCTCATCACCGGCGGCTGGTACGACGTCTTCCAGGAGGGGACCGTCCGCAACTTCCTAGGGATGCGCGACGAGGCGGGCTCGGAAGCGGCGCGGAGCGGCACGCAGCTCGTGATGCGCGCACTCTGTCACGCCTGCCCCGCCGACACGACGGCCGGGGAGATCGACTTCGGCCCCGACAACACGTTCGACCTGAACGCGGCGTGGGCCCGCTGGTTCGACTTCTGGCTGAAGGGGATCGACAACGGCGTCGCGGACGATCCCCCGGTCCGGCTCTTCGTGATGACCCCGCCCGACCGCGGCACGGCCGCCGGCGGGTTCTGGGTCGCGGCGGACGAGTTCCCACTGCCGGGCTCCGTCGAGACCCGCTTCTATCTGCGAAGCGGCGGCCACGCGAACTCGAGCGCCGGTGACGGCCTGCTCGCCTCCGCCGGGCCGGAAGGCCCCGCCGACGCGTACGTCTACGACCCCCGCGAACCGGTTCCGACCGTCGGCGGCAACATGTGCTGCCGCAACGACATGCTGGCGTCCGGGGCCTTCGATCAACGCGCGGTCGAGCGGCGCGGGGACGTGCTGGTCTACACCAGTGAGCCGCTCGAGGAGGACCTGACCGTCATCGGACCGGTGCGGGTCGAGCTGTGGGCGGCGTCGTCGGCCCCCGACACCGACTTCACCGCCAAGCTGGTCGACGTCCACCTCGACGGCTACGCCCACAACGTCTCCGAGGGAATCATCCGCGCACGCTACCGGAACTCCGACTACCTCGAGTCGTGGCTGACGCCGGGAGCGGTCCACGACTACACGATCGACCTCGGGTACACCGCCACCGTGTTCCGGCGAGGGCATCGGATCCGCCTCGAGATCAGCTCGTCGAACTTCCCGCACTTCGATCGCAACCCGAACACTGCGACCGTGTTCGGCGAGGGATCGGAGCTGAAGCCGGCAACCCAGCGGGTGCTGCACGACGACCTGCACCCGTCGCACCTGGTGTTGCAGGTGGTGCCCGACCCGCGGGCGCCGTAGCGTCCCGGACCGTCTCCGTCGCGAGCATCGCGCGGCGTCGGCGAGCCAGTCTCTCCGACGTTGGCCATGATCACAGCTACACCGAGCCGGCGTTCGGGCGTTCCGAGGTCCCCGCTTCCACCCTGTCCCCGTGCGCGCGAATGACGGCCAGGAACGTCTCTCCGTAGCGATCCAGCTTCGCGGCGCCGACGCCGGGCATCGCGGCGAACTGCTCGAGCGAACGCGGACGGCGCTCGGCCATGGCCACGAGACTCGCGTCGTGAAAGATGACATAGGGCGGGACTCCCTGGCTCGTGGCGAGCTCGCGACGGAGGGCGCGCAGGGCGTCGAAGAGCGCCTGGTGGGCGGCGTCGCCGACGGAGCGGCGCCGCTCCGTCGGCGCGCCCGACTCGTCCCGCGGCCGCCGCGCGCGCGGGGCCGGCGCGTCGCGGCGGAGGGTGATGGCGACCTCGCCGCGGAGCGCGGGGCGGGCGTCGCCGGTCAGTCGCAGCGCCCCGTAGCCGTCGACGTCGACCTGCAGCAGGCCGCGAGCGACGAGCTGCCGGAGGACGGACCGCCACTCGGCGGCGTCGCGCCCGGCCCCCACGCCGAACGTCGGCAGCCGGTCGTGCCCGAAGCGCTGCACCCGGTCGCCGCCCTTGCCGCGCAGAACGTCGACGACGTACGCCACGCCGAACCGCTGGCCGGTCCGGTAGACGCACGAGAGGGCTTTCTGCGCCTCCTCGGTGGCATCCCACGTTTCGGGCGGATCGAGGCAGTTGTCGCAGTTGCCGCAGCGCTCGGGCGGCGACTCCCCGAAGTACGCCAGCAGCGAGCGGCGCCGGCACGTGGCGAGCTCCGAGTAGCCGAGCATGGCGTCGAGCTTGCGCCGCTCGATCTGCTTGCGGGCGTCGCCGGCCTCCGAGCCGTCGACCATCTGCCGCCGCGTGACCACGTCCTGCAGCCCGTAGGCCATCCAGGCGGTCGCCGGCAGCCCGTCGCGTCCCGCGCGCCCGGTCTCCTGGTAGTAGGCCTCCAGGCTCCCCGGCAGGTCGAGGTGGGCGACGAAGCGGACGTCCGGCTTGTCGATGCCCATGCCGAAGGCGATCGTCGCGACGACCACCACCCCCTCGCCGCGGATGAACGCGTCCTGGCTCGCCTCGCGTGCGCGGGCGTCCAGGCCCGCATGGTAGGGCCGTGCGTCGATGCCGCGCTCGCGCAGCCAGGCGGCCGTTTCCTCCACGCGTCGGCGCGACAGGCAGTAGACGATGCCGGCATCACCCCCGTGCTCGGTCGCGAGGAGACGCGCGAGCTGCTCCCGCGGGTTCTGCTTGGGCACGACCCGGTAGCGGATGTTCGGCCGGTCGAAGCCGCTGACGAACACGCGCGCGGTCCCGAGCCGCAGCCGATCCCGGATCTCACGCCGGGTCGGCTCGTCGGCGGTCGCGGTGAGCGCCATCCGCGGCACCTCCGGAAACCGCTCGCCGAGGACCGAGAGCTGGAGGTACTCGGGCCGAAAGTCGTGCCCCCACTGCGAGACGCAATGCGCCTCGTCCACCGCGACGAGCGCGAGGTCGACGTCGTCGAGCAGCGCCAGCGTCCGGTCGCCGAGCAGACGCTCGGGCGCCACGTAAAGGAGATCGAGGCGGCCGGCGCGCAACTGTTCCTCGATGTCGCGCACCTCGCGGTAGGCGAGCGTCGAGTTGAGGCACGCCGCGCGCACCCCGGCCTGGCGGAGCGTGGCCACCTGGTCGCGCATCAGGGCGATGAGGGGCGAGACGACGAGCGCCGTGCCGGGTCGCACGAGGGCCGGGACCTGGTAGCAGAGCGACTTGCCGGCACCGGTCGGCATCAGCACCAGGCTGTCGCCGCCCGCGATCGCGTGGGCGATGATGGCCTCCTGCTGTCCACGGAATCCGGCGTAGCCGAAGACGCGGCGCAGCACCTCGTGCGCAGTGGCGGACATCGTCCGAATCGTACTATGGGGGTGCAGTACTGCCGGCGCGGGGGCGGAGGCGGCAGGCGAAGCGCCGGGACCACCCAGCGAGCGCCGGGCCGCCCGCGCGGGTGGCGGCTGGCGGGGTCGCCGGGACCACGCGGCGAGCGCCGGGCCGCCCGCTCGGGTGGTGCGTCAGGCCTTCAGTTCGACCCTTCGGGCAACGGGTTGCCGCGCGTGTCCATCAGGGTGCGGTAGCCGTCGGCCCGGTCCCGCACCACGTGGGCATCCCCGTAGAAGCCGGCGCTGCTGAAGGTGATCGTCACGTCCGTGGAGCCGAGGTTCTCCCAGTACCAGCCGTGGACGCCGGTGAACGGCGCCGTGTAGCTGCCGTGGGCGACGTCGTTTTCCTGGGCGTCGAAGCTCTCCGCGTAGCCGGCCGGGGCCCCATCGGGCGCACTGTGGAGGTTGTAGGCGAGCGGCCCGGTGGCGCGCCAGGAGTAGAGCATGGTGCTCCCCTCCCCGATCCGGTAGGTGTACTCCACCCACTCCTCGGGTCGCAGCGTCAGCTCCACCGCATCCGTCCGGTACTCGTCTTCCTCGGCCGCGACGGCGGCCACCTGCGCGAGCGCAAGGAAGCCGAACAGCCTGCCCGTCCCGAGCGGATCGACGCCGTACTCCGCGGGCAGCACGGCGCCCGCGAAGACCAGCAGGGCGGCGATCAGCGAGGCGAGTGCGGCGAGGCCGATTCTCCGCACAGAGATCGGCGGCGCGCCGGGAGGCGACGATCCGTCGGCCATCGTGTCTCCGTCAGGGGTAGAAGACGTACCCGAAGAGCTGCTGGGCGGTCAGGACGAACCCGCCGCCCATGAGCACGGCGTTCGTGACGAACGCGTGGCGCACGAAGCTCGGACGCGTGCGCCAGATCGTGATGCCGATGAGGACGGCGGTCAGGGCCAGGATCTGCCCCATCTCGACGCCCACGTTGAAGCTCAGGATGTTGGCCACGAGACCGGCGTCGGTCACCGTGAACTCCTGCAGCTTCGTCGCCAGGCCCAGTCCGTGGAAGAGGCCGAAGACGAGCACCGCGCCGCGAGTGTTCGGCCGGAAGCCGACCGCGCGCTCGAACCCGCCCATGTTCTCGAACGCCTTGTAGCAGACCGACAGTCCGATGATGGCGTCGATGAGGTAGGCGTTGACCTCGAGGCCGCCGAGAACGCCGGCGAGCAGCGTCACGCTGTGACCGAGCGTGAACAGGCTGACGTAGAGCACGACGTCCCGCAGGCGATAGAGGAAGAAGATCACGCCGACGAGGAACAGCAGGTGATCGTAGCCGGTCACCATGTGCTTGGCGCCGAGGTAGACGAACGGTCCGGGCGCCGGACCGTCGACCCCCTGGACGAACGCGGCGTTCTGCGTGTCCATCGGGTGCGCGCCGGCGACCGCGGGCAGGCCCGCGAGGATCAGTGCCGCGACGGCGCCGGCGAGCGGCAGTAGAGAGCGCCGATGCATGTCAGGCTACGCCCCCGTCAGGTCACGTTCATGGTTGGCGGCAGGCCACGCACGCGCAGTGGGCTCGCCGGCCCGACGCCGCCCGGGCGCCGGACCGGCGAGCGCGTCCTCAGTTCTCGGTCTGCGGCTTCGCCGGCATGGCCACCGAGTACTCGTAGAACCCGTTGAACATCTCGTCCCAGCTCTGCTCGGCCCAGAAGACCTCGCGGTCCGGGGCCGGGTTGTAGCGGTTGCGGATCGAGTTGTCGAAGTGGCCGATCGTCATCAGCTTGCTACCGGCCTCGATCTCGATCGGCTCGACGAGCTCGTAGAAGAGCTGCCAGTTGAAGTCGTAGTTCGGCACGCTCAGCAGCGTCTCCTCGGAGCCGTCCGGGCGCACCAGGACGTACTTCATGTCCTTGCCCCGCAGGTGCATGTGCGGAGCCAGGGCGAAGAGCGTCACCGATTCGGTGAATGGCGTCGTGGCGACGAGCTTCCAGTCGCCGGCGTGCGGCGGGATGTTCGGCACGCGCGGCCGGCGCTGTCCCGGCGCGGCGACGACCTCGACGTCCTCGGCGATGAACGCGCCGCTGCCGCTCACCATCTTCTGGATCATCTCGGTCTCGACCGCCTCGTCGTGGAACCACAGCCCGATTTCGGTGCGGTCGGTCTGGGGCGTGCCGATCGGCGTGTAGTGCTGGTCGAAGCGGTAGTACCAGCCGGGGCTGATGCGCTTGCCCGTACCGGGGCGATAGCGCTGGAAACCCTTGCCGGGTGCGTAGCCGATCAGCTTGTAGCTCTCGCGCGCAAAGACGAACTGCTGGCCGCCGTCGTCCCGCTCGCAGCCGTCGACGGGCTCGATCTGGCCGCGGGCGTCGAGCCCGGTGCACGGGGGCAGCCTCGCCATGTCGATCACGGCGTGGTGCACGGCGGCCCGATTGCCCGGACGCACCTCGATCCCCTTGATGAACCGGTCCTCGGGCAGCTCGTTCTTCACGTAGTACTGCTGGTAGGCCTGCTCGCCGTCCGCCGGCACCTCGACGGTCACCGGCATCGGGACGATGAGGTCCGGATCCCCCATGTCGCCGAGGGCCCAGTTGTCGGAGAACGCAGGCGGCTCGGGCAGGTCGGCCGGATCGCCGAGAGGCGCCCCGGCGTCGACCCAGGCGGTGATGGTGTCGATCTCCGCCTGGCTCAGCCGGCGGTCGTTCAGCCACGCTCCGTACTGCGGATCGGCGAACCAGGGCGGCATCTCGCCGGACACCACCTTGTCCTTGATGGCGCGTGCCCACGGCCGTGTCTCCGCGTAGTCGCGGAACGCCATCGGCGCCACCTGTCCCGGCCGGTGGCAGACCAGGCAATTCTCGTACAGGATCGGCGCGACGTCCGCCGTGTAGGTGACGTCCTCGGCCGCCGCGGCGGCGTCCGGGGCGATGCCGACCGCCAGCGCCGCCAGGGCGGCGACGGCGGTGACGGCCGTCCTCGATTGCACCCGCTTCGTCATCTGCTGCTCGCTCCCCTTCCGTGCCTGCTCCCTCGCGGGCGGCAGGGCCGACCCCGGCGCGCCGCGGCTCGGACGGCGGACGCTACTGGTTGTCGTTGGTGGTCCGGCCCCCCTTGGGGCCGATGGTGTTGCGCAGGATGCCGACGTGCTCGAGCTCGATCTCGACGATGTCGCCCGGCTCCATCGCCGACGTCGTTCCCGGCGTGCCGGTGAAGACCATGTCGCCCGGCTCGAGCGTCACGTAGCGGCTGATGTAGCTGACCAGGAACGACGAGTCGAACAGCAGGTCCGACGTGCGCTGCGACTGCAGCGTCTCGCCGTTCACGCGGGTCTGGAGCAGCAGGTCGTCGTAGTTCACGCCGCGCGCCATTACCGGACCGACCGGCCCGAACGTGTCGGCGCCCTTGGCGCGGAACCACTGCAGGTCGCCGCCCTGCCAGACGCGCTCGCTGATGTCGTTGCCGGGGGCGACGGCGAAGATGTGGTCGGGGGCGTCCTCGACCGACACGTTGCGTGCGGTCTTGCCGATGATCAGCACCATCTCCCCTTCGAAGTGGAGATTGGTCGCGTCCTCGTAGTAGGTGATCTCCGCGCCGTGCCCGATGAGCGACGTGGCGTGCTTGTCGAACAGCCCCGGGTACTCCGAGGGCTCCGCCCCGCCGAGGTGGCTGCGGTAGTTCAGGCCGGCCGCCACCACCTTCTGCGGGTCGCTCGGCGCGAGGAGCGTCACGTCGCCGAGCGCCACCGTGGCGCCGGTGCGCTCCGGGGCGGCGAACACGTCGCCCGCGACCTGATGGATCGTCTCGCCCTCGAGGATCCCGTAGGAGACCGTGCCCTCGTGCTCGTAGCGGACGAACTTCGTCACGTCCTGGGCCCACGCCGACACGCCGGCGGCGAGCACCACCAATGCCAACACCGCCACGATACCGTTGCGTTGCATCGCTCTGCCTCCTCGGTCCCGCGTGTACAGAGAAATCCCTCCCCACGCGCCGTGGGATATCTTAGCGGATTGGCCACAGCGTCGCGAGGAGCGTGCCGACCTCTGCGCCCGTGCCGCGCCTCGCGGCGCGCAGCCGGGGTCCGCCGGAAGCGACGGTCGATTGATCGATATCCCGCGAACCTGGTACGGTCGGCCAATGGCCCAAGTCCATCCGCCGCCGACGACGAGCGCCGACCTGCTGGCGCGCGACGCCGCCCACCTCATCCACCCGTTGCACGACGGCTCGGCGCACCGCAACGCCCGCGTCTGGGTGCGGGGAGCCGGCGCCCTCCTCACCGACGCCGAGGGCCGGGAGTACATCGACGGACTGGCCGGGCTCTGGAACGTCACCGCCGGTCACGGCCGGTCGGAGCTGGCCGACGCGATGCGCGAGCAGGCGTCGACGCTCGCGTACGCCTCCGGCTATACAGGAAATTCCAACCCGCGGGCGATCGAGCTGGCGGAGCGCCTCGCGGCGATCTGCTACCCGTCGATCAACCGCTTCTTCTTCACGAGCGGCGGCGGCGAGGCGACCGAGAGCAGCATCAAGATGGCGCGTGCGGTCTGGAAGCTGCGCGGGCGCCCGGACAAGTCGAAGGTCATCTCGCGCATCAACGGCTACCACGGCGTCACCCTGGCCGCGATGAGCGCCACCGGCCTCAGCGCCTACTGGCCGCTGTTCGAGCCGCGCGTGCCCGGGTTCCTGCACATCCCCTGCCCCGATCCCTACCGCTACGAGGCGCCGCCGGGCCGCAGCCAGGGAGTGGCGGCCGCCGACGAGCTCGAGCGGGCCATCCTCGAGGCGGGGCCCGAGACCGTGGCGATGTTCATCGCGGAGCCGGTGCAGGGAGCGGGCGGCGTGATCGTGCCTCCGGACGACTACTTCCCGCGCATCCGCGAGATCTGCAACCGCTACGACGTCCTGCTCGTCGCCGACGAGGTCATCACCGGCTTCGGCCGGACGGGGCGCCTCTTCGCCCTCGACCACTGGGGGGTGGAGCCGGACATCGTGCAGTTCGCCAAGGCCATCACCTCCGGCTACTTCCCGTTCGGCGGCATCGGGGTCAGCGACGCGATCGCGGCGACGCTCGACGAGGCCGGGCGGCCCTGGATGCACGCCTACACCTACAGCGCGCATCCCGTCGGCTGCGCGGTGGCGCTCCGTACGCTCGACATCGTCGAGGACGAGCGATTCGCGGAGCAGGCCGGGACGAAGGGCGAGGAGCTTCTGGGCGGGCTGCGCGCCGCGCTCGGCGACCACCCGCACGCCGGCGACATCCGCGGGAAGGGCCTGATGTGCGCGCTGGAGCTGGTGGAGGATCGGGCGTCGAAGCGCCCCTTCCCCCCGGAGCGCGGCGTCGGCGCCGCGGTGCTGCGGGAGACCCTCGATCGCGGGCTCGTGAGCCGCGTGAAGGGCGACACCTACGTGCTGGCGCCCCCGATCGTCATCACGAGCGAGCAGATCGAACGTCTCGTGGCGACGCTCGCCGATGCAGTGCGCGCCGTGCTCGACTGACCGCCGGTCGCACGCCCCCGCGGACGCCGAACGCTGCCGCGGTCGAGGTCGGCGGCTGGCCAGTCGCTTCGAGGCGACGCGGCGGGACCAGCCCGCCCCTCGTCACGGACGGCTCCTACGACTTCGGCCGACGGTGCCACCAGGAACGCACCCGACGGGCCGCCTCCGGCCCGGCGAGCGCCGCGCCGCCCCAGAAGGCGACCTCGGCGACGACGATGATGCCGGTCGCCACCGCTCCCTGCATGGCGAGGCTGAGCGGCAGGAACGGGATGGCGAGAAGCGTGGGCCAGAGAGGCAGCGACGAGACCATCAGCACCACGCCGACTCGTGCCCAGCGACCGGTGCGGGGTGCCTCCTCCTCACAAGGCGTCGGCACCGCCTGCTCCCCCATCGCCGTCGACCGACCCTGCGCGGCCGGCCGCACGGTTGCCGAAGCCGAGACCGAAGCCGCTTCGCGCATCAGCGCGCCGGACGGATCGGTCCGTCCGCGGGACACACACGCAGCCCACAACCCACCCCCCCCCCGCCACCCCGCCCCGCGGACGGATCGGTCCGTCCGCGGGACGCGCCGTCTCGCCGACCTCGTATCCGTTCGCCTTCCAGTCGTTCAGCGCGCAGAACTCGCCGGCGTCGTACCCCTGAGACCTGAAGAGCTCCGCAGCCCGGGAGCTCCGCCCGCCGGCGTTTCAAAAGAAGACGAGCCGTACGTCCTTCGGGATGTCGGGCATGCGGGCCTCGAGCTCGCCGACCGGGATGTGGATGGCGCCGGGGATCGAGCCGCTGACGATCTCGTGGTCCTCGCGGACGTCGATCAGGAGCAGATCGGCGCCCGCGTCGAGCTGCTCCTTCAGCGCGTCGACCGCGAGGCGCTCCGTCTGCGCGCCGGCCGCCGCGGCGGCGAGGACGAACGTTGCCGTGCAGAGGGCGACGCCGAGTCGTGACACCTGCCGTTCCATCGGGGGACACCTCATGCCCCTAATCATGCACGAAGCGGCGGGCCGCGGTCGACAGCAGGCGAGCGGTCGGGCACAATAGTGTCCGATTCGCGTGAGTAGCCGTCTTTCTCGCCGCACGTCCGGCGTCGCCGCATTCGTCGCCTGCCTCGCGTTGCCCCCTGCCGCCGTCGCCCAGAGGTCGCCGACCGTTGCGGTCGTTCCCTTCGCGAATCTCGGCACGGCGCCGGACACCGACTGGATCGGGGTCGGCGTTGCGGAGACCCTCGCCACCGAGTTGCGCGCCGCGCCCGGAGTCCAGGTCCTGAGCCGCGCCGTCGTCGACGGCGCGATCGCGAACCTCGCGGGCGCACGACAGGGTGCGGACGAGAGCCTGCTCCTGGCCACCGTGCGGGAGGTCGGGGCGGACTTCCTGATCGCAGGTGCGAGCCAGCACCTCGGCCGGCAGTTGCGGTTGACGGCGCGGTTGATCGACGTGCAGAGCGAGACGGCGGTCGAGTCCTTCCTGGTGGATGGCCGCCGGGAGGATCTGTTCGCGGTCCAGGATCGGTTGGCGGAACAGGTTCGCGCGGCGATGCGGCGGTTCGTCCCGCGGGCGGGGGTCGACCTTCAGGATCCCGCTGCGGCCGGGCACCGCGGGGACGGCGGGGGGGGGTCGACCTTCAGGATCCGGCTGCGGCCGGCCACAGCGGGAACGGCGGGGGTGGAGCGGGGTTGGCGGCGCGGCACGAGCCGCCCGTTACGGGAGCCGAACGCCCGCGCAGTGCAGGCTCCGGCGCGCCAGCCGGCGATGCGTCT
>MKWU01003653.1_pt1 | contig 19807 bp, 16 predicted proteins | sample 809101 | NCBI WGS metagenome assembly MKWU01 (sample SAMN05860141, study PRJNA318959) | sponge metagenome | host: Aplysina aerophoba | place: Slovenia: Piran, Adriatic Sea, Gulf of Piran | collected 2013-05-07
CGCTTCAACTCCCGAGCAATCGTCGGTGGCGGGCGATCCAGAGTTGCTGCGATTTGCCGGATCGAGCGCCCCTCGGTACGTAGGCGGGCAATCGCACAGCGTTCCTCAATCCCGAGCTGCGTATAGCATTTCCCCATGGCAACACCTTAATCTGGTGTTGCACTTCGTTTGTGAACTTAGGGAACCTCGCCCCTGATTCCGTTGTTCCTGTGCGGGGTATTCCGCTCATGGTGAGCCTGTCGAACCACCGTCATTCCCGTGAAGACGGGAATCCAGCGTGCCCGACAGGGCACACGTGCGCGCCAGCGCACACAGCCACACGACAAGACGGAGTGAAGCAGAACGCCCGATCCCTTCCCCCTTGATGGGGGAAGATTAGGAAGGGGGTGAACCGGCGGGGAGTGGCGGGGTAGCCTCACCACCTCGACGGCGCAAGCGCCTCCAACGTATCGCGCATCACCCCCACGTCGGCCCCGTACGGGAACATCAGCACCGGCAGCGTGACACCCGCTGCATACGCCGCCTCCAGCCGTTCCCGCGCCTGCGCGGGCGAGCCGACCGCACTCGTCGAGTCCAGCATCTCGTCGGTGACCGCTGCCGCGGCAGCCGGACGGCCCTCGCGGTTCGGGCGCGCCCACTCCCGGTCGATGCGCTCCGCCTCCTCCGTCCACCCGAACCGCTGCAGCATCCGGTTGTAGAACGTCCCCATCCCCCCCGCGTAGAACGCGATGTGCGCCCGCGCCAGATCCCGCGCAGTTCCCGGAGTGCGCTCCGACGCGGCTGCCAGCATCGCGGGCGCTATCTCGATCGCCGACGCATCGCGACCCGACCGCGCAGCGCCCGCCTCCATCAAGGTCCGCATCTCCGGCAGCGCATCGAACCGCAGGAAGATGGGCAACCAGCCCTGCGCCAGTTCGCCGGTCAACTCGACGTTCCGAGGTCCTATCGAGGCCAGCATCACCGGCACCTCAGGGCGCGGCGGCTCATCGCGCAGCCGGAACCCGCGCAGACGGAACACCTTCCCGTCGTAGTCGACGCGCTCGCCCGACAGCGCAAGGCGCACGATCTCGATGAACTCGCGCGTCCGCTGCAGCGGCTGCTCCCACCGCTGCCCGTGCCAGTTCTCGACCACGATGGGCCCGCTCGTGCCAAGTCCCAGCGTGAGCCGCCCGCCCGATATCGTGTCGAGCGACGCCGCGCTCTGCGCCGTCATCGCCGGCGTGCGGCTGAACATCGTCGCGATGTGCGTGCCGATGCCGATGCGCGTCGTCTGTCCCGCGAGCCATGCCAGCGTCGTGAACGAGTCGAACCCCCACGACTCCCCGGCCCACACCGACTCGTACCCCAACTCCTCCGCCCGCCGCACGAGGTCGAGCGTCTCCCGGTGGGTCAGCCCACCTCCGGCAGCCACGTGCAGCCCGATGCGTCTTGATGCTCTCGCTTGAGTCACGCCGCGCATCCTACCACCCTCCTCCGTCGTTCCTGTGCCCTTCCGCCATTCCCGCGAAGGCGGGAATCCAGAGCGCCCGCCAGGTCACACAAGGGCCGGGTGTGAGGTGTTGTCATGCCGAGCGAAGCCGAGGCATCTCTCACCGGGGTTGGCGCGGGGTGCCTGGTTCCCTCTCCCTAGAGGGGAGAGGGTGAGGGTGAGGGTGAATCGGCGGAGGGGGGCTGGGTGGATATCCGTGACACCCGCCCCTTACCCCATCACCCTCCCGTCCACTACGCTGTTTGGATGACCGCACACCCCGCGCCAACCCCGAACGTGGCCCACCGGCTCGCGGCAAGGGCATCCACAGGACCTATGGACGAACATCGCACACACCGCCCCATGCGCAACTTGAAGAGAAGAACGCGGAAGCAGGCCACGGCCTTGTCGATAAACTGTTCAACTCGGCGAAAACCCCAGTGCTCACTCGTAACAGCACCCAGAAAAGCGCCCGGTTGAACGCGGGCGCTGCCATGCCCCTTGGTGAGCCTCCCCTTACCCGGCAGGAGAGGGACCCGGTGCGCGCCGTATACCCGCAAAACGGCTACACAAACCCCTTCGGCGCGATTCTTGGACAGAAGAACGCGGAAGCAGGCCACGGCCTTGTCGATCAAGGATCCAAGGATCCGAGTTCGCCATGCGCTCACTCCTGCAACCCGGTTCTTGGATCGGATTCTTGAACGGACAACCCGGACGCTCCTGACCGGCGTATACTCCGCGCGTATCCCTTGTGAGTGAGGCACTGCCATGCGTAACGGCTACCGCATATTCGACGCGGACACGCACTTCCACGCGTCCGCCGAAACCCTCGAGCCCTTCCTCGACCCCATGCTTCGCGACATGAAGGACGAGCTGCAGACCCGCGAGTTCCGCACCGGCTGGGCGGGCGAGGAGATGCCGGAGCCCTACACCCACCTCTACCGTCTCGGCCAGGAGCGCGGATGGGGCGAGGCGCCCCCGCGTGTCCTCGGCGAGGCCGGCCCGCGCCCCAACGCCCAGCGTCACTTCCAGAACTTCCAGGGCTTCACCTTCCCCACGCCCGGCGGCTCCGATTGGGACTCCGACATCCGCGTCCGCGACATGGACGAAGAGGGCGTGGACGTCCACCTCATGGTGCCCGGCGCAGCCTCCGGCCACCCGGACCCCGCCGTCGACATGGCGATGCTCCGCAGCGTCCACCGCCAGCTGGACGACATGTGCTCCCGCCACCCCGGACGGCTCACGTCGCTCATCCTCGCGACCGCTCGCGACGTCGAGGGCTCCGTCTTGGAGATCAAGCGTTACGCGGACTCCCCGTGGGCGAAGGGCGTCTGGGTCAGCCTGCCGGTCGACTACCCTGTCGACCACCCTGACCTCCATCCCATCTGGGCCGCTGCCGACGACGCCGGGCTCACCATCACCCACCACAGCTTCGCTACCGGCTACCCCGGCTACCGCGACCTCTGGGACAACCCCTTTGTCGGACGCACCGCCTCCCACCCCTGGGGTGCGATGCGCATGATCTCCGCCTTCATCGGCGCAGGCCTGCTCGACAAGTACCCCAACCTCAACCTCGCCATCCTGGAGTCGGGATTCGGCTGGCTCCCCTTCTGGATGAAGCGCATGGAGGACCAGGTCCACTACATGGGCTACGTCGCCGACGGCCTGCGCACCATCGAGGAGTACATGACCGGCGGGCGCTTCTTCGCCGGCATCGTCATCCACGAGGGCGAGCAGATGACGCGAATGGTCTCCGATTTCATGGGCGACCACGTCCTCATGTTCGGCTCCGACTACCCCCACGCCGAGTCCCGATTCCCCCGGTCGGCGGACATCGTCCTCGGCTGGGACACCCTCGGCGACGACCGCATGCGCAAGCTCATGTGGGAGAACGCCGCCCGCTGCTTCCACCTTGAGTAAGAGCGCCCTCGTGGGTGCCCTTTGAGACCCCTCGGATAGTGCGTGCTACTATGACCGCGCCGTGAAGAACGTAGAGGTACACATCGAACGGTCATGACCACCGGAGCACCAGCAGCCGACGGAGTCGTCGTCACCAAACCGAAGCGCGTCGCCGGAGTCATCGTCACCGGCCACGGCTTCCAGCACATGTACGCGGACGGCTTCCTCGTACTGCTCCCCATCATCCAGGACGTCTTCATGATGGGGCCGGTCGCACTCGGCATCCTGTCGGCATCACGGCAGGCGGCAGGGGGCCTCCTCAGCATGGGAGGCGGCTTCATGGTGGACCTCTTCGCGGGCAACCGGGGCCTCTTCCTCGCCGGAAGCCTGTTCGCGATGGGCTTTGCCTATCTCCTTGCAGGCGTCGCGCCGAACGCCGCCGTCCTCATCGCCGCTGTCTCCATAGGTTCGGCAGCCGGATCGTTCTGGCATCCCGTGGGACTGGGCATTCTGTCGTTCACATTCCCGAAGGACCGTGCCCTGCTCATGTCGCTGCACCGCTCCTCCGGAAGCGTGGGTGAAGTCATCACGCCCTTCATCGTCGCCGCAGCGCTCCTCGTCACCACGTGGAGCGGTGTGCTGGTGGGTGGCTTTTTCGTCATCGCCATCGTCTCGGTCACCATCCTGTTCGTGCTGATGCGGCTGGGGCTGCCGCGCCGGGAGACGGTCTCCCGGACCGCCGGGGCGCAGTTCAGGAGCATCGGCGGCCTTTTCACCACACGCGCCCTCCCGGTGCTGCTCATCGTTTCCGGCCTGCGCGGCATGGCCGATCGCGCCGTCGTCTTCTTCCTGCCCATCCTCATCGCGCAGCTCCTCCGTGAGGTCGAGGACGACCCGAGCGACGCGCGCATCGCCGCCGTGGTCGCGCCGTATCTGGCGTTGATGGTGGGCACGTCCATCATCGTTTCGCCGCTCATCGGAGCGTTCTCGGACAGGGCCGGGCGCAAGCCGGTGCTGATCGCCGTGCTCTTCTTCTCCACGGTCATCACGGGCATCATGTCCTTCAACGCCGAGCTGGGCGCAGTCTTCCTCGTACTGGTCGGCTTGCTTGGCATCGTCCGGTTCGCGGGCGCGAACCTCGCGCAGGCGGCGTCGCTGGACGTCGCAGAGGGGCGCCACATCGAGGGCAGCATGATTGGCCTGCTCTGGGGCAACAACGCCTTCTTCGGCGCGCTCTCCCCGCTCTTCCTCGGCCTCATCATCGCCTGGTTCTCGCCGCCGGGCCTGGACGACTACCGCCTCATCTTCCCCTACGCCACGGTGCTGGCGCTGCTCGCGACCATCGCGGCGCTCTTCCTGCCGCCCATCGGCAACCCCCGCCGCGCGTCTGCGTAGGCGTCGTATCGCGCCGCTCTCTCGTTGACGGAGGCGGCTGGGCGTCCATATCATTGAAAGGCTGTGCACCGGGTCGAGCGGCTGGCTCCCCGGCGTGCCCGGTGGCAACGTAGCTCAGCGGCAGAGCGGGCGCTTCATAAGCGCTAGGTCACAGGTTCGAATCCTGTCGTTGCCACCACTGCCGCCTCCGCCTCTCACCCGTCCTGCGGGCGCACGGACGACACCCCTTCGTCGATCTCCTGCGTGGATGGCGCGCCCGGCCTGCGATGGCCCTGCAGGCTCTCCCGCGCCATCCCGAATATAAGCAGCGCCGAGAGCACGTGCAGCGGAGCGAAGAACCAGAACGATATCCCCGGCGAGTACGCGCTGGCGATGATCGCTGCCATGGGCGGCGATGTAAGCGCCCCCAACTCGCCGACCCCGCGCCGCAACGCCTGCAGTTGCCCCCGCACGTGCGTCGGCACAACGTCGTACGTGTAGATCGTCATCGCCCCCATCGCCAGCCCGTTCGCCAGCCCAACGAAGAACATCACGGCGAAGAGCTGCGGGATGTTCGTCGCCAGGGGAAAGGCGATGAACGCAATGGTGGAGAACACGGCGGCAGGCCCGGCGGCCCACTTCCGCCCCAGCTTGTCCGAGATGATTCCCGTCGGCGCGATCATCAGGAACGTCGTCACTCCCGCCACGGTGAACAGCAATCCGGTGAGCGACGCCGAGTACTCCAGCTCGCTCTGCACGAAGAGCGGCAACATCGTGTTCGTAACCTGCCCGCGGATCATTTGCGCAAAGGTGGCGAAGAACAAGACCATGTAGGTAGCGCGAAAGTAGGGGTGTATCTGTCCGAAGGCACGCAGATCGAACAGCGGCGCTGAGGAGCGTTGTGTCTTGGGACGGGATACCTCCCGGTGCAGCAGAGATATGGCCAGCACGACCGCCGACATGCCTGCGTAGACGAAGAAGAGCCCTCGCACACCCATCAGGTCGGTCAGCACTCCGCCGATAGCGGGGCCGAACGCCATGCCCGTGCTGCCGATGCCCATGAGTGCGCTCATCTGCCGCCCCCGCTGGCTCCGCTGCACCATGTCGACCGCAGCAACCTCGCGGCCGAACATCCACGAGCTCATGCCGATGCCCCAGAAGAACTGCGTAACGATGATGACGGTGAAACTCGGCGCGAGGGCCGCAGTCAGGGTGCTGGCCGTCGCAAGCGCGGCTCCGCCTATCATCAGCGGCCTCACGCCGAACCGGTCGACAATCGCGCCCGTGGGCAGCATGGAGATCGTGCGTCCGATGAGCTGGCTCGTTATGACCTGCACCGCGAGCGCTTCCGAGACATTGAACGTCCGGGCTATCGCGGGAAGCGCCGGGATGATCATGCCCTGCCCCATGCTCATCAGCATGGACGGCAGGTAGATGAAGAGCGCCGCCTTCAGCAGCGGCGGCCTGTCGGAGCGCACGAAAGAGGCCTCCGTTCGAACTGGGAGTCACGCGGCGGAACGCCGCCTCCGCATGGTAGCAGCCTACCGGGAGGGAACGCTCTCTACAGCAGGCGGCGGAGCGCCGGGCGCGCGCTTGGAGGGCAGCCCCTCCCGTGCGAAGAAGACAAGCGCCAGCCCCGCGCACGTCAGCAGCGGAGCGAACACCCAGAAGCTCGTCGATGGGCTGGATACACTCGCGACTGCTCCCGCGATAAGCGGCCCCGTTATCGCTCCCATCTCGCCGAATGACCGGCGCAATGCCTGTAGCTGGCCGCGCAGGTGCACCGGCACGATATCGAACGTATAGGTGGTCATGGAGCCCATCGCCATGCCGCTGGCGAACCCCATGAACACCAGCACCGCCCCCAATGTGAACAGGTTGTCCGCGAACGGCATCACGATGAACGTGATTCCTGCAACGAGCGCCGAAGGCGCGGCAACCCACTTTCTGCCCAGTTTGTCCGAGACGAACCCCGCGGGCAGGATGATTGCGAATGTCGCAATGGCGTGCACAGTGAACAGGAGCCCAGTGTCGACAGCGGAGTAGGCCAGCTCGTTCTCCACGTACAGCGGCAGCATCGTGTGCGTAACCTGCGTCCGCGTGAGCACCCCGAAGGTGGAGATGAACAGGATGAAGTAGGTGAGCCGGAAATAGGGGTGAATCTGCTTGAAGGCAGTGAAGTCGAACATGGAGCGGTTGCTCTTCGGTCGCTCGATACGAACGCTCTTGTGGATGACTGCGAGGACGAATATCACCGCGCTGATGCCTGCGAAGATAAGGAAGAGCCCCCGTACACCGACAGGCTCGACGAGGAATCCGCCTATCGCGGGACCGAGCGCCATCCCCGCCCCGCTGATGCCCATCAGCGTGCTCAAGGCCCGGCCCCGCTGCTCCGCCCGCACCATCTCAGCCGCCGCGATCTCCCGACCAAACATCCACATGTTCTGGCCGAATCCCCACACGATCTGCGTACCCAGGAGCAGCACGAAGTTCTCCGTGGCAGCCGCGCCAAGTAGGCAGACCGCGGAGACGAACGCCCCAATCATCATGGGTGGCTTCGCGCCCCACCGGTCGACGATCGCCCCCGTGGGGATGAAGGCGATGAACTTGCCCACCTGCTGAATGGTGACGACCTGCACCGCGAGCGCGGGAGCAACCGCGTACGTCTCCGCCAAGGCGGGCAGCGCAGGGATGAGCATCCCCTGGCCAACCATCATCAGCAGAGATGGGATGTAGATGTGGAGCGCGCCGCTCCAGAATCTCCGGGACGTGAGCAAGGGAACCACCGAGAGGCGTGATGGGGTTTCTCAGCCTATCACGCCTGCGGCAGCACACGCTGTACACTACCGCGAAGGGGCGAATAGCTCAGCGGTTAGAGCGCCTGTCTTACACACAGGAGGTCGCAGGTTCGATCCCTGCTTCGCCCACCAGGCCTCACCGGAACCCTCTTCACAGCGGGACAGGCGGGAAACGCCATCGACTCAGGAGCGTCCGCTGGTGCGGAAGAGCGCTATCAGTGCAGCGAGTGAAGCCACCCCGCCGAAGATGAGGAACACGGTTCGGGCGGCGGTTGTCACTGTCTCCGCATTCGCTCCGCCCAGACCCAGTTCGCCCAGGCCCGAGGTGAAGATCGCCTCGGAGGCCGCTACCCCTGTGATAATCCCGATGTAACGAAGAGTCGGGATCAGCGCGGAAACGGTGCCGACACGGTCCCGCGGGGCCGCGCTCATGATGACGCTCTGGTTCGGCGCCTGAAAGAACGAGCCGCCGACGCCGCTCAAGATCAGGATCCCCACGATGCCCGGGATAGACGTACTCAGGCTCAGGTTCGCGAGAAGGAAGAGCGCCACTGCCGACAGGCTCAGCCCGATCGTGGTGGGGACCCGAGGGCCGATCCGGTCGGAGAGACGTCCCGTAAACGGGGGAAACACGATGAACATGGCAGGGGCCATCAGCATGATCAAGCCGGCCGTCGCCGGTGACAGCCCCCGAGCGAGGAGGAGGTAGAACGGCATCGCGAATGTGACGGCCATCATTGAAACGCCGGCCATCAGCATCAGCGCGCTGGAGACGGAGAGTGCCGGGTCCCGAAACATCCGCATGTCTATGACGGGGCTCTCTATGCGAACGGAGCGTAGCCCGAAGGCTGTCATGGCCACCGCGCTCAGTGGGAACACCACGAGAACCAGCGGCGACGTCCAGCCCTCAGCGGAACCCCGGTTCAACCCCACGGCCATCAGCACCAGTGACGCGAACAGCAGTGCCGTCCCGGTGAAATCGGTTCGCCGATCGGCGGTCACTCGTACGTTTCGGAGGTAGACCATAGCGAGCACGAATCCGGCGAACCCGAATGGCGCGCGCACCCAGAAGATGGAGCGCCAGCCCAGCGTGTCGAGGAGGATGCCACCGAGCGCCGGACCCGACATCAGTCCGAAACCAGCGACGGAAGCCATCAGGCCCAACGCCTTGCCGCGCTCGCCAGGAGGAAAGGCACTCGACACCAGCCCAAGTGAGAGCGAGACCATCATCGCCGCGCCCGCGCCCTGCAACGCCCGGAGGGCGATCAGCATCAGGATGTTTGGCGCAGCAGCGGCACCCAGCAGGCCGACTGCGTATATCAATGCTCCGGTGGCGAAGACAGTCTTGTTGCCGAACTGGTCGCCCAGGCGACCCATGGGCAGCGCCAGGCCAAGCACAATGAGCTGATAGGACAGAGCGATCCAGACGACAGTCGACGTGGATGCGTCGAAGACGTCGGTGAAGGAGGGGAGCGCAATCGCGACGATCGAGAAATCGGAGGTGCCAAGCAGCGTGCTTGCCCCGGCTGCGGCAAGCACCGCCCACTTCGAACCTGCGATCACGCGTGTGGTATCGGCTGCAATCGGCTACTTCCTTGGCGCAGAGCGCGTTCGCGCCGTGCCTCTTGGACTACGGGATTTCCAGATTCCTGATGATAGGGGAGTCTACCTCCATAGGCCACGCAGGCAGGCGCTCAGCCCTCACCAGACCCATCGCACACTTCCTTGACAGTCCACCGGCGACCTCATAGCCTGCCTCCTCGATACGAACATACGATCACTGCTCGTTCAGGTGCCCGTCCCGGGAGAATAGGGAAGGCGGTGCGAATCCGCCGCGGTAGCGCCACTGTAAGCGGGATCTTGGAGCCGGAGCCCACTGTCGGAGAGCCGATGGGAAGAGCCCGGCAATTGAGTCCACCCGCGAAGCCAGGAGACCTGCCTGAACGAGAGGTGACCACTCTCCGCCTCAGAGAGGGTCCCTGCGCTGCCGGACGCGAATTCCGGCAGAGTGAAACCTGACCTCCAGTGGAGAGCGCTGGAGGTTCTTGGTTTGAGGGCCGTCGGACTCACAACGTTGCGCGGTTACCGCCGGATGGCCGTTACCAGCCGGTTGGCCATCGGCGCATCCGCGCTGCTCCTGTTGATCCTAGCGAGTGCCGCCGTCTCGCTCAGCCTCGGGCCTGTCAGCATTCCCGCCAGCCACGTCGCTTCCATCGTACTGTCATCCCTGGGATTCGATGCCGTGGGGTTCGGCAACACCGAGCGGCTTGTTATCGAGCAGATCCGGCTCCCTCGCATACTGGTCGGCACCGTGGTAGGCGTCGCCCTGGGGGTGGCGGGGGCAACGATGCAGGGGCTTTTTCGGAACCCAATGGCCGACCCCGGCATCATCGGGGTGTCGGCGGGAGGAGCGTTGGGGGCTGTGGTAGCCATCGCCACCGGCATGGCGGGGCTCTTCTTCCTTGCGCTGCCCACTCTTGCCTTCATCGGCGCCATGGCGGCGTCGTTCCTCGTGTACGGGATAGCCGCGGTTGGCGGACGCTTCTCCATGGCAACGCTCCTGCTTGCCGGAGTCGCGGTCAACGCGTTCCTCGGCGCCATCGTCTCCGCAATCATCATCCTTCTGCCAGACAACGAAGCGCTCCGCGAGATCCTCTTCTGGCTCGCGGGAGGCCTGGATTCGCGCTCGTGGGAACACGTCCGCATCTCCGCTCCGCTGATACTCGGAGGCGCCGCCGTCATCCTGCTGATGGCCCGCGACCTGAACCTCCTGATGCTGGGCGACGATGAGGCGCGTTCGATGGGCGTCCGCGTAGGCATGGCGCGCGTCGCCCTCCTGGCTGCGGCGTCACTCGTGACCGGTGCTGCGGTCGCCGTCAGCGGCACCATCGCCTTCGTGGGCCTCGTGACCCCACACATCCTTCGGCTCCTCATCGGGCCGGACCACCGCGTGCTCATCCCCATGAGCGCGTTGGGAGGCGCGGTCTTCGTCACCATGGCCGACACAGTGGCCAGGACCATCATCCAGCCAGCCGAGTTCCGGGTCGGCATCCTCACCGCATTCGTCGGCGCGCCGTTCTTCATCCTCCTGCTCATCAGGAACAAACGTCAGGTCCAATCGCTATGAGACCCGACCCAACGAAAGGAGTCGTTTTGCCGGTTCGACACTTCCCCAGTCTCATCGTCGCCTTGTGCGTATTCCTTGCCTTCGTGGTGTTGGCGGCTTGTTCGCAGCCAACACCGACTCCAACACCCGCTCCAACTGCGACACCAACGGCCACGGCGACCGCAGCGCCTGACCCCACACCGACGGCAACCCCAATCCCCCAGCCCACGCCAACTCCCGAACCCTTGCTCAGGTTGCCCCACAACGTCCCCGGCATCGTCGACCCCACAAACCTCGGTTGGCCGCGCGAGGTCGAGGGATTGAACGGCGTGGTGAGCATCCCGGCCAAACCGGAGCGCATCATCACCGCTTCCGTAGGACACGACGAGGGCGTTCTCGCGCTCGCGCCCGGCGACCGGCTTGTCGCAGTGGGAAATGCCACGAAGAACGAAACGTTCTCCAACGTCGCCTCGCTGGTGCAGGGCAAACCTGAGGTCACGCGCGACCCGGAGACGATCATCGCCCAGTCACCGGACGTGATCGTCACCAGCCCATTCTTCCCTACCGAGGGTATCGAGGCACTATCGAGGGTCGGCATCCCGGTGGTGCAAACGGAGCTGCAGCACGACCCCGAGGCGCGCATCGACAACATCCTGCTCATCGGCTATATCCTCGGCGAAGAGGAGCGCGCGCTGGAGTTCGCAGCCGAGGTACGCGAACGGTACGATGCTCTCGTCGCCGTCACCGGTGCGGCGCAACCTCGTCCCCGGGTGCTCGCGCTCACCCAGTACTCGGACCAGCTCTGGGTGGCGGGCGGCAACTCCACGGAGGGCGGCGTCATCACGGCTGCCGGAGGCGTCAACGCAGCCGAAGAGGCCGGCGTCGAAAGCAACCAGCCGACCAGCCTGGAAGGGGTCATCGCTATGAACCCTGACATCATCATCATCCCGCAGCCGGTGGAGTTCGGCGGGGAGGATTTCCGGCAGAGCCTGCTTGCCAACGCCGCGCTTGCCGAAGTCCCGGCAGTGAAGAACGGTGCGGTGCACGTGGTGGAAAGTAAGCACGCCACCACCCTCTCCTACTGGAACATCCTTGGGGCTGAAGAACTCGCCAGGTTGCTGTGGCCGAACGATCTCCCTCCGTCGGAGAGCACTCCCTTCAGCCTCCCGGACAGCAGATGAACGGCGACAGGCCACAAGCGCTCAGCGCGGAGGGTCTCTCCTACAGCGTGGAAACGCAGACACTGTTGGATAGCGTGCATCTGCACGCCGAGCAGGGACGGTTCGTCGGTCTCATAGGGCCGAACGGGGCAGGGAAGTCCACATTGCTGAGGGCGCTGTCCGGGATGCTCCGTCACCAGCATGGCGCTGTCCTGTTGGAGGGAACTGACCTGCGGTCCATGTCTTCCAGGGACGTCGCTGCGAGCATGGCGCTCGTCTCCCAGATCGCTCCCTACACGCACGGGTTCACGTCGTTCGAGCTCGTGCTCATGGGCAGGTACCCTCACCTGGGGCGCTTCCAGATCGAGGGAAGAGAGGACAACCGCATCGCCCGCGACGCTATGCGCCAGACCGATACCGAGCGGTTCGCGGACAGGACGCTCGATACGCTGTCCGGAGGAGAACGCCAGCGGGTGTTCGTATCGCGTGCACTCGCCCAGCAGCCGCGCATCCTGCTGCTGGACGAGCCAACGTCCAACCTGGACGTCTTCCATCAACTCAAGGTGCTGGACCTCGTGCGACAACTCGTCAACGAAGGCTTGACTGCCATCGCCGCGATCCACGACCTGCACATGGCGGCGCGCTACTGCGACCGCCTCGTGCTGCTGAGCGATGGGGGGGTGCTCGCGGAAGGAAGGCCGGAGGAGGTGCTGACGCCGGAAGCGATCGAGTCCGCCTTCGGCGTACGGTGCGCCGTCTACCCAGACCCGATAACCGGCACACTCGCGATAAGCCTGATCGGCCCGGCAGACGTGCACGCTTCCCCTGCTGAGGAGGTTCCGGCGATAGCCCGGGGAGTCGAACCGTGAGCGAACGAGAATCCACAGACGGAGCCACGCAACCCGTCAGGCAACGCCGCGAGCGGCATGGCCTCATCATCGTCAACACCGGTGAGGGCAAGGGCAAGACGACTGCCGCGCTCGGCGTGCTCTTCCGCGCCTGGGGACGGGATTTCCGCGTCAGGATGTTCCAGTTCATCAAGCACACGGGCGCGCGCTTCGGAGAGCAACGGGCAGCCGAGCGGCTTGGCATCCGCATCGAGGCGCTGGGCGACGGTTTCACCTGGCTCTCCAAGGATATGGACCGCACGACGGCTATCGCTGTGGAGCAGTGGGGGCGGTGCAAGGAAGCCATCCTGAAGGGCGACGAAGACATCATCATCCTGGACGAGTTCACTTACGCCATGCACTACGGCTGGGTATCGGTCGATGAGGTCATCGATACGCTCAAGCAGCGCCCGAACACACTGCACGTCATCATCACCGGCCGCTACGCTCCCCAAGATTTGATCGACTTCGCCGACCTCGTCACAGAGATGCGGATGGTCAAGCACCCCTACGAGACGCAGGGCATCAAGGCCCAGCAGGGCATCGAGTTCTAGTGATGACGCTCGACGATGTGCTTGCGCGCATCGAACCGGTTGACCCTGGCGCGCAACGGGCAGCCAGGCTACGGCAGGAGCGGCTCACCAAACCGCCTGGGAGCCTGGGGCGGCTGGAGGAGCTGTCCATCCAACTGGCGGGCATATTCCAGACTGAACGACCCACGATACGCGGCAAGGCGATCATCGTTGCTGCTGCCGACCACGGCGTAGTTGCACAGGGTGTCACCGGCTATCCGCAGGAGGTCACCGAACAGATGGTGCTGAACTTCCTTGCGGGCGGCGCGGCCATCAACGTCATGGCACGGGCGGCAGGAGTGGGGTTGACGGTCGTCGACGCAGGCGTGGCCGCGCCGCTGCCGGAACATCCCGGTCTCCGGGTCGTGGATGTGGGACGCGGCACTGCCGATATGACGCAGGGCCCGGCCATGTCGAGAGAGCAGGCCGAGGAGTGCGTAAGGGCTGGCATCACTTTCGCGCTGGAGGCGGCGGAGAATGGGGCCGACGTCATCGGAGCCGGGGAGATGGGCATCGGCAACACCACGGCATCGAGCGCCATAACGGCAACGCTGACCGGCAGACCTCCCAATGAGACGACTAGCAGGGGGACGGGGCGGGACGAGCAGGAACTGGCGCACAAAACCGCCGTCGTAGAGCGCGCCTTGGAGGTGAACCGGCCTGGGCCCGCCGACGGGATGGACGTGCTCTCGAAGGTAGGCGGATTCGAGATTGGCGTGTTGGCGGGAGTCGCGTTGGGAGGCGCGCTCGCCCGCCGAGTCGTCGTGCTCGACGGCTTCGTCTCGACCGCTGCGGGGCTCATTGCGCACAGCCTCTGTCCCAAGGTCACCGGCTACGTCGTTGCCTCGCATCTCTCCGTCGAACCGGGGCACCGCATCGCTCTTGAGCACATGGGGCTGCGTCCGCTGCTCGACCTCGAAATGCGGCTGGGCGAGGGGACGGGTGCGGTGCTGGTGATGAGTTTGATCGAGGCAGCGGCGGCCTGCCTGTCGGAGATGGCGACGTTCGCTGAGGCCGGGGTGTCAGGCGGCGAGAGTGAGGAGGCGGAGTGAACGGCTTGCGGCTGGCTATCGGATTCCTCACCGTCCTGCCTATCAAGCCAGGCAGAGCGGTGCAGATGGGGCATGCGCGCGCCTGGTTCCCACTCGTGGGGCTGGCGCTCGGCGGCATATTGGCGGTGCTCGACCTTGCAGCACGGCAGGCGCTGCCGTCGCTGGTTGTAAGCGCGCTGCTGGTCGTCGCCTTGCTGGTGCTGACGCGGGCGATCCATACCGAAGGCTTCCTCGATTCCTGCGACGGGCTGTTCGGCGGCTTCGACCGCGCGCGGCGGCTGGAGATCCTCCGTGACCCCCACGTGGGCGCGTTCGCGGTGATCGGGGGCGCGAGCCTGCTGCTGCTGAAATGGAGCCTCATCGCAGGCATTCCGGGTGAGGAGCGCACCGCCCTGCTGGTGCTGTTTCCGTGCCTCTCGCGGTTCGGCATGCTGGTTGCTATGGGCGCCTTCCCGTACGCCCGCCAAAAGGGACTCGGCTCGGCGTTCCAGGTTGGACGCCGCAGGTGGCAGATGGCATTCGGGTTTGCGACTGCCGCCACCGCAGCCGGGCTGCTCATCGGACTAGCCGGGCTGGTCCTGTTGGGCGTGGCAGTGGCGCTAGCGCTAGCCATTGGGGCGTGGATCACAGGGTTGCTTGGGGGCATGACCGGGGACACGTACGGCGCGGTGAACGAGGTGGGAGAGGTCGTCGTGCTGCTCGGAGGAATCGGCCTGTTCCACCTCGCCGCCGGGTTGTTCCTGGCGCCGTTGTGGGGGGTATCGTGACACGAGACGGACAGGCAGGCCACTGGTACCTCGTGCGCCACGGCGAAACAGCGTGGAACAGGGACGGACGCATCCACGGCCATGCGGACGTGGGTCTGAACGACCGCGGCAGGCGACAGATGTGCACGCTGGCCAAGAGGCTCGCGGGGTGCGGGTTCGCGGCGGCCTACGCGAGCGACTTGTCGCGTGCTGTCGGGAGTGCACACGTCCTCGTAGCGGGAAGTGGCGTCCCAGTGGAGACCGACTCTGACCTCCGTGAGTTCTCTTACGGGGAGTGGGAGGGGCTGACGGCGGAGGAGGCCGAGGCACGGAACCCTGAGGATTACGCCCGTCGGATGGCGCTGGACGTCAATGCGTTCGCGGCTCCGGGAGGCGAGAACACCGGTCAACTGTTGCACCGGGTGCGGCGATTCTACGAGCGTGCGGCGGAGCGGCATGGACCCTCCGAGAATGTGCTGGTCGTGGCGCATGGAGGGTCTATACGCGCCCTCCTCGTCTGCCTGCTCGGGCTGCCGGACGACCGGTTCTGGCGGTTCAGGGTCAACTGCGGCAGTCTCTCCGTCGTCAGCAACCACCCCGGCGGGCGGGTCCTCGAACTCTGGAACGAGGTCCCCGGTATCCCAGGCGATGGAGGCGCGGGGGCATGAGCAAGCGGTTGACTCTCATAATGGGCGGTGTCCGGGCCGGGAAGAGCGCCTACGCCCAGAAGCTCGCAGCCAACGGTGAGCGCGTGCTCTTCGTGGCTACCGCCGAGGCGGGCGACGCAGAGATGGAGGCACGCATCCGGGCGCATCAGGCGAGTCGTCCCGCCGAGTGGGACACGCTGGAAGAGCCGCTCGACATCGTGACGGCGCTGGCACCCGTGCTGCACGACTACGACACGGTGCTGCTCGACTGCCTAACGCTGTGGGTGAGCAACCTGCTGCTGGACGAACGGCGTCATGACATCCCTTCGGAGGTCCAGGGGCTGATGGAGTTGTACCGACAAGGAGGGGCCTCCTGGGTCGTGGTCAGCAACGAGGTGGGGCTGGGGGTGGTCCCGGCGAACGAGCTGGGGCGCGCTTTCGCCGATGAGCTGGGACGCGTGAACCAAGTCGTGGCAGAGGAGGCGGACGCGGTGTACTTCATGGCAGCGGGGTTGCCGCTGGTCCTGAAGGAACAAATCGGGTAGTACGCGAGCGGCAGTCCTATAGGTAGCCCTGCTCCTGGTAATAGCGCCTCGCTCCATCGTGCAGGGGAGCGCCAGTGATGGCCTCGTCCCACTGGCGGTTGATAGGACCTGTGAGCGATGACCAGTACGTCGGTCTGATCATGGGGAGACCTCCGGCCTCGCCGTTGTCGTAGTCGATCTGGATCGAGGTGAGCTCGATGTCCCGCTTGTTGTCGTCGATGGCTTTGGCGAGCAGGTAGGCAAGTTCATCGTCGAGGTTGGCGCGGCAGGAGAGGACGATGTGGGAGTCGTCGAGCGCGGTGAGGGTGCGGTCGACGCCGGGGACGAAGCCTGCGGGGGTTACCTGGCGGCGCAGGCCCCTGGCTTCGAGCCTTTGCATGACCTCCTCGCTGATGTCGAGGAATCGGTAGCCGCGCGAGCCGACCCACGGCCAGGCGGAGAAGTCGTAGGCGCTGCCATCGCCCCAGAAGGCGTCGAGCTGCCCGGCGTCGTAGCGGGCCTTGGCGGCACGGGCCGTATGGTCCATGTGACTCACGGAGCCGCCCCACTTCCCGATGTCGGCGTAGCTGAAGCCGTATTCCTGAAGAACGACCTCGGCACCGCTTCCGGCCATGTGCAGCGCCGGCTTCTCCGCGATGAGCTGCTCGAATGACTCGATGCCCGTCCACGGCGCCATCGCGAAGAGGAAGCGGTCCTCCTGCGGGAGCCAGGCGATGGTGCGCAGCCAGTCGTCCGGCTTCTCTCCGGCGTAGATGCCCTTGCCGGAGTAGCGGTGCTCGTTGACCACCCACTTGGAGAAGACCACGTCGATCGTGTTGTCTGCGAGCGCGCTCACGCCGCCGGGTCTGAGGACGTGCACCGTCGCGTCGACGCGCTTCAGTTCGCTGAGTCCGCGACCTATGGCCTGCGTGAACCGGAACTGGGTCGACCAGGACGTCCCGAACCGGATGGTGGGTACAGACTGTTCGGTCATGCGGCCCTCCTTTCCTTCTGCCTCGAAGCTCCGGTTCAAGATTTCACCGGGCCTTGTTTTCTGGAATCTTGAACCGTGTTTTACGAGTGCGCGGCGCCCTTGAATTGAGTACCTTGATCACCTTGAAATGGGGTGTTTTCGAGGCCGTGGCCTGCTTCCCACGTTCAAGGTTTCAAGATTTCATCGAATTTCACTTTTTGCTGCTGGCGCCATAGATCCTGTCTATGGGTGGGGCGTGAGCTATAGATTCTGTCTATGGGTCGGGCTGGCGCGCGAGTCATGGGCGCAGCGTAGCGGATGGGGGCAGTGGCGCGTAAGGGGCGGATGTCACATATGCAGCGCCGCCGCTCAGCCCTGACGTCCAGCCCCCTCACACCATCGGGACCTTTGCGCAACTGTGCTGGGCGGACGTAGTTCTTCCCACCCACCCGCCCGGTACGCTTGTGGGGGACACCCCCACGTCCCCCGGCAGAGGGGCAATGCCCCTCTGCACTCCCCGTTCAGTCCGGAGAGGTGCTTCGGCTCCGCTCAGGATGACGCGGGCCACTCTACAGCCCACCGCGCGATCCGGCAGTCGTCTGGATTCCAGCCTTCGCTGGAATGACGGAGGTCGCACACTGGATGCCAGCCTACGTCGGTATGGCAGGCGTGCACCGGATTGCCTGATTCGCTGGCGAGACGGGGTGCGCGCTGGATGCCAGTCTACGTCGGTATGGCCGGGGTGCAGCCGGATTGCCTAGTTTCGCTGGCGAGACGGGGGGCGCACTGGATGCCAGCCTACGTCGGTATGACGGGGTTACCCGGCGAGCGTTGTTCCCATTGCGGACTACCCCTAATATAGGAACGCTCCCCGCCTGCCGGACGTGGTTCGACGCGGCGGCGGCAGATGGAGCACACCGGACGTCTCTCGTGCAGGAGCGTGCGTGACCGAGCCTCCAGACCGACGAACAGAAGCCGCTGGACCAGCGTCCAGCGCCGGAAGAGTCAGCCCCTGGGGCTCGCTCGCCTTCGGCAACTTCCGGTGGGTGCTCATCAGTTTCGTCGTCGGGTTCATGGGCTTCCAGATACGGCAGGTGACCAACCTGTGGGTCATCTGGGAGTTGACCGGTTCCACGCTGAGCCTCGGACTACTCGGCATCTTCCAGTTCGCGCCGATGCTCATCCTCGTGTTCATCGGAGGGTCGATGGCGGACATCGTCGACCGGCGGACGCTGCTCATCCTGACGCAGACCGGCAACTTCGCGCTTGCAGGCATCCTTGCGGCGCTCATGCTCACGGACAACATCCAGGTGTGGCACATCTACATGACCACGCTCGTCACGTCCGCGGTGAACACGTTCGAGGGGCCTGCGCGGATGGCGATGCTGCCCCGCCTGGTGCCGCGCACCCACATGATGAACGCGATCACGATGAACCAGGCGGCGCGCCACGCCTCCATGCTCATCGGCCCTGCCATCGGCGGGCTGCTCATCGGCCTGGTCGGGCCGGGCTGGACGTACGCGGCTGTCTTCGTCGTGTTCATCCCGACGGTAGGCGCCCTGTTCCTCGTCAGCCCGATGCCGCCCGACGCATCCGCGGGACGACGGCGCATGGACGTGCATTCGATGCTCGCGGGGTTCCGCTTCGTCTTCAGCACGCACGTGATACTGGTGATGCTGCTGCTGGACGTCGTGGCGATGTTCTTCACGCACCACCGGGGCCTCATGCCCGTGTTCGAGGAGATCCTGAATGCAGGCTCGTTCGGATACGGATTGCTGTTCTCCGCCCCGGCTGCGGGCTTCCTGGTCGGTTCCGGCGCGCTTCTGCTGCTGGGCGACCTCAGGCACAAGGGCGCGATGGTGGTGGGCTCCTACGCCGCCTATCTCATCTCCATGGCGATGTTCGCCCTGTCGACCAACTTCCTGTTCGCCCTCGCGGCGCTTGCGCTGGTGGGGGCGACCGACGGCATAGGCGCAATCATGCGCTCGACGATCGTGCAGATGGCGGTGCCGGACGACATACGAGGCCGCACGACGGCGGTGCTGCAGCTCTCCAACCGTGGCGGGCCGTCGCTTGGGCAGGTCATCGTAGGCTCGATGGCGGCTGCGCTGCTCGCGCCGAACGCGTTGCTCGTGGGGACGGCCATCGGCGCTGTGACGCTGGTCATCGCGCTGCTCCTGGTGCGCGACATCGTTCGGTACCAGAGCTGACGCACCGCATCTTCAGGAGGGGGGCGCACCCATCGAGGGGGAAGGGAGCGGGAGGCACTTGGGAGGATGCGTCGGTGGTGCTCGAACGCCACCTCCCCACTGCACCACCCCGCCGCGTGCCCGTGTGCGCTCCGCGCACTGCTGGGTTCCCGCCGGTGCGGGAATGACGGCCTACGGGGCGTGGGGGGCCCTCACCCGACGCGCAGGCGCGTCTACCTCTCCCCGAGGGAGAGGTGAGGGGGCGGTTCGCGAACCACCCCTACGGCAGGCGGGATTCCCTAAGTTCACAAACGAAGTGCAACACCAGATTAAGGTGTTGCCATGGGGAAATGCTATACGCAGCTCGGGATTGAGGAACGCTGTGCGATTGCCCGCCTACGTACCGAGGGGC
>MKWU01003654.1_pt1 | contig 19804 bp, 17 predicted proteins | sample 809101 | NCBI WGS metagenome assembly MKWU01 (sample SAMN05860141, study PRJNA318959) | sponge metagenome | host: Aplysina aerophoba | place: Slovenia: Piran, Adriatic Sea, Gulf of Piran | collected 2013-05-07
TCGGGTCCAGCGCATGCTCCACATCCACAAAGCCGCACACGCCTCCCTGCTGCTGCGATTCCGCAATCGCATGCAGACACAGCGTCGTCTTGCCCGAACTCTCCGGCCCATACACTTCGATGATGCGCCCGCGCGGGATACCTCCCACGCCCAGCGCTATGTCCAGGCTCAGACTGCCCGTCGGTATCGCTGCCACGTCCAGCCGGGTCGCTTCCCCCAGCTTCATGATGATCCCTTCGCCATAGCGTTTGTTCAGGGTGGCGAGAGTAGTATCTAATGCTTTCTGACGACCGTTATTCGTCATCGTAGACTCCAATGCTCTACCGGCCTGCAGCCGCTAGAGATTTCCGAAATGAATGATACCACTGCGCCGCAACTTCGATCAGTCGGCGGCCCTGTCACCTTACCGCTACCATATGGCAGCAAGTAATGGCAACCAAATGAAAAGCTTGGCTACAAGGTGGTAGAGAGATATTTCTGATTCTAAGTGTACTGTATGAGCTAGGAGTATGCAAGCGCCCCAAAAAGGGGAGTTCCTTTCCGTGTTCGGTGGGTATTCCTGGCGAGCCTTCATCAGACGAGGCCGATATCGATTTTAGAGCATTGCCCTGCCCGGCATGTGGGGGGCCGCGCGGTTCGCTGAGCACAAATCCCGCGGCCGGCATTCGTATCGTCACTTGCAGTGACCCGATCTTTAAGACCCGGGCGGCTCGTATATCTTCTCCCGCAAGGCTACAACTTCTCGTCGAACCGCTTCATCCCGTTCAATGTCCTGGGAAACTTTCTCAACGCCGTGGCGAACCGTGCTGTGATCCCGCCCGCCCAGAAGTTCACCGATATTGATTAGCGACAGTCCATTTTCCTCTCGCAGCAGGTACATGGCCAGCTGACGGGCGTTGGCGATCTCCTTTGTGCGCGACCGCCCGAGCAGGGCGTCCTTGGTCAGATTGTAATGCCTGGCAACGATCTGCACGACGCTGGCGGCTTCGCGGGGCCGCCGCTGGGGTACAAGCGTGTCCAGAATTCCCTCGGCCACGGACCGGTTTAGTTGACTATCGTGAAAGGGGGCCTGAATGATTAGACGATTGAGCGCACCTTCCAACTCTCGGATGTTGCTTTCCACCCGTTCGGCGATCAGCATCAGGACATCGGTCGACACGGCATGATCGATCGACTGGGCTTTCGATTGCAGAATGGCGACGCGCGTTTCCAGGTCCGGCTGCGAGATATCGGCCTGCAGGCCCCCTTCAAAACGGCTGCGCAGCCGGGCCTCCAGGGTCGCGATCTCCTTGGGTGGTCGATCACTGCTGATCACCACCTGACGGCCGCCGGCATGGAGATGATTAAAAGTGTGGAAGAATTCCTCTTGCGTACTTTCCTTACCGCCGATAAACTGAATATCATCTATCAGAAGGAGATCCACCTGCCGATACTTATTGCGATACTCTTCGGTGTTCTGCTGGCGAATGGCACTGATGAGGTCATTTGTAAACTGTTCCGACGAACAGTAAAGGACCTGCATTCCCTGCGTGGTCATGGCGTGGCCAATCGCGTGGAGAAGATGTGTCTTCCCCAGACCAACACCCCCATACACAAAAAGCGGGTTGAAACGATGGCCAGGCTGCTCCACAATAGACTGGGCGGCGGCGTGGGCCAAGCGGTTGTGGTTTCCGACTACAAATGTGTCGAAGGTATAGCGAGGGTTGAAAACGCCGCCTTGAAGCGCCGCGTCCGGCCTGACTGCGGCATCGGGGCTCCGAGCCACTTCGCGGTGCCGAGATTCCCTGGTCGACGCACGACTGACCGCTGCGGGCGTCCGGGGCGCGGCGGTAGAGTCGCCGTTGCCAGCGCGGCCCGAGCCGACCTCGGCCGGCGTCGGCGCCGCATCAGACGCCTCCTGCGGCACATCAGTATACAGGGGCGCGGGCTCAGACGGCTCCGACCTCTTCTGCTGGTGGGGGCGCACTTCGAATACCACCTGCACTGAACGACGAGTCAACTGGTTCAGAATGTCTTTGACCTTATTGCGCAGACGGCTCTGCAGCCAGTCTCGCGCCCAGGCATGGGGCGCGCCGACGATGAATTCGCCATCGGCGTAGCCGATGATCGACGTGTCGCGCACCCAGGTCTCAAATGTAGTCGCAGGCATCTGCAACGCCAGTTCGTGCAGCGTTTTCTGCCAAATTTCTTCGGGATTCAGATCGACGTCGACTGGCTGTAACTGATCTTCGGTGGCTGCTGCTCCCGTCTGTGATTCGGATTGTTCTGCCGTGTCCTCATCTCCCGCCGGGGTCGCCTGCGACCGCGGTGAGCCCGCAGGCGACTTGGCGTCGCCGTACATTGGGTTGTCACTTCGGCGTAATGGGGGTACGGATTGCCAGTCTGTAGTCAAATCGACCTCTTCTCACACTTCCTGTGGGGAACAGGAGACGAAACACAAGGGAAAACCGAGCTCGCGGGCGCAGATAAACGGACTGAAGGGTGGGCCGGAGACACACAAAACCGCATGCGGTTCAGCTTGGCTGTTGGTGGGGATAAACGTTGTGCAGATGCCAGCCTATCCGATTGCCTCCTGCTGCCCGAACCGATGGGGGCGGGAGCAATTGAACCCTTAGAATGCCTCTTCGCTACACTCGTATGAATGAGTAGTGTAACAAAACTGACAATGGCAGACAATCACATTGAAGGTGTATGTCCCCGCACAAACAGCCCGTGAAACAATCAGAAAAGGCTCGCTTGATACAATATATAGTGCCCAGAGGAAATATTGTTCAATATAGGGGAATTCATACGACGAGTACGGGATGGATACGTTTTGAAATTCTGGGGCAAGTATAGAGATCAAATTCTGTTCGTAGGCGAACAGTATAGTTATCCGCATAATTGCAGCAGTTATCCCGAATTGGTTGGGGTTATCCCCATGGTTTTCCCCATTTCCTAAGCTTTGGCGGCATAAGGTATGGCACAATATTTCAATTTTCGGGTAGATTCAGCCGAAGGATACTGGGATCGCGTAGGTTTTCTACGCAAATGGTGGCGCATCTACGCCGATGACCCCCGCTGGACGCCCCCGGCATGGAACCGACTGCGGCAGGCCGTAGTGTTAAGACAGTCACCCCACCTGGAACGATGCCGACCCCGCTTAATCGTGGTTGAAGCTCTCCCGCGCCGCCGGCAGACCCATGTCGGCGATCAGCCGTTCCCCAACATCAATCAAGGCGTTCTGATGGAGGAGCCGGTTGCCGCTGCACTTGTCTTGATCGACCCCCGCCGCACAGACAACACTGCGCATCTGGCTATGCTGCACGCCGCCAATAGCATCGAAAGCCTGGAGCGGCTTCTGAACGCCGTGCGGGAGCAGGTCGGGCATGAGGGAATTCGCCGTCTGATTCTGCCCGTCGGGCTGTCACCCTACCTGGGCACAGGCGTCCTGCAGAACTACTTTCACCGAGTGCCGCCATTGCACGCCCCCTATGCCCCGCCCTATGTGCCAGAGCTGTTCACGACCGTCTGCCGTCCGCTGGGCCGCAGTCTGCTTTTCGCGATCGAACCAGGCGCGGACACGGAAAGACCGATGCCGGCGCCCGGCCCGGCGGTTATACGTCCCCTGGACCCGAACCGGCTGGCTTCTGATCTGCTACCCCTTTTCACCCAGACCGTGCCTGCGTGGGCAGGGTTCCCACCAGCGGATGGGCCGGAGGCGCAGTTCCTGCTCTGGTGGATTCTGCGTCGCCCGGCACTGACATGGATGGCGGAGGTCGATGGCAGACCGGTGGGCTATCTGCTGGCGCAGCCGGACGGCAGCGGCCCCCTGCGCCGCAGCCATGGCGGGCGCTCGCTGCTGGGGCGCTTGCTGTTGCAGCTGCTCGAACTGCGGCAGCCGCGCTCCGTGCGAATCCTGTTTATGGGGGTCGATCCCGAATATCGGCGGCGGGGTATCGGCAGGCAGCTGTGGCAGCAGATGCTGTTGACCGCGCCGGAGAACGGCTGGCAGACGGTGACGGCGGGACCACTGCCATCAACCGCCGGCGCCGGCCTGAACTTCCTGACCGCCCAGGGTCTCTCCAGCCGGGAAACATATATGCTGCACAGCTATGATTTGGACTGAGCCGCTGGCGCCGGGTTGGCCGGGAAGCCAAATTTTCGGCGCATTTCCTTGCGATGCGGTGCGAGGTTTACTGATATGCGATTTCGTATGTGAGCGGCACGACGCTGATCCACGACCGACCTGCCTTCAAGGGAATTTCAGTGCCGTCGGCTGCGAAGAAGCGTGGCAACTCCCCACCCCTGTCGTTGCGCCAGGTCCCTTCAAAGGCGAGACCATCGCGGAAGACAATGGCCCGCCCCGTGCCGAAAGGCTCGACAAGGAGGCTCAGGTTGCCATAGGCGTCTTCCACGATATTCACAGGATTGTGCGGAATGTATTGGACAATGACATTTTCGACCGCGATCTGCTGGCCGTTGTTACTGTCCCGATGCGCAGCGCCCCCTAAAAAACGAAGATAGCGCCGGTTGCCGGCATCGTAACGATAGGCCACCTGGCTGGCCGTGACGGAAGGATAGGGGATCTCGATCAAGGTGGCGGATGACCCGCCGGCGGCCGGGTTGCCAAAGGTAAAGCCCTGCAGCGACGGCGCCCGCTCGACGGCCCAATCTGCCAGCCAAAGGCGCAGCATCTCGCTGCTGGTGCGCAGACGCGTGCGATAGTCGTTGCCAACGGAGCGGGCGTAGCGGGTACTCTCCGGATCGTCCAGGTCCAGATCCAGATATGGGAAGAGTGAGTTGTTGTTCTTGAGTTGATAGCGGACGCCGTCGCTGGCCCCGGAGCAGTAGACGCCCGCGTCATACAGCGCGCCCATATAGTAGTTGATCAGGCGGGCGCTGCGGACCGGTCCGATCTCTTCGCTGTCGGCGCCGTAGAAAACCCCGCTGAACCGTGTAAGGCTGAACCCTTCCATCAGAAATTCATACATCACATCAGCCTGGCTGATACCAAACTGCGGACGGGCGGCGATATCGTTGTTGATACAGACAACGACCGGACGCAACCCCAAGCGCGAGGGAGCCAGGGGTTGACCCGTCAGTGGATTCGTACTACTGGGCGAAGCAAATCCCCCCGGGACCGGCAGGGTGAGATTGACCTCGTCGATCTCGGGCGCATCAATTGTCGCTGTTGGCGACGGCGTCGGCGGAGCCTGGGCGACAGGCAGGCTCGAAACCGGCCGGTTGCTCTGCGCGAAGTCGGCGCTGACCCAGCTCTCTCTGTTCGCGCCCGCCGGGCAGCAGATCTGCAACCAGTCGCCGACCCCGTTGCGGCCTGTGATGCGGAATCGCTGCCCTGCCAGCACCTGGCCGACAATGCCGTAAACTGTACCCGGCCCGGCCCGCAGGTTCAAGGTCTCGGTTGATACGACTGCCTCCGGGTACGCCGGTGTCGGCGTGCCTGTCGGCATTGGCGTGGGCGAGTCGGTTGGCGTGTATTGGGGCGCTGGCGTGAAAGTGGCGACCACTTGCGGCGTTGGGGCGGCGACCGGCTCTGTCGGCACCGCTTCGACCCCGCCATTGGTGCCGCCCCCGGAATTCGACCAGGGGAATGAGATGGTTGACATACTTGAGCCAAACAGGAGCACGCTGCCGATGTAAACGACAACCGCGATGATTGCCAGTGCGGCCGCAGCGATCACAATTCGCAGCCATTTCCCTGACAGTTTTGGGCGAGGATCTTCAGCCATAACCATTTTCCTCTGCGGGTATCATCAAGCGCCTCGCGCGCATCTCTCCATAAATAATATCGACTGTATGGGGCTGCGTCAATTCGCGCGCATAAACGGATATGCCCCGGATTCAGGTTGACGACGGCGGAACTCGTCTGCCGGGCGCGGGCGCCGATGATATCCGAAATTAGCAAGTCAAGCGAGCAGAAGCCCATTGTAAACCTCTTCTGGCGAAGCGGCAACGCATGAACCGACCCTTCAGTTTGAGTCTGGCGCCCGAATACAGACCAAAAAGGAGGGTTGTTCCAGATCAGTTGCCGCCTTGTGTGGTAAGAGATATAATGATAACCGGGACGCCATCACGCTTACGCGTGAATTGTCGACAGGAGCCTACAAATGGATGGCCTACTTACAAACGTGCCGGTCTATATTATCGCCGCTCTGTTGCTGGTGTGGTTGTTGCGAGCATCTTTGCGCATTGTCAAAGAGTACGAGCGGGGCGTCATTTTCCGTTTGGGGCGGGTGACGGGCGCCAAAGGACCCGGCCTGTTCTGGTTAATCCCACTAGTCGATCAGATGCGGCCGGTGGACCTGCGGGTCGTCACCCTGGACGTGCCGACACAGGAAGCCATTACCAAAGACAATGTGACTGTCAAAGTCAATGCCGTCTGCTATTTTCGGGTGTTGTCCCCGGAGGATGCGGTCATTAACGTGGCCAACTATCTTCTGGCGACGCAGCAGATAGCCCAGACGACTCTGCGCTCCGTTCTGGGGCAGAGTGAGTTGGATGAACTGCTGTCTGAGCGCGATCAGATCAACCAACAGCTTCAGCAGATCATAGATGAACAGACCGAGCCGTGGGGCGTAAAGGTCAGTGTCGTCGAAGTGAAGGACGTGGAACTGCCGCAGTCGATGCAACGGGCCATGGCCCGCCAGGCCGAGGCGGAGCGCGAAAAACGGGCCAAGATTATCCACGCTGAGGGCGAATTGCAGGCTTCCGAGAAACTGGCCGAGGCGGCTGGGGTCATGGCCACTCAGGCCGGCTCGTTGCAGTTGCGCTACTTGCAGACCCTATCGGAGATCAGCGCCGAACACAACAGCACGATTATCTTCCCATTGCCCATCGAGCTGATGGAGGCTCTGATGAACAGGAATGGAAGTAGCGTATGAGCTTGACGCAGACGCGGGATGCCTGCCAGCCGACCGACTTGACCGTTGACCGGTCAGCCGGCGACCTCAAAATCGTTTGGGCGGATGGGCATCGCAGCGTATACCGTCTGTCCTGGATGCGCAGCGTTTGTCCGTGCGCGTCCTGCCGCGAGGACAGACGCGAGGCCGAAGCTGACCCACTGCGGTTGACCGTCGGGCCGGCTCCCGACCACAAGGCCGACAGCGCAGAGTTGGTAGGCAACTACGCCATCCGCTTTACCTGGGCCGACGGCCACGGCAACGGTATCTACGGTTTTTCCTCTTTGCGGGCATCGTGTCCATGCTCCGCCTGCAACCAGGGCGAACCGGGCGACCTGCTCGGCAGTTGAGTGGCGGCGTCGAATGACACAGAGCCACCTGGCCAGTCGTATCGACACCAGGCGGCCCACTGTTAGGGATAAGGGCTGGTGCCCATCAGCGCGGGAAGAGGCCGATGAAGCGAGGCATACAGATGGATAGCTCATTGAAGATCGCCCGAATCTGGGGTATTGATGTCCAGGTCCACTGGTCCTTTGTGCTGATTCTCTTCTATGGAGCGTTTCTTTTCAGCCGCAATGCCAGCAATGTGCTGAACGGCGCAATATACGGCGTGATCGTTATTCTCCTGCTTTTCGTCTGTGTGGTTTTGCATGAATTCGGCCACGCCATGACGGCGAAATATTTCGGCGTAAATGTGCCGCACATCACACTGTTACCCATCGGCGGGGTGGCCCAGTTGGAGCGCATGCCCCGCAAACCAATGCACGAGTTTCTGATCGCGATTGCCGGCCCGGCCGTCAACTTCGTGCTGGCCGCACTGCTGCTGCCGGTCGCGCTGCTGGTTGTGTTCACGAGTATGCGCGTCGGCTCGAGTTGGATGATGATTTCAGCCCTGATGCGCACAGCACAGTCGATGAGCCTGGGGGGTCTGTTGCTTACGCTGGTGGGCACAAATATCCTGCTTGGCATCTTCAACCTGTTGCCGGCCTTCCCGATGGATGGCGGACGCATCCTGCGCGCCCTGCTGGCGTTGCGTCTGCAGTATATCCCGGCGACGCGAATTGCCGTTCTGGTTGGGCGGGGAATGGCGGTATTGTTCGCGATCTGGGGCATCTTTGGCGGTGATATCTTCATGCTGTTGGTCGCTTTTTTCGTCTATGTGGGCGGCCGCGGCGAGTTGGAGGCAGTACAGAGCCGTTATATTCTGAAGGACTTCAGCGCCCGGCAGGCTGTGAACAAAGAGGCACACGTACTCTATACCAGTGAGCCGATCAGCCGGGCGGTTGAATATATTATGACCTCCTACCAGGGAGATTTTCCGGTGTACGACCTGGGCCAAAATCTGGTCGGCGTCCTCACCCGTCCGCGCCTCGTGGCAACGCTGCGCGGACAGGGGCAGGAAGGACGAATCGTCGATGTGATGATTCCACACGCGCGGGTGCCCGTTACCGACGCCGAAACGACCCTGGCTGACGTATGGGAACAGCTGTTGGAGACGCAGAGTCGGGTCATTATTGTCCAGGATCAGGGACAGTTTCTGGGACTGATTACGCTGGACGATATCAGTGAACTGATTCAGGTGATGGGCGCGGCCAAAGAACGTGAAGATACGATCGCAGGAGGTCCTGGCAGCCACATTGCCGCATCGGCTGCCGAAGCCCAATCCACTCTTGACATAAATTGAGGAGGTGTTTGCGATGGTGGCGCATGCGGTCAAACTAGCCCCATCAATTCTTACTGCTGATTTCGGTCGTTTGCAAGAGCAGATTCAGGCGGCAGAACATGGCGGCGCCGACCTGCTCCATCTGGATGTAATGGATGGGCGATTTGTGCCCAATATCACTTTCGGACCGCTCGTGGTGGAGGCGGCCCACCGGATCACGCAGCTACCCCTGGACGTACACCTGATGATCGAAGAGCCGGAGCGGCATTTGGATGCATTCGCCAATGCCGGCGCCAATATCATCACTATCCATTTGGAAGCGTGTCTTCATCTGCATCGCGCCGTACAGCAGATCGTCGATCTGGGATGCCAGGTTGGCGTGGCTCTGAATCCTTCTACACCGATCGAAAGTATTCGCGAGATCGCGCCCTTTGTCGATCAGGTGTTGGTGATGAGTGTCAATCCCGGCTTTGGCGGTCAACGCTTTATCCAGACCATGACCAGCAAGCTGCGGCGCACGCGCAAGCTGCTGGATGAGTTCAACCCTACCTGCGATCTGGAAGTGGACGGCGGCATTGGTGTCGGCAATATCCGGGACGTGCTGCGCAACGGGGCCAATGTCATCGTTGTCGGCAGCGCCGTCTTCAACGCCAGCAAAAGCGTTGATGAAAACCTGACCGCGCTGCGGAACGCCTGCAGCGCTTCCTCTGCCTGAGCCCGCGGGCGAAACAGATTCGGATCACAGTTCGTTAAACGCGCTGACGTTCCTCTGTGTCCCCCCTGGAGGCACGCGATGCGTCCGTCTCTACAGGTATATTGGCGTCTGCTCGTGCGCTATCTGCGCCCGCAGTTGGGGCAGACGCTGCTTCTTCTGCTGATCCTCTGCATCAATATTCTCCTGCAATTGATCAACCCCTTAATCATGCGTCGTTTTCTGGATTCGGCGCTGGCCGGGGATTCGATGGCGCTCCTTACGCGCCTGGCGCTGCTGTTCATCGGCATTGCCGCCGTCCAACAGGTGGCGGCGATGAGCAGCACTGTTCTGGCGGAGAATGTAGGGTGGCGGGCGACCAATGCGCTGCGCCGCGACCTGGCCCGGCACTGTCTGCGCCTGGATCTCACATTTCATCAGCAGCATACGCCGGGCGAAATGATCGAGCGCATTGACGGCGACATCAACGCGCTGACGCGCTTTTTCGCGCAACTGGTGGTGCAGCTGTTCGGCAACGGCCTCCTGCTGATCGGGGTGCTGGTGGTTCTGCTGCGCGAAGATCTGCGGGTTGGGGCGGCGTTCGGGGTCTTTATTGTTGTCACGCTGCTGGTGTTGGGGCGGCTGCGCAATCTGGCGGTGCCGCACTGGCAGCGCTCGCGCGAGGCGAGCGCCCGCTTCTTCGGCTTTGTCGAAGAGCGGCTGGCCGGCACCGAGGACATCCGCGCGAGCAATGCGCGCGTGTTCACGCTCTTCCGTTTCCATCAGCTCCTGCGCACGTTCTGGCAGACGACGATACGGGCGGAGCTGCTGGGCTTCTCGATGATCAACATCGCCTGGTTTCTGTTTTCTATCGGGGCCGCCATCTCCTTTGTGCTCGGCGCGTATCTTTATTTCAGTGGCGCGCTCACCATCGGCACGGTCTATCTCATCTTTCACTATAGCAATTTGATTACAGGGCCGATTGAACGGATCGCGCAGGAGTTTGAGCAGTTCCAGCGCGCGGGGGCCGGCATCGCGCGCATACAGGAGCTGTTTGCGACGGAGAGCCGCCTGGTCGAGACGCCGGCAGCTGCTGTTGGGGAGGATTCGCGGCGAGGGAGGGACGGCGCCGGGCCGGCAGGCGCACTGGCGGTGGAGTTCGAGCAGGTGCGCTTTGCCTATCCGACGGAGGCGCCGCCGGAGGAAGCGACAGCGGGACTGGGACAGTTCGCGCTGGATGGTTTTCAGTTGCGGTTGGAGCCAAAGGAGGTGCTGGGCCTGTTGGGGCGTACGGGCAGCGGCAAGACGACGCTGGCGCGGCTGTTGCTGCGCCTGTATGACGTGGACAGCGGCCGTGTGCTGGTGGCAGGGCGGGATGTGCGGCAGTGGCCTTTGCAGGAACTGCGCGCGCAGGTGGCGATGGTCACGCAGAACGTACAACTGTTTCAGGCTTCAATTCGGGACAATCTGACCTTCTTTGACCGGAGCGTGCCCGATGCGCGCATTTGGGAGGCCATCGATGCATTGGGGCTTGCCGAGTGGTACGCCTCTCTGGGCGATGGCCTGGACGCGCAGTTGCAGATCGGGAGCGGCGGGCTGTCTGCGGGGGAATCGCAGCTGGTGGCCTTTACGCGCATATTTTTGCGGGATCCGGGGGTCATCGTCCTGGATGAAGCCTCTTCGCGGCTGGATCCGGCGACGGAGGCCTTCCTGGAGAGGGCGGTGACGCGGCTGCTGAGCGACCGGACGGGCATTCTGATCGCGCACCGGCTTGCCACAGTGCAGCGGGCGGACAGAATCGTGATCGTGGAAAACGGAGAGATCCGGGAGCAGGGCGATCGCGGCGCGCTGGCATCGGACCCTGCCTCCCACTACCATCGCCTGTTGCGGTTGGGTATTGAGGATATGGGTATTGGGGATATGGATGTAGAGGGGTTGGACAGATGACGCAGGTCTCAGAGCGTCCGCCGATTTCAGTGGTCGGCGCCTGGTGGGGCCTGATCCGCTGTTTTCCCGGCCTGTATTCGCTGACGACGGCATTGCGGATATTCGTATTTGTCGGGATCTTCCAGGCGAACGGGCTGATCATTCGCTTCTACTTCGATTCGCTGTCGGGCTCGGCGCCGCTGGCGTGGGGGCCGAACGCGTGGACCGCGGTGATGCTGGCGGCGGCGCTGCTGCGCAACGGGCTGATATTTACCGATATGTACGTATTCTTTCGGTGGACTTTCAGCACCGCGACCACGATGCGCAAGAATCTGCTGGAGCACATCCTGAGCATGCCGGGCGCGCGTTCGTTGCCCAGCTCTACCGGCGAGGCGATCAGCCGCTTCCGCGAGGATGCGGAAGAGGTGGGCAACTTCACCGTGTGGGCGCTCTTTCTGCTGGCAACGGGCAGCTTTGGTGTGATAGCACTTGTGACGATGGCGCGCATCAATCTGCGCGTCACGATCTTCGCCTTTCTGCCACTGCTGCTCGTGGTCGTGGTGGCCAATCTGGCTAGGGTCAGAGTCCAGCAGTACCGAGAGGCCAACCGGTCCGCGGCCGGCAATGTGGCCGGTTTCATCGGTGAGATGTTTGAGCACGTGCAGGCTGTGCAGGTGGCCGGCGCGGAGGAGAGTATGCTGGCGCAGTTTGAGGCGTTGAACGAGAATCGCCGCAAGAACGCGCTGCGCGATCGTCTCTTCAACGAGATCCTCAACTCGACCTTTCACAATGTTGTCAACGTCGGTATGGGGATGATCCTGCTGCTGGCGGGCTCGGCGCTGCGGGACGGCTCGTTCACGATCGGCGATTTCTCGCTGTTTGCCTACTACTTGACTTTCGTCACCAACATGATCTCGACAATCGGGACGTTTTTCGCGCGCTGGAAACAGGCAGGGGTCTCGATCGAGCGCATGGACCGGCTGCTGCAGGGGTCGCAGACCTCCGCCCTGGTGCGCAAAACGCCGATCCATCTGAGCGGCGCCTTTCCTTCGGCGGAGGATGATACGCCAGTCGGGGCCGAACCGCTGCAGACTCTTTCGGTTTCCGGACTGACGTACTGCTTCCCCGGATCGAAGAAGGGCATCGTCGATATCGACCTGCAGTTGGAGCAGGGCAGCTTTACGGTCGTAACGGGCCGGATCGGCGCGGGCAAGACGACTCTGCTGCGGGCGCTGCTGGGGCTGCTGCCGGCCGAATCCGGCGAAATCCACTGGAACGGGCGCGTTGTCCGTGAACCGGCATCTTTCTTTGTGCCGCCGGTGAGCGCGTACATTTCGCAGACGCCTAGCCTTTTCAGTGAATCGTTGCGGGAGAATATTCTGCTGGGTCTGGATGCGGACGATGCGGAGGTGGCGCAGGCGGTGCGGGCGGCGGCGCTGGAATCGGATCTGGAGCAGTTTGAGAATGGGTTGGAGACGGTGGTGGGGCCGCGGGGCGTAAGGCTGTCGGGCGGGCAGAGGCAGCGGGCGGCGGCGGCGCGCATGTTCATCCGGCAGGCGGCGTTGCTGGTGTGTGACGATCTGTCCAGTGCGCTGGATGTGGAGACGGAGCAGTTGTTGTGGGAGCGGCTCTTCGCCCGCCGCGACGCCACCTACATGGTAGTGTCCCATCGACGGCCTCTCCTGCGGCGGGCGGATCAGATTATTGTGCTCAAGTCGGGCCGCGTGGAAGATGTTGGCAGGTTGGAGCCGCTGCTGGAGCGTTGCCCGGAAATGCAGAGTTTGTGGGAGGGGCGCGCCGCGGCCGAAGATGAATAAGGACTATCCTGCGCCCAAGAGCAGCGCTATCTGATAGACGAATGGCAGTACGAACATGATGCTGTCGAGCCGGTCCAGGAATCCGCCGTGGCCGGGCAGAAACACGCCGCTGTCCTTCACGCCGATCTGTCGTTTGAGCATGCTGATGGCCAGATCGCCGAAGAGCGCCAGGATTCCGCCCACCAGCCCAATCAGCGCGCCCAGCCAGACCGCCATGCCCAGTGGTGACCAAAACGCCACCGCTGCGCCGGTGATTGTAGCCGCAACCCAGCCCCCAACCGTTCCTTCCCAAGTCTTCTTAGGACTGAGCGCGGGCAGAATTCGGTTGCGGCCCAGCGTGACGCCAACAAAGTAGGCGGCGCTATCGTTGATCATAGTGATGCAGAGTGCGAGCAGCATCCAGTACAACCCGTTGGGGAGCAGTCGCAGGGCCAGAGCCTGCCCCATCATCACACCGAGATAGCTGGCGCCGGCAACGGTGAGCGCCCAATTGCGAAAAGGCTTATGGTCCTGCCCTTGCGCCGCCGCCTCTGTTTCAGATTGGTCTGGGTCGCTTGTGCCTGAACTGTCCGGGCTGCTGCTGTCCTCGTGCGGGGGGGAACCCTGCTGCGACAGCAGGATGCGGATGAAAATGATGAAAAAGCCGAAGGTGAGGACAAGCTCCGGTTCCAGCGGGACAAACGACCAATACGACAGCAGTAGCGCCAGCGCCCAGGCGAAGCCGTACCAGCGGGCCGGTTTGTAACCGCTCCTCTCAATCAGGACAAAGTACTCGTATGCCCCCAACGATGTGAAGAAGGTGAGCAGAAGGACCCACCACAACCCGCCGTACCAGAGCGCGAGCAGGACCGGGACCAACGCAATCAGGCCAGCGACGACTCGTCGTTTCACCGTTTCCAATATCCAATTGCAAGACTACAAGGTTAAGGGAACGAAGGGGATTGGGACGTTCTGCAAATCGGAAGAGTCTATTCCGCATCCGGCACGCCGCCGAAACGACGGTCGCGACGGTTGAAGTCGGTTAGCGCTTTGTATAACTCCGCCTTGTCGAAGGTGGGCCAATACGTCGGGGTTGAGTAGTACTCGGCATAAACTGACTGCCAGATCAGGAAGTTGCTCAGCCGCCAATCGCCGCCGGTACGGATGATCAGATCCGGGTCCGGCAGGCCCTCTGTATAGAGGTAGCGGCTGAACGTCTCTTCGCTCAGAGAATCCGGATCGATTCCATCTCTGATGATCTGACGGGTTGCGTCCAGAATCTCCCCGCGCCCACCGTAATTGAAGGCCACATTCAGAATTATTCTGTCGTTGTGTTTAGTGTAATCCACTGCGTGCAGAATCTGTTTCTGCAGTTCCTCGTTGATACCTGTGAGGCGCCCGCTATGGCGAATCTGCACGCCGTTTTCGTGAAGTTCTTGCAACCGGTTGCGCAACGCCATTCCCAGCAGCCGCATAAGCCCCGACACCTCTTCGATGGGTCGCGACCAGTTCTCGGTAGAAAACGCATAGATGGTCAGAACTTTGATACCGAATTCGACAGAGGCCTCGAGGACCGGCTGAATGTTATCGACACCGGCGCGATGTCCGACATATCGAATCAGGCCTCTTTCCTTTGCCCAGCGACCATTCCCGTCCATGATAATCCCCACATGATAGGGAACTCTGGCGAGCGGGGGGAAAGCGGTGTCGATCAGATTTTCCGGACTTTGCCGAACTGTACTGGGGCTGCTCAATGGAACACTGACTCCTTGTAGGTCAGATGGTCATTATTTCGGTTTCTTTGTCGCGTGCAATTTCATCCACGTTGGTAACATAACCGTCCGTGACCTCCTGCGCCTGGTCCTGGCCGTCACGCAGGTCGTCCTCAGTGATCAGGCCCTCGCTTTCAAACGAACGCATGTCTTTAATGCTGTCCCGCCTGATGTTGCGAATTGCGATGCGGGCATCCTCAGCACGCCGGGCTACCTGTTTTGTCAAATCGCGGCGACGTTCCTCCGTCAGAGCTGGGATCGTCAGGTGGATCTGCTTGCCGTCATTGTTCGGTGTCAGACCAATATCGGACACGGCGATTGCCCGCTCGATCGCGGCAATATCGGTTGGCGTGTAGGGACGAATCTGCAGTGTTTGCGCCTCCGGGACCGAGATTGACGCAATCTGCATCAGTGGCGTAGGGACGCCGTGATAGTCGACGGAAAGACGTTCGACAAGTGCGGGGCTGGCCCGACCTGTGCGGATTGTCATCAGGTCTGCTTGTAAACTGTCGATCGCTTTGCCCATGCGATCTCGGGTTTCATCCAGAATGTCTTCAATCACAACGAAACTCCTTCCACATCAACGGCGCGAAAGGGCTTATCCGTAATACTGAGGCCATTTGGGGGCCCTTTCGGTTGGCATTGGCGTCATAGCCCACTCGCAAAACGGAGTACAGGAGGCGAGTAGTCGGCTTAAGCTGTGCTCGCGGAGCATAGATGGGAATTCAAGATACGAAGGAACGGCTCAATCTGACTATCTGGATAGAGTTCTCTCGCTTCCTCAGTTCTTTGGTTGCTTATTATTTTAGCAGAGGTTCAGAACAATTGGAAAACGATGCTTGATACTCCGCTGCCGCCAACATTGTCAGGCTGAGGAATTGCCAGAGAAAACGGTGCCTACCGGTTCACCCTTGACGACGTTTACCAAAGCGTCTTCGGCCCACACATTGACCACGGAGATCGGCAAATCGTTGTCCATGCACATAGCGATCGCCGTACTATCCATTACGCCTACCCGCATATTGAGGGCATCTATATACGAGAGCTGCTTAAAGCGGCGGGCATCACTGTTTTCCTTCGGGTCTTTATCGTAGACTGCGTCCACCTTTGTCGCCTTGATCAGAACCTCGGCGTTGATCTCCATCGCCCGCAAACTGGCAGCCGTATCAGTTGTAAAGTAGGGATTGCCCGTGCCGGCGCCGAAAATGACGACACGGCCCTTTTCCAGATGCCGAATAGCTCGACGCTGAATGTAAGGCTCGGCCACAGCTCGAATTTCGATGCCGGTCATTACGCGGGTGGGCAGGCCACCGCGTTCAAGCGCGTCTTGCAACGCCAGCGCGTTCATCACCGTCGCCAGCATACCCATATGGTCAGCGGTCACCCGTTCCATACCGTGATCGAGGCCGTCCTCCTTGCCTCGCCACATGTTGCCGCCGCCAATGACCAGGGCGACCTCGACACCCAGATTGACAATCGCCAGGATCTTCTGCGCTGCCTCCTCGGCCCGCCTGGGATTAATGCCGAAACCGCCTTCGCCGGCCAGCGCCTCGCCTCCCATCTTGAGTAAAACGCGCTGGAATTTGAGAGCACCCATTAAACCAACTCCTTGGATTAAGCGCCGCTGCCTGCCAGGGCGCCGGCGACGACATAAAAAAGCCCAGCCTGTATGAAAGGCTGGGCTGAACTTGGAGCGCGCTTAGCCAATTTGCAGACGGCTGAAACGACGAACCTGGATATTTTCGCCAAGGCTGGCGATGTTTTCGACGAGGACATCCTTGACGTTCTTGTCAGAGTCTTTGAAGTATTCCTGTTCCATCAGGCAGACGTCGCCATACCACTTATCCAGCTTTCCTTCAGCGATCCGATCGAGGATCTTCTCGGGTTTGCCGCTTGCCTGCGCCTGGGCTTTATAGATGGCCATCTCCCTGTCCAGAACCGTAGCCGGAACCTCTTCCCGGGCCACATATTCAGGGTTGGATGCCACAATATGCATCGCCAGATCTCGCGCCAATTCTTGAAACTGCTCTGTCCGGGCTACGAAATCCGTTTCGCAGTTGAGCTCGACCATCGCGGCGACCTTGCTACCGTGGTGGACATAGGTACCGATGATACCTTCATGGGCGTCGCGGTCGGCCTTTTTGGCAGCAGCTGACAGTCCCTTTTCTCGCAGATATTCCACCGCTTTGTCAAAATCGCCACTATTTTCGTTAAGCGCTGTTTTGCAGTCGAGAATGCCGGCCCCTGTCGCGCCTCGCAACTCTTTCACCATCTGTGCTGTAATTGCAGCCATTCTCCTCCTCCTGGTTTCCTTGCTACCTAATTGCATCGCTACCTAATTGCATCGCTGCCTAATTGCCTTGCTGCCCGATTATCTCGTTACACCGTTATATATGCATCAACACGTGAATGCCATTCCCGCGTAATCGTCCGCACTGCGCAGACGTCGCGCTTTCGCAGCCGTGCGGACGATTAGGTCTGATTCCGTTGGTGCGGCGTGCAATACACTCTGCGTTGCCGCTTCCTCATGACATCACTGCAGATATTCGCTGTTGTCCAGCGGGCCAGCACGAACTTGCACCCAACACATACTTGCGGCCGGCGCTGAATCGGGGCGTCTAACCCTCTTCGCCGACCGGTTCTGTCTCGGCCTGTTCAGGCTCTGCCTGCTCAGCCGGCGCTGCATCGCTCGCCTGAGATACCTCCACCTCTGCGACGGCCGGAAGATTCTCTGCTTCGGGTGCGCTGGCGGCCTGCGCCGCGGGTTCGGCCCCCTCCTCTTCCTCACCTTCTTCCATACCTTGCAACTTGGCAAGTGTGCTCGGCCCGAGATACTGCTCCAGTTCCGCCAGTTCATCGTCGGAAACCTGTCCGGTCTCGACCATATCCACCTCGCGGAAACGCCGTCCTTCTTCTACCGCGTCAGCCATAATCTGGGTAATCAGCTTGACGGCTCGAATCGCATCATCATTGCCAGGTATGACATATGTAATCTCATCCGGGTCGGAGTTGGTGTCTGCAACTGCGATCAGGGGGATGCCGATTTTGTTGGCTTCTTTGACGGCAAGCTCTTCCCGTTGCGTATCGATCACAAAGATCAGATTGGGCATGTCGGTGAGCGTCTTGATCCCGCCAATACGACGATTTAATCTGGCAAGTTCACGATCGATGACCAGTTGCTCGATCTTGGGAAGCGACTGAAATTCGCCATTGGCCTTACGCCGTTCCTGGCGGTTCAGATAGTCGATCCGTTGTTTGATCGTAGCCCAATTTGTCAGCGTACCCCCCAGCCACCGATTGTGGATGTAGGGCATACCGCAACGGGCTGCCTCCTGCTCGACAGTGCCCTGTGCCTGCCTCTTTGTGCCGACAAACAAAACTGTGCCGCCGCCAGCAACCAGGCGCCGCACCATCTCATAATATTCATTGATACGCGTCATCGTCTGGTGCAGGTCGATAATGTGAATCCCACTGCGTTCAGTAAAGATATACTGCCGCATTTTCGGATTCCAGCGTCGGGTCCTGTGCCCGAAATGGACGCCTGCCTCCAACAGCTGCTTCATCGTAACGACTGGTGCCACAAGAACCTCCAGGGTTGGGCTTCCGCCCTGTTCACGCTGAGAATGACCGCGCATTGGCGGCACCCCATTCCTCAGTCCCAGGACGTGTTGAATGGATAGAAACTCGATTGGTCTGTCGGAAAAGTAGAGCCATTACAGACCGACTGTAGATGATAACATAGCTGGCGCCGTATTCAAATAATGATCCAGCCGGATCGTTTCACGAATCTGACTCCGTTCAAGATGATTCTGCATCCTTGAAGTCGCGGAATCTATATCCCAGACCCCGTTCCGTAAAAATGTAGCGCGGCTTCGATTGGTCCTGCTCGATTTTCTTGCGGAGGTACGTAATATATAGACGCAACAGGTGATTGTCGTTTACGTATTCGTGTCCCCAGACCTTGGTGAGCAGTACTTCATGGGGGACCACCCAGCCGGCGTTTTGGATCAGTTGGTGAAGGAGCCGGTACTCGGTTGGGCGCAAACTGAGTCGTTCTCCGTCGACAATTACATCGCGCCGTTGTAGATCCACCTGCAACCGATCATCGATCGTGATAATCTGATCTTCCGGCCGGCTATTGGTCACTTCAAAACGACGCAGCACGGCACGTATCCGGCTGGACAACTCCCGCGGGCTGAACGGCTTTGCCACATAATCATCCGCCCCCAGATCCAAACCCTTGATACGATCTTCCTCATCGGCACGTACCGTAAGCATAATCGCTGGAATGTCGCTGATTTCGCGCAGCCGTTTGAGGGTCTCGAAACCGTCCAGCCCCGGCATTTCAACATCCAGAAGGACCAGATTGGGTTCGTACTCCCGTACCTTTGACAGTGCCTGAAAGCCATCATTGGCTTCAAGAGTCTGATAGCCCTCCAGGTCCAGATTCATCTTTACGAACCGCACCATGCGCGGTTCGTCGTCAACAACCAGGATCTGTTTGGCCGGGCCTGCTTTCGACATAACGACATTTCCTCAGATTCTTGCGCTTCTGCGCACTCTGCAGACTCTACCAGTTATCATAACATGATCTCCTTTCGCACGGATAGTTCCCCCAGTCGGGATCACAGGGGGAACGGCCATCCTTTTCAGTTGCGCGCATTTCTTCGTCGACGAGGCCACCGTCCCCGTCTTGCATGGTTGGCGAGGCCGCATAATTGTGCCTGAAATTGGCGCAAAACGGATTTGACAACCGAAAAGGGATGGGGTAGCCTGAAGTTCTTGCCTCTAAACTCGTGCGGGGTTCGCCTGCCGGGTTGTTGATCAAGAGATCTGGCTGGATATCATGCGTTGTAAACGATTCAAATAGCAATGAATTGGCCGGATCGGGATTTGTCAGGCGGGGCGGGATGTTGTAAGGTAACAGGGTTGTGGCACATTAACAGCTGAAGAGTGGCAAGATAGACGAAGTCCAGCAAGCTTGAGAAGGCAGCTTCTGGGTTGGGGCGTAGGCGCAGGTAATGCGGATGCGTTCTTTCTTGGGAGCAAGTCAA
>MKWU01003655.1_pt1 | contig 19791 bp, 12 predicted proteins | sample 809101 | NCBI WGS metagenome assembly MKWU01 (sample SAMN05860141, study PRJNA318959) | sponge metagenome | host: Aplysina aerophoba | place: Slovenia: Piran, Adriatic Sea, Gulf of Piran | collected 2013-05-07
CTGAATGTCACCGAGTTCCGGGTAAATGGCCGCGAAAATATCCCGCATCGCACCCGCCACATCGAGATGCGCCATCCAAGACCCGCGATCAACCACCTCCAGCGGGTTGAAGCCCAAACCATCAAAATCGATGAACCGAACCGAATCAGCCGACTGCCCAAGTCGCTCGTCAATGTCTTGATGATAGGAAAAGACGATCGGGCGAATACCGGCTGCCATCATCTGATTGCACAGGTTCAGAAGGCAGGTAGTCTTGCCCATACCGGGCTGCCCCGCTATCAAAAGATGAGGGTTGCCCTGTACGGTCAAAGGCCATCGAACTTCTGTGTTGGTAAAGGGATCGGTGCCGAAACAGATTGAGGGCACAGTGTCAATGGCATCTTCCGTTTCTCCCCCTATAGCTTCCTGATGGTCAACGGGTACATTGTTGGTGTCCTTTGCGGCGTCTTGCTCCGACAACTGCCGAGTCTCCGATTTAGGGGAACTGATGGTCATTTCACCGTGAAAGTCCAAGTCCGGCAGCAGGCTGGGACCGCATAGGAATACCTTCGTACCCCTATCGTCCGGAGAAATCTCCAACGGACTCGCCCCGGCATACTCAGGACAAAATATCCAGCCGCGGTCGCCGCTTCCGTCTGTGTCCAGCCTGTAGTCGCCGCCCTTTTCGATCATGCGATCAATCTCGGTCACGAGCTCGGTATGCCGCGCCGCCGGTAAATAGTGCCTATGCGCCTTATCTGCATAGAAGCGCAGAACCCGGGCCAGCTTGGCACGACGAACTGCTCTGAACGCAGAGCTCTCTTCGTGCGAATACCATTCGTCCCAACGCTTGCTCATCGAAGCAGTCTGATCCCGAATGCGGCGCAGGATGTCCGGAGACCTTGCAGCGCGTAGATCTCGACGGTACTTGACCTCCACGAAACGGAACATCAGTCCCTTTCTCGGTGCCGTAGTCACGTATATCAGGTCCGGCCGCACCTCCCTCTCATCACCCTCCTTGTCCGTCAACGGCGGCAAGAGATCCCGAACATCATCGACGGGAACGATGAAACCGCGTTCCAGCGATACCCAGCATGGATCCGTCTCCTGTGCCTGCTGGCAATTTGCCTGTGAAACAGCGAGCGCGATCAACTCCGAAGTCGGCGGTTTGTCTCCGGTAAGGCGAATGGCGAGCCGGCCGCTGAGGGCCTTCAGATGCTCCAAGAGGAATTCTGCGTTGCGGCGGCTGCGACTAAGTCCCATCTGATCCAAGGCATTATCAAACAGGACGCGTACCTCCTCCAAATTGCTGGTAGAGGTGATTAGCTGTAAGCAGCCCAAGTCCTCCCGTTCTGGAACGCAGTCAATCACGTAAGCATCGTAGATTGTCTGATTGTCCCGTGGGGAATCGAAGTACTCAATGCCGGCGTTCCGGTCCAGCGTAATGACCCAATCACAAAGTCGGTGGAGCTCCGCGAGGCCGTCTTCCTTTTCCCGCGAGACCTCTGTGTACAGTACTGGCAATTCTCCATTCCCAGCACCGACATGTCGTGCCACAGTGCCCTGTATAGCACGCTGCAAGTCCGTCAAGCGTTTAGTATGTGAGCGGTCCGCCGGATGCCTCTCGCCATCTTTCGCCAGCAGTACCGTACTACGCCATAGCGGCGCGGGCTTGGCGGCAAAGTCGCGCTCGTAGAACGAAAGCAGGCCAAACGCATGGAACGTCCCGTTGCTCGGCCTCTCCCGCTCGTCCAGCTTTACCTGCGACTCGAATGTGTCAAACGCCACGGCAACGTGGGCTGCGGTATCCGGGTCAGGACCATCTTTGCGCGCCCAGCGCAGCCTCGGCATGTTCACGCCGCCGGGCAGACTCAGGGATTCGAGCATCCACTGATCGTCAGTTGACACCACACCAGCACCACTGCGCCGCCGTTCTCGCGCCTCGGCGATGAACCGCCCGGCAATGCCGCGCTGCTCCTCAGAAGGATACATTTCCAGCGAGAAGACGGGCGCACCCTGAGATTCCTCCTCTGAAGCATCCTCAGCATCGACCCGGCGCAGGCGGTCGTGGACGAGGCCCAACGACCGTGCAATAGTCAGACCATCTCCCGCCCGAAGGGCGTGAACGCGGAGTAGTCGGGACGTGTTGTGGCAATCCAAGTACTTGACGATCTCGTCCCCGACCACCTCTGCGCTCTGTCCCCCCACCGTCGGAGCGGCGTCCATTGACTCACCTTCTCCCAGCGCACGGGCGAGCATCGCCACCGCCGCCTTGGGCTCTTTGTCTGTATCGGGGACCATGCCAACCGCATGAAAGCCGAGAGTGTCCGCAAAGACAAACGATCCGCCATCCGGGTTCGGAAGAAAAACCGGGAACATGGCACCGTCCAAGCACTGTAACTCGTCCCTTACGTCTTTTGCCTTTTGCCCCTGCTCAAAGGCCGCGTGGAAAACGAGATTGTCATACGCTGCATGCCACGCGACGCGCAACGGGTGCATCGGCAGAACGATGAGGCCAATCATCCTCCCAGCAAGGGACCGCACCTCCACGGTGTTGCACAGAGCCAAGGATGGATCTCCGCTTTCCAACAATGCAGTCCAAGCACGGAGGTACTCTTTAACCGAATCAAACGCTTTCGCCTTATCGTCATATACATGCCCCACCACCCCGCCGTCCTTGTGGACACGGCCCGCCAATCTTCGGCTCACCACGGTGGCTTTCTTCCATGTCGGCCCTCTACCCTCATGGCGAATGAACTCCACGTCGCCCGCTCGAGCACCGGACGTACGCACTTTGACACGCCAATGCCCGATTGCCCCGCCGCGCTCTAACCACATTTTTTCTACTTCTCGGATCAGCGGCGGGCATGGTACGCGAAAACTCAACCGTTTTGTCCCTACGGCTGTGCGCAACAGCACCAAGCTGCTCTTCTCATCAAAGCTGAAATTCGCCGAACTGTCGGCGATGGCGGACATGCTCTCCCAATCATCGAGTTCGACCAGCCCCTCGCTAAACACACGGACCTTGCGGCCAGCCCCTCCAGCGATCCTTTCGGGTGGCTCGCCAAAGCGGATGATGAATTCCTCGCTTTCCTGACGTTCGATCTCGTCGTTTCCGACTACCGAAACCACCACTTTGGCGGAGACCAGAGAGTCCTCGTTCAGCATCGAGAAGTCGTCATTACTGAATCGGCACTTCTCCCCTCCTTTACGAGCCGAGTGACTCACGTCGCGCACAGCCAGCTCTTCGTCCGCACCGGCTACTACAGCAACGCGATAATCCACCGCGTTCTTTAACAAATTGCCGGGTCGAGCCTTCCAGCGGATCTCTATATTTGAATAGTCAGCCGCCGATGTGGCTTCGGGCTTCGGGATCAGAACCGGGAGTTGCTGGTCGGATTCTTCAACCAATGATTTCACCTCGGGTTCTAATCCCGACCATTTGGCAATCGTGCCGTTCCGGTTCCGCCAAGGCACAAGTTCGATGACTTGAATGTCATAGGCACTCTCTATCTGCAATTCGCCCACCCACAGGTGCTTCTTGTCGGCCAGTTCTTCCAGCGCAGACAAAAGTGGTTGAGTTTCTGCGGTGTGCAGGAAAACTTCGAGATCGCGGCGTTGTTCGGTTGTCGGCTCCGCCAGCCGCAGCGACTCAATGCGCGCCGAGATGGTCAGCCCAGAGGCCGCCGTTCCCAACAGGTGATCTACAAACCGGCGCGAATCGTCCAGCGTCCCCTCGTCTAAGTCCACAGATTCGGCAACCGACCACAGACCGAGCATGTAGAGATGCTCACCGGGATGCCGTTTGGCTGCAGCAACGCGGCACAAGAAGTCAAACGCTGTCCAAGGCGAAACGCTGTACTGACTGCCGAATCCCTGCGCTTTTCTAATAGCCCGCTCGGCATATTGACGATGAGCACCCGACAATCGGCGCGTCACCTCGGCACCAGCCAGTCGTTGAGCCTCCTTGAACAGGCTTGCTTCATCTACTTCCCTTGAGGCGCTATAGATGCCGTCCATGCCAGCCCCGGCAAGGTGCGTATCCACCAGCAGCAAAGTGGCATCGCCTTTGGCCTCGCGCATCTCGACAGCGCGGTCCGCGGTAATGGTCCGCAGGTCTGCATCGTCCGAATCTGCCACCCGCCGCAACTGCCAATCTTGTACGCAAAAATTGTCGTCCGCAGAGAGCTTTTCCACCACATCCGGCGTCAGACAGCGGACAAAGGCCATGGCCCCGGGTTTGGCTCGGCCAAGCACCTTATCAAACGCCTGCCCGAGTACTTGCCCGTGTAGTTTGGTCCACTCCATATCAGTTCTCCATCGCTGGCTCGAAGCGAGGTGATAGCCGCTTCATCGCTTCTGCATCGTTGACGCCCACCAAAAGCCCCAAGTCGCGCAGACGCCGCTCTAAGATCGAAAGATTCCTTTGCAACAATTCGTTGGAGATCGTCATCCCCGGCGGGGCGGTATCCACACAGAATCCGTAGCGTTCGCGCAAGACTTCGAGAAACTTCCCGAAAGAAAGGGCGCGGGTGCCCGGTTTGTTGCCACTTTTTAGCAAGTGAAGATGAACCAGATAGTCCAGCACCGAATCGGTGAATACAAGGGAGCGAACGTCTCGTCTCCGGCGCGTTGTGCTCCCACCGAGACCACGCGTCGTCGTCCTTTTGACCGCCAGACCGTTCGGACGTCCGGTGAGCAAACTCGAGTCGAGCATCCCCATGAAAAGGTTCTGATACATTCGCCCCATTAGTACCATCAATCCATCGGCAAGCCGCCAGACCGGGTTCTCTTGGCTGGTATCGTTATTCAAAATTTCCGCGACCGCGGGGTAGTCGTCCACTAGTCCATCGGCTAGCTTGTCAGCATCGTCTTCTATCCTGTCCAAAATTCTTCGTGCTTGCCGATGGCGGTCGTACAGCAAGTCCCCTAATAGATTCAGCCAATCCGTGGCATAAGGGCGGGTAGCAATATCCTCCCTTTTGATTCTTTTATTGTCCCGCGCCCGATAGTCCAATAGCCGCAATACCATCAAAAGGACGGGGAAACGCTCCATACGCCGCATGTAGTCGTCCATCGACTGCTCGGCCGCGTCCCGGATGCTTCGCTCAACCCCATTAGAGCAGTCTACAAACAAGGGGGCGGGTAGCTGTTCCTCGCGGTCCGGGACAGCCCCCGTATCCGACCACCGCAACAATAGCTCGACCGTGCTGGTAAGAATAGTCGTCAGACCTATGGCAATGCAGGATTCCAACATCTCCACCAAGGCATATCGTGGCGTGGGCTCTGCGTAAGAGCGCACGAAGCGGCGAATATCCTCGGAGAAGTTCTGCGCTGCGTCCTCCGCTATGGGACGTTGATTGGAGATGGGACCTGCTTCCTTGCCTCGCATCTTGTCAGGTGCAGTCTTTAGTTCCTGCGCGAGCCGGATCATCAACAGTTGATCCAAGCCAACGGTGTGGCCTTCCTTGAACCGATCCGCTGCCAAGTCACCCAATGATCCCTCACGGGTAACGCCTTGGCTGAAAGCTCCCAGCAAAACGTTTTCCTCGAACTTCTTCCCCACAGGAAACCACGTTAGCTTTTTATTTTCGCTCTGTCCGACAGACTCGCCCTTCTGATCGGCCAGCATGGCAACGATCATTTCAGGAACGTAGCGAAGATGAGATACAGATTGTGGAAGGTCTATCCAAGTCGCCATATAATGGGCCGGCGCGACCCGCTGGATTTGCTGGTCGCGACCGAGATTATGCTTGGTATTTTCGAGACAGAAACAGAGCAGTAAGTCTCCGAGGATGGACTTCTCGGTTTCCCCGTCGAAACCATCAAACTCTGCCTTGCCGGACAGCGTCTCCGTGACGCGCTCAATGGTCGCTGATCTCCTTACTTGGCTAGGCGAGCCATTTTTATCGCCGAAGGTCTTTAGAAAATTCCCACCACCTCTACGTTGACCAAAGCGGAACATATAAAAAACTGCCGGAAGGACTGCGGAAAGTTCAAACTCAGCAATCGAGACTGGCAGTGCTTTGTGATAATTACCCGACCATATTTCTCGAATCATGCCGGGGGACAACACTTCTTCAACGAGTTTTCGAGCACTATCTGCCATTTTCCGTCTCCAGCCATTTCTGAATAACCATCTGTTGCTGAACGCCGGCACCGGCACCTTCGACGATCTCCGCAGCAACCTCGTAGATCGCCTCGTCCTGTATTGGATTCCAAGCCAACACCCTTCGATCATCCTCGCGCACCAACCGCTGCACAAAGATCGACAAGTGAGCAAAAGTGTCATCAGTCGAAACATCGCCCAACTGATAGCCTTCGCTTAGTTCTAGCAGCAGGTGAAACAGGTCGGCACCGAGACGGAGCCGCTCTTCACGCCCATCCCGATAGCGGTAAATCAGAAAGGCTTGGCGATGCAGACGGTCAAGTCCCTCAGCTTCGGCTGGCAGGTCAGCTTCAAGCCGAAAGCTGGCCAGCGGCTTCTCCACCCAGAAGGCAGTTTCCGTAGGCGTTCGCGGCGTGATGCGTAATGGGACGACACCGGAGCGGTTAAGCGCTTGCGGCGGCAGACTTTCCAAGCGCGCAATCCCCTCGCACAGCTTTCGGCAAATATCGTCGAGATCACCTTCGGCGATGGGAAGATTGCTGAACTCCCGATAATGCCGCGCTTGGGCCAAGCCGAGAGCATGAGAATCTGCGGCGAGCGAGGCGAGGTGGTCTTCGGTCCATTCAAAGTAGGCCCGCCGCCGAGCTTCTTCCAGCGTCAACCTCGGATAGTGAGGAGCACCTCCAGAGGCATCAACAGAGGGGCTTCGCAGCAGGTGTCGATCAATCTGCGGATGGGCTTCAAGGGCCGGGTCAAAGCGAATTAGCTCTTGCAGCACTTCTCCTTGTCGCTCCGGCGACTCCGGCGAAAAGGCTCGTTCCCAATAGGGCAACGGAGCGTCCGCACCGCTGTGATAGTCGCTGCAAGAGTGAACGCCGAACAGGATATATACCAGTGCGGCTCGCAGTTCGCGGACGGTGATGTGGGTTTCACCGCGCAGGTGAACGGCTTGCAACATCTCAAACAGTCGTTGCCGAGCGCGGTCACGCTCCTCTTGTGGGGCTTGGGGGCCAAACCGCCGCATGGCGCGGCGGACCTCACATCGGTCTTGGGCCGAACACGTCTCGCAAGGTGCCCAAATCTGGAGGGCCTTCTCTCTGCCGTAGAGACTGTCTAGCAGATCCTCAAGAAAGCCGGTTTCAATGTTCGCTTCGCTCGGCACAACGCTTCCAACAAGAGACCGTTGATTGAGGCTGATGAAGCGAATATGCGATTCGGAGGCAGATTCATCACCGTTGAGCAGGTCGTAGAGAGCCTGTGTCAACGGCGTTTCACTTTCACTTTCGACTCTATCAATCCACTCCAAGAGACGCCCATCGTTGATCGCGAGAAGATGAACGATGTCCTCGTCGGGTGCGCCTTTTTGGAACGGCTCCAAGAATTCATTCAAGAGCTCATCCGCGGAACGCCCCTGCCACGACGCCGATCCATCGAGATTCATACGGACGATCAGGCCATCGTCCATCTGATTCTTCAGAATGCGCTCTGAGGAATCGTGTATGCCAAATCCAAGGCGACCAGCCAAATGCTGAAGCAACGCGGTTTTCCCATCCCCGGCATTGCCGCACAGGATGACGAGCCGAACTTTTCGACGCAGAAGGTCGCGGTACAGTGCCTCTTCGAGCTGGGTTTCAACGTAGGTTTGCCCGGCAAAAGGTGTGTCGAGGCCGCGGGTTTCGCTATTGCCCCAGCGGGAGCCGGGGTAGGATTGCAGCAGGGATTGCAGCCAATCCACTTCGTTCTCGCTGCGAACGAGAGATTCCGATGGCGGCTCTATGGCATCACTACCGTCCTCGTCAACAGGTTCATCAGCGTCAGTACGCCGAGGTTGACTCAAAACAGCCTTTGCTTCAGCCGCAGACGCAAATCGCTGCTCTGGATCGGGGTGTGTCGCCTGTTCCAGAAATGCGGCGACGGTTGGGTAATCCTCGCGCTCGACGCCATTCCAATTCAGGCCGCGTTCCTTGGCTCGGCTACCGTCGTACATAAACGGCTCTCTTTCAAAAAGCACTTGGAAGAAACTTGCGGCCAACGCGAAGAAGTCGTCCGAGGGCACAGCCGGGCGGTCTTTAAGATGCGTATGCGGGCTATACATGACGGTGCCGGGGATGACCGGATCTCCCACCTTGGCCACGCAGTCGTAGTCCGTCAAAACAATTTCGCTGTCGGCAACAATCAGGTTGCGTGGGCTGACATCGCCATGCACCAAGCCGTTGCGATGCAGAACGTCCAACGCATCACAAACCGTTCGCAGCCACCGCAACGCCAGTGCCTCCCCCGATTCTTCGTGGAAGTCTTCGGCAAGAATCGGGAGTACGCCAGCAAGTTCGCTCAAAGGTTCACCTTCGACCCACCTCATCAGAGCAACGAAATCGTTGTCGCGCCACTCCCCCGCCGTTTCAAATATGGTCGAAAGTGCTGCCGAATCAGCGAGGTGCGAATGCGCCAGATTGTATGCCTGAAGGACTCGCCGACCCATTTCTTCGTCGCTGACCACTTTGGCGACGTAGGCACCGAGATCGCCGCCGGTCGCGCTATCGATCCTCACCACCTTGAACGTGGTTCCGACCCCACCAGAACCGAGACGCGAAATGATTCGGTAATCCCAGTCGCGAAACTTCACAATCTGATCTTCGGTCCAAAATCGAGCCGGTGGCGCGACGACTGCCGGCGGTTCGCCCAGTAGGTCCGACAACGAATCGCGGAGTTTTTCCAACGTAGTTCGCGCCGCCGGATCGTCCGCGCTACCCTCGGCCAGCGCCATGCTAGCCTCCAAACTTTCGTCAGCGTCTCGTTCCGCAAACAGCACGGACAGACTGGCGCACAACGAATACACATCGGATTGACGATCCGCCGCCCCAAGGCCCTGCTGGCGAATCTCGGGTGCCACCGCAACGTCCCATTCGTCCTCTGTACCGCCGGAGACCGCCACTGTGACATCGTCGGGGATTCGGGCGTACTGGAAACCTGTTAAGATCGGCGTGTTATTCGGCGTGTTGTTCGGCGCGTTGTCATGTCTGACGAGAATCGTTCTCGGCGTGAGGTTCCGGTGCAGCATGGGTTGCTCGCCTTCACCCGATTCGTGCAACTCCGTCAATGCTTCTACTGCTTGTCGAGCAAAGGCTATTCGCGCTTTCGCATCCCAAGTGTCGTCGGCGGCGCGTTGTTCGACGCTAGGAGCCGCCGGGTCTGCGACCGTGAAGAACCACATCTCGCCAGCGTATCCCGGTGCTTCTTGGAATGAATCGACAATGCGCGGTGCCCAAGCGTGAAGTTGCAGCCGATGCAGCGCGTCAAATTCCCGCCGCGCCCGGTCCTCCGGATTCGATAGGTCGGTCGCCGACACATCGTAGAGGTGCAGAAGTACAGAATCTCGACGTGTAGAGTGCGTACCTCGGTAAATTCGATGAAATCGCTCATCCGCAGGCGTCTGGAGCGTCAGATTGACATAGCCTGCCAATCGTCTCAGCGTACCGTCTATAGCCACACTGGCCTTTGGGTACAGAGCCTTGCCCAGCATCTTGACCTGCGACGGCGATAGAGACGCCGGCGCATCCAGTCCCAACGCACCTCGCCAAGTTTTCAACGTGTGGAACCGAACGCCGCGAACTTCCTGGCCCTCAAGCGGCTTGACTTTCGCCGCATCCTGCGTGACCAAGAACACCCCATCCACCCGACCGAGACTCTCGACCTTCCGGCGCAACGTAGTACCGATCTTACGTGCCTTATTCGTTACGAGATCGGCTTCGCGTTCCACAAGTTCGGCATTCCGATTCACCCAAGCCGCATTCCAGTGCTTGACCTCAATGACCCGGACCCCGGGTGGGCCAATGGCAACAATGTCGATTTCGTCTGATTGGCGACGATGGGTGGTGGAAAACGCAAGGTTTGTCAACAGCAGCCATTCGCCATCGCCCAATTCGGAAATCAAGCCCGTCTTGATCTGCTCAAAGGCTTTGCGTTCGCTTTCGTTGACGGCCGGGCCGCAGCTAATCGGGGTCACTTTCATATATACCTTAAACCTTCTGCAATAGCTGCTTCCGCCCACTGGCCTTCGCGGCCCAAGTCCACAAGTGCCGAGACAAGCACGGACGAATCAACAACAACAGTCACGTTCGATCGGCATCCCGGGCTTGTAGAATACTGGACGGACGGACGCGGGTTCCCGCCGCTTCCTTGCGCCCGCGAACCCCGTGCAGCCACTCGCTGATTGAAGGACGAGATGCGATTCGTTCCAACTCGTCGCGGAGGAATGCCTGCATGGACTGGTGTTGCCGGGCGGCGCGGACGGCCAACGCGTCGCGCACTTCTTCCGGGACATCTCTTATGGTGATTTGTACTGGCATGATAGCGTTATATTCTCGTTGAGTTTCTTCTTATTGGGGTGCCGATCTCGCACGGGAAGGACGAGGGGAAAACCCCGCTCCTAAACGGCAATCCGCTTTTCTCCGGTATATACATTGAATCCCCGACCGCGCAAAAATCCCAACAGCGTCATCCCCGATTCCCGCGCCAGATCCACCGCCAAACTCGACGGTGCCGATACAGCGGCGACCACCGCGATCCCCGCCATCCGCGCCTTCTGCACGATCTCAAAGCTAGTGCGGCCACTGACCATCATTACGCTTTCTGCTGGCACCAGCTCGTTGCGCAGCGCATAGTAGCCGATGAGCTTGTCCACTGCATTGTGCCGGCCCACATCCTCACGCAGGACGAGCAAGTCGCCCGCCTGATCAAACAGCGCCGCCGCGTGCAGCGAGCCGGTTTGCTCGAATACATCCTGTGCCTGTCGCATGCGTTCGCTAAGGTCGTAGAGCATGGCCAGCGGCACAGTAAAATCTTCCAGCAGCACGGGGGCCTCGCAGGTGATGGCCTCAATGCTGGCCTTGCCGCAGACGCCGCAACTCGACGAGGCGTAGAAGTTGCGCTGGAGCCGCTGCCGATCAAACTCCACGCCAGCGGCCAGCTTGACCTCGACGATATTCTCCTCGTTGGGCGGCTCCGCAGCCGTGCAATACGAGATCGCGCCCAGCTCCTGCGGCGATTTGATCAGACCCTCGGTACACAAAAAACCGGCCGCCAACTCGAAGTCGTGGCGCGGGGTGCGCATGACTACTGCGATTGGTGTCTCCTCCACGCGGATCTCCAGCGGCTCCTCGACCGTTACGCAGTCGTCTTCAGCCGCTTTGTCCGCCTCGCGGAAACGCCAGATCGGCCGCTGCGTCACCCTCTGCTGCCGCTCCATCACATCGGCCCTACGCGCCGAGGCCCCCGGTCCATCGCCAGCATTGAAGCGTCGAAACTCTTTTGCATCAGCTCCAACTTGAGCGGCTGCGCCTCTGGCTCGTCCCACATGTTTTCGAACTCACCGGGGTCCTCTTGCAAGTCGTACAGCTCGCCCAAATCGTGCCCGTGGTAGAGCACTAACTTGTAGCGCTCGTCGCGGTACATGGTGGCAAAGGTCCCATCGGGCGCGTCCAAAGCGTCGTAGTACTCGCAGCGAACAAAATCGCGGTGCGGTGCCGCGCTCTCGCCGCGCAAAATCGGCAAGAGCGAGCGGCCGGTCATCCGCTCCGGCACCTCCAGCCCGGCTAGCTCCAGAAACGTCGGTGCCTTATCGGTCAGTTCGACCAAATCGTCGCGCACCAAACCCGACTCAAAGTGTCCCGGCCAAGAAAAAATCAGCGGCACCCGCACCAAGCCTTCGTAAAAGCGGCACCCCTTCTGGATCAGCCCGTGGTCGCCGAGCATTTCGCCGTGGTCGGACGTAAAAATCACCACCGTATTGTCGCGCTGGCCCGTGTCTTCGAGCGCGGCCAACATACTCCCTACTTGATCGTCGATCTGCTTGATCATCGCGCAGTACGCCGCCTGCAATACGCGGGCGTCAGCCCCGGGCGTCAGCCGGTCTTTGTGCAAGGGGTCGCGAATGTCGAGTTGGTCGGGCCGCCGTCCCTTGGACTGGAAATCAATCGCCGCTAGCTTTTCCTGCTGTGCCAAGTCGCTGTCGGCAAACAGCGGTCCGGGCATGACCGCTGGGTCAAAGCGGTCGCGGTAGCTCTGCGGCGGATTGAACGGCGGGTGTGGGTCGTAAATGTTGACACTCGCCAGCCAAGGGCCGTCGCGTTTTTCGCTCATAAACTCAATGGTTTTCTCGCCGCACCACGTCGTCTGGTGAAACTCTGCGGGCAATCCATAGGGATATTGTTTCATCAACTCGCCTAAGACTTCCCCCTTTTCCCGCACCCAATCGGCATAGCCGTGCCCCTGCGGCCAGTCGTCGCGGGGCGCGTGGCTGTACTCCCAGTAGCGATACCCGTCATTGACGCGCGGCTCAATGCGGCCATAGGCACTGGCCAAGTGCAGCTTGCCAATCAGCCCGCAGTCGTACCCAGCCTCGGCCAACATCCGCGTGACTAGCGGCGGGTGGTCGGGAAAACTGTCGAGGCCATTGCCGTTGATATGGACCGCGCTGGCGTACTGGCCGGTGAGGAAACTCGTGCGGCTCGGCGTGCAGATCGGGCTTTGGCAGTAAGCGTGCGTAAAAGCCACGCCTTCCGCGACTAGCTGATCGACATGCGGCGTATCGACGTGGGAATAACCGAGCGCGCCGATCGTGTCGTAACGCTGCTGATCCGTGCAAATCCAGAGGATGTTGGGAGGCGTCATGGTGGAAGGGTCCTTTTGAAACGGTATTATAGAATTAGCCGTCAAATCCCAATGCAAAAAGCAGTGCATCGCGCAATTCATTCATCTTCGCTAGTGGGAGAGATACAATCAGGGGGCCTATTTTACCCTTGGACACAGTCTGGATGTGATCCAGATTGATCGCACACTCTCTAGGCATTCCATCTCGTTGGGACAGAAGCACCTCTGAGGGAATGTCCCGAATGGTCGATGTCACTGGTGCCACGGTAACTTCTCCCAGATATTGAATCGCCGAATCCCTAGTGAGAATAACAATGGGCCTCTTCTTGTCCGGCTGGGCAAATCTGTACCAACGAACCTCACCATGCCGCATCACTCAGTCCACACTTGCTCGTCTTCCCACTGGCTGAATTCGCCCGATTGAACCGGCTTGCGGGCATATCCCTCGCGGTGTTTTTGCTCCTTTTCTTGTATTTTTGTCCGCCTGAGAGCAGCGTATAAAGCCTCCCGCGCAAAAGCCGATCTCGTCGTACCTATTTTCTTTGTAACCTTATCAACCTCCTCGATTAGTTCCTCATCGAGGGTCATTTGTACGGTTTTCATATCTTGGCCTCCGGCATCAAGTTAAACAAAATAGCTATTCTCATAGCTATAATGATCCATATTATTCTTTTGTCAACCACACAGTGCCCGTGTGCCCCTCTATGTCCCCCGATCTCGGCACGGAGACGGCCGCTATCTGGCGATGATCCGCAAGGTCTCAGCGGCCTGCTCGGGTTGGCCGACGTCAATTGTGGCAATGTCCAATTGGCGAGAAGTCCCAGTAACCTTCCAATCGCGGCTGATAATCCCCGGCTCGCCTATTTCTTTATGCCAAGGATAGAGTAGAATAAGCCGACCTGCGTCGTAAGCTTGTGCATAGGCGAGCATTTGATAGATGTCGGACTGAGCGACGCCCAGAGTCTTTTCTTCGAGTGTAAGGTGTTTCCATTTGGTGTCGAGGATGATAGGAGGCGATTTCTTTATGACGGCGTCGGGACGTAAGCCGAACAGCCCACCATCCGCATTTTTCACAACGCAGTGCTTACTATGCTGGAGGTGGACGGGACAGGGAGCGAGAGCGCGTTTCAGACTCTTCCCGATGAATTCCTCAAAGAGGCTATTCATGGCGAACAGTAGGGTAAAACCCTCCGCACGACCCCCTGTGGTGCTCTGCCAGTCTCCCGCCAGAAAAATCCGGGCGAGGCGGTAAAGATCGTGGAAAGCGGTGTTGGTGCGGTCGAGCCGCACGAGTTCTCGGAGCGGGTTGGGAGTGTCATGCACGAACTCAAGGCGAGCGGTGAGTTCAGCCAGCCGCCGGGTGTTGGCCGCAGATCGGGCAATACTGGAGAGCCGGATTATCGCGGCCTTGAAGACGCGGTTGAGGGGCGTATCCTCGGACAATTCATCGAAGCGACAGGCGAGACGATCAGGGCGAACGATCAGATGGGTGAGCTGGCGCTTGACGTTGAGCTTACCGCGCAACAGCGCAAGGTCCTCCTCATACGCGAGATAACGACGCGGCATTCCTCGTCTCACAGCGGCAAGCAGCCGGTCCGCGAACAGTCGGATGAGAAGTTCCAGTAGGTCATGCCGTTGGGTGTCCAAAGCGGCGAGTTCGCCATCGGCAACGGGCAATCCCCACGTCACAGTGAGCATACGGACAAGTGCCTTACGTACCTCACCGTCGTCTCCGTCAATTTTGGGTAGAATTTCAAGGGTCATCCCCGAAGTGGCGAGGATGCCGACGACCTGCCCAGCCTTCAGGCCCCGATGGGTGCGGGTTAAGACGGCTGTCTCGGGTAGTTTCAGCCTCTGGGCAGCCAGTTCTGCAAGGGTATGGAGTCGCTCGGCCTTGTTCTCCGACAGCCCATTCTCACCGATTCGCAGATAACACCATTCCCGACAGGTGAGATTCACGGTAGGAGAGTTCATTCCGCGTCGGTTTGGCTACTACCGGAGATAAGGCGGTCGTAGGCTCCCTCCTCGAATTTCTCCTGCACCGTCCAGCGGTAACGGTCTTCGCCTGCGTCGTCAATCCCCGGTGGTGGACTAAGCACTTTCCTACTTACAAAGTCGTTGGTCCCGCCGAGGACGGCATGAACCTTCTCCCAATCGTCATAGAAGTACTCAGCGATAAGCGGAATGATCTTGCGCCGCATGACGCGATCCACATCCGCTTTGATTTTCGCTCCCATCAGCCAAGCGTGGCCGATCAGGTGATCGCGGTCGATAAGCCACTCCAAGCGATCATTAATGGTGCGGAGCACCGTCGGTAGATCGATTCCCTCTACGTCGTCACTTAGCCGATCAGGATTGGGCGGCAGTTCCTCGAAGTCAAAGCGTCGCCGTAAAGCAGTATCGATCAGCGCAATGGACCGATCAGAGGTGTTCATCGTGCCGAGAATGTAGAGGTTCGCAGGAAGGGTGAACCGGTCTTGGGAATGGGGTAGCGTCACGGCGATCTCATGCGGTGCGTCTTCCCGTTTGTCTTCTTCGAGGAGCGTAACGAGCTCCCCCATCACCTTCGAGATATTGGCGCGATTGATCTCGTCAATGACGAGGACATGGGACAGGTCTCGCTCCCTTTGGGCATGTTCTGCAATGCGCTTTAGGACGCCATCAGTCGCGACGAGGCGAAAGCCAACTCCCGTCGAATCCTCATCCGGGCGCAGCCCCTCGACGAACTCCTCGTAGCCGTAGGACTGATGGAACGTGACGAACTCGACCCGCTTCTCTGCAACCAGTTCTCCATAGCGGCGACGAACTTCCGACATATCCTCCGCATTCCCTTTTTCATCGCAGATTTCGACACATCGCCGGAAGGTGGCGTAGGTCTTGCCGGTCCCCGGCGGGCCGTAGAGGATGATATTCTGCGGTGTAGTCTCCTCGCCAGAGTCACCAGCAGGTTGCGGCTTTGGCCTCGATTCTCGCCATAGCTCGCATAGCTGGTGCGGCAAAGTCATCCGGCGAACCCATTCTTCAAGGTCGCCCTCGGGTACTGTCCCCAGAGCATCATCCAGCCTTTTGAGAATTTGCCGATGTTTTTCAGGACCTGAGACCTTCGGATCGATTTCTAACGTAGGATATTTTTTGTTGAAGTATGAGATAAACTCGCTGAGTAGCGAGGAAGCGATCAATGAGGTAAAATCACGGGGAAACAGTGCTGCCAATAGCCGGGTTACTGCCGCCGGTCGTCGTTTCCCTCCTCCTGTCAGGTCCCTAACACGATCAACCGCCTCGCTGAGCCTACTGTCTAGGACTTCGGCTCGTCTCTCAGGATTATCGGGCAGAGGTTCCATATTTGCCAGCCACGAGAGCAACTCCTCCGAGCCTACGACTTGGTCTAACTCATTACGACTGAGTTCCCCTTGCGGCATCCTTGCGATGGGATTGTTTCTTCCCCAAATGCGCCTATGAAACTCCTCACTTCTGTGCTCCTCTGGGGAGGCATCCTCAACATACCTCAACAGATCGAGAACCCCCTCACGCCACTCAGGATCGGCGAGTTCCGCCTCCTCACAATCCCTCTTCAGCCTTTCCAAATCACGCCTCACTTCCGAATCATTCACAGCTTCCCTCCCTATCTATCAGAAAAACGCCCGGCAAAGTCCCCTCCGCCGGGCGCATCCAATCTAATCTGTATCGTAGTAATCATACATAGTGGAACTGCATTTCATCGCGTCCCGGGGAAACTCCGTCGCAGGCGATCACACACTTGGGGGTCGTCGGCAAATACCGTCATCCATACCGAGAAGAAGCCACGCGCTTGCGCCAATTGAATCACCCAGTCAGCATCAGCCCCTTCTTCGACTCGCTGACGTGCCCACTCGGCTCGACGCCATGCGGTTCGGCGCTTGCGCCATCTCGGATCCTTCGACGGACGACGACCAAGGCCGACTAGATCAAACAGCTTTTGCGCCTCTGTTCGGATTGGATCGGGAAGATCATCTCGCACTCGAACAATTCCTTCAGGCAAGTACGAGAACGCGGCCTCGGTATCGTCTTGGTCCGGCCAGATGTAGCCGTTTCGGGAAAGGTTTCTATCACCCTTGATTCCGTTGCAGTTCGCACAGCCAATCAAGAAATTCGTCCACTCTTCCTCCAAGTCAGGCCGACGGCTCCGCGGAACGACATGTTCGACATGGAGGTCACCCGTGCGCTCGCAATAGCTACAGTATTCCCCGAGTCTGTCGAAAAGATCGGCCTTTGCCTTGTTATACGAACGGAACCTCTTGGGGTTGTTCGACGCGTCGAGAGGCCACGGGCCTCGGTCAACTCGTCGCATGAGTTGGTGCGACCAGATTTCGGATCATTAGAGTTTTCTAGCCGTCCGCTGCAAGCGCAAAAATGCGATGTAGGCCGGATCATCTGCAAAGGGTTCTTCAAGTTCATCGAGTCGCTCGCGGACGGCTTTGACCTCTAGGTCGTCCTCAGTTGAACCACTTTCAATGAGGCGATAATACTCCTCGGCTACGGCCACCATTTTCTGAAAACGCTGGCTTTGTTGAGGCAGGTCAATGCCCATGATGTTTTCGGCCACATCCTCAATGCTCTGCATCTCCGGCTTCTCGGGAACGTCATCGCCCTGATCGAGGTTGATCACACCGCCTTCACTCACGGACTGGACGATGAACGGCGAGTGGCTAGTGGCGATGAACTGAAGCCGGGGAAACGTCTCTATCAAATCTTCTATGACGCCGCGCTGCCATCGCGGATGAAGGTGAAGATCGAGCTCGTCAATTAACACAATGCCGGGGGTCTCTATGCGCGCCCGTTCGTTAAGATGCGGGTTGAGCTGTGAGCAGCGCATAGCGATGTCGGCAGCAATGGCCGCCATACTTCGTTGACCATCGCTCAATAGTTGAAAGGGAACGTGGTTGTCTTTGCTAAACTCAAGGACGATGTCGTCCTCGTCGAAGTCGAATTCCGCAGCGACGACGTCTTGGACGCAAGCGGCGATGGCTTCATAAACGGCGTGGAGCGTTTTTAGGCGTCTGCGCCGTTGGTCTTCAATAAGAGCAAGGCGCTTGATCCACGCAGTTAGGTGCCGTGCGGACGACATTGAGGTCAGACAATCTTGATAACCAATGTAGCGCGAACTACGCCCGCCGGGATCAACGGGGCCTTTGGCTGTCGGCCGTTGCTCAAGCCAAAACCTGTTCGTGCCGTAGTAGCCGATATAGGGAAAAACGATACGATCATTGTCGGTGCTTCGACGGACCAAATCACCCATTGCTTGCCTGATTGCATAAGACCCTTCCTGGGTCGTTCGGGACTTCGCAGACTTCAATTCGCGTACCCAAACCAGTTTTCTTTCCCCAACTGATCCACTTGCCTCAATGCGGGCTGGATAGTGTTCCACGAAGTGTCCGGTCTCTCCGGCGAATCGATAGGTGCGACGGACGTCTCGACGGCCGATCCCTCTGCTTCGCGCATCAGGAACTGGGGTCAATACGGCCCCCAAGGCAATGGCCAAGGCGTCGAGGGTTGCCGTCTTACCGGTCGCGTTTGTACCGATTAGTAAGGTGAATCGGCGGTCAAAGGCGAATGTCCGGTCTTCAAAGCACCGGAAATTCTGGATGTCGAGACGGTCAATATTCATGGCGAATTCCAGCATCCTCCCTACGGCAAAAACTGCGCCACGGCTGGGCTGCGCCACTGCATCTGCTGCGCGGTCGTCTCGTGCGGCTTGAAGGCGCAGGCAACCTCGGCAATCGGCACGCCCCGTACCTCGATACGCTCCAAGTCGGCCACGCCGTAGCCCAAAGTGTCGGCGTAGTGCAAAAGGCCCAGTTCCATCGGCTCAAAGCCCATGGCCTTGGCCATGACCGCATCTACGGCAAACACATCAGCCGATGCCGCGGCCGCATTCATAGGAACCGCATCAGTTCCCCCAGGACCATTGCCCTGCAAGCCTACCGTCCCATCGACGATCCCAATGTCCGGCTTGAGATACTGGGCCAAGCGGATCAAGTTCACGTTGAGCACTTCGGCCTCGCTGGGCAACACGCGCTCGGCGTGCGAGGGATAGCCGTGCATCTTAATGCGATCTTCTTTGTGCAGCGTCCCCATGATCATGTTCTTCTGCGCCAACGTCACCACGCACACGTCGTGGGTCTTGGCCACGGCCACCGAAATGGTGCAGGGGCATTCGAGCACCACGCTCGGCATCCGCACGGTCGCCGCAACGCCGCCGGCCATGTGAATTGTGGTCTCTTCCCACCGCGTCTCCTGATGCAGATCGACCAAGCGAATCGGCACCGAGTATTCTTCGACTAGCGCATCATAGCCAAAATTGGCAAACGCCTCGCCCGAATACTTCTCGTTGCCACCTTCGGCAATGACGATCTCCTCGGGCGGCTGCCGCGTACTCAGTAGGAAATCGATGGCACCGCGCATGGCGTCGGCGTGGGTCGAGGCGAGGGGATTTTCGCTGGACAGGAAGTTCGGCTTGAGCATCACTTGCGCGGCCAGCTTCGGCTCGACGTCCTCGCGCACCAAATTTAGCGCTTGATATACGTTGGCTTGCCGCGCACCGGCGCGCGCTAAACCCACTCGGGCTGTGTTCATATCGCATGTCTCCTTGGTTGATAATGCCTTGCCCACTCTCTGGCCCCAATGTATCATTTCTCTTCCCCCTAATCAATCTACGCCTATGCGTCTGACCTTTGAAGAAGGCACCCTGCTCCTGCGCGACTACGTCGGCCCAGACGCGCCCCCGGCCTTTGTCTGGGATGTGCGCGTCGATCACTGGCGCGCCCAAGCTCACTTCTACCGCGAAAGCGTCGAACACCTCAAACAAAACAGAGTCGCATTCAAGAATACGGCCCCGCGCTACAATACCCTTTCCCTGCAACTGCACACCGCGCCTGAGCCGCACCCACACCAAGCCGAAAGCATCGCCGCGTGGCAACAGCACGGCTGTCGCGGCGTGGTCGTCTTGCCCACGGGATCGGGCAAGTCACAAGTCGCGCTCATGGCTATGGTAGAAGTCCAGCGCAGCACCCTCGTCG
>MKWU01003656.1_pt1 | contig 19786 bp, 13 predicted proteins | sample 809101 | NCBI WGS metagenome assembly MKWU01 (sample SAMN05860141, study PRJNA318959) | sponge metagenome | host: Aplysina aerophoba | place: Slovenia: Piran, Adriatic Sea, Gulf of Piran | collected 2013-05-07
CTTTCCTTGACCATCGTCGTTCTCCTTACTTCGGATCTCTCTATTCTCGATGTTAAGGATGACGCGATGGTCTGTCTCTGTACAGCCCTCTCTTTTACACCATCTTATGGGACACCACTCCGGGTGAAGATGCCACGAATTGGAAAACTAAGACACCTGAAGCGACGATACGGCGCATTGTGCGGAATACGCCTGACTACATTCACCCGTTGAAACCGGGCATGTATTGTCTTCAGGAGCTTGCGCCGAAATATGAGGGCGAATACAGCCTTCCTGAAGATGGTCATATTCCGCCTAGAGTAGAAGAGCGCAATCATTGGTATTATCAGGGCTTGCTTGTTGAACTCGGCAAGGCGCGAAATTACAAGACCTATGTCCCCGCTCAGGACAAGAACAGGACCTTTGGCAATCAGAAACTTGGCGATGTATGCGACACAACGCGGTTGCCGAATTTCGGCTATCAGAACTTTATGCGTAGGGCAAGAACCGTAGATGTAATCTGGTTCAACAGACGCGGTATGCCTGCCAAAATGTTTGAGGTCGAAATGTCCACCGACATGCTGAACTCATTGAGCAAATTCAATGAACTGCGCGATTTCTACACGCATCTGAAAATCGTCGCCCCTGCTACGCGGCAAAACCACTTTGTCGACAGAATCGGAATGGACACCTTCCACGAAATCCGCGGGCGTGTGGAATTCATGGGTATAGATGAGCTGGAGAAGAGATATATTGCAGGCAGATGGTGAATTGAACGCCAACATTACCGATATCGGCTCTCGGTTAACCTGTCCCAGCTGCGGCACCACAGAGGTGCGGGGAGACTTACGCAGACCGCGTGGCGCCAGCCTCATCATCTGACTCTAAACCCCGTGCCAAAGTCCCTTCCCCCTTGATGGGGGAAGGTTAGGATGGGGGTAAAGGACGCCCTCAATCCTGCACATCGATGTCAGCCCCCCCCTTGACAACCCAAACATCCGTGCGTATCATAGTTACCAATAAGTACATTTGTTTGCAGACCAAGGGTCATCACCCACAATCTGTGATTTCTGTGCCCTCTGTGGCTATTAATTTGAAAACTAAAACCCGGGAACTGGAAACTCAAACCCATGTGCATCACAAACGCACTACAACAGAAGATCCGCAAGCACACAGACAACGGCGACCTAATCGCCCAGTTCCTTGCCGACACCATCCGGGGAGAGTACCCAGACGCCAAGTACCATCACAAGCTCGAAGCCATGAAATATCTCGTGCGCTACGGCACCACCGGCGACGACCAATCCCAATTCTGGGGCCTAATCCCCACCCCTGAGGAATTAGCCATAGCGAAGCGCGAAGAGCGGGAACAAAGTCCCCTCTCCCCGCGGGAGAGGGTTAGGGTGAGGGGCCAAGAAAACACCCCTTCCCCCTCGACGGGGGAAGGCTGGGATGGGGGTGAATATTCCTCGAGTCCTGTTAGTTACGCCGACATCCTAAACTACGACATCGCCCACCTAATCAGGCAGGAAACAGCCGAAGGCCACACCATCGCCGAGTTTCTGTCCCACGTAATGACACGCAGGGATCAGCCCTTCACCCCAAAGAAACTCCGCATCCGCCACACAGACCGCATGGCAGCAGCAAAAGAAATCCTTCGCCGCGGCCACGGACACTGGGGCAGAAAGCCCACGCTCAAAGTCTATGCCGACGATGTCGAAGACACCAACGACTACGACACCCTGCACACCGACCTAGCCAAGCGAATACGAGAGTACAACGAGCACGGAACAGACGCCATCCGCTTCCTGCTGGAAGTAATGAACGACACCAGCCTCGACCCCGAGGAAGGCTACACCTGGCACCACAAGATGTCCGCAGCCCATGAGATAATCCGACGCGGCTGGGACACCAACTACGACAAGATCACCCCGGAAATGCTGCAAGCCTACTGGCAAGACCAGCAAAGCACGCGCCTCAGCATAGGCCAGAAAAAGCAACTAGCCGGCCTCCCCACATTCCTCGACGAATACGACCACTACGACAACGAGGACTATGAGGCCATCGCCCAATCCATCCGCGAGCAAGAAGACCGCGAAGAAGCCGCAGACCTCGAAGTAGCCTCTGCCCCCGGACAAAGTCCCCTCTCCCCTGGGGAGAGGGTTAGGGTGAGGGGAAACACCCCTGCATCAAGCCAGTCCGAGAGCAACGCAGCCACCCCAACCCGTCATTCCTGCGAAAGCAGGAATCCAGCGGCGTCAGAAAATCCCATCTCCCCGCGGGAGAGGGCTAGGGTGAGGGGAACTGAAAACACCTCCCACCCCACGACAGCGCAAAAAAGCGATGATGCGGAACAGGACAACACATCCTCCCCATCCAGTACATCGATGTCAGCCCTCGCCAACGAAGAAACCACCTTCATCGACGACCTCGACTGCTACTACGAACCCCTAACCCCCGAAGAACAGGCAATCTTCAACTACAACTCCCTCATAGAATCCGGCGAATTCGAAGAAGGCGAAATCACCTTCGTCCCGCCCTCAGAGGCAGCCCAGCGCGACTACGCCATCGCCCTCAAGCAAATAAAAGAAGCCGCCGCATCCGAAGGCATCCCCCTCCTCCCCAACCCCCTCGCCGGCACCCTACACCGTCCGGCAATCCGCAGCCCCTGACCCTCTGTGCCTTCTGTGGCTATTCCGTCCCTTGGCGGCTGACCGACCGACGCACTGACAGACTGACCAACTTAAAAACTACCCCACCAGCACCTTACGCAGGTCGATTATCTGGTCTCGCAGCAGCGCAGCCTTCTCGAACTCCAGCGCCCGCGAAGCCATCTTCATCTGCGCCTCTAGGTCCTTGACAAGCCGCGTCAGGTCGTCCTTCGGTATGTCCTCATGCGTGATGTATGGCGTCGTCGTCTCCGCCACCGCCCTCACCCGCTCGGTGATGTCCCGGATGTCCTTCCGTATCCCCTGCGGCGTAATCCCGTTCTCCCGGTTAAACGCCTCCTGTATCGTCCGCCGCCGGTAAGTCTCATCAAGCGCATACTTCATGGAGTCCGTAACCTTGTCCGCATACATGATCACGCTCCCTTCCACATGCCGCGCCGCCCTCCCGATGGTCTGCACCAGCGCCGTTCGCGACCGCAGGTAGCCCTCCTTGTCCGCGTCCAGTATCGCGATCAGGCTCACCTCCGGCAGGTCAATCCCCTCCCGCAGCAGGTTGATTCCCACCACCACGTCATACACCCCCAGCCGCAGGTCCCGCAGTATCTCGCTCCGCTCCAGCGTATCTATCTCCGAGTGCAGGTAATGTACCTTGATCCCCATCTCCCGCAGGTAGTCCGCCAACTCCTCCGACATCCGCTTCGTTAGCGTGGTAATCAGGCAGCGCTGACCCTTCGCAACCCGCTCCCGTATCTGGTACAGCAGGTCGTCGATCTGCCCCGTCGTCGGCTTCACCTCCACCTCCGGATCCAGCAGACCCGTCGGCCGTATCACCTGCTCGATCATGGCCTGGCTGTGCTCATGCTCATACGGCCCCGGCGTCGCCGACACATACACCACCTGGTTCACATGCTCCTGGAACTCATCGAAGTTCAGCGGCCTGTTGTCCAGCGCAGACGGCAGCCGGAACCCGAACTCCACCAGCGTCTCCTTGCGCGACTGGTCCCCGCGATACATCCCCCGTACCTGCGGCAGCGTCATGTGCGACTCGTCCACGAACAGCAGGTAGTCCTCCGGGAAGTAGTCCATCAGCGTATATGGCGTGCTGCCCGCCGCCCGCCGCGCCAGGTGCCGCGAGTAGTTCTCCACCCCCGCGCAGTACCCCGTCTCCTGCATCATCTCGATGTCGTACCGAGTCCGTGACCCCAGCCGCTCCGCCTCCAGCAGCTTCCCCTCCTCCTTCAGCTGCCGCACACACTCCTCCAGCTCCACCTCGATGTCCTGTATAGCAAGGTTCATCTTCTCCTGCGAGGTCACGAAGTGCTTCGCAGGGTAAATCTCGATGTCGTCGCGCTCCCCCAGCAACTCCCCCGTCAGCGGGTCCACCACCACGATGCGCTCGACCTCATCCCCCCAGAACTCGATGCGTATCCCCAGCTCCTCATAGGCGGGCATAATCTCCATCGTATCCCCGCGAACCCGGAAGTTACCCCGCGCGAAGTCCATGTCGTTCCGCTCGTACTGCATGTCCACAAGCTGCCGTATCAGCAGGCGGCGGTTCCGCATCTCGCCCTTCCGCACATACGCCACGAAGCTCTGGTACTCCTCCGGCGACCCCAGACCGAATATGCACGACACCGACGCCACGATGAGCGTATCCCGCCGAGTCAGCAGCGCGCGCGTGGCGGCGTGGCGCAGCTTGTCCAGCTCCTCGTTGATGTCCGCGTCCTTCTCGATGTAGGTGTCCGTGCGCGGCACATACGCTTCCGGCTGGTAGTAGTCGTAGTAGCTCACGAAGTACTCCACCGCGTTCTTCGGGAAGAACTCCTTGAACTCGGTGGCGAGCTGCGCGGCAAGCGTCTTATTGTGCGCGATGACAAGCGTTGGGCGCTGCACCTTCTCGATGATATTCGCCATCGTGAAGGTCTTGCCACTGCCCGTGACCCCCATCAGCGTCTGATGTCGCAGCCCCTCGTCAACCCCCGCAACCGCCTTCGCAATCGCATCCGGCTGGTCTCCAGTCGCATCGAACTCCGACACAATCTCAAATTCAGGCATGCGCTTACTCCGGGATGCTTGTCGTGGACGGGCGGTTTCTCAGGATATTATAACTCAATATCCTCTTGATCCATGCCGAACAGCGGCCTCAGCGCAGCAGCGCCGGCAGCCGCTTCAGGCTCTCCACATCCCTTGCCGACGCATGATAGTCAATGTGCGGCAGTGCCGCCTGCAGGCTGCGCGTGAGCGGCTGGTAATCGTCGCTCCCCAGCAGTGGGTTCAGCCACACGAAGCGATGCGCGCGCCGCCTCATCCGCTGCACCTCCTCGGACAGGCGCTCAGACTCTCCTGTGTCCCAGCCGTCGCTCAACATCAGCACGGTTGTATAGCGGGTCAGAACATGCTCGTGCCGCGTGTTCACATGCGCCAGCGCCTCGCCGATTCGCGTGCCGCCGGACCAGTGCCGCACCACGCTCCCAACCCGCGTCAGCGCCTCGCTGAACGACGGCGCGCTCATTTCGCGTGTTACGCGCGTCGCCGATGTGCTGAATACGAAGGTCTCCACCCGCTTCGTGTGCTGCGTAACAGCAAATACAAGCTGCAACAACAACTGCACATGCCGCTCCATTGACCCACTCACATCCAGCATCACCAGCAAGCGCGGCGTCCTTGGCACGCGCCGCTTGCGAGGCAGCACCACAGCATCGCCCCCGCTGCTCAGATTCAGGCGCATCGCGCCGCGCAGGTCCGGGATGCCTTTGCGCGGGTGCCGCTTGCGCCGTCTGCCGGGGCGTGAAGCCATAGCCCGGATCATCCGAGCCGCGATGGTGGACAGCTCCGAAAGCTCGTCTGCGCGCAGCACGCTCAGGTCCGGTGGAGTCATGGTGGCGCGGCTGCTTGCACCCGTGCGTAGCATCTGCACCAAGGTATTCTGCGCTGACTCGTCCTCCTCCGGCATCATCGCGAAGCTCGGTGTCCGCCGAAACTCCTTGGCGCCACCCACTAGGTCGTCATCGGATTCGATGTGCGGACGAAGCGGCAGTTCCTCGAAGTTCCAGAACCGCTCGAACAGCGAGTCGTAGATGGGGATCTCGTCCCGTCGCGACAGCAGCAGCGCGCGCAGCGACCAGTACACCCGCCCCCTGTCCATCATGTCCACCGCGCTGAGCGCCCGCATCACATCCGCCGTCTCCTGCGGGCTGATCAGGAGTCCGTGAGAGCGCAGCACCCGGCAGAAGTGCGTCAGATGCGCCGTGAAGTCATACGTAGTCTGTTCGGAATTTTGGATAATCAACGTCTTAAACTATAAGTAGTATATGCGACCGTTTTGAGACCTTGAGTAGCTCACATTTTGTCCGTCGCGTCAGCCTGACCATAATACAATCAGGTACATAACAACAATCATGGTGGTATTAATATTTGTCAAAAGCTTACATTGGACAATTCTTAGACACATATTTACAATAGCGCATGCGCTCTCTAATGCAAGCCCTTTTGCAAGACTTGTGAGAGACAATACAAACTATGAAATTTAATTCTTCCTAATCTTGATGGCAGTGATACCCCGTACGAGTAGGCATCACATCCACATATAGAAAGTGGTTCTCCCTATATCTTATTGATACAAAGACTGATTTGTTTCTGACGTGAGGAGCATCCTTGGCATCAGAGAACGCTAATGCATCCATCCGCTTCGAGCCGGAAGAGTCTTGTCCACCGCTGACTGCAGCTATCACCGGTTTTCAACTCGCCGTAGTTGTGATTGCGCTTGTCGTAATCCCGGTAGTCATCATCGTCCGCACGGCAGAGCAACCGGAGAGCTACCTGACTTGGGCAGTGTTCGCCTCACTCGTTATCTGCGGCATTGCAACCGTCTTCCAGTCTCTTAGAATTGGGAGAGTCGGCGTTGGGCACGTTCTGGTCATAGGCACCGCCGAACCCGCAATTGCCATCTGCATCACTGCTCTAATAGAGGGCGGACCTACGATGATGGCAAGTCTCGTTGTTCTGTCTTCAATATTGAAATTCTTCGTGGCAGCCCGCCTGTCCCTGTTCCGGCGCATAATCACCCCGGTGGTCTCCGGCACCGTCCTCATGCTGATTGCGGCAACCGTAATTCTGGCAGTGTTTGGAATATTGACCAATACGCCTGACGGGAGAGCCGTGTCGCCCTTTGCAGCGCCACTTGCGTCAGGCGTTACTCTGGGCGTGGTCACTCTGATGCTGCTTCGCTCACCCCGCTCACTCCAGCTCTGGTCGCCGATAATTGGTATCCTGGTCGGCTGTGCCGTTGCTCTGCCTTTCGGTCTGTACGACACGCATCTGGTTCTGGAAGCGCCCTGGATCGGAATCCCCGAAAACGCATGGCCCGGTTTCGACTTCACGCCAAGCCTGAAGTTCTGGGCGCTCCTTCCTGCCTTCCTGGTCATAACGGTCATCACATCTTTCAAAGCCGTTGCTGATGTTAGCGCTGTGCAACGCGTCTCCCGACGTCAACCGCGCGCCAGCGACTTCAGGCTCATCCAGGGCGGTCTAAACATCAATGGGCTGAGCAACCTGCTTTCAGGGTTAGCCGGCACGATGCCCACAATGACCGCATCCCCAAGCGTGGCGATGATCAGTCTCACAGGAGTCGCGGCGCGCAGCGTGGGGATATGGGCGGGCGTTATCTTCGTAATCCTGGCGCTGCTGCCCAAAATGACTGCTCTGCTTCTGGCGATACCTGCTCCTGTCGCAGCGGCGTATATAATGATAATAATGGGTCTGGTATTCATAGAGGGAGTGCAGACCGTAACTCAGGACGGCATAGACCATCGCAAGGCGGTGGTCGTGGCAGTCTCCTTCTGGGTAGGCATGGGCTTCCAGAATCAGGCAATCTTCTCTGACCTGCTGACCGGAACATGGGACGCACTATTGAGCAACAGCGTTACCTCCGGTGGACTCGCCGCTGCTCTGATGATCGGCTTCATCGAACTTACCTCCTCGCGGCGCAAGCGTCTGGAGGTTGACCTGGACTTCGCCTCCATGCCTGAGATCGACCGCTTCTTACAGCGTTTCGCGGTGGACAGGAGCTGGAACGAAGAGTCAACGGAGCGGTTACGCGCGGTGGGTGAAGAGACCCTTGCGATCATGGCGCTGTACGAAGCCGAAGATGCTTCGGGTAACGAGCGCCGCCTGATTATCCACGCGCAAGCTGACGACGATATCACGGAGCTGGAGTTCTTGTCGGCATCTTACGATGTGGAAAACCTTGAAGACAGGCTATCTTATCTCAGCGACCAGCCAGAAATGCTGGACGAGCACGAAGTTTCCTTCCGTCTATTGCGGCACTACGCCTCGTCAGTCCGCCATCAGAAGTTCCACAACATGGATGTCATCACCGTCAACGTCGAAGGCTCGCGAATACGGTAATCGGGTAATCGATTCACCTCAGAGACTCCGCCATCGCAGATCGGCCATAAGATCAGCCACAATACAAAGAGGCGGTCGGCCCCGCGAGTAAACACTGCGAGAACCGACCGCGTCCAATTCAGAGTACTGTCCGGATGCTCTGAGAAGCCTACTCCATCCTGGAACCACCCCACGCGCGAGAGACGCCTGCGGCTGTCGGCTCTACGATGACATTTACCACGGCCGGCTTGCCGCTCGCAAATGCGCGTTCCAGTGCCGGGCGAATCTCGTCCGGGTCGGTAACCTCTTCGCCGTATGCGCCAAGCTCACGCGCCATTCCGTCGAAGTTCGTGAAGCCCATCTCACGACCGGGCTTTCGGCGGTCGGGAGTGCGCGCCGTCCAGCCTGCATTGTTGCTGATGACCGTAACCACCGGCAGGTTGAAGCGAACGCAGGTGTCTATCTCCATCGCGTTCATGCCCATCGAGCCGTCGCCGTGCAGCACGAGCACCTGCTTGTCCGGCTTCGCTACCTGCGCGCCGATGCCGTAGGGCAGGCCCACGCCCATCGTGCCGGTTACGCCGGAGTTCAGCCTGTGTCCCGGCACATAGGTCGGCAGCGACTGGCGTCCGAAGTGTAGAATCTCGTTGCCGTCAACGCACAGGATGGCGTCGCGATCGAGGAAGTCGCGTATCTCCTTGCATAGTCGCAGCGGGTGGATCGGCGTCTGGTCCGAGTTCAGCAGTGCCGCCTGCTGTCCTGCGCGACGGTCGTTGTCCTCTTGTAGCCGGGAAATCCATGGGGACTCCAGCCTGCCGGCGAAGTCTTCCGGTCGCTCCTCTATTTCCGCGACCATCTGGCCCAGCACGGACTTTGCATCCCCTACAATGCCAAGGTCAACGTCGCGGTTGTGCGCTATCTCGCTTGCCTCGATGTCAATCTGAATTACCTTCGCCTCGCCGAAGCGCTGCCCGTAGTTGATCATCCAGTTCATTCGCGTTCCGATGACCAGCACTAGGTCGGCTTCACGCAGGGCGGTGCTGCGCGCGCCCTGGAAGGATACGGCGTGGTCTTCCGGCACTACGCCGCGCGACATGGGTTGTGTGTAGAAAGGTGTGCTCGTCAGGTCAACCAGACGCTCCATCTCAGGTGCCGCGCCCGAGAAAAAGACGCCGCCGCCCGAGAATATGACCGGGCGCTCCGCCTCCGCCAGCATGTCAACCGCTTCCGTGATCGCAGCGGGATCCCCTGCGGGCACCGACTTGCGCGCTGCGTGAGTGGGCTTGACCGCCTCGTCCTCTTCGATCTCTTCGTACAGCACGTCCGCGCCGCAGTCGATATAGACGGGGCCCGGCCTGCCGGACATCGACTGCCGGTAGGCGGTGCTGACGATTTCCGGGTAGCGCGCCGCCATCGTGGGCCGGTGCCAGTACTTGACGATAGGCTCCATGATGCGCTCCTGGTCCACCTCCTGGAAGGTGTCCCTGCCTATCTCATGCACTGCACTCGCGCCGCCCAGAATGACCATCGGGGAGCAGTCAATAGACGCGGCGTACACGCCGGTCAGCAGGTTGAGCGTGCCGGGTCCCGATGCTGCCGTGCATACTCCGGGCTTGCCGGTGACGCGGGAATAGGCATGCGCCGCGAATGCCGCGGCCTGTTCGTGTCGGAAGTCGATGGTTTCGATGCCGAAATCCTGACAGCCCATAACGATGTCGAAGTCGGGGCCGCCCATCAGGTAGAAGAGCTTCTCAACGCCCTCTTCCGCGAGCGTTTTGGCTATGAGATAGCTGCCGGTAACCTTTGCCATATCGATACTCCTGCGTATTCCTTGGATGTTGGTTGCATTCTATGCGGCGCGATGAGTCCACGCCATCAGCCGCAAGGTTACCACACAGAGGCAAACTGCGCCAAACAGGGACAGCAGGGCCAATGACGAAGCCCCTGCTCACGATACAGGCAGGGGCTTGTAGCTTAACATCAGGCGCTTTCTTCCCTGAGGTCAGTCGCTCTCCAACGGAGATCTGGGCATCGGCTCATCGAACGGCTCGCCACGTTGCTGTGCTTCATTGAAGTTCCGATGCCAGAGACGCAAGCGACGGTCGAAGTTCATCCATCGCTGCCTCTCGGCGGCGGTCCCATCCCTCATTCCTTTTTCGAACGCTATGTCCTGCGGCGCCTTAATCAGAATTCCCACCAGATACCTCCCGATGTCGACGATGATTACGCTTGTGAGGATTGAAAGGTAGCAGATATCGTCGATTTTCAGCATAGACGCTATCAGAAGATCGAAGGCAGCGGAATGCCCGCCAATTTCCCACTCGCGCCAGACTATGATCGCGCTCACTGGGGCTACCTGAATGCCAAAGACGGACAGATAGGCCCAACGGAGCCTTTGGAATATATCAAACATACAGTGCAATCGCCTCAACCAGCACCGATTATACACTAAAGGCATATAGTTATGGCAATTACTTTAGTTATACTAAAATTGAGAATATTGCAGGGCGAGATTGTTGATGCTTCGCCGCTTACATACCGTCTCTAGCCGTATAGTGCCTCTCCGCGGTGCAGGCGCAGGGCGATGTTGAAGGTCTGATGCACGGCGCGTGAAGTGGGGGCGTGCGCGGCGAGGAATCGCGCCAGCGCAACAAGCACCACTCTGCCGCCGTCCGTGCCGCGCCTCTCCTCGTACTGCTTTATCGCGGCATCGACAATCTGGAACATGTGGAAGCCGGATTCCTCGCGCAGCATCGCGTGAGCCAGCGAGGCGATGATGCCCTCCGGAATCGCGCCGCCGCTGATGTAGTCCGACACTGTCTTCGCGGACGGCTCCACAAGCTGCTGCCTGTTCATGCCGTCGAGCAGTTGCGAGCGCAGAGAATCGCCGTCAACTGCGCCGTTAGCGAGCGGGTTGGGCACTCGCTGGGCGGGCATGTTCAGGAACCTGTCGAGATAGACGCTCATCGCAGTGTCTAGAGCGCCACGCAGCAGTTCCAGCGACGGTGCGCGCATGAGTGCCTGGTGCAGCGCATTTGCAGCCGTCAGCGTGTTGTGCAGCGTGTCCCAGTCGTTGAACTCGTTGGATGTGTGGAAGCGCGCCATCCGCATGAACGCCGCATACGCGACCGCCGAGCCGACCTGCGCTTCGCTAGCGCCACGGCGCACGGCATTGACCATGGCGTCCAGGGTCGCGGCAGGGTTGTCCTCCAGCATAGTCGCAACCAGGGCGTCCTCATCGTCCCACTCGCCGCGCCGCCCCATGCCCTCGCCGTATGCCTCTGTCAGTGCCTCTCGCGCCTGCCAGGTCATCGACGAGATGTCGATTGGGTTGCGCCACGAGCTGAGTTCCTCGCTGCGCCGCACGCCTGCCATCCCTCGGACAAGGCTGGTCAGCACCTGTCCGGCATGCTCCCAGCCCAGGTGGTCCAGAATCTCAAAGGCTTTGTTAGCGAAGTCCAGCGTATGCCCAGCATCCACATATATATGATCGGTGATGGCAGAGAATATCATGTCCGCGATGGTCTGCTCAGGGATGCCAAGCTCAATCGCCGTTCGCAGGCATCGCTCCGCGCCATCCGAGTCGCGCACATCGATGAAGTTGCGGAACCACAGCTTGAACACCTCGGGCCGCGTCTCGCCTGTCGGGAGGGGATCGAGCAGGAAGCGCGGTGGCATGCCGGCGTTCGACCGCGCCACATGCAGCAGCCCCTGGAACATCGCAAGCGGGCGGTCCTCAGCTTCGAGGTACGGCAGCATATTCGCGCTGCAGGTCAGTATCGTCATCGCCTGACCCCAGCCCGCCGCCGAGTATGTAGAGCCGAAATCCGCACCGATACCCAGCGGGATGCGATAGTCAGCCTGCGCCGCATCCAGCCCAAGCACAGACTTGGCGACAACGAGGCGGATGTTGTCCTCCAGCGCGTCTTGAAGCCGCTTCGACCAGCGCGCCGTCTGGTCTTCTTCCGGCGGCGACGGGTCCACCCACACCGTGCCGTCATCGTCCACCGAGACGGGGAACGAGCGCACATCGTCGGCGAAGGGGTCGAAGGTGCCGCCGCTCGACAGGTCGAAGCGGGCGTGATGCCAGTGGCATGTGAGGATGCCGTCCTTCACGGTGCCCCTGTCCAGCGGAAAGCCCATGTGCGGGCAGCGGTTGTCAACGGCGTACACCGTGTCGCCGTGCGCGAACACCGCGATGGTATGCCCGCCGCCGGTAACGACCGTGCAGCCGCGCTCCTTGAGGTCATCCAGCGTGCCGACTCGAATGTGAGCATCAGTAGCAGTAGCCATAGCGCCCTCCTTCCGCCCGTGGGATTATGTCAAACTCACTTATAACCATAATGTAGCAGAGGATGGGAGAGGGTGCATGTCTTCGCGATTCCCTGCTAATGACGCGTGCTATAATGCGCCCATACACATGCATCTGCCGATGAACTGAAGACTGGCTTGATGACTGAGAATCTAATGGAGTCTATCTGTGGCTACATCACGAACCGACTTCTCACAGTCCGCATCCGACGAACCCGACGATCAAAGGTTTTCTATTGCCCTTGCCGATCTGGAAGATGCGGCTGACTACGCTCGCGAAGAGGGCTTTCCTATTCCATCCAAATCGTCAATTGATAACGCCAAGCATCTGCTGAGCGAGATACACAAGATTTCTCCTTTGCATCTTGAAGTTTATCCTACTGCGGATGGAGAGATTGCCGTTCACGTTCCTAATGGGCGCGGACTCTCGATTGTGTTGCTGTGCAGTTCCGATGGAGGCACGTTGTGCTTGGCAAATCTCAAAAGCGGACATCGCCGCAAGAGTTACCTGACGACGGACGCGCTTCCCGATAAGTTCCTGCGGCAGGCGGTTATGGATTTGGAAAGCGAGCAAAGTTAAAGCTCTATGGAGACTCCTGAAAGCGTCGCGCTTGATGAAAATCTGGGGAGAGGCGTTTCATCAAGCAGAATTGCGAGACGCGCGCGCCGCTCAAATTTCCAAATTCCGCTCAATGTCTTTCTGCCACCGCCAGGTGTGTCAAACATTTCGGTCGATAGGCTCAGTGTCGCGTCGCACGATGTGGCTGTCGCAATTGCCGACAAACGAGATGGCGAGCGAGAACGCACATTTTACGGATGGGCAGTCACCTCCGGATTTGCGGTAACTGACAATGGGCGAAGAATAGTCGCTTCTCCAATAGCTGATGTCAACCCATATCATGCTGACATAGTACTTCCTGACGGTGCTATTCACGACAGGGAAGAGCAGAAACGACACGCTCAAGAACTAGCAGACGCTTCACGCTGGAACGATAGGTCAACTCCACTGAGTAACTAAAATACCGACAATCCACAGGAGGCACCCCATGGTCACCCCACGCGAAGACTGGCTTCAGCAAGTTACCGAAGACCCCATCGACCCCGACCTGCCGATATGCGATCCGCATCATCACCTGTGGGAGCGGCCCGGCAACGACTACATGCTTGACGACCTGCTGCGCGACCTCAGGTCGGGCCACAACATCGTGAGTACCGTCTTTCTTGAATGCTCTTCAATGTACCGCGAGGACGGACCGGAACATCTGAAGCCGTTGGGCGAGACGGAGTTCGTGGCGGCGGTCGCGGAAGAGGCTGCCGCGCGCTCCAATGTGCAGACGAATATCAACGCTGCCATAGCCAGCCACGCGGACCTGACGCTGGGCGAGGCTGTCGGGGAGGTACTGGAGGCGCATATCGAGTTGGGCAAGGGCAGGTTCCGCGGCATACGGCACGGCACCTCGCACGACCCTAGTCCCGTGATTCCCGCCTACCGCGACAGGGGCCCCGGCGTGATGATGACATCCGAATTTCGCGAGGGCTTCGAGCAGATGCGTAGGCTCGACCTCACATTCGATGCGTGGCTGTATCACCCGCAGCTGCCGGAACTTGCAGACCTGGCGCACTCGTTCCCGGAGGTTACGATCATTCTGGACCACATCGGCGCGCCTCTGGGCATCGGCCCGTACGAGGGCAGGCGCGCGGAGGTCATGGAAGTCTGGAAGCGCAGCATCGCCGAGGTCGCGCAGAACGAGAATGTGTTCGTCAAGGTTGGTGGCTGCGGCATGCCCAACTACGGCAACGGGTGGCACGAGCGCGACACTCCGCCCGGCTCGGTTGAGCTTGCCGAATCCACCGCGCCCTACTACCTATATGTAATAGAGCAGTTCGGCGTGGACCGCTGCATGTTCGAGAGCAACTTCCCGGTTGATAAGGCGTCGTACTCGTACAATGTGATGTGGAACTCCTTCAAGCGCATCGTCGCCGACTTCTCGGACAGCGAGAAGGCTGCGCTGTTCCACGACACGGCTGTGAAGGCGTACCGGCTCTAGGGAGAGCAAACGGCGGGAACGAATACCCTATTTGTGTTGTCAGTCGCCTATTCGCCGCCGAAGACCACATGCGAGCGCAGGAAGTCGAGGTCCATCTCGACGCCCAGCCCCGGCGCATCAGGCAAGAACAGGTCGCCGTCCCTGATGTCCAAGCCCGGCTCGATGAACGCGCCATAAGCGCCGAGGTCGTAGCGCATCGTCTCCAGCTTGTAGAAGTTCGGCGTGGTCATCATCACATGCGCCCCGGCAAGCACGTTGACCGGCCCGCTCGCGTCGTGCGGTGAAACCGGGATGTAATATGCCTCCGCCATCGTGGAGATTTTCTTCAGCTCGGTGATGCCGCCTGTCCAGGTAACATCCGGCATGATGAAGTCCGCGAGGTTGTTCTCCAGTATCGGCACGAACTCCCAGCGCGTGTGCAGCCGCTCGCCGACTGAAATCTTCACCGGAATCTCGCGCCTCACCTGCTGCAGCGCGCGGTAGCTCTCGACCGGCACCGGCTCCTCGAACCAGTGGATGTCGTGCTTTGCAAGCCTGTTCGCAAGCTCGATGGCGGTCGGTACGTTGTACATGCCGTGCGCGTCGATCAGTATCTCGATGTCCGGTCCTATCGCCTCGCGCACCGCGCCCACTATCTCGTCCGCGGTCGCCAGCCCCTCCCTGCTGAGCTGCCCGTCCAGGAAGCCCGCGTTGCCGCCGGGAATGAAGCGCATCATGGGGTCGAACTTGAACGCCTCGTAGCCTGCGTCCACGATCTGCTTCGCGTCCGCAATTGCATCGGGGACATTCGCAGGCTCGGGCGGGTGCGTATAGAGGGCGATGCGATCGCGGACGGGCCCTCCCAGAAGCTCATAGATCGGCAAGCCAAGCTCCTTGCCGCGGATGTCCCAGAGCGCGATGTCTATCCCGCTGATGACCGCCGTTACCGCTCCCCGTGTGCCGACATAGGTGAATGAGCGGAATATATTCTGCCACAGCCGCTCGAACTCGTTGGCGTTTTCGCCGGCGAGGAAGTCGCTGACCTCACGAATCATCGATGCGACCGCGCGGTTGGCGACAGGTCCAGGATAGGTCGTGACCTCGCCCCATCCGGTAATTCCCTCGTCGGTGTCAACCTGCACGAACACGAGCTGCCGGTCGTGAACCAATGGCTTCTGCTCGGCGCCGACCCGCATCTCCCATGGAAAGCTGACAACCCAGGGCGTTACCTTCGTGATCTTCATTTGGTTCGTCTCCTTACCGTGACAAGTGTCTCGCGTCAGAATTTATTGAACGATGGTAAGTCAACCTTGCGACAAGGCGCAACTTGCCTTGTACATATACGATTCACGCCGCCTACGCCGCGCGCTGATTGCGGCGCGGCACTGTGCATCCTGTCAATCGCGTATTCCCTGCGTACTTGACCCTTCTCGCCCTAAAGCCGTATATTGACCCCTAACTTCTTATGCGCTTAATGCACGGCTGCGTGCTTGGCGACCAAGCCCTCACAGCCGCGCCAATTCATTGATTTGGGAGGTCAATAATATGGCATTCGGAAGTGGCGATTACATGTACGAAGTAGCAGAGGGCTGGGGTCAGTTGCCGGAAGGCTTCGAGTTCAAACAGGTTGCGGATGTTGCAGTGGACGGCAACGACAATGTGTATGTCTATAACCGGGGCACGCACAATGTCGTCATCTTCGATCGAGAAGGCAACTACCTCGACTCGTGGGACCTGCAGCACAAGGAAGCACACGGCATCTGCGTGGGTGAAAGAGGAAATGTTTATCTGGCAGACAGGGACTCGCATGTCGTGGAGAAGCGCGACCCTGAGGGCAACCTGCTGCTCACGCTTGGCACTCGCGACGTGCCCTCGGATACTGGTGAGATCACGCGCTCACTCGTGGAGAAGCCGGGCGGGCCATTCAACCTGCCGACCGGTATAGCCATTGGCAGCTACAGCGATATTTTCATCTCCGACGGTTACGGCAACTGCCGGGTGCATCACTATAATTCCACCGGAACGCACATGAAGTCATGGGGCTTGCCCGGAAAGATCAACCCCGGCGACTTCCACCTGCCGCACGGTATCGGCGTTGACTCGGAGAACAGGGTGGTGGTCGCCGACCGCGAGAACAATCGCATCCAGGTCTTCGACGAGGAGGGCGAGTTCCAATATATGTGGACCGGCTTCCAGCAGCCCACGTCGGTCGCATTTGGCCCGGAGGGTGAGATATATGTGCCTGAGCTGCAGCACCGCATGAGCATCATCGACGGCGAGGGCAACCTGCTTGCGCGCTGGGGCGACGAGCACAGCCACGAGCCGGGCCTGTTCTACGCGCCGCATGGCATCGCGGTCGACTCGCACGGCGACATATATGTAGGAGAAGTGCTGGAAGGCCAGCGTATCCAGAAGTTCATCCGGCAGTAGGGGCTTGAGTTCGCTGCCGTCTTAGTCGAGAGACAGACAATCCCTGCGATCTGACTAGCGTTCAGGAGGATACCAGCTTGGAAGTAATCATAGGGATTGTCCTCGGACTGGCCGTTGGCGCCATAGTGGGCGCGCTTCTGATGAAGTCCAGGTCCGGCGGCGAAGGCGAAGAGTGGCGCGCTGAGGCTGAAGAGAGCAGGCTGGAAGTTACCAAGCTCCGCATCGAGTTTGAAAACTCCAACCGCCGCTTTGAGGAACTGGAGTGCGACAATGCGGATCTGTCAGCCATAGCTGAGAAACGTCAGAACGAAGCAATCGAGTCTGACAAAGCACGCGCGGAAATTCAGGTGAGGCTGGACGCCGCGAATAAGCAACTCGCGGAGCGCGCCGACATCGAGAAGGTTCTGGGTGACCAGTTCAAGGTCATGGCGAACGAGGCGATTTCCAGCAACAACGACGTCTTCGTGAAAGCCGCCGACGAGAAAATCGGCGCTATGGTCAAGCCGCTCTCTGAGGAACTTAAGCGCATAGAGGAAGCGCGCAACAAGTCGCAGGGCGGACTGACGCAGCAGATCTCCGCGCTCATGGAAAACAGCAGCAATCTCGCGAACGAGACCCGCAGCCTGACCACGGCACTGAAGCGGCCAGAGGTGCGCGGCTCCTGGGGTGAAATTCAGCTTGAGCGAGTGGCGGAGTTGGCAGGCCTGGTGAAAGACCGCGACTACCGGTTGCAGGTCAGCGTCGCGACTGAAGGCGGAGGTTCCGAGCGGCCGGACATGGTCGTGGACATGCCGAATGGCCGCAACATCGTCGTGGATGCCAAGGCTCCGATGAGAGCATATCTCGACGCCGTCGATACATCTGATGAATCTGAACGGGAACAACTGATGGTACGCCATGCCCAGCAGGTGCGAGAACGCGCCCGGGGACTGGCGCAGAAATCATACCAGCAGCGGTTCAACTCTCCCGACTTTGTGGTCATGTTCCTGCCCGGCGAAGTCTTTCTGCAGCCCGCGCTGGAGAAAGACCCCGAACTCCTTGACTGGGCTATGCAGCAGAAAGTTGTCATCGCCACGCCGAATACCCTCCTTGCGCTGTTGAAGACGGTCGCAATGGGTTGGCGCGAGGTGCAGCTTGCCGAAGAAGCCAGAAGAATCGGCGCACTCGGCCAGGAGCTGCACGACCGGCTGGAGACTTTTGCGGGCCACATGGTCAGCACGCGCAATTCGCTCAATAGGACCGTTGAGAGCTTCAACAGGGGAGTTGGTTCTCTGGAAAGAAATGTGCTTGTGTCCGCGCGCAGATTCAAAGATATGGGCATCTCTTCGAGCAAAGAGATACCTGAGCTGGACGAAATCACCACTCAGCCGCGTGAATTCAGGGCGGCAACCCTGCGGATGCTCCCTGAACCGAATGGCTCAGGTGACGAACCGCTCCTCGCAGAGAATACCTCTGATGAAAACTGATATACTCACAAGCCGAAAAGCAAAACCACAGTCCAAAGGAGACATACATTGAACGGCTACGAAGCAATGGCAAAGATACTGAAGGCGGAAGGCGTGGAATGGCTTTCCTGCTTCCCGGCGCAGCCCCTCATTGACGCATGCTCGCGTGAGGGCATCCGCCCCATTCTGTGCAGGCAGGAGCGCGCAGGCGTCAACATGGCAGACGGGTTCAGCCGTATCAACAACGGCAAGAAGATTGGCGTATTCACGATGCAGACCGGCCCCGGCGCAGAAAACGCATTCGGCGGCGTGGCACAGGGCTATGCAGACTCCGTGCCGTTCCTCGCCATTCCCGGCGGCAACCCGGCGGCGCGTCAGGGCGTCCACCCCAACTTCGAGTCCGTTCCCAACTACCAGGGCATCACCAAGTGGGCGGCAGCCATCAACATTCCGGAGCGCATCCCCGAAATGGTCGGACGCGCGATGACGCATCTGAAGCACGGCAGGCTAGGCCCTGTGCTGCTGGAGTTCCCCGGCGATGTCGCAGCCGCAGAGTTCCCCGGAGAGCTGAACTACAAGCCCGTCGAAGTCCACAAGTCCGGCGCATCTCCCGAGGACGTGCGCGATGTCGTAGCAGCGTTGCTCGGCGCGAGCGGACCGGTCATCAACGCAGGGCAGGGCGTACTCTACGCCGAAGCGACTCCCGAACTCATTGAGTTCGCCGAGCTGACGAGTATCCCCGTAATGACCACGCTCGCTGGCAAGAGTGCATTCCCGGAGACGCACCCGCTGTCGCTGGGCACTGGCGCATCGTCCGGCACGCTCATGTGCGCCCGCTTCCTGGAGAACGCAGACCTCGTTGCCGGTATCGGCACCAGCTTCACCATCTCCAACTTCAACGCTCCCATGCCGTCCGGAGTTACCCTCGCGCACATCACGAGCTGCGCCGAGGACATCAACAAGGACTATCGTGCGGACTACGGCGCGGTCGGCGACGCCAAGGTTGTGCTGCGGCAGATGATCGAAGAGGCAAAGAGCCAGATTGGCAATGCCGAGGGACGCGGCGATGTCCATGGCGTCCGCGACGAGATCAAGAAGATTCGCGACGAGTACATGGCGGAGTGGGGACCGAACTTCGTATCGGACGAGGTGCCCATCAGCCCGTACCGCGTCTTCAACGAGATGATGGCGAATGTTGACATCTCCAACTCAATCGTGACGCACGACTCCGGTTACCCACGCGAGCAGATTGTTCCGTTCTGGCCCGTAACCACGCCGCGTGGCTACATCGGCTGGGGCAAATCAACGCAGCTCGGCTACGGCCTGGGCCTTGCGCTCGGCGCGAAGATGGCGGAGCCGGACAAGACGGTCATCAACATCATGGGTGACGCTGCGTTCGGCATGGCCGGCCTGGACATCGAGACCGCCGCCCGCTCCAACATCGGCACGCTCACCATCATCCTGAACAACGGTGTGATGACTCACTACTACGACCATTTCCCGCACGCCACCGAGCACTGGGGCAGCAACAAGCTGGGCG
>MKWU01003657.1_pt1 | contig 19784 bp, 10 predicted proteins | sample 809101 | NCBI WGS metagenome assembly MKWU01 (sample SAMN05860141, study PRJNA318959) | sponge metagenome | host: Aplysina aerophoba | place: Slovenia: Piran, Adriatic Sea, Gulf of Piran | collected 2013-05-07
TACGGCGGCAACGGACAACCAACCGAACTGCACGCCAACGAAATCATTCTGCTGGCTTACTATATCGCCTCGGTGAACATCGAAGTGGCCTTCCAGGACGCCACCGACAGCAGCTATCGTCCCTTTGCCGGCATCTGCCTGACGGACACCTTCGCCCTGAACGCCAACGACGACACGCTACAAAATCTTTTCCCCGACAACTCCCAGCGCCGCCAACGGCAAAAAGCCCTGGACATTCGCGTCATCGTGGGCAATCCCCCCTGGTCGGCAGGTCAACGCAGTGCCGCCGACAACAACCCCAACGCCAGCTATCCCCAGCTTGAAGCACGGGTGGCCGAGACCTATGCCAAACGCTCCCGAGCCACCCTCAAGAACAGTCTGTACGACAGCTACAAAATGGCCATCCGCTGGGCCGCGGATCGCATCAACGATCAGGGCGTGGTTGGCTTTGTTACCAACGGCTCCTGGATTGACGGCAACGTGGACGCCGGTGTGCGCGCTTGCCTGGCTGAAGAGTTTTCTTCTATTTACGTGCTCAATTTGCGGGGTAATGCCCGAACATCGGGTGACGCGAGACGTGCTGAGGGAGACAACGTATTCGATCAGGGTTCACGCGCTCCCGTTGCCATCACGCTCCTGGTGCGCAATCCCGCTGCCCGACATAAAGGCTGCCGCATTCTTTACCGTGACATTGGCGATTATCTCTCCCGTGAGCAGAAATTGGACAAGCTGCGGGAGTGGGAATCCATCAGCGGCATTGATGATTGGCAGACAATCCAGCCCGACAGGCACCACGATTGGCTCGGACAGCGGGATGAGGTGTTTGAGACTTTTTATCCTGTTGGATCAAAAGAGGCTAAGGCTGGTAGGATGGATAATGCTATCTTTGGGCTTTTTAGCAACGGTTACAAGACCAGCCGTGACGCCTACATCTACAACTTTTCCCGTGACAACTGCGCTGGCAATGCCCGCAGAATGGTTCAAGACTACTGTGATGCACTACATGACTGGAGTGAAGGCGCAAGCAACCCTGAAGAGCTCGATAACATTGTCAAGCAACACTCGTCACATGTTCGATGGGACCGTGAGCTGAGAAACAATCTGCGACGTCAGAAAAGAATTACCTACTCAACAAATAACATCTGGGCGACCCAGTACCGGCCTTTTGTCAAGCAGTATTGCTATGTCGACTACGTGCTTGTGAACAATAAATACCAGCAGGACAGCATCTTCCCAACCCCCACCAGCAACAACCGCGCCATCTGCGTACCCGGCGTTGGCTCCACCAAACCTTTCTCAGCCCTGATGGTAGATTGTATGCCGGATCTTCATTTTGTAGCTTTTGGCCAATGTTTTCCTCGTTACCGCTTCATCCCCAGAAAAGGGCTGTCCCTCTTGGAGGAAACCCCCGGCCTGGAGCGTGCTGACAACATCTCCGACACAGCCCTTGCCGCTTTCCGCTCCCACTATCAAGATCCCGGCATCACCAAGGACGCCATCTTTGATTATGTCTATGGCGTATTGCACGCCCCGGATTTTCGCGCCCGCTTTGCCCACGATCTGGCCAAGTCCCTGCCGCGACTTCCCTTCGCCCCGGATTTCCAGGCCTTCGCCCAAGCCGGCCAAACCCTGGCTGCCCTCCACCTCAATTACGAATCCGGCCCCCAATATCCCCTCACTCCCGAAGCCACCGGCACTGGCCCCCTCTTCACACCCCGGGCCATGCGCCTGGTTGGGGAGAATCAGGATGTGCTGGTTGTCAACGATCACCTGCGCCTAGCAGGCATCCCCCCGGAGGCCCACCGCTACCAGGTGAATGGCCGCACGCCACTGGAATGGTTCATTGATCGCTATCGCATCACCACAGACAAGCACAGCGGCATCCGTAACGATCCCAACGCCTGGTTTCCCGATTCAGACGGGTTTATTGCCGCCGTGGGGCGGATTGTGTACCTGTCTGTGGAGACTGTGCGGATTGTTGAGGGGTTGCCAGGGGCGTTGATGGGGGGTTAGCGGGGGTGGAAGGCGGCTGGGGAAGTTCGGTTTTCTGGATAGCCCATCCCAGCGGATCGGCTACTCTGACCGAGAGGCTCCCCCAAGCACCTGATCCGACGAACCCCAGCCATGCCCCAATCCTCAGACCAGCCAGCCAATGAGCGGCCAAGGTTCCCAGCCCACTTCACCTTTGCCCAGAGCTACGGCTATGGACCGCTGGCGGAGACAATGCAGTTGGAGCAGCTTTTTGGTGCTCTGTGGCGGAAGGTGTGGGATGCCACTTATCTCACCCGACAGCATCAGCATTTAACGCAAGAATGTATCTCAGGGGATCAGAACCAGCAACGGAGTCAAAATTCATGACTTTTAAGCAATCAATCACACTTTTCATGTGGGGTTATCAGCAACACTTTCGGCGGAATATCGAGCGTCTTATGAATAGTGTTCTGGAAGCCTTGGGAGTAACTAGTTTCACAGCCGAGTGTCTTCTGGTTGGGACAATAATCCCTAGACGACAAAATCAAAATCCTGTGTGTGTTGAGCCGGAAGATAGCAAATGGGACATCCACCTTTTTAATGATCTACTCAATCGTATCAACGTGGAGATCAAAAACCATCCTCGCCAGAGAATATTTTATACTGACAAGCAAGCTATGCGTGACAAACCAGAAAACATCTATCGAGACTCAGTTCACTTAGCCGTTCAGAAGGAGATGAGAGCCTACGACTCCCAGCACTGCGTTCAATCATTCGCTGGTAGACCAGCACCAGTGAAAGACCACTACGTTACTACTGTCATTCAGCTTCCGAATGCACTGTTCGAGCGCTTTCGTCCACTCCAGGAATCGGCTATCAATTATGAACGCTTTCTTTGTCAGGCAAGTCCAAGTTTTATTCATGCTGCCATCTCGAAAGTACTGGCCGAAGCACATGATGAACTACTCCGATCAGATCCTGGGGGATCTTATAGTGCAAGTTTACGATCTTCCGATGAGATTATTCAGCGCGCCGCATCGTCATTCATGATGACACCCGGAATTGCTATCAGAGATCGTGATTTCTTTGAGCCAGTCTTTGAAAGATTTAATATGATTTCTTCGTTGATGTATGAAGGAGCAAAAGGAGTAGGCAAATTGCTACTGGCAAAACCTGAAGACGGCACCGTAGATTTTCGTATCAGGTTTGCCAAACCTGTTCCCTTTCGTCAACATCGTTGGTCACGCAAGGTGTTGCAGTTGGCATCTTCCGAGAGTCCACTTATTGCTAACTGCAAGGAAATCCTTGGTTTAGGGCATATTGCTGCAGGTATCAATCCTTGGGAAAGTCAAAATATTTTCCAAATTGATTTCCTGGATCACTATCATTGGCGCCTATCATGTGGAGATGAAGTTATGCTTGTTAGTAAATATGGTATTCCGTCACTACCGCAGGAAAGGTTTCCTAGAGACCTGCTTTTGGATACATATCAACGACTTTTCCCCAAGTCTTGTAAGCAAGATATAGATCGTTTCTCTGAACTCTTGGACACAGCAACGAGGCAGCGCCATGGCAGCATGTTAATAGTGGCAGAAGATGCGGAGGCGGAAGCATATCGTCTTCAGGGTGAAGGAACCAGAATTGAACCCGTAGAACTCACACCAGACCTTTACCGACAGGTGAGTAGGATAGATGGTGCAGTAATCATTGACCCACATGGTCTCTGCCATGCAATTGGGGTGATTCTTGATGGACAGACTGAAATAAGATGTACTCCATCCCGTGGTGCTCGTTATAACTCTGCGGTTCGTTATGTTTCTTCTTCAGATAAGTCACGATTGGCTGTTGTTGTTTCAGATGATCAGACAGTTGATATTATACCATTACCACGTCCCCGCATCAAGCGATCAGCATTAGAAAACGAGATTTCCAAACTTGAGGCAGCAACTTCTGAAAACTACCATCAGTTAATAAATTATTTGAATGACAATAGATTTTATTTAGATCAGATGCAATGTGATCGAATTAACAAAGCTCTTGAGAGAATTGAAAAGGAGCCGCAAGAAGCTGGCATAATTAGAATAATCTGGCCTGAATTCTTGCCAGATCCAGATTTCAATGAAAGTTATTATAAAAATGAAGACAATTAACCTACTTCTTCAACGATGTTTGTCTCCTCTGAATTCAGGGCATTCAATGGCGCAATGCAACTGGTCATTAGCCAAGTTTTCACCTGTGATCCGGGCTTGGCGATTTTTATGGACGCTTCCTAAACTGCCATAGCTTTGTGGGGGGTCTTCCGGGGGCGTTGGAGGGAATGAAAAGTATCTCGGGAGTTCGGTTTTCTGGATAGCCCCATCCCGGCGGATCAGCTAGGATGAATCTCGGTGCCAGTGGCGGGGGTCTCGTTGATCGAGAACCTCCACTCACCTGATCCAACGAACCCCAGCCATGCCCCAATCCTCAGACCAGTCAGCCAACGACCGGGAAAGATTTCCAGCTCACTTCACCTTTTCGCAGCGCTATGGCTACGAGCCTTTGCCGGAGCCAATGCGGCTGGGGCATCTTTCCTATGCTCTGCGACGGGAAGTATTCAATGCTGTTCGTCAGTTTCTTCTGAAGGTCGTCGAAAGAATTCCTAATGGATACAGATATGTAGAACGTTTTACTGAGCGCACTTTAGGACAATTTCATAATGTTGTGGAAAGTGAAATTGCAAGAAATTTAAACTGCAAACAACCTTTAAACTGGTTCGAGAGATATTTGATAGATAATAAATTCAATAAAGTTTTAGATCTTATTGAAATTGTACTTAACACAGTGGAATCTGTGAGTATTGACATAGAAATCAAATCACGTGATTTAAAAATCTTAATATGTGAGTTTCCAGTAAAAATAGATATCCTATTCAACGAACACGCTGCTGCTTACTGGCTAGATATTTCTCAACGTCCATACAGGTTTTTCCCGCGTACGAGTAAGGAAGAAGGAGAAGCCGTGCAACAAGCCATTAAAATTATTTGTCAAGGAGATATGAAAGGAGCAGTAACGCATCTGCGCGAGGCAGCAAAATTTATCAACACGGGAGACCATTCAGATTCCATTAGGGAAAGCATACATGCCGTCGAATCTATTGCACGCACAATCGATCCGACCTCCAGCAAAGCTCTTGGTCCAGCCTTGAAGTCTCTTGAGGAGGCCGGCATCCTGAAACACAAGGCACTCAAGGAAGCGTTCATGAAGCTTTATGGCTACGCAAGTGATGAACAGGGCATACGCCATTCCCTGTTGGACCAAAGCTCTGCTGATGTCGGCCTTGACGAGGCCATCTTCATGTTTGGAGCCTGTGCCTCCTTCGCAGCCTATTTAAGCAAAAAGCACCAGACGCTTGGCAGAGCATAGAGCGCTATGGGCTTAGAGGATAATCATTTTCAGGAGAGTTTTGATCAAACCTGAGTTCTTCGTTGCGCTGATCCGCAAACATATCTTCCCCCAGAACTCTAAACGTTCCTAATGCTGTATGATTAGGAATGTTCGTCATCTCAATCCCCATGTCCTCCATCCCCTCCATGTCCTATACAGACCGAAACCCCATAGAGGCCCAGGAAGTACTGGTCCTCGACAGCTCCACTTTTATCAAAGAAATCGGCCTGATGTCGCAGAAAGGCTCTGCGTTGAAGCACTATCTCTATTGTCGCGGAACGCAGTTCGTCGTGCCCCAAGCAGCCGCGGAGGAGTATGAACGACACTTGGCCGAACACGCGGAGAAAAAGGTAAAGCAGATCGAGGAGGGATTGCGCTGGTTGGCACGATTCTGCAACGGAGTAGAGGGGTGGTCGGCTCCCGGAGACACTACCATCAAAGCCTGTGCCAAGGCACTTGCTACGGGTAAAAGCCTTGGGGCGGTTTTTCTTGAGGAAACTGACGATACCCGAGCACAGGCAGAGCGCAGATACCATGAAGAACGGCCACCGGGCCACACGAAGAAAGCGACGCTAGGGGACTGCAGAATCTGGGAACAGTGTCTGGAGCTGTTGTCCAAACATGATGTTGTGCTTGTTTCCCAAGACAGTGATTTTCAGGACCGCAGCGGCACGTCGCTGCATCCGCTGCTACGTGCAGAAGCAGAAGAGGCTGGAGCTGGGCGAAGCCTGACATTTCACTCCAGCATGGAGTCGCTACTGCAGGAGCTGAAGAGTGAGATCCCCGCAATACCGGATGCTGAAATTTTCAAGTTTGTCTACGCGACCAGTGAAACGGTTCAGGAATTGCAGTTGAAAAGAGAATACCGACCGACGGCGACTGGCACGATCAAGCAGACACGGCTGACGACGGACGATCGCCGTTTCATCGACGTTCGCCTGGAAGTGGAGGACAGATGGGAGAGCCCGGATGGAGCAACATCGAGGTGCTTCAAGTTGTCTGGCTCATGCCGCTACCATCTCGGGGACAAGCGCTTTGATAACCTGCACGAGACCTGGAAGCTGACGAGAGACGAGCCAGATGGCTCGAGTTATGTGGAGGGCGGTTTTGGGAGACTGGTTGTCTGTGGCTACCGAGGAGCTGGACGGATTGGCCCCCAGCCCGCAACTCTGTAGCACCAAGGCATTGTGCCAAGCACTGTCCCTTGGAAGGATGAGGAAGGCTTGCGGGTGGTGCGTGTTCAGAAAGCCAACCTGACCATGATTGCTGTCAGGGTTGCCCCTGTGGAGCAGGAAACGGCCTCTAAGTCCATTCCTCAAGCAAAGACCCTAGATCAGGCCAAGCCTAAGGCCCGCCGCTCAAGTCTGTTACCCCTTGACCTTTGATGCCTAATCCTGACCTTCTCTTCAAGGGTGTTTATTACGTTTTGTTAAGAACAAGTACATTAAAATTGCGATGATTCTAGTTTTAATAAGTCTGCCTTCTTTCTTCCATGTTTTCTCGCTTTTCCATGCTTTCTTCAGTATCAAAAGGTTTCACACCCTTATCCAGTAAAATTATGACACTAATTTTACTAGGATCCATAGGTACAATCAATCCAGCATTTTCACAAGAAAAGCCTACGGTTTCTGTTCCCGATTTTAAGAATGTTGCATCCGTTCCATGGTGGACCGCACAAGTTAGTTCTCAATTAGCGGATGCTTTATCTAATGAACTCTCATCGACAGGCGGTATAACTATTGTAGAACGTCAAAACATTGATGATGTTCTATCGGAACAGGAATTGGCCGAATTAGGTATAGTAAAAGAATCTAGTAAGAGCGCTAAATCTGGAGAGATGACCGGCGCTCAATATGTTGTATTAGGTAGAGTTAATTCATATGAGGAAAATGTAGAGGAAAACTCTGATGGTAAAAGTAGTAGTTTTATGGGCTTTGGTGGAGGTAAGTCTGTTCAAGAAAGTAAAGCATACATATCTATAGATTTAAGAGTAGTAGATACTACAACAGGGGAGGTTATTGGATCTAATACGGTAGAAGGAACCGCCAAAGATACCAAAGAAGTTAATAGAAAGAAAGGTTCACTAGGTCCTTTAGCTGGTATTGCAGGTAGAGCAACTGGAGCTAGTGGAGTAGGTGGAGCGGTTCTTGATGCAGCAGGTACCTATGAGTTTAGTGAAGAATCAGTCCGTTCAGCTAAAACACCTGTGGCAAAAGCAATAAGGGCAGCTTTAATATCAGCCTCAGATTATGTAGACTGTATTCTTGTTAGAAAAGATACTTGTATGGAAGAGTTTAGTAATAGGGATTCACAGAGAAGGAATAGAACCAGGGAAGTATTGGAACTACAATAGAATTGTCTAAGTCCTGGAGTATTGACTTAAAAAGACTCACCCTATCCCTTTGTTTTATTCCCATGGCCAAGCCCGTTTACTTTTTGCCCCGGGAATAAAATAGGGAATGGGATCAATGCCAAACTACCATACCATCCCTATTGCCCTGCCTCACCCGGCGGGCTTTCCCTGGCCCTGCACCCCTCAAGGGCTGCCTGCCCTCGAGTCCATGCTGACGTACGGAGACAGTGCATCCTCTTGAGTCCTGCTGTAGTGCAGCTTTTCCCGCGCCATGGGTTTTCCGACTCCATACGCTGACACAGTGGCTACAACGCCGCCAATTCCGTCCCCCATACTGATGGGCAACGTTGCGTCCAACGGGTGGCAACTCCCCCATCAAAGCAAGACAACGGGTCTTTTCCGCAGTGTTGCCTCTCCCTTGATCTGGAGGTGGATCGGAAGACCGGTCGTATCCATGCATTTGGTGCGGTGCGCTCGGATACCGGGGCGGTCTGTTCCGGCAAGGGATCGGCAGCGAAGCTGTCACGGCTGGACGACTTTGCAGAGGGGGCGGACGTTCTGCTGGGTCACAATCTCATCGCCTTCGACGTCCCCCATCTCCAGGCCGCCATGCCCCGCCTGGAGCTGTTGAAGCTTCCGCAGGTGGATACCCTCCGCCTCAGCCCCCTGGCCTTTCCTCGTAATCCTTACCACCACCTGGTCAAGCATTACCAGGACGGCAGACTCGGGCGCGGCCAGGTCAATAACCCCGAGCTGGATGCCCGTATTGCGCTGGAGCTGTTCGAAGACCAGTGGCGCGCCCTGAAGACAGAGGCGGCGCCGGAGCTGCTCACGGCCTGGCACTGGCTGAGCACGCCAAAACCGAAGGCGGCGGATCGGGGCTGGGACGCCCTCTTTTCCTGGTTACGCAATGCACCCCGACCCGACCCCGGCCAGGGCCGGCGCGCTATTGGCGCGTTTCTCGAAGGCCGCGCCTGCACAATTCAGGGACGGCGAATTGTGGCGAAGGCAAACCGGTTGGGCTGGGACGTGTCCTACGTGCTGGCATGGCTGTCCGTGGCGGGGGACAACTCGCTGATGCCGCCCTGGGTGCGCCATCAGTTTCCGGAAGCGGGGCGATGGGTTCACCGGCTGAGGGATCTGGCCTGCGCCAGTTCCACCTGTGGCTGGTGTCGGGAACGCCATGACGCCCGCAAGGAATTGAAACGCTGGTTCGGCTTCGACGACTTTCGCGCTGAACCGGCAGACGACTGGGGATTGCCCCTCCAGCAGACCATTGTGGAATGCGTCATGGGAGGCGGCCATGGGCTGGGGATTCTGCCCACAGGTACGGGCAAGTCCCTCTGCTATCAACTCCCGGCATTGTCCCGCTATTACAAAACCGGCGCCCTGACGGTGGTTATCTCCCCTCTGGTGGCGCTGATGGCGGATCAGGTGGCGGGTCTCGAGGCCCATGGCATCGGTTCCTGTTTCACCGTCAACGGGCTCCTCTCCATGCCCGAGAGAGCCGACGTTCTGGAGAAGGTTCGGATGGGGGATGCAGGGATTCTCCTGATTTCGCCCGAGCAGTTACGTTCCCGCTCCCTGCGGCAGGCGCTGGATCAGCGGGAGATTGGGGGCTGGGTGCTGGACGAAGCCCACTGCCTGTCCCGCTGGGGCCATGATTTCCGCTCCGATTACCGCTATGTGGGCCGCTTTATCCGCGAGAAGGCCTGTAAGGAGAAGCGACCCGTCCCACCGGTGCTGTGCCTGACCGCCACTGCCAAGCCGGAGGTGATCCAGGAAATCGTTCAGCACTTTCACAACAAGCTGGACGTGGATCTGAACGTCTTTGACGGTGGCGCCAACCGAACCAATCTGACCTTCGCGGTGATCCCCACCACAGGCGGCGAGAAGTTGGCCCACGTCCATGGCCTCCTGACGGAATACTTGCCGCCCACCGGGCACGGTGGGGCCATCGTCTACTGCGCAACGCGGCGCCGGAGCGAGGAGATTGCCGAATACTTGCAGATCAGGCAACTGGCGGCAGACCATTTCCATGCGGGCTTGCCGCCGGAGACCAGGCAGGACGTACAGCGGCGCTTCATCCATGGCGACGTGCGGGCCATCGTCGCTACCAACGCCTTTGGCATGGGGATCGATAAGAAAGACGTGCGACTGGTGATTCATGCAGATATCCCGGGTTCCCTGGAGAACTATCTCCAGGAAGCAGGTCGCGCCGGTCGTGACGGCGAATCAGCCCGTTGCGTGCTGCTGTATGCACCCGAGGACGTGGAGCAGCAGTTCAAGCTATCGGCCCGCTCCCGGCTCACCCGGAGGGAGATCCAGAGCGTTCTCCGGGCACTGCGCAACCTGAATCGGAAGAATCGGTTCAGGGGGGAGGTGGTGGCCACTGCAGGGGAAATCCTGAGGGAAGACGAAGACGGAACCTTCCAACGGGATTCCGCCACCGACGACACCCGGGTCCGCACCGCCCTCACGTGGCTGGAAGAATCCGGGTTTCTCACCCGGGAGGAGAACGTTGTCCACGTGTTTCCGTCTTCCCTGCAGGTGGACTCCCTGGAGCAGGCCGGAAGGCGTCTGGACCGCGCCACGACCGTCACGACCGCCCGTCGCAAGCAACTGTTGCAGATCGCCGCAAGACTCATTGACGCGCCCCCGGACGAAGGCGTCACCACGGATGAACTGATGGAGATCGCCGGGCTGAGCCCCGCAGGCGTGCGGGCTGCCCTCCACGACCTGGAGAACCTGGGCATCGCCAATAACGACACGGTGCTCACTGCGTTTGTGCATCAAGGCGTGGTGCGCTCCTCCGGAAAACGCTTTGCAGAGGCGGTGGCCCTGGAGACCGCCCTGATTGCCCATATGCGGGAAGCGGCGCCGGATCAGGGGAAGGGCGACGCCTTCCCCCTCCACTTACGCATGGCTTCCCAGATCCTGCGGGATCGGGATCTCCCCGATCCGTTACCGGAACGGCTCTGGCGCATTGTTCGGGGCGTCGCCTACGACGGACGGGGCGAGGACGGTGCAGGGGGCAGTTGGTCGGTGCGCAAACGGGATATGGAGACGGTGCAGATAACCCTGCGGCGTGAATGGTCGGCGTTGGCGGAGACGGCAGACCGTCGCAGATACGGGGCCAACTGTTTGCTGGGCCACCTGCTCGGCCGCTTGCCGCCTGGGAGCCGCGGCGTGGACCTGCTGGCGGAAACCACCATGGGCAAGCTGTTGCGGGCCGTTACTCAGCCCGACCTGCTTGTGAACAGCAAGGTGAAGAATCACCGGAAGTGTCTGGATCGGGCGCTGATGTGGCTCCATGAAATGGACATCATCCGCCTTCACAAGGGTTTGATCGTCTTCCGACCGGCCATGACGGTGTGCCTCCCGGACCAGCAGAAGCCGTGGCGTGGCTTCACCAAGGCGGACTTCCAACCCCTGGACCTGCATTACGGGGAGCAGGTTCTGCACGTTCACGTGATGAAGGAATTTGCCCAGCGGGGTCTTGCCGACATGGACGAAGCGGGGCGGCTGGCCATGGACTACTTCACCATGAAAGAAGCTCCGTTTCTCGCCCGCTGGCTGCCGGGGCGGGACAAGGAAATCAGACGCCAGACCACACTTGCCTCATGGCAAGCCATCGTTGAGAACCTGAAGAATCCCGATCAGCAGCGTATTGTCGCCGACGACCGCGAGCAGACCAACGTGCTGGTGCTGGCCGGCCCCGGCTCCGGCAAGACGCGGGTGCTGGTCCACAGAATCGCCTACCTGATCCGCGTGCGACGGGAAAACCCCCGCAGCGTTGTGGCCCTGGCCTACAACCGTCATGCTGCTGTCGAGATCCGGCGCCGCCTGGAGGCGTTGCTTGGCGCCGACGCCCGGGGCGTCACCGTCCTCACCTGCCATGGGCTGGCCATGCGGCTGGCAGGCGCCAGTTTCAGTGGGCGGCTGGAACGTGCCGACCATCCACCCGACGACACAACGTTCCAACAGGTGATCCGTCGCGCAGTGGACGTGCTGCGGGGGGAGGATCTGCTGGTGGAGGAGGCCGACGGGCGGCGGGAGCAGTTGCTGGCGGGTTTCCGCTGGATCCTGGTTGACGAGTACCAGGACGTTGATTCCGATCAATACGAGTTGATCTCTGCCCTGGCCGGGCGCAGCCTGGACAAGGACGCCGGCAAACTCACCCTCTTTGCCGTGGGAGACGACGACCAGAACATCTATTCCTTCAAGGGCGCTTCGGTGGAGTTCATCCGCCGGTTTGAAGAAGATTACAATTCCAGCCCCAGCTACCTGACGGCAAACTACCGCTCCACGGCCCACATCGTCGCGGCAGCCAATGCCGTCATTGAACCGGCGCAAGAGCGGATGAAGGCCGAGCGTCCGATCCACGTCGACCGCGCCCGGGAGACAAGCCCGCCGGGTGGACCGTGGGAGGCCGCCGACCCCGTTGCGCAAGGGCGGGTGCAAATCCTGCCGGTGGACGCCAGCCCCCTGTCCCAGGCCCGGGCCGTTATGGAGGAGTTGTTACGCCTGCAGGAGTTGGCGCCCCACTGGGACTGGTGCCGCTGCGCAGTGGTGGCCCGCGAATGGAGGTTTTTGATTCCCGTGCGCGCCTTCTGCGAGGCCCGTGGCGTCCCGGTGCAGATGGGCAACGAGACCATGCCCAGCGTCTGGCGCCTGCGGGAAACCCAGGCCCTGGTGACCTGGCTACGCAACCGCATACCCCCGGTAGTGGATGGCGATGCGCTGAGAACCTGGATTGCAGACCAGCCATCGGGTCCCTGGTACGACCTGCTGCGGCAGGCCGTCGACGACTACGAGCTGGAGACCGGCGGCAGGGAGACCCCGGTGGATCACTGCATCGAATGGCTGGCGGAGTGGAGCCGGGATATGCGCCAACGGCAGCAGGGCCTGCTGCTGGTGACCGCCCACAAGGCCAAAGGCCTGGAGTTCGACCACGTGGCCGTGCTGGATGGGGGGTGGGACCCTGTCAAGCCAGGGGAAGAACCGGACGCACAGCGCCGCCTCTACTACGTGGCCATGACCCGCGCCCGGTCCACACTGCTGCTGGCCCGCAATCGTCCTTCCCCGCTCCAGGAGGGTCTGCTTGACCATCCCGCCGTGCTCCGGCGCAAATCCATCCCCATCCAACCCCCCTCCCCGGCCATGCGGTACCGCCATGTTCGGGCCGGACTTGAAGACGTGTTTCTCAGCTTTGCCGGCCGTCGCCCTGGCGCTGATCCGGTTCATGCCGCCATCGCTGCCCTGTCCCCCGGTGACCCGTTGAAGGCGGAGATCGGATCCCATGGGCGGTGGAAACTTCTGGATTCCACGGGCCGTGTGGTGGGGCGTCTTGCCAAAACCTTTCAGGCGCCGGCAGGGATGAGATGCCGCTCAGCCGCGGTGCTGGCCATCGTTGTCTGGAGTCGTGCGCAATCGGAGCCGAGTTATCAACACTACACCAGGTGCGATTCCTGGGAAGTTGTTGTGCCGGAACTGGTGTTCGAACCCGAGCGGCGTTAAACCCGGTCGGTTGACCTCCCCCGGTTGAGCCGGGCGGTGACCACGGCCGTCCCGGAGTTGCCAACGGCCATCGGCCTTTCCACGAGAAAGGCGCCCGGTGCATGGATCCAGCCGCCGCACCGGCCCGTGATCCGAGGATCACTCCGTCGAAGCCGTGGCGCAGCGCCCATGTGGTCCCCGTTGGTGGCGGGGAGCGCCGTCGCCCTGGCGTCGACAACCGGCGTTCCGATCAACCCTGCATCCGACCTACACTCGAATTTACCGTCAAGGATGCCGTGAAGACCGTGGAGAAGCGCCTGGGAAGAATCGTCCTGACCCTGGTGGCGTTGTTGGTGCTTTTGTTGGGCGTACCGGAAATCTCCAGGCCCCGGCCTCGTACGGTGAACACCGAGAAGGGTCCTGTTCTCCTCAGCGTTGTGGCCCGAGGTCTTGCACAACCGTGGGGAATGGATATTCTGCCCGACGGCGCCATCGTCGTCACGGAAAAGCCCGGTCGGCTCAGAATTCTGGACCGGGACGGCACTCTGTCGGCGCCGTTGGCTGGTGTTCCCCCCGTAGTGGATGCGGGGCAGGGGGGGCTCCTGGACGTGACCGTGGATCCGGCGTTTGCCCGTAACCGCTTGCTCTGGCTGGCCTACAGCGAACCAGCCTCCGACGGCGCCAACTCCACCGCGGTGGCCCGGGCACGGCTCTCTACCGATGGCGCGACCCTTGAAGGCGTCAAGGTTATCTTCCGCCAGTTGCCCCGGTATCCGGGCCGTCTGCACTTTGGCGCCCGTGTGGTCTTCGCCAGGGACGGAACCGTATTTGTGACGCTTGGGGAACGGTTCCGGGATCCATGGCGGGAGCAGGCCCAGAACCTCCGCTCCCACCTGGGTAAGGTGGTGCGGCTGCAACCCGATGGCACGGCGCCCGACGATAACCCGTTCGTTGGCCGCGACGATGCCCTGCCGGAACTCTGGTCCTACGGACACCGCAACGTTCAGGGTGCAGCCATCCACCCGGAGACGGGCAAGCTGTGGATCAGTGAACACGGTCCTCGGGGCGGTGACGAACTGAACGTCCCCAAGCCGGGGGGAAATTACGGTTGGCCCCTGGTGTCCCACGGGGTAGAGTATTCCGGCCGGCCGGTGGGACGTGGAAACAGGTCGGCGCCAGGGCTGGAAGATCCCGTCGCCACATGGACCCCAGCCATTGCGCCCGGTGGCATCGCCTTCTACACGGACAAGGCGTTTCCCGGCTGGCAGGGCAACCTGCTGGTGGCTGGTCTCAGGGCCAGGGCCGTTCTTCGGCTGGAACTGGACGGTGAGTCCGTGATGCACGAGGAAAGGCTCATCGCCGATGAGGGGCGACGCATCCGCGATGTGGCCGTCGGACCTGACGGTGTCGTCTATGCCTTGACCGACGACGTGCGGGACGGCAGGATTCTCCGCCTTGCGCCGGGCAATTGATCAGGTGAGTGCTGCCAGGTGAGGGGGAAACTGTCGAGGAGGCCGTCAGTGGGAAGGCCCCAGGGCGCACGCCGGGCTTCCGTTCTCCCTGCCCTGCTGCCGATGGCGACGTCGCTGGTGTTGACGGTAGAAGCGCATCACGGCCCGTGCCAGTCGCAGGGGGTCATGGCGCAGACTCTTGCCGGCTGAATCCTCATGGAGGGATGCGACACGAGCATGCATCATGGCCAGGTGAGGCCGCAAGCCGTTTGCCCTCAGTTTGTCCACGGAACAGGTTACGGGCTCCGAGCCCGCGGATCGATAGCATTCCACCAGACGGCGATCCAGGTGGCCGCTATGGGCCAGCACGTCGGGGAATAGCCAGGGCGCCACGCCTTGACAACGCAAGTGGCGGCCAATGACCACCATGTGGTCCCACACGTCCAACCCGTCGGTTTCACCGGGCTGGGTCATGAGGTTACAGATGTAGAGCTTGGCGGCTGGAGAGCGGCTGATTTCCTTCACAAGCTGGGGCACCAGTAAATTGGGCAGCAGCGACGTGTACAAACTGCCCGGACCCAGGAGAATCAAATCCGCCTGGCGAATGGCCGCCAAGGCGCTGGGGAGTGCCGGTGGCGCCCCTGGTCGGCAGCCCACCCGACGGATCCGGCCCCCCGCTCCACTGATTCGGGATTCCCCCTCGATGAGGCGCCCATCCTCCAGCTCGGCCCAGAGTTGCACATCGGCGTTGGTGGCGGGCACCACCTGCCCTTGAATGTTCAGCACCCGACTACTGGCGGCAATGGCGGACTCCAGATCGCCGCTGATGGTGGTCAAGGCCGAGAGGAACAGGTTGCCCAGGCTGTGGCCTTCCAAGCCTTTACCGGAGGCAAAGCGGTAGCGGAACAACTGGGTGAGAAGCTGTTCCTCCTTGGCCAGGGCAGTGAGGCAATTGCGAATGTCGCCAGGGGGTTGAATGCCCAGATCACGGCGCAGGCGACCACTGCTACCCCCGTCGTCGGTCACGGTGACAACGGCGGTGATGCGACTGCTGTAGTGTTTCAATCCACTGAGCAGGGTGGCCAGGCCGGTGCCGCCGCCGATGGCCACGATGTTGGGTCCCCGTTTGAGGCGGCGCTGCGCCAACAGGGCATCCACCAGGGGACGGTCCTGTTCAGGGGCCAGGGCCTGCTTGATGGATCCGAAGGTGCGGCTCTGGCCCAGCAGGATGAGCACCAGGCCACTGAGCAGCACCAGGGGACCGGTCAACCGATAGGGAAACACCTGGGTGATGCTGGCCAGGGTCGACTCAACGGCCGCGAGGGTCCAGTACACCGGCTTCAGGTTGGCCCAGATGGCGCTGCCCAGCAGCAGCAACAGGAGACCCAGGGCACTGGTGAGCACCCAGCGCTTGACCAGCAGACCTGGTGAGAGCCACTGGAGCAACTTGCCGGACGTGTTCAGGCTCCAGGGCCGTCGCCGGTGTCCCGGTTGCCCTCCGGCCCGGGGACGACCGTCCTTCTTCCCCCCCTGGTGAGCGGGACCTGACGCCTGCTGTTGCGTGCTCTGCGCCAAGATCACTGCCACCAGGTGCAACAATTCTAGGAATCCCCTTGATAGGCCGAGCCCATGTCCGGACCCGGTGGCGCGGCAGCGGAGACGTTGGCCATTCAGTTGTGCGACGTCGGTCTGCGCTTTGGCGGCAAATCCGTTCTCAGCAACCTGGACCTGGACGTGGGTGTGGGACAGAAGGTTGCTGTGGTGGGTCCGTCCGGGGTGGGGAAGTCCACCATCCTGCGGCTGCTTGCCGGACTTTTGCTGCCCAGCCAAGGCTGTCTCAGCCTCCATGGGCAACGGCAGGTCTATTTGCGAGAAGATCAGGACAACCCCATGGACGTGCGCATGGTGTTTCAATCCCCTGCCTTGCTGGCCTCCCTCAGCGTTGCGGACAACGTGGGATTTTTGCTACGGCGCAGCCGCCGGCTCTCTCCGGCGGACGTCCGTGCCCGGGTCTCCAGGGTGCTGGAAGAAGTGGGCTTGAGGGGGGTCGAGGATTTGATGCCGGGCCAACTCTCGGGAGGAATGCAGAAGCGGGTCAGTTTTGCCCGGGCCATTGTTGAGGATCCCCTGGCCGACACCCGCCATCCTCCCCTTCTTCTGTTTGACGAGCCCACGGCGGGCCTTGACCCCGTGGCCTGCACCAGGATCGAGGACATGATTGTCAAAACCACGGAATTTGTTGGTGGCACGGCTGTGGTGGTCAGCCACGTGATGAGCACAATTCGCCGTGCCGCCGACCGTGTGGTCATGCTCTACGGAGGTCATGCACAATGGCACGGCTCCGTGCAGGGGTTCGAGGTGACGGACAATCCCTATGTTCAACAGTTTCGTAGCGCTAGCCTGCAGGGGCCCATGCAACTGGAATTCACCTGAGCGCCATGCGTCGTAGCTTTCGCGAGGCCGCTGTCGGCTTGAGTATCCTTGCCGCGCTGGGCATTGCCCTGGGGCTCTGGCTGCGCCTCAGGGGACATCGGTTTACCAGCGCTGCCTGGGATGTCACCGTGCGCCTCGAGGACGCGGCAGGTCTGGTCTCCCGCTCCACTGTGCGCTATCGGGGCGTGGACGTGGGAACGGTTCGGTCGGTTACGCCGGAACCCGGCTTTGTGGCCGTCCAGGTGCAAGTCAGTGAGCCGGAGCTGGTGATCGCTCAGCCCGTCAAAGCCCAGGTGGTGAGTGGCAGTGTTCTGGGAGGAACGGCCCAGTTGGTGCTGACGGGATCCTCGAACCCGTTGACCGCTCCAGCCAACCCCACGGCAGAAGATTGTCCGTCTGCCCAACAACTCTGTGCCGGCGCCGTGCTGCAGGGGACACGAGGACCAACCCTGGATAACGTTACGGCCAGCACCACGGAGCTTCTGGATCAGGCCATCGCCCTTGATCTCCTCAACACGCTGGACATGGCGTCAAAGAGCTTCATGGACACCAGTAAAAGCTTCACCACTGCCGCCGACAACACCAGCGACCTGCTGGAATCCCTTCAGGACCTGGCCCAACGGCTGGGTCCCAGTGTGGATCACATTAACGCCAGCGCAGTCAATCTGAACACCATGACCCGTCACCTGGCCAACGTCTCGGCGGAGCTGGACCACCCCGAGACCATCGCCAGGTTCAGGCAGACCATGACCAACGTGGAGAACGCCACGGGCCAGTTGAATGCCAGGACAGGCGCCATTCTGGCCAACGTGGAACGCTTCACTGCCAATCTGGATCACATCGGCAGCGACATTCGGGAAATTACCGGCGATCCTGCCGTGACCGAGGGTCTAAGAAATCTGACGGTTGGTCTTGGTCTGTTGTTCAAGGATCTCTATGGCGCCGAACGGCTGAGTGATCCCGGCTCCGTAGTCGAGGATGCGGAGCCGTGAGCTGACGGCGGGGTCGCCCCGTCGTGTCGAACCGATCAGCGCGACGGTGGATTACGGCCCACTCCCTGCCAGCGAAAGCCACTTGCCGTGAGGGCCGTGCCGTCCAGACAATTGCGTCCGTCCAACACCAGCCGCCGGCGCATCTCCCGGCCCAGTTGTTCCCAGTCCAGCAGCTTGAACTCCGGCCACTCGGTAACCACCACCAGGGCGTCACACCCCTTGGCCAACGCCATGGCGCTGGAGCATCGCCGAATGGACGCCAGGGCCTCGGGCCAGTGGTCCTGCCGGCTCCAGTAGGGGTCAAACCCTTTCACCGTGGCGCCCAGGCGGATCAGCTCGGCGGCAATGTCCAGGGCGGGAGCTTCCCGCAGGTCGTCGGTGTCGGGCTTGAAGGTGAGACCCAGCAGACCGATGGTGTGCCCCTGCAGAACCGGTAGCGTCTGCTGCAGCTTGCGCACCACCAGGCGGCGCTGATCCTGGTTGACTGCGGTCACCGCCTCCATGAGACGGGGATGGACGCCCTGGCTGTTGGCGGTGTGCAAGAGAGCCGATACATCCTTGGGCAGACAGCTACCTCCCCAGCCGATACCGGCATCCAGAAACGCTCGGCCAATACGCTTGTCCAGGCCGATGCCGTCTGCCACCAGAGTGATGTCAGCCCCCAAGCGGTCACAGAGCTGAGCCAGTTCGTTGATAAAGGACACCTTGGTGGCCAGGAAGGCGTTGGCGGCATACTTGACCATCTCCGCCGAGGCCAGATCCGTCTTGATCAGGGGGATGGGGCCAGGATGGCTGACGTCGCAACCCCTGCAACGGCGTTTGATCAACGGGGCGTAGAGTTGCTCCATGGTGAGCAGAGCGGCTGCATCGTCGCTTCCCAGCACGATGCGATCCGGGTTGTAGCTGTCCCAAAGGGCCTGTCCCTCCCGCAAGAACTCCGGGTTGCTCACCACCGTCACCGGTGGCGGTGCGGCCCCTGCGGCGACGGCGCTCCGGGCCACCAGGTCTTGCACCCGGGCGCCGGTACCGACGGGCACGGTGGACTTGTTCACAACCAATCGTGGTTGGTCGTCACCCGCCAGGGCCGCGCCAATGGCTGTGGCCACGGCAGCCACGGCCCTGGTGTCACTGGCGCCGGAGGGTAGTGGGGGTGTACCAACAGCAACGAAAATCACGGCGCTGCCGGCCACAGCCGCCACCAGATCCCCATGGAATCGCAGTCGGCCTGTGCCCATGGCCAGGCTGAGGTCCTCCTGTAAGCCAGGCTCGTAGATGGGGCTCTGCCCCTCCCGCAACCGGGCCAGTTTCCCGGCGTCGTTATCCACCCCCGTCACCGTGTGGCCCATATGAGCCAGACAGACTGCCGAGACCAGACCCACGTAGCCGGTGCCAATCACTGCGACGCGCACCGTCCACCATCTCCGAGACCTGTGCAAAAGTACAGCACCAGCTATCCCCCTTCAACCTGACGGGTTGTGGATCGGGGACAGAGAACGGGATGGAGGGTTGTTGGTCGAATGGGCGTGTAAGCCCCGTTGCTTACACCATTCCTTGCAGGGCGTCCGTGGCCATGGCGGCCATGGCTTGACTGGTGGCCTTGGGAAGACGCACGTAGCGCCCCATGGCGGCCTTGGCCAGATCCTCACCAAAGCCGCTGCGGAT
>MKWU01003658.1_pt1 | contig 19784 bp, 16 predicted proteins | sample 809101 | NCBI WGS metagenome assembly MKWU01 (sample SAMN05860141, study PRJNA318959) | sponge metagenome | host: Aplysina aerophoba | place: Slovenia: Piran, Adriatic Sea, Gulf of Piran | collected 2013-05-07
CTACGTGCTGTCGGCCTACTACTACCAGAGCACGGCGGCGGTCCATGCCGTCGGCAGCGACGGCGCGGTCACGTTCCCGCCGGTCGAGTGGCGCTACACGTCGCACGGCGCCCACGCGATCCGCACCGACCGCTCGAACCGCTTCGCGTACGTGCCGCACATCGCCAACCGCGGCCCCAATGCCATCTTCCAGTTCGCGTTCGACGACGAGACCGGGCGGCTCACGCCGGCCGATCCGCCGCGCTTCGAGCCGGACGCGTACCTCGGGCCACGCGCGCTCGCCTTCCACCCGACGCTCGACGTCGTCTACTTCTCGGACGAGCAGGGCAGCAGCGTCAGCGCCTTCACGATCGACCAGGCCGGCGGGACGCTCACGCCGCTCCAGACCATCTCGACGCTGCCGTCCGACTACGACGGCGCGAACACGTGCTCGCAGATCCGGATCACCCCGTCCGGCCGCTTCCTGTTCGCGCCGAACCGCGGCCACAACAGCGTGGCCAGCTTCCGGGTGGACGCGGCCACGGGCCGCCTGTCCTTCGTCAATCGGGCGGCGGCCGAGCCAGTGCCCCGCGCGTTCGGACTCGATCCCGGCGAGCGCTTCCTCTTCTCGACCGGCCAGCAGACCGGCCGCCTGACCGCGTACCACATCGACCAGGAGACGGGCGCGCTGACGCCGCTCGAGACCTACGAGGTCGGGAACAACCCGATGTGGGTCCTGATGACGACGCTCGACGGGTAGACGGCCCCGCGCTCCTCACCGGGCGCGTTGGGAGTCACGGGACGCAACGCCGCAGACGACGGACATGCAACGCCACCCGGGCCTCGTCCCCCTGTCGCGCGAGCACCACCACGGTCTCGTGATGGCCGAGCGGCTCGTGCTGGGCCGCTCGACCAATCCGCGCGCCGACTGGCCCGCCGACCGGACCGCGCAGGCGAGACGGCTGATCGACTTCTTCGAAACCGACCTGCGCCCGCACTTCGAGGCCGAGGAAGCCCAAGTCTTCCCGGTCGCGGCCCGCGAGGTGACGACGGGCGACCGCCTGGTGCGAAGGCTCGTCGACGACCACGAAGCGATGCGGGAGATGGTCCGCGCGCTGGCCGCGGACGCCGACGCTCCCGGCCCTCCCGATCCCGCCTCCCTGGCGGACCTCGACGAGCGGCTGCGCGCCTTCGGGGAGCGACTGCGCCGGCACATCCGCGTCGAGGAGCGGGAGCTCTTCGAGCGGATGCAGGACGAGTGCAGCCCCGGAACCCTGCGCGAACTCGAGGCACGGCTCGCCGCGCATGAGGCGCGTGGCGGACCATCCTGCCGTCGGTAGCGGCTCGGGACTGTCGCCGTTCCATTCGTCGGAGTCCCGGGCAACAGGCCTCGCACCATTCCGCTCCGAACAGCCGGTCGACCGCAGGGTCGGGGGTCGGCATGTCGGTCATGCGCTGCCGCCAAGTCGGATTGACGGTCACGCCTCGCCGATAGTGACTGACAAACGGCGTTGACGTTCATGTCTGACCGTCAACGGGCGACCGCCCCTCGGCTGCGTTCAAGAGGTCAGGGAACGCCAGGATGCCCGTCCGGCGTCCTCGACCAGCTCTCAGCACGCGCAGAATCCCATCTCGAACCAGGACCCGGAGGAACCGCCGGGCAGTCGGTTCCGGGATGCCCGCAGAGGTCACGAAGCGCGTTGTGGGGAAGATCGGGTGCGCGAAGATCCAGTCCATGGCACGGATCGCCTGGTGAGAGCGCGTCAGATCCGCCACCTGCTTGACCGTCTCGTCGTAGAGGCGGATGATGCCGTCCGCCTTCTTCAAGTCCGCCTCGGCCTGCGCGCGCACCGCTTCCAGGAAGAACCGGCACCAGCCGGTCCAGTCGTCGTCACGGGAGACGGAGAGCAGCCCCTCGTAGTAGGCGTCCCGGCGGGCCTCGAAGAAGGCGCTGATATAGAACCTGGGCACTCCGATGAGGCCGAACTGCCACAGGAACAGCGGGACCAGCATGCGCCCCAGGCGGCCGTTGCCGTCGAGAAACGGATGCAGTGCCTCGAACTCCGCGTGTAGAACCGCCAGTTGCACCAGCCGATCCGGCGCGTCCGCGTGGATGTACCGCTCCCAGGCGGACATGGCGGCGGGCAGCGCCTCCGCTCCGACAGGCACGAACGTTGCTTCGTCGATGGTGCAGCCGGGCGGCCCAATCCAGTTGGAGAGGCGCCGGAACTCGCCGGGTGCCTTGCCCTCGCCGCAGACCCCGCGCATGAGCACGGCGTGCGCTTCCCGGACCACCCGCAAGGACAATGGGAACTCGGCCAGCAGTTCCTCCGCCCGCCGAAGGGCGCTGCGGTAGTTCAGCACTTCCTGGAAGTCGTCGCGGCGGGCCGGGGAATCCGGAGTCTGTCCGGCCTCGAATCCCAGCACGTCCCCCATCGTGGCCACCGTGCCCTCGATGCGCGACGAGAGGATCGCCTCGTTGGTGGTCAGCGGCGCGAAGAGGATGTCCGGGTTGGGCACGGCGGCGAGCATCCCATCGTAGCGCGCCAGCGCTGCGGCGGCCGGGCCGATGTAGGGAACCAGCGCCGGCCAGTCGAGACGCTCGTCGGGCGGAAATCGGCCGGCGTGGTAATGAACGGCCATTGCTTGCCCCTGCCGCCGACTCCGCTCGCCGAGCCCGACCCGGGAAGCTCGTTCCGGCGTCGGAAGCCGGTTCGCGCCGCGACTCGCACCTGGATTATTGATCACTATCGACAGAAAGTGACTGACAAGTCGTGTTGTCGATCATCGGTGAACGTCAAGTCACGAACAGGGACTCTCGATTCCCGAGCGAGACCCGCCCGCGGGCGCGGGGGGCACGAATTCCGGAGCACCCGTCGCCGCGCCTGTCCACTGACCCGCCCGCGGGCGCGGGGGCACGAACGTCGCGCGGGCGCGAGCGAGCGGCGGCTGGCCAGAAGCGGGGTGCGCCGGTATAGTGCCGGCATCGGCGGCCCGACGGCCGCCCATTCCCGGGAGCACGACGTGAAGCGCAGGATTTCCGGCGGGCGCGTTCCGTCCCTGGCAGCGGTCGCGGCGCTGGCGACACTCGGTGCGCTGGGCACCGCCCCGCAGGGACAGGCGCAGGATGCGTCGCTGCTCGACGTGCTCGCGCGCGCCACGGAGTACGTTGACGACCTCCACGACCGGCTGGTCGGCGTGGTGATGGAGGAGCGCTACGAGCAGCGCGCCCGGTATCCCCCGGGGGCCGGCTTCGGAGCGAACTCGGCGCGGGTGACGCTGCGCTCCGACTATCTTCTGCTCGAGCCCGAGGGGTCCGACCGGCCGTTCGGCTTCCGCGATGTCTTCGAAGCCAACGGCCGGCCGGTGCGCGACCGGGAGGAGCGGCTGACGCGGCTCTTCCTCAATCCGACCGCCTCGGTGCGGCGGCGGATCCAGGGGATTCTGGAGGAGAGCGCACGCCACAACATCGGCGACGTCGAGCGCACCACCAACACCCCGACGCTCGCCCTGCTCTTCCTCGGGTCGTCCTACAAGTCGCGGTTCGCGTTCGAGCCCGCGTCGGACACCTCGCCGGAGCTGGGAATCGACGAGCCGGACGATCGGGCCGCCGTTCGGGCCATCGCCTTCCGGGAGACTTGGCCGGTGACGCTCATCCGCCGCCGCGGCGGCCAGAACCTCCCCGCGAGCGGCCGCTACTGGATCGAGGCGGCGACCGGCCGCGTCCTGGTCACCGATCTGGTCCTCGATCACCCCGACGTCGACTCGCGGATCACCGTGCGCTACGCCGACGACGAGATGCTGGGCCACCCGGTGCCGGTCGAGATGCGCGAGCGCTACAACAACCGCCGCACCCGGTCGCGCGTCGACGGTACCGCCACGTACAGCCGCTTCCGCCGCTTCCAGGTCCAGGTCGAGGAGGGCGCAGCGGCGCCCGAGTAAGCCACCGGTTCGGCCTCGCGGCCCACCCCGGAGAGGATTCCACCATGTCCCGATCCCGCTTCGCGACCCTGGTCGCCGCCGCCGCAGGCGGCGCCGTCGTCTGCCTCGCTACCGCAGGTGCTGCTGCCGCATCAGGCAGCCCCGCCGTCGCCGCCGCAGAGGCCGCCGGCGGCGCTGCCGCAGGAGAGCCGCAGACGGCCACCCCGCCACTTCCCGCCCCCGACCTGTACGCCGGGTCGCCCTATCTGCGCGAGTTGCGGAACTCGCTGGTCTACGGCGAGATCTGGGAGCGCCCGTACCTGTCGAAGCGCGACCGGAGCCTGATCACGATCGCGGTCCTGCAGGCGCTGGTGCGCGACGAGCTGGCCATCCACATCCCCCGCGGCCTCGACAACGGGCTGACGCCGGAGGAGGTCTCCGAGATCATCCTGCACGTGACCTTCTACGCCGGATGGCCGACCGGCGTGCAGGCATCGATAACCGCCGCCGAGACGCTCGACGCCCGCGGCCCGTTGCCAGCGGAACGCCCGCGCGGGGCACGGGCCCGGAGCCCCCCCTCGGAGCGGGGCGGGCCGCCCGGCCTGACGCTCGGGGAGTTGCCGCGCGCCCCGGCGCCGGAGACCGAGATCACGACGCCGGGCGGCCTGAGCGACGCCTACGCGGCGGTTCCGCGGCTCGGCGCGCTCCGCAACAGCCTGCTCTACGGCGACATCTGGGAGCGGCCACTGCTCTCGAAGCGCGACCGGAGCCTCATCACGGTAGCCGTCAACCAGGCGCTCTACGTGACCAACGAGTTGCGCCTGCACATCGACCGCGCCCTCGACCAGAACGGCGTCACGCCGCAGGAACTCTCGGAGGTCATCCTGCACGTCACCTTCTACGCGGGGTGGCCGGCGGCCGTGAACGCGGGCCGGCTCGGCCCCCCGGCGCTCCGCGCGCGCGGCGGCGACCGCGGCGCGGCCCCGAAGACGCGAGGCGGGCGCCCGGCTCCCATCGCGCACGCCCCCTTCTACGCGGGGGGGCGGGCGGCCGTGAACGCGGGCCGGCTCGCCACCGCGGCGCTCCGGGCGCGCGGCGTCGACCTCGGCGCGCTCAAGTAGCCGGCAGGAGCGCCCGCAGCGTCCGGCTGTCGGGGCGGCCGGCCTCTTGGAGGTCGCACTCCGCCCCGTCACCGGTCGCCTTCGCCCTGCTACTCGAGCGTCTTCGCCAACCGAAAGCCGACGTAGTCGTCGCGGATGTCGACAGCCTCCCAGAGTCGGAACGCCGCTCGCAGGATGAGCCCCAGGCTGAACCAGGATCCGCCGCGCAACACCCGGTAGCCGCAGTCCCCGCCCCGTGTCCACGCCGAGCCGTCGGCCGGAGCCCCGGCGTAGCCGGCGTGCCGGCAATCGGCCACCCATTCCCATACGTTGCCGTGCATATCGTGCAGGCCCCAAGGGTTGGCCGCGAACGAGCCGGCGGGCGCCGTCCGCGATGCGTCCCACCGGCTGCCGCAGCCGTCGCAGTTCGCGTGGTTGTCCCCAATGAACGGACCCCAGGCGTACGACGTCGTCGTTCCCGCCCGCGCCGCGTACTCCCACTCCGCCTCGCTCGGCAGGCGGTACGACTCCCCCGTCTCCGCCGAGAGCCAGTCGGCGTACGCCGCCGCGTCCTCCCACGACACGTTGATCGCCGGACGCCGGCCCCGGCCCCAGCCCCGGTCGTCCGGCCGGTCACGACCGGTAGCCGCGGCGAAGCGGTCGTACTCGGCGAACACCACCTCGTGCCTCGAGAGCGCGAACGACCGCAACCGGACCTCGCGCACGGGGAACTCGTCCTCGAGGCAGAGCAAGCCCGACACGCAACCCATCCGGAACCGGCCCGCCGGCACGACCACCATCTCCGGGCAGAAGTCGCAGTCCCGAAACGCTTCGCCCGCGCTCGGGCGCGGGGCTCCGGCCTCCCCGGTCCCGACGCCGCCCACCCGTGCGGGGCACGCCGCAACGGACAGGACGAGCAGCAGACCGGGAACCGCTCTCACCGTCGGCCTTCTCCTACCCGGCGGACAGTAAGCCCGCCAATCGTCGCCCGACGGCTCCGTCTGGCGCCCAGCCAAGCCTACTAGCCCACCATTCGTCGCCTGACGGCTCCGCCTGGTGCCCAACCAACCCTGCTAGGAGTCTGCACCGTTCTACGGCGCAGACTCCTAGGATTCTGCACCGTCCTACGGCGCAGGCTCCTAGCCGCGCCCGGCGCACACCATCACGCGCTGTCCGGCCCGCAAGCGCGGGCGGCAGACTCCGGCATCGCCCTTGCGTGAGCGCGTGGTACGATGGCGGGGATGGGCGGTTCGCAGGAAAGCCGCCAGTCACTGCCGTTCGCCACGGGAGGGCAGTGATGGACACCGAAACCATGGAGCAGCGCGTCAACGATCTCGATCGCAGAGTGGGACACGTCGAGCAGATTCTGCCCACCTTGGCGACGAAAGCCGATCTCGAGGCGATGAGAGCCGACCTCGAGGCCGCCATCGCGGGCGCCATCGCGGACGCCACCGAGCCTCTCGCCACCCGCACAGAGCTCCACGCCGCCATCGCGGACGCCATCGAGCCTCTCGCCACCCGCGCTGAGCTCCACGCCGCCATCGCGGACGCCGTCGAGCCCCTCGCCACCCGCGCTGAGCTCCACGCCGCCATCGCGGACGCCATCGAGCCTCTCGCCACCCGCGCTGAGTTGCGCGCTGCCATCGCCGAGTCGGAGGAGCGGACGCGAACGCACTTCGACGTGGTCGGGGAGAGCCTGCGCGACGACATCCGTCTGATCGCCGAAGGGCTCGCCGCCCTCACTCAGCGCCTCGCCTAGGCGGTCGGCCGCTCCCCCGCCTCTTGCGTTTCCGGGCGGCTGCGTCTACTGTGTGGCGGCGCCCGGCCGGATCGGCCTCCCAGCCCGCGGCGCCCTGGAGGTCTGCAGATGCTCAGGAACACCTTCGCGGCGTGCGCCGTCGTCCTCGCCCTGGCGGCGCCGCCGGCCGCCGCGCAGTCCGAAGAGCGCACGATGCCGATGCGCACGCCGGACGGCCAGCCCGACGTCTCCGGCACGTTCACCTTCCGCACCCTCACCCCGTTCCAGCGCCCGCAGCAGTTCGAGGGAGTCGAGCGGCTGTCGCGCGAGGAGGCGGCGGCGTTCGAGGCGTCCGAGCGGACCCGGCTGAACCGCGACCTGTTCGACCCCGAGAAGGGCGCCGCAGGCTACCGTCCGCGCTCCGAGGGCGGCGTGCTCTCCTACAACGAGTTCTGGTACGAGCGCGGCATCGAGCTGACCTCCGACAAGCGGACGGCGCTCGTCGTCGATCCGCCCGACGGGCGGCTGCCGCCCCGGACCCCGGAGGCGATCGAGGCCGCCGCAGCCCGGCGCGCCCATCTCGAGGAGCACCGCTACGACTCCTACGAGAACCGCAGCCTGGCCGACCGCTGCATCATGGGCTTCAACTCGGGCCCGCCGATGCGCTCGAGCGCCTACAACAACAACGTGATGATCTTCCAGACGCCGGGTCACGTGACCATCTTCAACGAGATGGTGCACAACGCGCGGATCATCCCGATCGACAGCGACACCGCCAAGCCTCCCTTCCCGCAATTCGCCGGCGTGTCGCGCGCCCACTGGGAGGGCGAAACGCTGGTCATCGAGACCACGCAGTTCCGCGGCGGGCAGAGCGGCGGCACCGGACCGAACATGCACCTCGTCGAGCGGCTGACGCGGATCGATCCGGACACCGTCGCCTACGAGTTCACGGTCACGGACCCGACGGTCTACACCGCGCCGTATACGGTGATGATGCCGTTCCGGCGCACGGACGAGCCGCTCTTCGAGTACGCGTGTCACGAAGGGAACTACGGGCTCCACGGGATCCTCGCCGGCGCGCGACGGCTCGAGAGCCTGGGGCGCGAGCTCCGTCCGTGACGGGCGGCCGTGACCGCCGGCCACGGAACGCGATGGGAGCGCCGGCCGTGACCGGCGGCAGGCGAGGGAACGAGCGGCACGCGAGCGGAAGGTGGGAGACGCGATGACGAGACCGCCCCGGACGATGAACTTCATGAGACTCGCGGCGGGCGCCGCGCTGGCTGCCGCCCTGGCGGTGCCCGCCGCGGCCCAGGACGCGGAGATCGCCTACACGCCGGTGACCGACGAGCGGCTGCGCGCGCCCGATCCCGGCGACTGGCTGATGTACCGCGGCACCTACGACAGTTGGGGCTACAGCCCGCTCGACCAGATCACGACGGACAACATCGGGGACCTGGTGCCGGTCTGGACGCTGTCGACCGGCGTGACCTCCGGGCACGAGTCGCCGCCGGTCGTCAACGACGGCGTGATGTTCGTGACGACGCCGGAGGACCGCGTCATCGCCATCGACGCGCGGACGGGCGAGCAGCTCTGGCTCTACACCCGGCAGTTCCCGGAGGACATGGCGCATCCCCACCGCACCAACCGGGGCGTGGGCCTGTATGGCGACAAGGTCTTCCACACCACGCACGACGCGTTCGTCGTCGCCCTCGACGCCGTCACGGGAGAGGTCGTCTGGGAGACCGCGGTCGCCGACTACCGGACGGGGTACTACATGACGATCGCTCCGCTCGTGGCGAGCGGGAAGGTGCTGGTCGGGGCGTCGGGCGGAGAGCGCGGCATCCGCGGCTTCGTCGTCGCCCTCGACCCGGAGACGGGCGAGGAGGTGTGGCGCTCGCACACCATTCCGGGACCGGGCGAGCCAGGGAACGACACCTGGCCCGGCGATACCTGGGAGCGGGGCGGGGCGTCGATCTGGATCACCGGCTCCTACGACCCGGAGAGCAACCTGACGTACTGGGGCACCGGCAACCCGGGCCCGTGGATCGGCGATCAGCGCCCCGGCGACAACCTCTACACGAACTCCGTCGTCGCCTTCGACGCCGACACGGGCGAGCTCAAGGGCTACCACCAGTACCACCACAACGGCTCGTGGGACTGGGACGAGGTCTCGGCGCCCCTGCTGATCGACATCCCGCGCGACGGCCGCGTGATTCCGACGCTCGTCCACCCGGCCCGGAACGGTTACCTGTGGACCCTGGAGCGGACGGCCGCCGGCCCCATTCGCTTCGTCGAGGCCCAGCCGTTCGTGGACCAGAACGTCTTCACCGCGATCGACCCCGTGACGGGGCGCCCGGAGTACGACGACGAGCGGAAGCCGGGCACCGGCAAGCCGGCCACCTTCTGCCCCTCGCTGTGGGGCGGCAAGGACTGGCCGCCGGCCGCCTACAGCCCGCAGACCGGCTACCTCTATATCCCGGCCAACGAGAACCTCTGCTCGACGATGGTGGGCGTGGAGGTCGAGTACGTCCCCGGGGGCGGCTACACGGGCGCCTCGATGCAGGTCTTCGTCGCGAACGGCGCCGACCACATCGGGGAGATCCAGGCCTGGGACCTCGCCACCGGCGAGGAGGTCTGGACGCACGAGTTCGCCACCTCCCAGAACTGGGGCCCGATTCTCGCCACCGGAGGAGGGCTCGTCTTCGCGGGCGGGACGAACGACCGCTACTTCCGCGCCTTCGACGCCCGGACGGGCGAGGTCCTGTGGGAGCAGCGGACCAACTCCGGCGTCATCGGCGTGCCGTCCTCGTACGAGATCGACGGCGTGCAGTACATCGCCGTGCAGTCCGGCTGGGGCGTCGACGCCCAGGGGATGCAACGCGCCGTCAACGAGCACTTCGACAGCGAGAAGGTCGTCCCCCAGGGCGGCGTCGTCTGGGTCTTTGCGCTGCGCCCGGACGGGCGCTGATTTCGGACTCTGACTACGAGCCCGCCAATCGTCGCCTGACCGCTCCGCTTGGCGCCCACCCCGGTGAACGGGTTGCCGGGCGACGCGTTGCTGGTCGTCGTCTCGTCGGCGAATCCGTTCGGGCGTCAGTACTCCCGGAACATGCGGCGGATCTCGTCGACGTCGCGGGTCTTCGTGAGGGCGAGCATCAGCAGGATGCGCGCCTTCTGGGGGTTGAGCGTGTCGGCCGCCACCATGCCCAACTCGTCATAGGCGGGCAGCGGGACGACGCGGCCGCTCCCGGTCCGGTTCGAGCGGACGAGGACGGGACGCGCGTCGACAGGCAACTCGGTCATCCGATCGAGCGCGCCCCGCTCCCGTAGCGAGATGATCCCCGCGCCGGTTCCGGCGAGCACGATGCCGTCGACCCCGTCCTCGATCAACGCCTCGATCAGCACCGGGTTCGGCTCCACGTAGGAGTAGACGATGTCGACCCGCGGGAAGGCGGTGACGCCGGCCAGGTCGAACTCCGAGCGCGCGGTGTGCCGCCGCGTCGGCTCGCGGTAGAACGCCACGCGGTCGCCGTCGACGTAGCCGAGGAAGCCGAGGTCGCGCGAGCGGAACGTCTCGACCCGGTAGGTGCTGGTCTTCGTGACGTCGCGGGCGGCGTTGATCTCGTCGTTCAGGACCACCAGCACGCCCTTGCCCCGCGCTTCCGGCGACGCCGCGGTGCGCACCGCGTTCAGCAGGTTGAGCGGCCCGTCGGCGCTGATGGCCGTGGCCGGCCGCTGCGCGCCGACCAGCACCACGGGCCGGTCGTGGCGGACGGTCAGGTTGAGGAAGTAGGCCGTCTCCTCGAGCGTGTTGGTGCCGTGCGTGATCACGACGCCGGCCGCGTTCGGGTCGTCGCGAAAGATCGCGTCGATGTGGGCGGCGAGCGCGAGCCAGTCGTCGAAGGTGATGTTGGGACTGCCGACGTTGGCGACCTGCTCGACGCGAATCGTGGCGTGGTCCGCCAGATCCGGCACCGCCGCGACCAGCTCGGCCCCGCTGTAGGCCCCCGCCCGGTACTCCGTCAGGCTAGTCGACGAGGCGCCGCCGCCTGAGATGGTCCCGCCGGTGGCGAGCACCCAGACCACCGGCGGCTCGGAGGCCGCCTCCTGCGCGAGCGCCGGCGCGGCGACCAGCGCGCGGGCGGCCACGAAGGCGACCGCTGCCATCACGGCCACCCATCCGGATGGCCGACCCGGCGGTGCGCTCCGCCCAGCCGGTACGAGCGGCCGGTCTGACCGCGCATACGACCGGAGGAGCGCGGACCGCCGACCTGCCCTGCCGACACCATCGCGCCTACGCCCCAGTCTCATCCTCCCGCATTCTACTTCCGGCCGGAGGTCGGATTGAGGAGTCCGATTCCCGCCCAGCCGGCCTACAGGAGTCCACGCCGTTCTACGGCGCAGACTCCGGTCCGACGGCGGCGCGCCGGGAGGCCGGGCCGCTACGCGGCCGGGCGTCGGGCGCGCCGGCCGTCAGCATTCCTTAAGGAAATCGTCAGGAGACTTCAGTTGACGGTTGAGCGGTGCCCTCCCATAGTGAGACGCACACGCCGGCGCTCGGAAGACGGCGCCCAATGCCAGTGCAAGGAGGAGGACGTCGTATGAGCAGCCGGACGAACGGACGCAGCGCACGCCTGGGGATTGGCCTCCTAGCGCTGTCGATTACGGCGGCCGCACTACTCGCGCCCCGCCCGGCGCACGGACAGGCGGCCGGCTCGGCGCGCGGCGTAGTCGTGGATGTGGCGGTCGGCACTCCGCTGGCGGGCGCCCTGGTCACCCTGGCGGAGACCGGGATGTCGGCCACCACCGGGCCGGAGGGAACCTTCACGATCGACGGCATTCCCCCTGGCCTGTACACCCTCACCGTGATCCGGGACGGATACGCTCCGCTCACGACGCCGGTCACCGTGAGCGCCGGAGCCGCGACCCCGCTGGAGCTGCGCCTCGCCGCCGCGCAATTCGAGGAGCGCGTGCGCGTCACCGGGATACAGAGCGAGTTCGGACTCGCGGAGGAGACGGATACGGGCAGCCGCCTGGGCCTGCGCGCCATGGACATTCCGGCCTCGATCGACGTGATCGACAGCACGGTCATGCAGACGCGCGGCTTCCAGCGGATCGGCGACGCGCTGGAGACCGTGCCCGGCGTGCTCGCGGGCCACCATCCGGCCGCGCCGTCGAGTTTCTCGGTGCGCGGGTTCACCCGCTCGCAGATCACGGTCCTGCGCGACGGCGTCTGGCTCGGCCCGGCCAACATGGTCATGCGGCCGCAGAACGCCTTCAACCTCGACCGCGTCGAGCTGTTGCGCGGCCCGGCGTCGGTCCTCAACGGCCAGGGCGCGGTGGCCGGCACGGTGAACGCCGTCACCCGGCAGGCGATGGCGACGGCGGCGCCCGAGTGGAACGCGCTGTTCTCGTACGGTCGGTTCAACACCTACCAGACGGCCGTCGGGGTGAACGGGCCGATCAGCGACTCGCTCTGGTACCGCTTCGACGCCAGCCGCTACGGCTCCGACGGCTACGTCGATCGCATGCGCCCGAGCTCGTCCAACGTCACCGGCAACCTCCTGTGGCGGCCCACCTCGCGCGCCCAGTTCCGGTTCAGCGTGGACTACCTCGACGACGACGTCGGGTCGTACTTCGGCACGCCCCTCCTGCCGGCCTCGGCAATCGGCGACCCGCTCGACGTCATCACGACCACCACCGGTGAGGGGATCGATGCGCGGACCCGCTTCCTCAACTACAACGTGACGGACGCCGTGAACGATTCGTCGCAGCTCCTGGTCCGAACCGACGCCGAGGTGCAGCTCAGCGACCAGGTCACGCTGCGCAACACGCTCTACGGCTTCGACGCGCAGCGGAACTGGCAGAACGCGGAGGGCTTTCCGTACTGCACCGCCGTCGTCGACGTCTGCACGACGGTGGGCCAGATCCAGCGCTATTACGGATACTTCTTCGTCGACCACGACCAGCAACTGTTCGGGGATCGCCTGCACCTCGACATCAGGACCCCGGTCGGCGGGCTCGAGAACCGGGCCACGGTCGGCTTCGAGGCATCCACGATGGACTTCGAGCGCGGGCGCGGGTTCCGGCGGAGCCTGCCGCTCGCCCCGGGCGACACCGTCGATGTCTTCAACCCGGTGCCCGGCACCTATGGACAGCGCGAGCTGCGCGGCATCAGCCCGACGTACATCGATTCGTGGGCGTTCTTCGCCGAGGACTCGCTGCCGCTGGGCGACCGGGTAAGGCTGACCGGCGCCCTGCGGTATGAAGCGATGGACCTGGAGCGCGTCAATCTCGACGCGGCCGGCGCGGTGGAGCCCAGCGGCTTCGCGCGCGAGTTCCGCTGGTGGAGCTGGCGCGCCGGCGCGGTCGTGAATCTGCGCCGCGACCTGGTGGCGTACGGCCAGGTCAGCAACGCGAAGGATCCCGTCAACGCCAACATCCTGCTGGTCAACGCGAACCAGGATTTCGATCTCACCGACGCCCGGCAGTGGGAAGTGGGTCTGAAGGCCGACCTCGACGGCGGGCGCACGCAGGTGACCGCCGCCTGGTTCGACATCGAGCGGGACGACATCCTGGAGCGGTTCGCCCTCGACAGCGCCACCACCATTGGCGGCATCCGGTCGCGCGGACTGGAGCTGGCGCTATCCGCACGCCCGACCGCGGACGCGCAGGTGGGAGCGAGTCTGGCCTACACGGACGCGGAGTTCGTGCCGTCGGCCAACTTCGTCCGGTTCGCGGGCAACACGCCGCCCAACGTGCCGACCGCCGTCGGCAGTCTCCGGGGCAGCTACCGGAACATCGGCGGCGCGCCCATCGAGGCGGGCGCCACGGTGCGCATCGTCGGCGACCGCCCGGCCAACAACGCGAACACGGTCGTCCTCAACCGCTACGCGCACGCGGATGCGTACGTCGCGCTGGCGCTCGACCCCGTGCGCGTGACGTTCCACGTCGACAACCTGACCGACACCGCGTACGCCTCCTGGTCGGATATCTTCTACATTGGGCAGACCGATCCGTCGTTCATCTATGCCAACCAGGTCATGCTGGGTGCTCCGCGGACCTACTCGGTGATGCTGCACCTCGCGTTCTGACGCTGCGGCCGGCGCCCGGATCCGAACGGCGGCGCGCGCAATGACGCTCTTCAATCGCTGGCTCATCTGGACGCACCGCTATCTCGGGATCCCCCTGAGCGTCCTGTTCGTCCTCTGGTTCGCCTCCGGCATCGTGATGCTGTACACGGGGGACATGCCGCGCCTGGCGCCGCAGGAGCGGCTCGAACGCCCCGCGGCGCCCGGTCTGGCGCCCCGCACGGCTGACGGTTGCCGGCCGGCCGGCGTACCGCTTCGGCGGCACGACGGTCTTCGCGGACACCGGCGCCCGCATGCCGCCCCTGGAGCCGGCGGCGGCCAGGGAGGTGGCGGCCCGCTTCAGCCGCACGCCCACGGACGCCGTCCACCACCTGGGCCTGGTGGAACGCCCGGACCAGTGGACGCTGGTCGCGCGCGAGGCGTTGCCGGCGTACCGCTTCCGCGTCGACGACGCGGCGGGGGCCGAGCTCTACGCGGGGCGCCGGACGGCCGCGGGGGCGGGGGGGGGGGGGCGCCCGGGGGCGGGGGGGGCGGGGGCGGGCGCGGTGGCGCGCCGAACGGCCGAGGTCGCGATGGTGACGACGCGCCGGACGCGGATGCTGGCGTGGCTGGGCGCGATTCCGCACTGGTTCTACCTGCCCGCGCTGCGCGTCGACCGGCCGTTGTGGGAGGCCGTCATCGTCTGGACCTCGGCGTTCGGCTGCCTGATCGCCATCACCGGCCTCCTGCTCGGTCTCACCCGGTTCCGCTGGCGGCCGTCGCGGAAGAGGGAGCCGCGCATTCCGTATGCCGGCCCGATGTGGTGGCACCACCTGACCGGCCTCGTCTTTGGCATCGCCACGCTGACCTGGGTATTCAGCGGCCTGCTGTCGGTGCAACCGTTCGCCTGGATGACCCTGCAGGGCGTCGCGGTGCCGCCGGCGGCGCTCGGCGGCGGACCGCCCGTGCTCGCAGACTTCCCGGCGATCGAACCATCCGCTTGGGCGCAGGCCACCGCCGGCCGCACGGTCAAGGAGATCGGACTGCGCCGCATCGATGGCGCGCCGCACTACGAGATCACTCTCGCGGGCGGTGACGCCGCTGCGCAGCACCAGGGAACCCTGCTGCTCGCGGCGGATACCCTGGCGCCGCGGACGGCAACGGTCGGCGTCGACCAGCTCGTGGAACGGTTGGGCGTGGCTCTGCCCGACGTTACGGTGACCGACGCGGCGCGGTTGGAGTCCTATGACGGCTACTACTACGGCCGCGGCGCAGACGGCCCGCCGCTCCCCGTGATTCGCGTCCGCTTCGCCGACCCGCTGGAAACCTGGGTCTACGTGGATCCGGCCGACCTGCGCGTCACCGGCTCCGTGCACCGCTTCAGCCGCCTGGAACGGTGGCTCTTCAACGGGCTGCACAGCCTCGACTTCGCCTTCTGGTACGACCGGCGCCCGCTATGGGATCTCGGAATGATCGCCCTCAGCCTCGGCGGCCTCGCGTCGAGCGCTCTCGGACTCTGGATCGGCGCCGGGCGGCTGCGGCGCGGGCTCGGCCGGATGCGATCCGGCGTCAACTGAATCACTCGGGCAGCATACGGCCGGTCAGCAGAGTCTCCGGACCGCACCGCATCGCGACTTGCTCACAGGCCACCCGCGTCCAGCGACTGCACGCGATTCCCGGCGCTGAGGAGCACGCCGGCGGAGGCCTCACCGTCAACGAACAGATGCGAGAAGGGCACCGGCAGACCCATGCCCCGGAACAAGTCGGCCGAGTCCTGCAGGTGAAAATGCAGGCGCGGTTCGGTGCTGTGTCCCTCGGCATGCTCGACGAGCACGTGATTGCCGACGAAGCTGCGGGCCGTGAGGTCACAGAGGCCCCAGCCGAGAAAGGGGGCATCCAGGGCTACAGGAACTCACGCCTGCCTTGACGCGCAACGGCGTTCGGGAACAACTACCGTCAGCGGACCGATGCACCGACGCGATCGTTGCGGGCCAGGACGTGGCCGGCGGTGTCGAATGCGAAGGGCACGGAGCGGTTGTCGGGATCCCACAGATCGCGGTGGGTCTGCACCTGGAGATGAAGGTGCGGCATGGTCGTATTCCCCGAGTTGCCGACCAGAGCCAGCGGATCGCCCTTCCGAACCCGGTCGCCGTCGCTCACCCGGAGCGTCCCGCGCCGGAGGTGCGCCAGGACGACGAACAGGCCCGTGTCGAGCTCGATGACGATGACGTTCCCCGCAGCATCCGCGGCTTCGGTCACGAAGTTGGCGCCCTCCGCATCATCAATGTCGTCGCGCGCGACGACCACTCTGCCGTCCACGGGCGACCGGAGCGGCTGCTCCCAGCTACTAACAGCCGCGTTGCCGATCTCGTCGCCGAAGATGCGCCCGTTCTCCAATCGGACGAGATCGAGGGCAAACTGCTGGTTGTAGGCGGCGAGATGGTGGTTCTGAAGGGGGCTGCGACCTCCCTGCAGGACGAGCCACTCCCCTTTGAACGGGGGGGCAATATGCACGATGGCCGCGGAGCCTCCGATGAACGCACGACCGAGATCGAGTGCCAACACCAACGCTCCTGCCACCATGACGAGGGTGGGGCCGGTGTTGGTCCGGTGGGAGGTGAGGAACGAGGCCGCTATTCGAAGTGCGCAGACCCCGGCCAGCGCGAGGATCAGGGGCGTCATCTCCGCCGACCGGGGAAACACCGCCAGGCACGCGGCCGAAACGGCCGTCCAGAAGCTCGCACGTCCCACCGCCTGAAGAAGCTGCGACCGATTGTCGCGCGCACGGAAGCCCCGCAACGGTCCCAGGTGGAGATTCCCCCTCCACGCCAGCCAGACGCGGCTCACGACCGCCCAACCGCACCCGAGCAGCAGCACGACCGCCAACGCCTGGTGGCTATACAGACCGACGAGACGCAGGGACAGCAGGCCCACGAGGCCCAGCAGCGTGAGCAGGGTCGTGACGATCGCGTAGGCGCTGACGCTCACCTTCCAACGGATCATAACTGCAACCCTTCCCGGGGCGTCTGACGCCCGACACGCCCGCCGCCGGCTACTTCGACGAACCCGTTCCAGGGCTACAGCCCAGGCGGCGGCACCGTCGGGTGGGCAGTGGCCGCGTGTGCTCGCCGGCGTCCAAGCACGCCGCTACGCTCCGACCCCACTCTGCGAGGCTACGGCATCGACGCCGGCACGAGAAATTGTCAAATGTTGTGGATCGGCGTTTAGCGTGGGGTCAGGCGGCTTCCTTCCGAGCCTCCATCTCCGTCGGGTCGCGTTCCTGCATGGCGCCATCGACGAAGCGTACCCCGGCGCGCACCATCAGCAGGCCCTTCGTCCGGGAGCCCGCACTCTTCGTCACTCGTTGCCGCAGCCGGACCGTCGCGAACGGCGACTCGATCAGGTTCGTCGTCCGCAGGTGCGTCCAGTGCTCGGCGGGGTAGGGAAGAACGTCAGCAACGGCTCCTGGTCCTCCACCAGGCAGGCCGTCGCCTCGGGTACTTCACCTCGAACTCGGCCACGAACGCCCCGATGGCCGTCTCCGCATCCGTCTTCGTCGGCGCGTACATCACGTCGTGCAGCGCCCGCTTCTCCTGCGGCCGCAGCCGTTGCGGCAGCTTGTCGAGCAGGTTCGCCAGCTTGTGGCACCAGTCCCGCTGCGGCGCCGTCTCCGGCCACACGTCGCGCACCGCCGACCAGAAGCCAAGGGCGCCGTCCCCGACCGCCACCGCCGGCGCCCGCATCCCCCGGCCGCGCAGGTCCCGCAGCACGCTCGACCAGCTCTCCGTGCTCTCCCGGTAGCCGTCCTCGAGCGCCACCAGCTCCTTCGTCCCGTCCGCGCGCACCCCGATCATCACCAGCGTCCACAGCCGGTCGTCTTCCAGCCGGATGTTGAAGTGGATCCCGTCCACCCACACGTAGACGTAGTCGCACGCCGACAGGTCCCGCTTCCGGAACGCCTGGTACTCCTCGTCCCAGCTCGCCGTCAGCCGCGCGATATTCGTCGCGCTCAGCCCCGCCGCCTCGTCGCCGAGCAGCACCGGCAGCGCCTCCCGAAAGTCGCCCGTCGACAGCCCCCGCAGGTACAGCAGCGGCAGCACCTCGGCCACCTTCGGCGAACGCCGCATGTACGGCGGCAGAATCCGACTCGTGAACCGCTGCCGCTCGCCGTCGTCGTCCACCCGACGGTCGTTCACGCGCGGGGCGCGGACCTCCATCGTCCCCGCTCCGCAGGTCACCCTCTGCGCCTGTGCACGACCGTTCCGAACGAACAGGCGGCGGCCATCGGCGCCCCGCGCATCCTCGTGCGCCTCGATGTACCGCGCCACCTCCGCCTCCCAGGCCGTCTCCAGCATGCGTCGGCAATGCCTCCCGCCACCGCTTGACCGATGGTCGGGCGCTGCGTAGGGTGAGTCAGATGGCGAACTTGGACCGGATCACGATTGAACCCGAAAAGCGCGGCGGCAAGCCGTGCATCCGTGGTCTGCGTATCACGGTCTCCGACGTGCTCGACTACTTGGCGTCCGGTATGTCGGAAGAGGACCTGCTCCGGGACTTTCCGGACCTGACGCGCGAAGACATCCGAGCCTGCCTCGCGTTCGCCGCTGAGCGCGAGCGGCGACTGGTGGCGGGCGGCGGACGGTGAAGCCGCCCCTCGACCGGAAAGCACTCGCCGAGGCACTGCGACCGCCTGCACGACATGCCGGGTGTCGAGCCCTGGTCGAGGCGGAGACGCAACTTTCGGCGCATCCGCGGCTACCGCGACCCGCCGCACCTCATCAGTGCTCTGGACGCGCTGCCCACGCCCGACAGGGGTTGCTGACGTGGCGTAACATAGGCGACTTCGTAGAAGAGACAGGGGAGCCGCAACTTTCGAAGTTGAGCAGCAAACGGGATAATCCTTGGGCGATGATGGTCAGAGGTAGAACATGGCGAAGCATATAGGCGAATTCTGGCTGCAGGGCGAGGAGGACAAGACATTCCTGGGCGAGATCAAACTTGGCAAGAGGAAATCCGAGCTTTCGCTGACTATCCCGTCCACTGGCGAGCTAGAGAGAGGTGCCCTGCTCCAGAGCGATCCGCTGCGCCCAGTAGTGGGAGTGACTACCTGCGGCAAGAGGATCACATTGACCGATTACTTCCAGGCCTCTTTTCCGCTCTCATTCGGTCGACCGCGTCGAGCCAAGTTCTTCATAAACGCAGCGTTTATCGACCTACCCGACGAGATAGGCAAGTGCGATCCCGAAGTAGAGACCGCCGTGATAACCTCTAAATCACTCGCGGAGTGGTCTGGCGAAACGTCAATTGAAAGAGACCCAGACCAGACATGGGCTGCAAGGTACTCGCCTCCAGACCCCAAAGAAATCTATAAGGACGCCGACTACGCCATAGAACTAGCCTTTGGGGCAAGCATGGAGTCCAGCAGAACTAGAGCATCGATAGCCGACAATACGCGCATAGAGCTAAACGCAGAGAGACCCCTAGCATGGTCACGCGTATTCACGGCTCTGTCCAGCGTTCTGGACGTGATGTCAATAGGCTGCCGTGGCTACTGTAAGATCTCTCACGCGTACGCAACATCAAGCAATCCACCATACATAGCTAACTACCACTTCCATTCTCTGTTCCCGCACGCTAAAGCTCCGCCTTTTACGCGGTGGCTTTTTACGCTCCGCGATCTGCCAGACTCTGCGTTCATCAAATGGATGGGGCAAGCTGGTCAATTGAGACGCGCCCGTGCACTGTTCTTCTCCGCCAAGCATCATAAGGTGTTTACTGAGACCCGAGCACTCCTCCTAACGCAGGCGGTGGAGGCCTACTACCGCAGAGCGTACAAAGACGAGGGCAACCTAGTGCCCCCCGTCTGAAATACGTGAGCAGTAGCGCTCCAGCGATTCCAGGATCTGCGCGGCGGTCTTCGTCCAGACGAAGGGCTTGGGGTCTTCGTTGTAGACCGCCAGGTACTCCTTGATCGCC
>MKWU01003659.1_pt1 | contig 19771 bp, 19 predicted proteins | sample 809101 | NCBI WGS metagenome assembly MKWU01 (sample SAMN05860141, study PRJNA318959) | sponge metagenome | host: Aplysina aerophoba | place: Slovenia: Piran, Adriatic Sea, Gulf of Piran | collected 2013-05-07
GACGACGGGACAGTTCGCCGAGCCCATGCCCTGGGCACGGAGCACGTCGCCGATCAGCAGCGTCTGGCCGCCGTCGAGGCTGTAGATGCTCTGGCGGGAGTTCGGATTCCGGAAGAAGAAGCCCTCGGTCATCGTCTTCTCGGCGTAGTTCGCGAAGCCGTAGAACTCGAGGCCGCCGTCGGAGCGGCTGCCGATGTTGGCGAACAGTTTGATGTCGTCGTCGATCGCCGGGTTGCCCCAGATCTGCGCCGGCTGGGCGACGTTGTGGTTGCCGGCGGCGATCAGCGCCGCCGCGTCCCGGCGCTGAACGCTGCGGCTGGTCGGATCGGCACCGCCGTACTCGAAGCTCAGGTTGGCGAAGCCGTTCGCGCCCATGGGCAACCCGAAGTTGCCGGCCACGCTGTAGCCCTCGCCGTCGCCGCGGATGTAGCTGCCGCTGTTCAGCTCGATGGCGCCGCCGGAGGCGTCGTCCTTGAGCAGGAAATTGATGACGCCCGCGATCGCGTCGGAGCCGTACTGCGCCGATGCGCCGTCGCGCAGCACTTCAACCCGTTGCAGGGCGATTGCGGGAATGGTCGAGATGTCGGGTCCCTGCGCGCCGTCCGTCACGCCGCCGAACCAGGCGACGACCGAGGACCGGTGGCGCCGCTTGCCGTTGACCAGGATCAGCGTGTGGTCGTGCGCCAGGTTGCGCAGGCTGGACGGCCTCACCAGCGTCGCCGCGTCGCTGATCGGGTGGGTCGCGACGTTGAAGGAGGGGATCAGGTTCCGCAACTGGTAGTCCAGCGTCGTCGCGCCCTGCCGCGTGATGTCTTCGACCGGGATCGCGTCGATGGGGACCTGGGACTCGGTCACCGAACGCGGGTGCGCGCGGCTGCCGAGGACGACGATCCGCTCGTCGAAGTGAGCGTGCTCACCGGCCTCCTCGGCGGCCTCGGACTCGTGGTCCTCTTCCTGGGCGGACGCGACGCTCGGTGCCAACAGGAACAGGGTTGCGACCGCAAGCGCGGCCGGTGGGCAGTATCTGGGCGTCGAAGTCATTGGCACCTTCCTTTCAGCGTCCTGCCGGCCGAGCCGGCGCATGTGATCAGCGTCGCCAGACGCCGGGCGGCCTTGCGGGCTTGGTCCAGGTTCAACGATCGACTCCAGCGATCGGCTTGATCACCGAACACGACCGCGCGGCCAGACGTCCAGAATCGAACATGGACCCGACCAGCGGCAGAGCGTGCATCCTCCGGCTGCGGCGAATGGGGGACCTAGACCTGCCCCCAACGCTTGGCCTGCGGAGCGTTCCAATGCTCCGACGACCAGCACGGTCACGAGCGGTGCCACACTGAGGCGGGCCTGGGATCCCCACCGAGCACCATTGCGTCCGGGGACCGCCATCTTCTGCAAGCGTGCTGCGCCCGAGCTCGGGCGCCGGAGCGGCATGCGATCCCGGAATGCCCTCATCGGCCGCACGAAACTTTACCGGACTCAACACTCCAGTAACGGTGGGCAGCGCGAGACGTTTCGCGGCGACGGTGGCGCGCCCCTCCGTTGGGGGCCGGCGACCCCCAACGCACATGAGTTGAGGTTCCCGAGCCCCCGGGATCGTGTACGGGCCGGGCGCGTCGCTTATCAGCGTCTGCGGCACCGTACTACCGTTGCCGGCCCGGGTCGGAGAATCGCATACGAAGCTCGACGACCGCCTGAAGACCGCCGGCGGCTACCGGGACCGTCCCACCGTCAGGGGCGTCCAGATCGATCGACGCGGCGCTGTAGCGCACGACGGCTCCGAGGCCGGCTCTGCTGCCGAAGTAGCGCACGACATCGACGCCGACGTGATAGCCGGTTGCGCTTCCCGATTCCCGACGGCGGTCGACGCCGGCGTACGTCACTGCGTCGAAGGGATAGGTCTGACTGAAGCGCACTGCCGACACCAACTCGTACTCGAGGTCGATGCGCGATGGGCCGCCAAACATGGCGACCTGTACCTTTGGGCCATCCTGGAGAAGCCACCGCAGGGACAGGTGGATGGCTGTTTCGTCGCGGGAGAGGCCGCGTTGTGTTCCTTCGACGCTTCGGGGGCTTTCGAAGAGGAAGGGGTGCGGCAGGCGGCTCGCAAGGTCGGCCGAGTCGGATAGTGACGACCTGGACCAAGCGAGCCCGAGCCCCAGCCGGCCGCGCATCCGCATGCCGAGGGAGAGTTCGTAGAGAGAGGCCTCGCCGCCCGTGTAGTCGGCGTCGAATTCGCCCTTCTCGGAACCGAACAGGGCGTGATCGAAGGTGAAGGACCCGGCCGGAGCGTCGGATGTAACCAAGCCGGTGCCCAGGCCCAGGAACCATCGATCCCTTGCCTCTTCCTCGTTCTCCGACTCCGTGGCCGAGACGACTTCCTGGGGCTCGTGGGGTCCAGCGGGAAAGCCGGCGCTTCCGATCAGTGTGCAAGCCAGGAAGACCGAGCCGATCAGCCGCCCGCGGGCGTGGCCGCATGCCATCGTCTTTCTCATAGGTTCTCCCATCGGTTCAGAGTCCAACCGCCGTCAGCGCCTGATCGACTGCCGCGTGGGCAGCGCTGTCGACGCCGTGAAGATCGACGGCCGCCTGGCGGATCGCGATCCCCATGGTCGGGTAGTCGGCGTCGGGCGGCGCCAGATCCACCAGGGCCCGGAAGAACGCCTGCTCTACCTGGGTGCGGTTGGCCGTCCCTACGCCGGCGACCGTCCGACCGCTCGAAGCATGCGTTCCACCCTCGATCGCAAGGTAGTAGGCGTGGCTCAGGATGGTGGAGTTCCAGTGGCCGGCGCCGTAGCCGTCTCCCTGCAGACGAAAGGTCTGGCCATCCGTCATGCCCAGACCGGTGAAGTAGACGAAGTTCTCCCCGATCAAGACCACGAGAAACCGGAATTCCTGCCCGTACGCATCCGGGAAGAAGAACGGACCGATGGACTCGGAGCGTGGGTCGTCCATCCGACGGATCGGATCCCCTGCGTCCTCGCCGCCCACGTAGTCTGCTCGCAGAGGCCCCTCGCCGGGCGGATGGACCGCGAACTCGACCGCGGTGCCGACGATGTCCGAGTACCCCTCGTGGATTGCGCCGCCATGGTCCATGAAGAAGGCGAAGCGCCCTTCTCGCGAGCGGGTCGGTTTCCCGTCCTCATCGAGGCAGAGAAGCGGTGCCTGCACCTGGAACTCGTCCTCTCCGAGGGTGTATGAATCGCCGCAGAGGAACACTTGATTCCGCCACTCGAATCTCGACGATCCAAGGGTGTAGTCGAGCCGGCCGATCAGAGGCAGGCCGGTGCGCGCCATCAACGCGGAATCGGTGACGCCGTGCATGACCTCGTGGGCGACGATGTCCAGCGGCACCAGCGGAGGCCCGTCGGGTACCTGGCCGAACGCGACGGCGCCGGTGCCCTGCGGCCCGAACGGAGCCGGGATAAAGAAGGCGTTGTAGAAGTCGCCTACATTGACGACGGAGAAGATCCTCCCGTCCTCGCCGTCCATTCCGTGCCATCCCTGGCTCTGAGAGAGGTAGTCGTACGTGAACCCGAGATGGGCCTGACCGTCGACGACCGCCGGGTTCGCCCACTCGTTGTCGTCGTCGCTGGCGACCGCGTCCTCCCAGGCCGGCGAGGGCTCGAGCAACGCGAAGAGGTTGAGCAGATCGCCGCCGCCGTCCAGGGTCACGATCTCGGCCGGGCGAAGACGGTCCCAAGCTTTGTACGTCGGCCCCGTCTTCCACACGCTCAGCTTCTGAGGAGCACCGGTGATTCCCAGCCCGGAGCCCACGGCTGCCTCGGCGCGCATATGTTCCTGCCGATGCAGGAGTTCGCCGCTGTGTGCATCGATGAAGTAGGTCCGGTAGTCCCGCATCGTAGCGCTCCATGCAAGGATGAGCTTCCCGAGCGGCGTTGGGAAGACGACCAGGGCCGGCGGCTCTGACGTTGCCGGCCCGGTGCCCGCCGCTTCCTCGATCAGGGCCAGGGCGGCTTCGGCGCTCAGACTCGGATCCGGACTGACGTCGATGTCGCTGAAGATGGTCCCGAAGGCCCACACCGTCGCCTCGCCGGCCCGCTGTCGCGTCAGCCCGGCGCCGAGGACGGGCAGGCCTTCGTGAACCTGACTGAAGTGCTCCAGCGTTCGCCCGGACAGCTGCCGGTCCGGCTGTGACCTCGTCGGCGCGAGTTCGCCGCTGCGTGTCTTCTCTGCGATCAGCGAATCGACCCGGACCGCTTCAGCAGCGCCGCCTGGCATCGACGCAGCAGAAGAGATGCGCTGCACGGCCGTTCGCCCCGACTGGGCAGCCAGGGTGCCGGCTGCCACGACAAGCATGGCAGGCAGCGCCCCGTAGACTAGCCGTCTGGTCAACATGTCCTTCCTCCTTCTTTGTTCTGGGGCTCAACGACCGGCGGGGTAGTTCCCAGCGGATTTACTGCGGTAGGCTAGCGCCTTTCTTCGTAAGGTGTGTGTGTAGCCGGAAGCTATCTTCGTGTCGTTTCCATAAGTTATGCTTTCGGGGCGGCTCTGGCTCACGTCGTCGGCGGTCAGGAACAGAACCAACGGGAGGGGGAAAGAGATGCGTGTTGAAGAGTTGGAACCGCGGAGTCGGGAGAAACGGAGGCGGTCTTTGTCGGTGTTCCACTCGTGGCACGGCGGGTGCCACGGCACGGGTATAGTCGTCAGAGGCGTGCACTGTAGGCGTGCAGGCGACAGGGCTACTAGTGCTCTCGTGTGGAACGAGAGGCAACACGTCGATGGCGGCTTAGGGGCAGACGCCCCTTGCCACGCGAAGCGCCGGCTCACTCCAAGAAAGGCCGTTTCAGAGGCCCTTGGGAAGGGTAGCCGGTCAGCCCGAGACGAACAGGGGAGGGTTACGCACGTTGACGAAGGGGGAACTGATCGAACTACTGAACCGGGATCTGGCCGACGAACTCGACGCGATGATCCAGTAGGTCGTCTACGCCGCTTGCGCGACAGGTCCCTATCGTCCGCAGCTGTCGCAGTTCTTCCTCGCGGAGGTCGCCGACGAGCAAGTGCACGCGCAGTTGCTCGCCAACAAGATCGTGTCGCTAGGCGGGCGCCCGACGACCACGCCCAGGGCGGTGTCTCTGCCCATAGACAACCGGGGGATGCTCGAAGAAGTCGTAGTGGCTGAGCGGCATGCCGTGCAGGCGTACACCGAGCGCGCAGCCCAAGCCGGAAGTGTACGGCGACAAGGGTCTAGTTGTGCAGCTCGAGGACTTCGTCCGGGACGAGACCCACCACCCCGAAGAGACTCAATGTATCCTTCAGGACTGGCCCCTCTTTAGACACACGGCCCGAGAGGCGGACCGCATCACGGGCGAGCGGACGGTCCAGTGTGACGAGATGTGGAGCTTCGTGTACGCGAAGCAGAAGAATGTCCCGACCGCGAAAGCGGCACCGACCGTTGCGGGCAACATCTGGACGTGGGTCGGGATCGACGCCGAAACGCGGTTCGTGATTTCGTAGCTGCTCTCAGACGGTCGCGATGCCGATAGCGCGACCGAGTTCATGCTCGACCTTTCGAGGCGACTCACGCGGACGCCGATCATCGTCAGCGACGCGTTGCCGTCCTACGTCGAGGCCGCCCAGTGGACGTACGGCTACATGGCGAAGCACGTCCAGAGCAAGGCGGGCACGTCATACGTGGAGCGTCAGAACCTCACGATGCGGATGGGGATGCGGCGGTTCATCCGGCGCACGAACGGGTTCTCGAAGCGGATTCGGAAGCACGCCGCGATGGTGGCGCTCTGGTACACGTACTACAACTGGTGCCGGATCCACTCGACGCTGCGGGTGACCCCCGCGATGGCTGCTGGCCTCACGTCCCGTCTCCGCGATCTCGAGTGGATCGTCGAACTCATCAACGCGCGAGCGCCGAAGCCCAACCGGCCGAAGCGCTACCGGAAGCGCGGCGCGGCCTAGATTTCAGACTCAGCCACTACCTGTGTTTCGGTGCCGATCGTCCCTCTGGTAGGCTACAGTGGCGCCTTGCCGTGTTGGCGGCTCTGGTCGCTCAGATGGGCCTGATCGCGCGCCGCGTCGAGTGGCGGCACTGCGGAAGTACAACGGGACCGCCTATGCGAACTCCTGTCGGCGGTGGCACTTCGCAGCGCCCTGGGGCACGGCTATTGGCCCGTGACCTGAACGAACTTCGTCACCTCGTCTGAGCCCAGCGAGTTGGTGGCACGGAAGGTCACGGCGTAGGTGCCGGGCTTGGCGTAGGTATGGGTCGGGTTCTGGCGCCTGCCCGTATTGCCGTCGCCGAAGTTCCACAGCCAGCTCGTCGTCCGGCCGTCGGTCGTGTCCTCGAAGGCGACCAGCAGATTGCGGGTGCTGAACCTGAAATCGGCCCGCGGCAGTCGTTGAATGGCCACCTGGACGTTCGTGGTCACCAGTCTGCCGTCGCCACTGCCGACGTCGACGCCGACCTCGAAGCTGTCGCCCGACACGGTGTCGAGATCGCCTGAGGTCATGTACAGCCGGTCGGCGGCCGTGCCATCGGGACCGGTTGAGATCAGCCCCCCGACCGATTCGAGCGTGCCGACATCAGCGCGGAAGTTGACCTCGGCCTTGTCCATCGGCTGCCCTCGGTCGTCGCGCACGATCGCCAGCAGGTCGGCCTCACCGCCGGTCTCGGGAAGGCTGTTCGGCGTTACCTGAACCGTCACCGAAGCTGGTGAGAGGCCAAGGTGAACATCGGCCGTCACGGTCTCGGAACCGCCTGTGCTGGCCGAGACCTTGGCGACTCCGAACTGGCCGTTTGCCTCTAGCATTGCTACCGCCTCACCGCGCTCATCGACGCCGACGCTCGGCGGAATCAGGCCGAGAGTGGTGGTAAGACGAACCAGACTGCCGGTGCTGACCGGCGTGCCGTTCGGTCGCAACGCCACTACTCGGATCTCGGAACTGCCGTTCGAAGGAATCCGGTCAGGATTCGCGCTGATGGTGATTAGAGTGCCCGTGGGGGCCACGGGGTTCGTCTGGTCGCACGCCGCCGACAGTGCCAGCAACGCGAGGCTGGTGGCCAAGGCGACAAGCCGGATTCTGCGTCGAGTGTCCATATCTCCTTGTACGCACGCTGTCGACGGGCCGTCTACGACTCCCTCGGCCGGCGGCTCCGGGCGGCGGTCCCGCCGGTTGTCGGCCGGGCGGGACGGCTCTCTGGCGTGTCGAGTTCCCGGTGCGACACGGGATCGGCGAACCTCTCCCCGGCGGCCGTCGGCCGCACAGAGATCGCTGCTTCCCGCTTGGAGTCTTGCCAAGTAGCAGAGAATACGGGTACTTGTGGGGAAGCCAAGCCAGCGACTGTCCCCCAACATGGTTCCGCTTGCCGGGTGGCGCGCACGAGAGACCGGCGGACTTGGATTGATGAAAACAGCATGACATCTCTTCCGTTTGACATATTCAGTTTATGCAGAAGGCGCTAGACTTGTAGCTTCACCACGACGAAAGAGGGAGTGACCAATGGGCAGATGGTGTCGACTCGCAGCCTTGACCGTGGCGATCGCCACGCCTCTAGCCGCTCAGGAAGGGAGGCTGGTTGGAGACTCGAAGATCGGTCGGCAGGTCGCGGCGGCCCCGTCAGAGGCCTTGGCGGCAACGGCCTCCTGCACACCGACGACGACGGCGCTTCAGTTCGATGGCGGCTACCAGGTCAGCATGTGCTATCGCACGCCCGACGGAGAAGTGGGTCAGGCCAAGGCTGGTGTCTGGCAGTCGGGCTTGGCGGGGCTGTTGTGGTTCTTCAACCGGGGCAACGCGGAGGTGCTGGTCAAGGTGCTGAACGGCTGTTCCCACAACGGCTACCGCTGGGCCTACGTGGCGCCGGTCACTACGCTTGAGTTCAACCTCTGGGTGACCGGTCCCAACGGTAGCCGCTGGACCCACAGTAACCGCCAGGGTGTGACGGCCTCCACCAAGAGCAGCACCACCGCCTTCAGGTGTTCGGATGAGAGCGGAGGCGGCGACGATGGGGGCGGCGGCGCTTCCGCTCCCGACCTGGTCGTGCAGTCGCCGTCGGTCAGCGACGCCAGCCTGTCTCCTGGTCAGTCGTTCACGTTCCGCGCGATCGTGCGCAACCGGGGAAACGGTCGGTCTGCAGGTACGATGCTGCGCTACTACCGTTCGTCGGACTCGACGCTCAGCACTTCCGACACCGAGGTTGGAACGGACGCGGTAGGCGGCCTCGCGGCCTCGGGCACGAGCCCGGAGTCGGTTTCGTTGAACGCACCGTCGAGCGCAGGCACCTACTACTACGGTGCCTGTGTGGATTCGGTGTCGGGTGAATCCAACACGAACAACAACTGCTCAAGCGCCGTTCGCGTAACGGTTCATGCCGACGGCGGCGACACTTCAGGAAGACGCTACAACGTCGGTGACGTGATCACGACGCTGCCGTCCGAGTCATGGTCTCTGAACGGCGGCTTGTCTCGGTGTTCCCTGCTCCTTGGCGGCGTATCTAGAGTGGAGTGTTCCAGGAGCGGCTATTTCGAGAGCCGACCCTATAAGTATACGTGCGACGCAAGCACCTGTCGAATTGAGGGTAGGACGGTAACGGCGGGTAGCTGGGTGGAGACACGCACTTCGGTCGGCTCTTTCGCAGTGGCACCGTCCGAAATCCTGGCGGCATCATCCTCCTGTACGCCGACGACCACGGCGCTTCAGTTCGACGGCGGCTACAAGGTCAGCATGTGCTACCGCACGCCCGACGGGAAGGTGGGTCAGGCCAGGTCCGGCGTCTGGCAGTCGGGCCAGGCGGGGCTGCTGTGGTTCTTCGACCGGGGCAACGCGGAGGTGCTGGTCAAGGTGCTGAACGGCTGTTCCCACAACGGCTACCGCTGGGCCTACGTGGCGCCGGTCACGACGCTCGAGTTCAACCTCTGGGTAACAGGTCCCAACGGCCGCCGCTGGACGCACAGCAACCGCCAGGGTGTGACGGCGTCCACGAAGAGCAGTACCACCGCCTTCAGGTGTTCGGACGAAGGCGGAGGCGGCGACGATGGGGACGATGGCGGGGGCGATGGCGGCGCTCCCGACTTGGTCGTGCAATCACCTTCTGTCAGCAGCGCCAGCCTGACGGCGGGCCAGTCGTTCACGTTCCGGGCCAGCGTGCGCAACCGGGGCGACGACAGGTCTGCGGCCACGACGCTTCGCTACTACCGTTCGTCGAACTCCACGATCAGCACGTCGGACACGCAGGTCGGGACGGATTCAGTAGGGGCACTCTCGGCCTCCGGGTCGAGCAGCGAGTCGATCAGCCTGACGGCGCCGTCGAGCGCAGGCACGTACTACTACGGCGCGTGCGTGGAGCCGGTATCGGGCGAGTCCAACACGAACAACAACTGCTCGAGTGGAGTACGCGTCACTGTCACCGCCGACGATAGCGACGATGGTGAAGAGGCGCTGACTGTGACTGGGGACTGTAACGGCAGTAGGAACGGTGCTTCGATCGACGTCACGATCGAGGGCACGGTTCGAGCGAACAGGTCCGTTCGAGACGTACTCCTTATCGGCTACGCTGACGGCACTCCGTTCACCGACCCAGAGACGGCACACCGCATCGGCTCCGACTCGCTCGGCAGCATTGCGGCGGGCCAGTCCAGGAGCTTTAGCATCCGTGGCTCATTCGTCGACGCCTCAGCCACGCGCTTGTATTGCTACGTTCAGTGGACCGCGAGGGTCGAGTCAGGCTCTGCGGTCAGTAGCGGGCTGGCCACGGAGGGTTCATCCATTGTGTTGGTTGTGCCTCAGTGACGCGGCTCGGGCAACCGGCGGCTTCGCCGCCAAGATCAGTTCGCTGCGCCCGCTCCGCCATCCTGCGAGGGGCCGCGCATCGGTGACTGAAGTGTGGACCAGAACGACCCGACTGCAATCCCGTGGTCGGGCATAGCGAAAGGAGTAATCCCCTGCTGTCGCGTTGCCCTATCGGCTCTTGCTCCTGATGGCCAGGAAGGGTGTCACGCGGAGAATGAGGGCCTTCCGCTCCGGTGGCAAGAGTTCGACCGGGGCGAAAGCCTCGGCTTCGTTGTCCATTCCGGCGGCCAGCCGGGTGTTCCCGGCGGAGGTCTCCAGCAGGTTCGGGCCGGCATGAGGGTATGGAACGACGATGCCCGAAGTCGGGTCGACCTGGCTGTTCTGCGCACGACGGGCGAACTCCTGAGTTCCAGCAAGAGGGACGGTGTCCTGTCCATCATGTACGAAGATCCGCACGACGAGATCGAGGGGCGGTTCGGCGACGGAGTCGAGAAGGGCGGTACCCTCGCCGTTGCTCGGACCGTCAGCGCTCACTTGCACCGCACCGGATTCCCGGCAGAGCGGAAGACGCAGTCACCCTGAGCGAAGTCAACATCGTGACGCAGGACGGTCTTGGAGACCACCTGCGATCCGACGACGCTGTCAATCCAGCGAACTACTTCAAGCGGATTATCGCCCACGAACTCGGCCATGCGATCGGCATCGCGCATCCCTGCGAGTTCGAAGAGGCGGATTGCGACGATTCCCACCCGCACCGGGCCGCGCTGATGTACGCGTCGACGAGTGCAAGCGACGCCAACCGGGCGCGACTGCACAGCGACGACCGGGCAGCGGTCCGATACTCTACTCGGGCGAAAAAGGCGGTACGCCGCCACCGCCTCCATGGGACCCGGACGGCTGTACGCCCACGACGACGGCGCTGCGTTTCGACGGCGGCTATGAGGTCGGCATGTGCTATCGGACGCCCCAGGGGCAGGAAGGGCAGGCCAAGTCCAGAGTCTGGGCCTCCGGCCAGTCCGGCGTCCTGTGGTTCTTCGAGAACGCAGAGGTTCTCGTGAAGGTGCTCAACGGTTGCTCCCACAACGGCCACCGCTGGGTCTACGTGGCGCCGGTGACGGACCTTGAGTTCAACCTTTAGGTGACTGCTCCCAACGGTCGTCGCTGGACGCACAGCAACAGGCAGGGGACCACCGCGTCGACGAGGAGCGACATTCGCGCCTTCAGTTGCGCGGACGAGAACAGTAACTACAACTAGCGGCCACTTGGAACGACATGAGAGGTTGATCTATGCAGAGAATCGCATCGACCGCCGTCGCGACGCCTCGAGGCGAACGGCAACACAAACCCGCGACCGTAAGTTCTCTCCCGTGCCATGAGCGTGATCCCCGCGTGCCGTCGCCCTGGGCGCTGATTCGACGAGAACCGTCTCCAAGGAGGCCGACAATGAACCCGAACCACCTTCTTCTCTTGTCTTGTTCGCGACCGTGTCACCGGTGCTTGCGCAGCAAGAGGACGAACCAGCAGCTCCGAGTTCAGAGGCTGGACTCACCGGCCTGACGGTCGGCCTCCCGGGGATTGGCGGCAGAGAGTTCGAACTCCGTCCCCAGTTCGACCCGAGCGTCACTTCGTACGCTGCGACGGTCCCGCGTGACGTGACCGAGGTCACTCTCAGAACGTATCCCCCCAACCGGCGCAACTGTCGAGTTCTCCGGGAAGACGGAAGAGGGACGGACGCTCCGCGCACGACGGGGCCCTCTCGCTCTCGTTCGGAGAGGTGACCTTGAGCGTGAACGGCCAGGAGGTTGACGAAGAAGACGACGGCGCGGTGGCCCTCCGTGAACTGACCAGGAGCAGGGCGAACGGGAGGATCCGCGGCCTCGCGATGGGAAAGAACCTGCTCTCGGCGCGCGTCGTCGCCCAGGACGGAGTCACGGAAAGGACCTATACGGTGACGGTGACTCGAGGTGGCGGGTGACGACGAACGACCTTCCGCCAGCCAGCCGAGTCAGACACTCACTCCCATATGAACTCTGGAGACGCGCGTCGAGCCAGTCCTTGGAAATGTCGATCCCGACGGTGCGGAGGGTGCCCCGCTCATGTGTTCCTCCCTTCTCCTGTGCTTGTCGTGCGAGCCTCGATGCTCAAGTATCCATTCAGAACTTAGGGGAAGGACGGTGGCGATCGAATTCCGGCACGGCCCCTTGTGGCTAACGACCCAGCGACCCGACCACCGTCCACTTTCGACCGCACGCTGACCCGGCCCCGTAAATCAAGCCGGGCATTCCCAAGAATGGAAGAGACAAACGACCCAGGTCGCCGACTTCAGATCGACTTCGTGCCACTTCGCACTTCGCAACTGCCCGCCAGCCGTCAGCGCCAGGAACCGCATTGCCAGTCGCGTCGCAACCCAGGCGCCGGAGCCGTTTACTTTTGGCCAGCGCCTCGCGCAGGTCCTCGGCCGGCAGGTGCCGATGGTGGTTCCGCTGCTTCCTGCCCGCCGACAGCACGGCAGGAAGGAACAAGGGTCGGGTCGTCCGCCCCGTATCCCGCCCCCACGCCCGGACAGGAAGGACACGGGGCCGGCCGGCCCCCCCGATACCCGGCCGCAACGCTCCAGGCCATAGCGGCCGCGATCCTCGGCCGGAGCCGCTGCCCGGTCGGCCGTTGCCGTCGCCACAGCCGCACCAGGACCCGCATCAAGTCGGCGGTCTGAGTCTCGTCCACCGGAAGGTCCCCGAAGCTCGGGAACGCATGGCGCTCCAGCAGCCTTCTGATGTGCCGAGCGAGGTCCTCTCCTCAGTCGGGAGACCGAATTCCCGGGTACAGCGTCGCTGCGTCCCTGAACGTCGGGACGTCGGAGGCTACGGCCGCTCGAGGATCGCCGCCCAATCGAGGGTTGCTCGAAGGCGACCTCCCGTGCTTCCTTGAGCGACCGGAACCGGGTCGACGCCATGCCGACTCAGTCCTTCTCCGCCCAGCCGGCGGAGCAACCCGCCGCGCCCTCAGCGGTCCGTCGGTTTCGCCAAGCGGTAACCGACGCCGCGCTCGTTGAACAGGTACTCGGGGCTGGTCGCGCTGTCGCCAAGCTTGCGGCGGAGGTTCCTGACGAAGATGCGCACCAGGTTCGCATCCGCGTTCTCGCGCTTGGCCCAGATTCGGCGCAGCAGCGTGTCGAAGGTCACGACCCGTCCCGCGTCGAGCGCGAGTACCCGCAGAAGCTCGTACTCTGTTGCGGTCAGGTGGACCTCCTCTCCGTCGACCGTCACTCGACGCTGCCCGTAGTCGATGGCGAGCTGTCCGAGCACGAACGGCTCCGGCTCGGCGTGCCGTCGAAGCGCCGCCCGCACGCGCGCCACCAGCTCGGTCGCCGAGAAGGGCTTGGCGACGTAGTCGACCGCGCCCGCCTCGAGTGCCTGCGCGACTGTCTCGTCGCGACGGTAGGCGGAGATGAAGATGACCGGCAGGTCGGACAGCTCCGGGACCTCTCGCATCAGATCGATGCCGTCCCTGCCGGGCAACGCCAGGTCGAGCAGCACCAGTTGCGGCCTCTCGGTCCGGATGATCCGCTCCAGGTCGTCCGGCGCGCCCGTCACGAGCGGGGCGTAGCCGGCCTCCGAGAGCGCGCCGCGGACGAAGCGCAGCGTCTGCGGGTCGTCGTCGACCACGAGAATGCGCGGCGGCCCGTCCCGGTCCGCGGCCGGCGTCGGGCCGGCGGCGTGGCGCGCCGCCGCGGCTGCGGGCTCGCCGGCCGCGGGAACCGTGAACGTGATCGTCATGCCGTGGCCGGGACCGGCGCTCTCCGCCAGGATGCGCCCGCCGTGCGCCTCGACGAGTCCCTTGCAGATCGCCAGCCCGAGGCCGTGGCCCGCCGTGACGCCCTCGCCGGCGCCGGCGTGCCGGCTGAAGAGATGCGGCAACCGCTCGGGCGCCACCCCCGGTCCCTCGTCCGAGACCGAGACCGACACATGCGCATCCTCGCGCGCCGCCCGGACCCGGATCGGAGACGACTCGGGAGCGTGCCTGGCGGCGTTGGCGAAGAGGTTGTTGAGCACCTGCGCGATGCGCCGCCGGTCGGTCATCACGGGGGGCAGGCAGGCCGGCAGGTCGACGAGGACGGCGTGGCGCCCGCCGGCGCTCAGGAACGTGGTTCGCGCCCGCTCCACCAACGCCGCCACCTCCGAGGGCTCGGGCTCGACCGAGAGCGAGCCCGACTCGATGCGCCCCGCGTCCAGCAGGTCGCCGATCAGGCCGCGCATGTGCTTCGCCTGCTCGACGATGATGCGGTGGAACTCGCGCATCTCGGCCGAATCCAGCTCCGCCGCTTCCTCCAGCAGCGTCATCGCCGAGCCCCTGATGGCGGCCAGCGGCTCGCGCAGCTCGTGGCTCACCAGACTCAGGAACTCGGTCCGCAGCCGTTCGATCTCGTCGAACGGCGCCAGGTCCTGCACGGTCACGACCACCGACTGGATGGCGTCGTCCTCGGCGCGGACCGGTGTGACGTTGATCAGCGTCCGGATGCTGCGCCCGTCGGGGACCGTGAGCACGACCTCCTCGGCGCGCATCGACTGGCCCTTGCCAAGCAGCTCCGTCAGCCGAGGCTCGCTCAGCGATGCCTCCTGCCCGTCGGCGCGGCGGAGTGTGATCACCTCCAGGAGCTGCTCAGTCGGCTTGCCGGCCGTCCGCAGGCTCTCGACGATCCGCCTCGCCTCGCGGTTGATCGACTCCAGCCGGCCGCTCTTCGCATCGAAGACCACGACCCCGACCGGCGAGGTCTCGACCAGGGCCGCGAGGTCGGCCCCCGCGCGCCGCTCGTCGCGGTGCGCGCGGGAGTTGACGACCGCGGCCGCGGCCTGGGATGCGAACAGCACCAGCACCTCTTCGTCGTCGTCGGTGAACTCCTCGCCGCCGGCCTTCTCGGAGAGGAAGAAGTTGCCGACATTGGCGCCGCGGTGGCGCATTGGCGCGCCCTGGAAGGTCCGGACGTGGTTCCACTCGGAGGCAATGCCGACCGAGCGGAAGTACTCCGTGAGGTCCGCCACCCGCAACGGCCCGGGCAGCTCCCGGAGGTGCTCGAACAGACGGACATTGCCGGGGAAGGTCCGCGCCTCCTGCTGTAGTTCGGGCGTGTAGCCGGAGAAGACGAAGTCCGTGGGCGCGCCCGCCTCGTCGACCGTCACGATGACCCCGTAGCGGGCGCCGGTCAGCCCGCGCGCGATCTCGACCGCCTCGGCGAGCACGGTGTCGAGGTCGAGCGTTACGTTGATGCGCAGGATGGCCGCGCTCAGCGTGGAAATGCGCTCCCGCAGCGCCTCGTTCTCCCGTCTCGGGTCGCTGAAATCTGTCAACGGATTCTCCTCACAGATCGGCCCGAGTCACGGTGCGCCGAAACACCGGAAGCGCGATGCTCCCCGCTGTTTCGGGCACCGCATTGGACGAAGGACGCCTAGTTTCACGTAATCCACATGCAACATTCTCTACTCCACATATGGACAAGCTGCTGCGATAGCTGCCGTCGGTTGAAAAGACACACCGTACTTTTTCTCCTGGAGGTGATGCGAGTCCGAAGAGGCCTCTGGCGGGTGTTCCGCTGGAGTGTAGTTGAAAGAAGTTTGTGGCGGGGATCGTCCCCGTCATCTTGAACAAGGGGCGGTTCGCCCCAGGTTTGTTCCGGCGCGGAAAGCGCCGGACAAAGGAGAATGAGTTGAAGAGCTATTTGATGTTCGCGCTTCTTATCGGCGCGGCTGCTTCGATGGCCTTCGGTCAGTTCGGCGTTGTCGTCGATCCGGCGAAGGTCGATGTTGCTTGCCCGGATGACGAGTGCCACGTGGCTCCCGTCTTCATGGGCGAGGGCGGATTCGTCGGCGAACTGGCCGACGGCTTCGACATGGTCAACTTCGTCGTGTCCTGCGGCAACACCACGGCTCCTGCGGCAACACCACGGCCAGCGGCAGCGCCGCAGGTGACAGCGATGGCGTCGTGAGGGAGTTGTTCAGCATGGCCAACGGCCTTGCCTGCCTCGACGATGGCGGCTCGATCCAGATTCACGGCCTCGCCGACGGCGGCTGGTACTGGATCAACGACTCGATGAACTCGGCCGTCTCTCCCCTGATCGCCAAGGATGCGCTCGCGGGAGACGAGGTCATGCCGACCGATCCGGGCGGCGTCACCCTGACCGCGGGCGACTACGGCACCTACGTCAAGCACGGTTCCGGTCGGGTGGGAATTCTTCCCCACTTCGTCCCGACGGCGCCGGTTGAGATCCCTGAGATCACCGAGCCGGAAGCGGCCACGGTCTGCATGCCCGAGTGGGATCCAGAGGGCGGCACGCCGGGCGAGGGGCGCTGGGTCGCCAACGAGACCAACTGCATGCTGGGTGACGGTGGCACGGTTATCAAGATGACGAGGATGACGTCCGACGGGCGTTCGGCGAAGCCGGTGACCAGGGTCCACCGAAATCCCAGCCGCGGCGCCGACGCTAAAGTCGCTCTTGACCTTGGGGCAACGGCACGGGCCACGTCAGCCATGATCGGAACGCCCACTACGGATGGGACCTGCCGGTTCAATCCTGGTGGAGGCCGAGGCCGGAACCCTTCGACGCGCACTTCGTGATCTCCCTGGATGCCGAGGGCAACTTGGGTACCGGCTTGGCCGATGCAAGAATCAGCCTCACCAGAGGTGGAATAGAAACCATCCCTGGCGAGCCTGATATCGTCGGTGCCGGTCCTAACGGCGACGGCAAGCCGGGGCTACTACCGACGGAACCGATTGGGACCTTACCTCGACGATCCTGCGCGAGGACGGTTACACCAGGAACTCTCCCGACGGCGTTCCGCAGTGCACGCAGGCTATGGATGAGCGCAGCATTGACAACGCTGGAGGGACGGCCAACTACATCCTCTGGGCCGGCGCGGATAGTGAAGAGGTTGCTATCCGGGCTACTGACACCGACAATCTGCCTGGTGCAGGCGCGAGCCTGGAAGAGTTGGCGACTTGGGTCTCTACGTTCAACGCCAGAACGGTAGCCGGCTCCAAGGACATCATGACGGTCACCGTCAGAGACGGTGGTGCCAATGGTGTTGGCGACGATGCCACGACGACCGGCACCGACGAGAGTGCTGACGACGTTGATCGGGCGATCCCTGCGGTCATCTGCGAGACGAAGGATGCTCCTGCTTCCGAGTCGACGACTCGGTACGTGAGTGGGACCATTAGCATCTCGCCGACCACGACCTACTGCAACCGGGACAACAACCGGTCGGCGTTGGTCTACGTCCTTGCCTACCGTAGACCAACCGCACCCAGTGTGACGCCGCCGGTCGACTACGAGTCCTATCCGAAGGGGACTATGTACGAGAGTGCCGAGGATTTCACTCGCACGCATCCTCGTTGACTCGCAGGTAGTCGCGTATGAACTCGTCGATATAGTCCGAGACGCTGGCGTGTACGTCGCTGGATGGATCTGACCGGTCTGGGAACCATCCGAACATCCCTCTGTTCCATGTCGACGACACAACGGCGCCCTCCGTTCTGGGATTCAGTACGGTCCGATGAAACCTAGCTCTAGCGGTGTAGGCGTAGCTCCATCGCCATCCACCGATACGACTTCAATACCCAACACAGGTAAACCACTTTGTGCGCTGTAGAGACGTGCGGCCCGTAAACGGTTATCGGCCATTGTTGCGAGCCGCTCTTCGTTTGCTACGCCGAGCTCCTGCGCCTCGTCTGTGACGTGAACCCCCACCGCAACGCGGGCACAACCGGTGTAGAGACGATCATACAGGGTCAGGTCGGAGCCGTTCTGGACGGCCAGAGCTGCAATGAAAGCTGCTAGGCCGATCACTTCGTCTTCTTCTGCGGCTTCACGTACTTGACCTCGACCGGCTTCGTGAGCGCGTCTACGGCCTGGTCGAACGTCGCCTCAATCCGCTGATCGTCTTGGAGTTCGGCGACGGACGGCTGGTAGCTCGGGTGCGAGACCGCGACGACGGGACGCTTGGCCTTGCGCTTGCGCTTCTTCTTCATGATGAAATCCCTCTCCAGGGTGACGATCTCTATCCCCCCGAATCAAGAGTAGAAGGTGGACTCTGTAACAGAGGCGGAGGCAATGGCGGAGGTTGCGCCTCTCGTGGACGCATCAAGTGATCGTACAGCCAGTTGTGTCCCACTTGGGGGCAAAGAGCAGCTGTCCGACCTGCCGGTCATCTTCATCGCGTCTGTCATACGGGATTCTCACTTCTTCTTCAACCAAGCGGTGACCGTGGCCGCCACGAGGCCTATATCGACCAGATCGTTTCAGACGTCGGTCCGCCTGGGGCGGAATGGCTGGCGAGCTCGAAGCGGTCGCAGGTTCCCGTCTCATCACCGACAACCTAGCCGCGGCTCCTCGGGAAGACACGCCGGCCGCGGCGACGCTTCTCGACGGTGACCAGGATGATCGGAACATCGCCGGGGCCGTGGCGAAGCGAGCCCGGCCCTCCGCTCAAGTGGGGGAGCCAACGATGAAGGCACCCCAGCGTTCCATTAGCCCGCGCCGCCGCTCGAACAGGTCGCTTCGCTGGTAGGCCCGCTCCGTCGCCGATCCAACCTCGTGCCCGAGCGCTGCCTCTGCTAGTGCGCGATCCTCGCCCTGATCGGCGCACCAAGACCGGAAACTCGCTCGGACGCCATGGGGACTGGTCTTGATGTCTAGCTTCCGGAGGAGTTTGCCCATCGTCCCCGAGCCAAGCGGCCCGTTTCCGCGACTGGAAGGGAAGACCAAGCTACTCGTGCCGCCCCTCAGTTGTCGAGCCTCCGCGAGCACTTCGAGCGCCTGTGAGGACAACGGAATCCGCTGCTCTCGCTTCGTCTTCACTCGGTTCGCCGGGATCGTCCACACCGCCGCTTCGGTATCGACTTCCGCCCAGGTAGCACCCCGGACCTCCACCGTACGAGTTGCTGTCAACGTCAGAAAACACATCGCCAGCCGCGTGCCGAGCCAGCAGTCAGCGTTCCGGATCTCCCTCAATGCTGCCTCGACGTCCTTCGGCGGTAGGAACCGATGATGGCTGCCGTTGGGCTGCCGAGGCAGAACGCTTCCGACGGCACCCATCGGATCCTCCTGGCGGAATCCCTGCGCGATGGCCCACCGCAGCACGATCCCGATCCGCTGTTTGACCGTCTTGGCTGCAGCCGGTTTCGCCGTCCACAGCGGCGTTAGGACGCGTAGCACGTCAGCTGCCGTGACTTGATCGACGGTCATGTCACCGAGCACGGGGAACGCGTAGGTCGTGAGCGTCTGCCGCCACTGCCGCTCCTGTCTCCGAGACGGGGCTCCAGCCTTCCAGCTGCGACGCTGTAGACGGATCACAGACTCCATAGCGTCACGGAAAGTCGGGGCGTTGGATCGCTGGGTCCGAGGATCGTCGCCATTTGCCGCGATTCGCGCGTACTCGAACGCCGTCTCCCGCGCCTTTCGGAGACTTACAAAGGCGCGGCGACCCAAGCCCAACTCGACCCGCTTCCCACGAACGGTGCCGCGCCACGCCCATCGCGCCCGCCCCGAAGGTCGAACTCTGAGGATCAAACCGAACCCACCGGAGTCGTAGTGCTTGCCTGGAGGAGCCTTCCGAACCCAACCCGCAGTGAATCGCTTGGTCGTCAAGTCTCGGCTCCTCCTTCTTGGGCGAGGATGTTAGCAGAACCCCCCGATTAGCCCCCCACTCTACGCGTGAAACCTCATGAAACCCCATGACAGCAGTAGAGGGTCAGGCAGACCAGGAATGGCGAGTAACACGTTGTGGTATATACGTTTAGTCGGTATCTCCCGAACGGATGTAGGACCTGACGGAAATCTGAGACCGATTTCAGCCGAAGATCGCCTCCAGGCGGGCTCGCATGACCCGAGGGTCGACGTCGACTCCGGTCCAGTAGCGGATTCCGGCGACTCCCTGGTTGACGAGCATGCCGAGGCCGTCGAGCACTGTGCAGCCACGCTCCGCCGCCGCCTGGAGCAGGCGTGTCTTCGGGGGGT
>MKWU01003660.1_pt1 | contig 19767 bp, 26 predicted proteins | sample 809101 | NCBI WGS metagenome assembly MKWU01 (sample SAMN05860141, study PRJNA318959) | sponge metagenome | host: Aplysina aerophoba | place: Slovenia: Piran, Adriatic Sea, Gulf of Piran | collected 2013-05-07
CGCACCGTTCGAGCCGGTCGCGGCGTATTCGTCCCCCGACGACATCCACCAGCCAGCCAAAGAAAGCCGACTGGACACCCACAGGAGCAAATCGCATGAACGCCGAACGCTTGAAAGTGTACGAGAACACGCCGGCCGCCGTTGACAAATTCGCCCGTGACTTCTACGACGCGCCGGCATGGACGAAGGCCAGCACCGCCGCCGAGATTGACCGCATGGTGACAATGCTTGCCGAGATGCCAGCCAACCACCCCGAGCGCGAGAGTTACGAAGAATGGCTTGACTTCGTGAAAGAGCAATGCACGCTTGACCCACGCCAGCCACTGCTGCAATGCAAGGCCAAATCGTACATGATCACACCGCGAACGCGTTGCGGCCTAGCCCGCGATGTTGTCTCGATCTGGACAGTGTACGAACGATTCGTCAGGCTTGACGACACGCAAGGCCAGGAGCCGATAGCCAGCCACCCGACACTAGCCGACGCCGAGAAACACACGCAGGAGCTTTACACAGCCCTCGGATTCGGCCCGATGGACGCACAGCAACGCGCCAACACCGCAGGAGACGCCGCACTAAAGGCCCTGGAGACAAGCCGCCCCACCAAAACGCCCGCCTACGACCACCTACCGCACAGCTTCAAAATCTACTTTGAAGATGCGAAGTGGATAGCCGCCTGCAACGGCGAAGAACGGCATTTTGGCACGTGTAGCGACGCCGAAGATCACCTTCGTGATTACCTAATAGACGCCGGAATCCCCCACGCCGCCCAGATTGCCGACGGCGAAGCCGCCAGAGCATGGGATTGTTTTGTCAACGCCTAGCCCAACCATCACGCCGCCCTAGCCAGGCTAGCAGACCGTTCGAGACGGTCGCGGCGTATTCCCCCCGAGCTGCACCCACCTACACCCACACACAGGAGCCGAGAACATGAACGACACCCGCCGCCAGGTTGTCGCGTTCAGTGGCGGACGTAGCAGCGCCTATATGCTGCACATCCTCACAACCGAAGAACCGGACCCCGACCGCTTGACACTGTTCTACAACACAGGGAAGGAGAGAGCCGAGACTTTGGACTTTGTGGCCGAGGTTGCCGACCGCTGGGAAATTGACATCACCTGGCTTGAATACGACTACAACCCCGACGCACGCGGCACGAAGAACGACCCGCGGCACGTGTACAAGATAGTTACACGTGAAACCGCCTCCACCAACGGCGAGCCGTTCGAGAAACTGATCAACGCCAGCCGCTTTATTCCGAACTTGCACCGCCGCCGCTGCACCCAGGAATTGAAGGTTAAGACCGCACAACGATTCTTGAAACGCCATCACGGATTGACCCGCGGCAGCTACGTTGAAAATTTGGGCATCAGATACGACGAACCCCGACGCTGGCAGCGCGCAATGACAGCCGACGATTGCCGCATTTACTACCCGTTAGTTCCTCGCCGAGTGACCCAGGAGACGGTCGCCGAGTTTTGGGCAGCCCAGCCCTTCGACTTAGGCATACCGTCAGACCGCGGCAATTGCGATCTCTGTTTCTTGAAAGGCGCGCAGAATCTGGTAGACACCATCGAAGAAAATCCCGCCGCCGCCGATTGGTGGATTGAACAGGAACGCAAGACCGGCCGAGTTTTCAACGACCGACACAGCTACCGCGAACTACTGCACCAGGTTACTTACAGACAGTTAGTTCAAGCCGACCAATGCCACGACTTGCCCCTATTCGACAACCAGCCCGCCATCGACTGCTATTGTGGAGATTGACCAACCCGCCGCCCTGGTAACGCCAGCGGCCCGCTCACGACGGGCGCGGCGAAATTCCCCCATCCCCTACCATCCACCTACACCCACAGGAGCCGAACAATGCAGCCCCAGGCCCAACGTATCCACACGTTGAAAGCCGTACAGTTTCAACTAGCCAGGCGCGCCAAGCCGACCGGCCCGCCGTTGCGCTTGCGCTTGCGCGTAATGTTGACGGTCGCAATCTTCACCGCGGCCATTCTTGCGCTTGCCAGCCGCACCGCCGACAGCCAGACAATCCCGCCGCCGCCAGGAGCTTGCATCAGATTAGCGACTGGACAAACCGTCTGGCAGCATCCCGACGGCAGCACGACCGGCGCAGAGTGTCTACCGCCGAATATCTTATTCCCCGACGCCGAGTAACCAACACAGCCCGCGCCGCTCCCCCCGACGGCGCGGGCACCACCTACACCCACAGGAGCAGACAAACACCCACAGGAGCAGACAAACCATGCTGATCGAAAACCGACTGTTGAGAGCCGCCGCCCACTTTGCCAGCCCCGACCAATTCAACGACCGGCCCTTGTGTCACGCGGTCTGGATTCACCAGAAGGACGGCATGATTCACATTGCCGCCACTGATGGTTACATGGCAGCACATTTTCAGTGGCCGACCGACGACGAGACGGAAATCGCCCGCATAGGCATCGAATCGAAAATACTGCTTGACCGACGCCTACGCCGCCGGCAGGACCTCGACATCAGCAGCGACGGAAACGCCGTCACGATGATCGGCCCCGACGGTCAACCGTTCATGGAACAGCACAAGATACGCCGCCAGAAGAAACCGCTGGAGACAACGCCGCTGGACGTAGCCGCCCGCGACGACATCGGCGAAATGGATGTAGCGGAATTCGTTGACAGCCACCTAAAGCCGCCAGCCCGCACACACACCACAACCGCGCTTGACCAGGAGCGGCCCGAAGCCGCCTTGTCAGTCTACGCCATGCGCAAGATCGGCCTGGCCTTCGACGAACTGCACGACAAGAACGATAAGAGCTTAGGCTATACCTTCCGCTTGTCAGCCGCCAACAAGCCCGTAATCATCGACATCGAAAACAACCGCGACTATTACGGAGATTGGCAGAACCTACGCGCCACATTCGTGATCATGCCGGTTAACCCAGGCAGACAAGACCCACGCTTGACACAGCCGAAGGCAGGTATAGCCCGATTCGGCAGCCAGTGGCACATCACCCTAACCGGCGAACACAGAATCCGAACACACAGCAGTTTCGACAGCTACGACGAAGCCGCCGCCGCGTTCGAATCGCTGATATGCGCCAACTTGACGCTAGACCTTGCCCCAAGCTTTGAAGTTTGGCAGGAGATCAGAAACCAGTTTTGTGCTCTCGACGTCATGGGAGACATGGACGACAAGCCGGAGATCGCCGCCAAGTTTGACGAAGCAGAAACCGCAAACCGCGCCGCACTCGCACAAAGCCGACTGGACCGCGCCCGAGCTGCACTAGACACCGCACAAGCCGAGGTTGACGCCGCCAGCGCTGCAGTCCTAGCCAGCGCCGAGGTTGCCGACGAACCGGAGCCGCCCCGTGACGAATTCGCAGATGCAATTGTTGACGGGTTGAAAGCCCACGGATACCACGAACGCATCAGCGTTCGCAGCGTCACAGTATGAAACCCGCCGGCCGCATCCCCCGCGGCCGGTCCACCTACACCCAGGAGCCGACAAATGACAGAGATGAACAGCGAGATCGTAAGGCAGGCCCTAGCCAGCAACGACCCGCAAATGTTGAAAGCAGCCCACGTCGCCAACGCAATCAGCCGCACAACGCCGCTGATGTTGGTCGCCATGCACGACGAGCAAGGCGAATACATGCTGGACCACACAAAGCGCACGCTGGAGCGCGAGATAAACAAGAAACGCCCCGGGCATGTAAACCGGCGCGAGGCATGGGGATTGTACAACCAGGCCCGCCGCCAGTGGCAGGTCAGCAAAAGCCCAGCCCCCGGCCGCACATCCCACACCCTGCGCAAGCAGGCTATGTTTAACTGCGTCCTCGCACTCGGATTGGCAAGAGAATGACACACCCCGCGGCCGCTGATAGGCAGCCGGTCCCGTTCGAGACGGGCGCCGCGGCTTTCCCCCTTTATCCACCTACACCCACAGGAGCGAAGAAATGCCGAAGAAACTGCACAAGATCGATCTCATGGAGATATTGGACGGCCTGGTTAGGTCCGATATTTTCGAGGGATTCGACGAAGACACCAGCATCGAGAGGAAGGCGCTGATCGGCGCGGCGCTGGCACAGATCGGAGCCGACATCACCGCCGAGGCCAAGCGCGACAGTATGCACTTCTATCGCGGCATCAAGAGCAGCCAGAACGAGGGACGCGTGAAAGTGCAGTACGTCCCAGCCAAGCAGCCGGACAATCTCAACACGGACAAGATCAAAGAGGATTTCCCGCTGGCGGATTTCCCGCAGTATTGGAAGAAGGGCAACAACAAGGAGCATATCAAATTCACGATAGGCCCCCGCCCAGCCGCCGACGAAGTGGCCGCCGACGCCGCGGACGCCGCAGCTGCACAGCCCGCCCCGCTAGATTTCATGCCAGGCCCCGACAACAGCCACAGAGACGAAGACGGCATACTGTGGTCAGGCCCAGCGCCGACAGACCCGAACCACCGCGAACTGATGGACGCTGCCGAGGCGGAACTAGAGGCATCAGGATTCACGCCGAACCCGCTTTACATTGACCCAGCCACGGAGATCGCCGCCGAAGAACTCGAAAGCCAACTCCTCGACGATGATTTCAACCCCGAGCTGGCCGCGGAGCTGCGGTTACAGTGGGAGCTAGAGACGGCAGACCCGGATTGTGAGTACTGCAGCCCGGAATCACAGTGTTACGTCTGCGCCGAGCGCAACGCCGCCCTAAAGCATAGCGAGCTACGCCGCCAACTTTACAAGGATTGCGAACAAAAGGCCCTGGACGCCGGAAACGACCCGCAACGCGTCGCGAAGGCAGTGGGATTGGCGCAGAACCCAGGCGGCATGCAACGGGCGAAAGAAAAGTATCTCACTAACGCCCTGTCGTGCCAGTGCCCCGACGGTCGCAACCCACAGCGCAAGTGCAAGCATCAGCTTGCATACATCATGCGCCACAACGTGCAGGCCCAGCTAGACGCCGTGAAAGCGCCGGTCCTCGCATGACAATCATTGCCGCCCTGCTATTCCTGTTCGTCGTATCGGCCCTACTCAACTACGCCCAGCGCCGGCGCCGCCGGCGCTGGGACCGCAGGAGACGCCCACATGCCTAAACTGGACGCCAAAGGCCACCGCCTGGTTTTCGAGCAGATGGTACAGGAGACGCCAACGAAACCGGAAGGACTTATCCACGAATACGCCCTACATTCGCTTATGCAATCGCTGGCAAAATGCGTCGAGCAAGCCGAAAACGCCATAGCGCGAGCCGAAACCGTCAGAGACAAGGAGACAGAGGCAAGCGCTCAACTCATGCTCACAGGCGGAATCGAGGCAGCCCGCCGGTCACTGTCGCGGATGATAAGCGCGCAAGGATTGGCGCAAAAGATACTGGACAACCCCGACGAGTACGCAAGACCTATCGAAGACCCCCCTGATACACCCATCCACTAAGGAGCAGAACAATGTTTGACAAGGAATTTTGGAAGGACAAGCTGGCAGGCGCGCAGGCGCGCCTTTCGCATCTGGAGAATCTGGACCGCATCGCCGAGGCGTCAGAGCGCGGCGCTATCGCACTGGAGCGCATCGCATCGGCGCTGGAGAACGGCGCAGCTCACACCGGCAACGGCGCGGGCCCCCAAGCCGCCGTACACAACCTTGACACCTTCGCAGGCTTCCCGTGCAGCGAGATCGTGGACGTGAACGGGCTACCAAAATTCATTCACGCCCCAGGCGGTCAGATCGCCCACCTGCGCAAAGGCGACGGCGACAGATGGTATAGCGTCTTCACCGGGCGCGACGACAGCGGCAAAAAACTGTACGAACGCATCCTGGGCTTCAAAGAAGGCGAGCCGGTCCCAGCCATCAAGAAAGCCACGCCGCCCGACACCAGCGCCCCAGCGCCAGCAGCGGAGAAACCGCCGCCGCCAGACAACAACCCGCCGGCGGCAGAGGCAAAACGGACACCCGCCGCCGACCCCGCACTGCTAAAGAAAATTCACGCCGTAGGGAAAGACATCTACGGCGACGAATGGGGACAGACAGGCCCCCATTTGATAGAGAGCCACACCGACGGCCAAAGCCGCAGCAGCGCCGATCTCAGCCAGGCCCAGGCCGAGGCGCTGTTGGAGACGCTGCAGCGAGATCAGATACCTTTCTAGACCATCACGCCGCCCGCGAAAGCGCGCCGCCCGTGCAAGTCGGGCGCGGCGTATTCCACCCCCGAGATCCACAACCAATAACAGGTCACACCGAAAGGAGACTGCACTTGGAAGTCAAAGGCTACGACCGCACGTTCATGGGATTTTGGTTTCGAGGACACGCGTCGATGAGCCTGGGCAAGGCGCTACTCAGAGCGGAGCGCAGCGGCGCGCTCCACCGCTTCACCCGCCAGGTCACAGCCTTCGCAGGCGACCTAACGACCCGCTGCCCCTTTATGAGCATCAGCAAGCACCACGCCTTGACCATCAACCCCGACGACCCGCGCCTAGACGACATCTGGATTTGGAATCACCAGCACCGCAAAGTCACAGCCTATATCAGCATAAACCCGCCAGGAGCCATCGAATGACACCAAGACTGATCGCCGAACACATCAAAGCCTGGACACAAAAGCACCCGCCGCACGTCGTCATTCAGATCGACGGCATCGAGCGACATTACGAATTCGAGGAGCAGGCCCGCGACGCAATCCGAAACCAACTGGCAGACACCTACGGAATCCGCACCGCCACCCACGTCGCCGATACGGTCATCAACTCAATAATAGGCGGCGCAATCTTCGAGGCCCCGCAATGAAGTGGACACGCCAGGTTGACCCCAACGGAAACAGCTACTACACCGCCCAGGTCCACAACGGCATCACGATCCTAGCCGTCAAAGGACTATCCCCGCTGTACAAGGGCTGGTATTGGCTGGCAATCGCCCGCACCGGCGAAGTCGTCTACAGCAGCTGGCAGCGACACAGACCCCACAAGATGGACACCCTGCAGGCGGCCAAGACCGACGCCCTGCAATGGGCACACGAAGACACCCTGCCAAAGGAGACAAGCTTATGGGCGCCGGACAATTCAGCGACCAAATCTGCCGAATCTGGCAGTCCGAACTCTACACCCACCTCGAACACGCCATCCTCTACGCCGACAACGCAGAAGGCCACCACTACGACGGCGGCAGCCACAGAGCAAAAATCTACCTTGACCTTGTGGGCAGCCGGTCCAAAATAGCCGACATCCTTGTAGATTGCATCGAAAGCCGGCTGCAGGACATCCGCCAAATGAAAGACATCTACGACCCCGGCAACGAGGACGACATACCGTACATCGACGAGCTGCAGCGCGCCCAGGCGTCGATAGCCATGATCTTGCGGCGCGCCCGCAAAGTATCGGCCCAAATCCGCAGCCTGTATTCCACCACCGAAACCCTGCTACACCCACCCGAAAGGACAACCCTATGACAGAACGAAAGCCGCTGCTGGTAATGAAACCGGACCGCATCACCTACGAACCATTCCGTGCCGAAGGCGTCCCGGACATTCCCGTAAGCGAAATGAAACCGCTCGACCACTTCGCCGAGACCTACGACGTGACCCTGATGTTTCTCTCGGCAGACCACATCCGCACCCTGCAGGAGCTGGCAGCCGAGGCCGGCACCACGCCCGACGCCTGGCTGCTGGCCGCGCTCAACCATTACGCCAACATCCAGCGCCCACCGGAAGGAGCAGACTAAGGATGCCGAAAGAGCGACTACCCTGCGACGTGAACGGCTGCGAGCGGCCCCGCAAAGGACGCCGGCCCTACTGCTACGCACATTGGGCGCGTTTCGTGCGCCACGGCGACCCAGGCCCCGCGCACATCCGCAAGGCCAGGTACGCAGACAACGAGAAATGCAGCGTCCCGAGCTGCGACGACAAGCCGACCCGCAAGGGCATGTGCTACCACCACTACAAAAAAGACTATGACCGCAGAAAGAAGAATCAAACTGCTTGATCTGTTCTGCGGCGGCGGTGGCGGCGCGTTGGGATACCATCGCGCCGGCATCGCCGACATCACCGGCATCGACATCAGCCGCAAGCCGCGCTACCCTTACACATTCATTCAGACCGACGCCCTCACTTATCTACAGGAACATTGGCAGGAGTACGACGCCATCCACGCAAGCCCGCCTTGTCAGAAATGGGTTCCGTTGTCGCAAATGCGCGACAACCCACGCGAACACGGCGACTTCCTGACACCAACCATGCAACTGCTCCCCGAGCTGGGAAAGCCCTACATCGTGGAGAACGTACAGACGGCGCCGATGCCGTCCAACCTGATGCTGTGCGGCAGCATGTTTGATCTGCCGATTCTGCGACACCGCAAATTTGCAACGAATTTCTTTGTGCCCCAGCTGCCGTGCCGCCACGACGAACAGGACTACATCATCGGCGTCTACGGATCGGGGGGGATCATGGTCAACGAACGCGGCTACGCAACCCAGCGCTTCCGCAACCGCAAAGAGGCCGCCGACGCAATGGGCGGCCTGCACTGGATGAAGAACATAAAGGAGATTACAGAGGCGATCCCGCCGGCCTATACGGAATACATAGGCCGATACCTGATTGAATATATCGAGTACAGGAGAGAAGAATGTCCCGCACCAGATCAACGTTGAGCTATATACACCTTATGCCCGACGGCAATTTCGTCTACGGCGCACACATAGACCTTGCGCGCGCCGAATCATGGCACACCCCCGATGGCGTTCTCTACCTCTCCGCATCCGGCACCTGGGTTCTGCAGCGCCCAGGCGAGAGCCACGGCGAATTCATGGCCGGGCGCCAGCTTGAAGAATTTTGTCTGCGCCACCGCATCCCCGCACCGCTGCCAAAGGACAGCGACCCGAAACCTGCGAACAAGGCCAGGCTGACAATCCGCCTGGGCTACCCCATGCGAGCGCGTCTGCAGGCCGAGGCCGACCGCAAAAACAAGGCGCTACAGGCAATCATCCTAGACCTTTTGGACGACCACCTACCACCGCTACAGGAGACACAACCGTGAGCCAAACCCACAACATCGACCTGGCCCTAGCCTTCTACATTCTGGATGAACTGGAGACGCCGGACAACCTGATTCTGATGCTGGACGACGGCGCCGAATGGCAGCAGATAGAGAGCATCGACAAGGCCGCCGTCTACATGGGCGAGCCAACCGACCAGCTGCGCGTGCTGTTCCGGTCCGGCGACACCGCTAACTACCACTTCCATACGCCGGCCCTGGCAATCCTGCCAACCGATTTCTTCATACTGCGCAACCGCATGGATGAGCCGCTCCGCTGGCAGCTGAAAGGCGACGGCTTCTACCACGCCACCACCGGAGAAGTCAGCTGCGCGGCCCACAACAACGCCGAAGGCTGGGAGTGGGACATCATCTTCGCCGATTCCACAATGGCCCCCATCCACAGCCAGACCAACCACCGCCACCCGTGGCAGGCGATGTCAGAGTGCGGAGAAGCCTTCTACCGCCTGGCCGACGAAGGAGCTATCGAATGACAGACCGCAGCCTTGCGCCCTGGCTGAACCGCATCACCCAGGGAGACTCCCTGGAGGTCATGCGGCAGCTGCCGAGCGAATCCGTGGACCTGGTAGTCACGTCGCCCCCGTACAATCTGCTCAACTCCACTTCAAAGAGCCGAGGAAAGAGCGGCGCGACGTGGCGCAACTCCAAGATCATGAAACACGGATACGCCGAATGGAATGACAACATGCCACATGAGGATTACGTGAAGTGGCAACGAGAGAATTTGTCGGAGATGATGCGCCTGATTACCCACGAAGGCGCGATCTTCTACAACCACAAATGGAGAGTACAAGGCGGACTGATGCAGGACCGCACCGACATCCTCGAAGGCTTCCCCGTTCGCCAAATCGTCATTTGGGACCGCATGGGCGGATTCAACAACAACGTGACCTACTTCATACCCATGTACGAAGTGATTTACCTGATCTGCAAACCGCGCTTCCGGCTGGCAAAGTACGGCCAGCACTTAGGCAACATCTGGCGGATACGGCCCGACGGCCAGAACCCGCACCCAGCGCCGTTCCCCTACGAGATACCCAGCCGCATCATCGAGGCCACCAACGCGCAGGTCGTGTTGGACCCGTTCATGGGCAGCGGCACGACCGCACTGGCAGCCACAGCGCACAAGCGCGACTATATCGGCATCGAATTGAGCCAGACCTATATCGACATGGCGGAAGACCGGCTGCGCTTGCCGCTGCTGGATTTGATAGACGAGGAAAAGAAACGCCAGAAAAAAACAATCGGATTCCCGATGAATTCGGACCCATAGAACGAAAGGGCTAATTTGAAAATACCCATCAAACGGCGGCCCAATGAACGCATCATCGAAAAAGCGACAGGCCGCAGCTATCCCAGCTACACAATCACCACAATTTGGGAGCCGGAAACCAAACACGGCTACGCTAAGGCACATTTCATCGTCGGCATGGCACAACGCAAATGGGAACTAGGCGCAATCGCCTTTCCACAAAGGAGCTAACCATGCTATTCCAACACGAAACAAAGCCCATCAAGGTAGCCGATATGTACGGCTTATATGGGCAGAGCTTCAACCCGCTAGACAGACACCAGGCCGCGGCGCACCTGCTCAGTGCCACAGGCCGCCACATCAGAGAGAGAGACATGGAGAAAAAGCCGGAGGACATGACCCTGGACGACGTGTTCGACGAGTACGACGCCGCCGACCACGCCCGCCTGCATGAATTCGTCGATAAGTACCCCGACGAGTACGAGCCGTACCTTATCGCCTACCACGCCCTCGGCAACCTGGCCGCGAGCAACATCCCCCAGCGCCCGCCGCCGCACGACCCGATGGACTTTATCGACAAGGCCCACAAGCTGGTACGCGATCTTTTGGTCAGCATCTACAAAGACGGCATCTAGACCCACCAGGGCCGGTCATCCCCGACCGGCCCTTTCTCTCTTGTCAGCCCCGTTTATCCCCGCACTTGTCCCCACCAGCTGCCCGCTCTTATCCCCACACTATCCACAATTGGACCAAAACAACCGATTAGCCCTAGTTATCCCCGCCTATCCCCGCGCCTTATCCCCACTTATCCACGCGTTATACCCCGATCTATCCACGCGCAATCAAGCACCCGTCAAACATTCCGCGCCCACATCCCGCGTAGTACAATCGTTCCTGCGCGGGATGTCGTAGGTTATAAAACTTATCCCCGTACTTATCCCCAGGCGCCTTCGGTTATCCCCAGCCCCTACGAAGTCTAATGAATAATGAACAAGATACGGGCATGAATTGTGTTTTACTTTTCAAAAGCCCCGAAACCGTTTACACTGACCTAGCGACTGCACACTAACGAGGCCAGCATGGACCCCACCTTTGAACGGAAATTCCTGCTCGCCTGGCGCCGGGCGATGAAAGGTGTCGTCAAAATCATAGAGGTCAGGCTGTCATGGCTGCAGGAACGCCGCCGCAGCGACCAAAACAGCAAACGCTCTTACGAGGAACGCTCCCAAATCGCCTGGCGCCGCGGGCTACGCGGCATTATCAAGACCATCGAAAACCGCATCGACAGCATCGACAAAGACCATCCCAACAACAGCCGCGGCACCTGATACCCGCAGCTGCTACCCCGACACCCGCCCCGCGGCCTTCGGACGAGAACCGAAGGACGCACCAAAATGGAACCGTGGGAACGCCAACATGAAGAACCGCCCCTCTGGTACGACAGATTTGAAATCTACCGACTTCTCGGCCCAGGACGGTCGCTCGACCAGGTTTACCGGATCGTCTCCGGCAAATCAGGACGCGCCGGCGGAGCCTGGACACAAGCCGCACGCGCCTGGCGCTGGACAGAACGCGCAGAAGCCTGGGATGCCAAAGGTTGGCAGGCCCAATCTGCAGCGGAAGAACAACGAAGACGCGCGGCTAGAGAAAGACGCCTACTGATTCTTGCGGAGGCCCGCGAATCAGCGCTGGCCGCCATCCGCAAGGCCAATCTCCGCAACCTAGACCCCGATGACGCCCTGAACGTTCTTGGGCAAGCCCGCCTGCTGCTCATTCACGCCCTGCGCCTGGAACGCCTGGAAATCGGCGAATCCGAGGACGTGCAGGAGCAGACCGAACTTGGCACCCCCGACGACGTCGAGGAGATGATCAAGAAGATTTGGGGGGAGGAGGAGGACGATGGATAACATCGCCCACCGGCGCCCCCAACTCATCCGTCAGGGCAAGAACAACGCCCTCAGATGCGCCCACAGGCTAGGCGTCCCATCCCAGCAGATGCGCAACTTCACATCGGGCCACTACTGGCCGCAGGAAAAGCAGCTGCAGTTTCACGCGGCCGCCCGCGCCTGCGATCACGACGACGGCCCCACGCAGATACTTTTCGGCGGCGCCAGAGGACCGGGGAAATCTCACGCCACCTTCGCCCAGCTCGCCCTCGACGACTGCCGGCGCATCGACGGATTGAAAGCGCTCTACATCCGCCGCGTCGGTCGCCAGGCCAAAGAGCAATTCGAGGACCTGCGCCGCGCCGTCCTGCCCTACGTCCCGCACGTCTATAAGCGGCAGGAAGGCGTTATCCACATCCACAACGGCAGCCGCATCTTCGTCGGCAACATGCGCAACGAAGGCGACGTAGAGAACTATTTGGGCATCGAGTACGACGTCATCGCCGTGGAGGAACTCACAACGCTGTCGGAAACGAAATTCCGCGCTCTGCGTTCATCCAACCGCACATCGAAACCAGGCTGGCGGCCCCGCGTCTACTGCAGCTCCAACCCAGGCAGCATCGGCCACCAGTGGGTACGCCGCCGCTTTATCCTGCCCCACCGCGAGGAGACGCCCGATCCCGCCGGCGAGACAGCCTTCATTCCCGCCACCGTGCGCGATAACCTGTACGTTGACAAGGACTACATCAAAAAGCTACAGGACGAAACCGGCTGGCGCCGGCGAGCGTACTTAGACGGCGACTGGGACATCGCAGCTGGTATGTACTTCACGTCATATCACCCCGAAACGCACGTCATCCCCCACTTCGACATACCCAAACACTGGCGAACCTTCCTGGCGATGGACTACGGCTACATCCACCCCACCGTCTGGTATCTGTTCGCCGAGAACGAGGAAGGCGTAGCCTTCTGCATGGACGAAATCTCAGAGGCCCGCCTGCTACCGCCAGAACACCGCGATCTGGTCGTGGCCATGCTCAAACGACACAACCAGCCCATGCACCTGCTCGACAATGTTAGTGCCGGCGGCGACGTGTTCCAGAAGAAACGCCCCCAGGACGACGAGATCGAATCCGTGGCCGACGAGTACGCCGACGCCGGCATATCCCTTGTCAGAGCCGACATGGACCGCCTGCAGGGAGCCGCCGAAGTCACGTACCGCCTGGGCAACCCGGCAACGAACCGCCAGCCCAGCGTTTACATTTCGGAAAACTGCCCGTTGCTGGCAGAATGTCTCCCGATGATGATTCACGACCCCGACAACCCCGAAGACGTGCTGAAAGTGGACGTGGACGAGGACGGTTTCGGCGGCGATGACCCCTACGACGCCTTCCGCTACGGACTGATGAGCGGCGCCAGAAAGCGCATGTCGGAACTCCACCAGTCAGCAGCCCCCTTCGATCCCATCAAACACCGCAAGAGGTGGCGCAGACGCCGATGATTGAACTAGACGTCAAAGAACGCTTCACCCACTCGAACCGGCGCCGCTTTGACCGCAAGGGCAACAGCCTGGCGCCGTCCGCCGTCCGCATAGGACGCCCCGCGCCCACCCCCAGCGCAAAACGAAAAAAGCCCTTCCTGAAAGACCTGTGGCATCGCTTCCGTACCCAGCTGGCATCGGTGACAGCATACCCCGTCGGCGACAGCTGGGAAGACGGCGTAGCGCGCCCTCTGTACACATCAGGGACCGACATCGACAAGACCTGGGGCGAGATTTACAACGACCAGCTGGACGCCGCCGAATTGTGGGAAACACACCCCTACGCGACCAGGACAATCGAAATCACGACGGCCTTTGTCGTCGGCAGCGGCATATCGCTTACATCAACCGATCCAAAGGTCGCCGAATTCATCGACATGTTCTGGAATCACGACCAGAACGATATGGATGACAGGCTATCAGACCTGGCCGACGAACTCTGGAGAAGTGGCGAGCTGTTCATTACCCTGCACCCGAACCCGATGGCCGCCGAGTGGTACATCCGCCCGATCCCAGCCTGCACCATCGAAGGCATCGAGTGGAAGAAGGGCGATTACGAGACCGAGCTGCGCTACATCCAGACGCCAGAGGAAACCGGCCAAGAGCCGATAAAGTGGTGGTCCCCCCGCGGCCTGCGCATGCACGAGAAAGAAACGAAAAAGATGATGAAGGACGAAGCGATCTGTCTGCACTTCACCATCAACAAGCGCGTCGGCGCCATCCGCGGCCAGTCCGATCTCATGTTTATCAGCGACTGGCTGGAGTATTACAAGACCTGGCTGGAGGACCGCGTAAGACTGAACGGCGCGATCCGCTACTTCCTGCTCTGGTTCAAAGTCCGCCGCGGCCAGGCCCAGCGTTTGCGCGAACGCCTTCAAAAACCACCAGAGGCAGGTACGATCATGGTGGAAGAAGACGGCATAGAATTGAACGCGGTCGCGCCCAACCTGAACGCCCGCGATTCGCAGGACGACGGGCGCCAGATACGCCTTGCCATCGCCGCCGGCACCCGCGGACTCAGCCTGACCGATTTTGGGGAGACGGACACGGCGAACCTGGCCACCGCCAAAGCGACCGCCGAGAACCGCCGCCGCTTCATGTTGCGCCGGCAGGCCAAATTCGCGACCGTCATGCGCGCCATCGTCGTCGAAACCTACAACCGCTCCATCGAGACGGGCCGCATATCCGGCAAGCCGATCCGACGCAACGACATCGGCGTTAGCCGCGCCGACATCTCCACCACCGACAACGAGCTTATCGCCAACGCCCTCAACGCCCTTGTCACATCCTTTAAGGAGATGATTGCGGTCTGCGGACACACCCCCGAGCTGGTGAAACTATGCCTGACGACCTATCTGCGCTATGCCGAGGAAAAGGTGACGGAAGAAGATTTCGAGGCGATGTTGAAAGGCGACCGCTTCAAAGACTTTGAACGCATGAACCCAGCGCCGCAGGAACAGGACGGCGGCAACAGTGGAGGTAACGGCAATGGAAACGGTAATGGATAAAGAGCTGCTGCTAATGACGCAGCTCACCCAGCATATCGAGCTGCTCAAACCGCGCTCAGACATCCACCTGGCGCAACTGCAGCACAACGGCAAACGCGTAACACGCGAAACCAGAAAGCAGCTGCGGGAAAGACTTGACGCCGGCGAGCTGCACGAACTGGAATTCACGGCGCGGTTCTTTAACGCCGTCTATCCCAACGCCAACCACTACCGTTTCAGAGACGACGACCTGCCCGCCTACGCCGCCAGCTACACCGGCCAACCCTTCCTGCGCAACCACGACGAGCAGCACATCGAAAGCCGCGATGGAACGATACTGTCGTGCGAGCTGACCCAAACCACCGAAGGCACGCCCTCATTCGTCGCCAACATCGAGCTGACCACGCAGCGCGGCATCCTCTCATTTCTGGAAGGCCAGATAGATAGATTCTCCAGTGGCTGGGATTACGACAAGGCAACCTGCACCGTCTGCAACGGTAACTACTTCAACTACATGGAGTGTCGCCACTATCCAGGCCGCACCTACACCGTCAGAAACGACCAGGGCCAGGATGTAGAGGTCCTCTGCGAAATTATTTGGGAAAACCCCCGCGGGACAGAGGTTAGCGCAGTCAACAACCCAGCCGTCGCGGGGACCGAACTTTTAGCCCAACTTCACAAGGTTGCGCAATCAAAGCAGGCTGTAGCAGAATACCAGCTGAAACTATCTAAGGAGACGTCAGACATGGACCCCAACGAAGAACCCACGACGACCAACGAGCCGGCCCAAGACCCCGCTCCCACCCTGGAGGCGGACCCAGCGCCAGCGCCGGCCCCGGACCCAGGCGGATCGCCACCGCCCCCTGCAGCGCCGTCCAACGCCGCAGCCGAATGGCACGACTACATTCAAAAGCAGGCCACCAACACGGCAATCCAGCAGTCAGGCGTCCCCGAACCGTTCCACAACCTGATTCGCAACCAGCTAGACGTCCTCTCAGACCCGCGGCCGCAGGACGTGGAGAACGCCATCGCCACAGTCAAGACGGCCCTGGCAGCCACACTCCAAGACCACACCGTCAAGAACGTCAACCCGATCATGGCAAGTCAGATGACGACGGGGATGGACGTATTCGAGAACGCCATCGAGTGGAATTGGGGACTCTCCGACGACACACCGCCGCCCGACATGCGCGAGCTGCGCACGCTCTACTTCATGTCCACCGGCGACTACGACAAGCGCGGCGTCTTCAAAGAATCACAGGCCAGGCTTGCCAACGTCAACACCGGCACCTTTATCGGCGTTACCATGAACGCGGTAAACAAACTGGTGATGACCTACATGGAAAACTCGATGGAGTACCGCTGGTTCGAGAAGGTTGTCGAAGTGGTGCCCCACAACGGCACGGGCCACGACATCGAAATGATCTTCGTAGACGGCATCGGCGAGCTGCCCATCGTGAAGGAAGGCAAGCCGTACACCGAGGCGCTCGCCGGCGACAGCCAGGAAGATATGTCTTTCGCCAAGAGAGGCCATTACATCGGCATCACGTTGGAAATGATCTTGAAATCCGACATGCGCCGCATCCGCCAGCTCACGCGTGAGATGATCCAGGGCGCGATTCGCACCCGCTCCGCCTACATCGCCGCCCTGTTCACACAGAACAACGGACAAGGCCCAGCGATGGACGCGCAGAACGGACGCCCCGTTTTCCACGCCGAGCACAACAATCTGATGACAGCCGCCCTCACCCGTTCCGGCTGGCGCACAATGCGCAGCCTGGTCTACAACCAGATCAAGCCCGGCACCGGCAAGCCGATGGCCGTCTATCCCAACAAACTGCTCATTCCCGAAACGCTCGAACACAGAGCGCACGTCATCCTGGGCTACGGCGGCGGCAGGCAGCAGGGCGCGCCCGAAGAAGGCGGCACCGGCGCCCAGGAAGTGGACCCCTACGCCATCGACCGCCCCGGCAGCCCGCGCGCGCAAATCTGCGTCGTACCCGAATGGCAGAACACGCAGAGCTGGGCCGCGTTGACGGACCCGATGATGCACGCAAGCATCGAAATGGCCTACATGATGGCCGAAGGCGGCGGCAGGCATCCCAGGCCGGAGGTCTACCAGGCCAATGACGAGCGCAGCGGATTGATGTTTACACATGATACTTTAGCGATCAAAATCCGCGATTGGTGGGCCGCAGGCTGGGCCACGCCCATCGGCGCCGGCAAGAGCAACGTCTAACAGACCCGAATAAGCCCGAATAAGACGGCTTATTGACATAGGAGACAACAATGCTGGATTCATACCCAATCACACTCGCCGCCCAAGCCAGAGGCAACGGCGCGATCAGGCTCACGCTGCCCAGGTCCGCCATGCTTGTCGGCGTCCAAAAAGACATACAAGCCGTCTCAGGCGCAACCGGCGGCCAAAACATCGACATAAATCAGAACGGCGCCGCCCTGCTGACCGGCATCACCCCCCAAGCAGCCGCGGCCGGCGGATACGACAGCTGGAAGTCGAAACATCTAGGCGGCGAACACGAAGCGGTAGAGCTTGCCAAAGACGCCCCCATTCTGATCGACGTCAACACAAACAACAACGTCACCATCACCGGCACGCTCACCCTCTACCTGCTTTGGGGAGAACTGTAAGCGTTGCCCTAGCCGCCAAGCCGTGCTATACTGCGTAGGCCAACCAAAACGCAGCCGGCCAACCTGCCCTCGCAGCACCGCCGCCTGAACGCCGACACGCACTAACGCCCTCGGACTAACCACAGTCCGGGGGCTTTTTCTATCTCAGTCTCCGGCGCTAGGAGACTGAATCGTGACAACCCTCTTGGAAATGCAAAACAAGGTGCGCAACGTCCTGTCGCCCCGAACGGACGACAAGACCTGGCCGCCCCAGCTCATCGAAGCCGCGCTCAGGCGCGCGCTCAACACCTACGAGATGTATGGTCCCGTCATCGAGGCGGATTTCACCGTCTCCACGGCCGGCACAGAACAGGCCCTCTCAGAAGGCGCCGGCGGCATCGACGACATCTTCGCCATCGACGCAGTGTGCTATCCGTGGGACCCCACCGAAGTCTTTTTTACACAGATGGTGGACTTCCGCACGACCGACTTTCAGGGCCACAAGATAATCATGGAGCGCAAGGTCAAGCTCTACACGCCCGCAGCTGGGGAAACAATCAGGGTGCGCTATCACCAAATCCAGCAAATCCAGGGACTAGACGGCGCCACCTCTACATCGTTCCCGGATCACTACGACAAGCACTTCGCCATCGGCGCCGCGGGCTACGCCTGTGACCAACGCGCCCTTGACCTGGGCGAAGACCCAGCCGCTGCCGCCGGCGCCGTCGAAACCCTCGACCGCCGCGCCCAGGGTTATCTCGGCGAATTCTCAGGCTTCCTCGGCATGGGCGCTTCTAAGGCGCTGCAGTCGCCCCGCTGGGCGCAAGCCGGCATGGAGCGCAACATCGGCCTTCTGGTGGCTGGGAGGCGGCGCTAAACATGACTAACCACCGCCGGCTACGCGGCGTATACCGCAAGCAGACCAAGAACAGGAAACGGGCAACCTTCCTCAAAGAGACGGCAACCGCCTACATCGACGAGGACACCAAAGCCATGCTCTGGCAGACCGCCCGCGGCGCATGGGTGAAGGACGAACTCGACAACGACGAGGACATGCAGGAGATCACCTTGCAGCAGGCCAAACAGTGGCTGCACGCACAGGGCTACGATCTCGACATGATCTACCTGGAAGACCAGAACGACCGCCTGATCATGAGCTTGGGCATGAAGTACAAGACCAGGCTCATGCAGGCGGCCAAGCGCGAAGGTCTGTCCATCAACGCCTACGCCGAGCGCATCCTGACCGCCGCCATCACCAAGAGCGAGGAAGACCAGCAGAAGGCGCACAAGCGCATCTACAACGTCTTCGGCTCCCTGTTCAAGCCCAGCGAGTAATTAGTTAACGCACCCTTAACTATCCTGCGATCGCAGAAGTAAAAAGGCTCTCACAATGGCAGAAATTTTTGGTCCGGCGCCGCGTCCCCCGCGGCGCCGGACCGCGCGCTCCATCAGAAAAGAGCGGCAAGAGGCCATCGAGACGCAAGCCATCGCCGGCATTTCCGGCATCCTGCTAGACGACTTCGAGTCATCCCCCATCGAACAGCGCGACTTCAAAATCCTGCGCGGCACATCTTCCTGGCCCTTCGGCAAAGGCGGCCTGAAATTCAAGCGTCTGCGTTATCGCCGGCGCCGCGGACGCCGAGGACGCGGCGGCGGACGCAGAGGACGGCGCACGCGCAACATGATCAGGGCGCCAGGCTTTGTCCCCTATCCCCGCCGCTGGAAAGGCGGCCACGCCGTCGGCTTCACGACCGAAGAACAGACCCGCATCGAACAGTGGCTGTCCACAGAGACAGGCCAGATATTCGGCGGCGCGCTTGACCCCAGCGACATCTTCCGCGGCCGCGTCATCACGCCGGAAGAGGCCTATCCCGAACCGGACCGCTGGGAAGGCGAACAGCGCATCGGCGTCGCCGAGGTCATCACACCGAACACACCAGGCTTCGAGGAAGAAG
>MKWU01003662.1_pt1 | contig 19760 bp, 21 predicted proteins | sample 809101 | NCBI WGS metagenome assembly MKWU01 (sample SAMN05860141, study PRJNA318959) | sponge metagenome | host: Aplysina aerophoba | place: Slovenia: Piran, Adriatic Sea, Gulf of Piran | collected 2013-05-07
ATCGAGCGGCTTTCGGCCGAGATCGACCGCCTCGAGGCGAAGCTCGGAAACGAGCAATTCCGTACCCGGGCGCCCGCCCAGGTGGTCTCCAAGGAGGAGGAGCGGCTCCCGCGGGGGCTCCCCCCCCGGGGGGGGGTGCACGGGGGCCTGAGTCCAGCGCCCCCCGCTGCTAGGGTGCGACGCGCGCCGGGTCCGATACGCCCCCGCACGGCGGGCCTTGGCCCGCGCGTTGCGGTGGCGCTGCGTGTGGGCTCCCGGCGCGGTGGGAGCGCGCGCGTGGGACAGTCCCTCGATTCCCTCTTCAGCGGCTATCTCCCGGTCCTGCTCGGGGCCGTGGTCGGCTTCTTTCTCGTCTTCTCGGCGCTCGTCGCGACCCGGCTGCTCGCGCCCTTCTCAGCGGAGCGCGAGAAGGGGACGACCTACGAGTGCGGCATGCTGCCGCTGAGGCGTGCGAGCACCAACATCGGCGTCCGCTTCTACCTCTACGCGATCCTCTTCGTGCTTTTCGACGTCGAGGCGGTCTTCCTCTTCCCGTGGATGCTCTCCTTCGTGGAGCTGGGAGCCGCGGCGTACTACCAGATGCTGCTCTTCATCCTGGTGCTCGGAGCAGGCCTGGCCTACGCGTGGAAGAAGGGAGCGCTCCAGTGGCGATGACCCCCTCCGGCCCGCCGGCCGAGGCCCCCGGCACCCTCGTCTCGACGCCGGCCATCCCGGCCGAGCCCGAGATCGCCCCGCTGCTCCCGCGGGAGCACCCCGCGGAGGAGGTGGCGCTCACGCCGGTGGAGCGCCGGCCCGGGCAGGCTCTCTACAAGACGCTGCTGCCGGGCGTGCTGCAGGTGCCGGCGGATCTCGTCCTGGCGATGGGGCGCAAGTCCTCCCTGTGGCCGATGACCTTCGGCCTCGCCTGCTGCGCCATCGAGATGATCGCGACCTACATGGCCCACTATGACCTCGACCGCTTCGGCATCGTTCCCTGGCCCTCGCCCCGGCAGTCGGACGTGATGATCGTGGCCGGCACGGTGACGAAGAAGATGGCGCCCGCGGTGAAGCTCCTCTACGAGCAGATGCCGAACCCGAAGTGGGTGATCTCGATGGGTGCCTGCGCGACCAACGGCGGCCCGTACACGCGGTACGACCGCGTGCTCCAGGGCGTGGACAAGATCGTCCCGGTCGACGTCTACGTGCCCGGCTGCCCGCCGCGGCCGGAGGCGCTCATGGATGCGCTGGTCTCGCTCCAGGAGAAGATCATGGAGGAGCGGAAGGCCCTCGGCGCGTGACGACGGAGGACGGCGCCGCGGCTCCCGACGGCGCCTCCGTGGCGGACGCCGCGCGCGACTACCTGGCCGGGACCATCTGGGCGCAGGTCGACGAGGCGCTGTCCGGCATCACGGCGACGCCGGTCACCGACGAGGCGGAGCGAAGCGTGATCGACCTGATCGTGCGCGTTCCGCCGCGCGAGGTTGTCGCGGCGCTGAGGGCGCTGCGGAACCCGGAGGGCATGAACTTCGACTACCTGCGCTCGCTCACGGCCGTCGACCTCGAGGAGGAGGGGGTCGACGTCGTCTACCATCTCTACTCGGTCGAGACGAAGCACAACGTGACCATCAAGAGCCGGCTCCCGGTCGATCGCCTCGTCGTCGACAGCGCCACCGCCGTGTGGCGAGCCGCGAACTGGTATGAGCGCGAGGTGGGCGAGATGTTCGGCGTGCGGTTCGACGGACACCCCGACCCCCGCAACCTGCTGCTGCCCGAGGAGATGACCGACTTCTTCCCGCTCCGCAAGTCCCACCCGCTGGCGGAGATCGAGGTGCTGCAGGGCGAGGGGATCGCCTACGAAGAGGGAGAGCTCTAGGTGGTCGCGAACACCCACGAGCAGGAGTTCGAGACCCAGGAACTCCTGATCAACATGGGGCCGCAGCACCCCTCGACCCACGGCGTGTTCCGCATGGTGCTCGGGGTCGACGGCGAGGTCGTGACCGACGTCGTTCCCCACATCGGCTACATGCACCGCGGCGCCGAGAAGCTCTGCGAGACGATGGACTTCCGGCAGGGCGTCGGCTACATGGATCGCACCGAGTACCTGGCGAACTTCAACGCCGAGCTCTCCTACGTGCTCGCGGTGGAGAAGCTCGCCGGGATCGAGGTGCCGGAGCGGGCGCAGTGGGTTCGCATGATCCTGTGCGAGCTGAACAGGCTCTCGAGCCACTTCATGTTCACGGGGGCCTTCGGGACCGACGTCGGCGTCTTCGGTACCGCCTTCGTCTACTCCTTCCGCGAGCGCGAGGTGCTCCTGGATCTCTTCGAGGAGATCACGGGCGACCGTCTGATGTACGCGTATTTCCGCCCCGGCGGCCTCGCCTGGGAGGTGCCGGACAACTTCGAGAGCCGCGTCCACGAGGTGCTGCTCTCCGCCGAGCGCGGGATCCGGGACATGGACGGCCTGCTCACGCAGAACGAGATCTTCCTCGCCCGCACCAAGGGGGTGGGGGCGATCTCCGCCGCCGACGCCATCGACTGGGGGATGAGCGGCCCCTCGCTGCGCGCCTCGGGCGTGCCGCTGGACCTCCGCCGCGACGACCCCTATCTCTACTACCCGCAGGTGAAGTTCGACGTCATCACCGGCGAGGCCGGCGACGTCTTCGACCGCTACCACGTCCGGCTCAAGGAGATGCGCGAGTCCGTGCGCATCATCGAGCAGTGCATGGAGAGGCTCGCCGACGGGCCGATCCTGCCCGAGCGGCTGCCGCGCATGCTGCGCACGCCGCCCGGCGAGATCTACGAGCGCACCGAGGCGCCGCGCGGCGAGTACGGGATCTACCTTGTCTCGCAGGGAGGCAACCGGCCCTACCGGCTCAAGATCCGCAGCGCCTGCCTCTCCAACCTGCAGGCGCTGCGCGACATGACGATCGGCCACTACGTGGCCGACGCCGTGGTGATCCTGGGGTCGATCGATATCGTGCTCTGCGAGGTTGACCGGTGAACGGCGAGATCTTCGGCTTCGAGATCAACATCTGGCTCGACGCCCTGGCGCGGCTCGGCCTCGCGGTCGGGCTGATGACCGTCGCCGCGATGGCGCTCATCTACCTGGAGCGCAAGGTCATCGCGCGCTTCCAGCAGCGCCTGGGGCCGACGCGCACCGGAACGGCCCGGATCCCGCACGCCCCCGGCCCGGCCGGGCCCCTGCAGTCGCCCGCCGACGCGCTCAAGCTCCTCGGCAAGGAGGACCTGCGTCCGAAGAACGCCGACCCGTGGGTCTTCGAGCTCGCTCCCTACTTCGTCTTCGTGCCGATCTTCCTGGTCTTCGTGGCGATCCCCTTCGCCTTCGGCTGGCAGATCCGCATCCTCGAGCTGGGCCTCCTCTACGTGCTCGCCGTCTCGTCGATCAACATCGTCGGCTGGGTGATGGCCGGCTGGGGTTCCGACAACCGCTACGCCATGCTGGGCGCGCTGCGCGCGGCGGCGCAGGGCATCTCGTACGAGCTGCCGCTCGTGATCGCCCTGGTCGCGGTCGCGATGGTGGTGAGCCTTCCGGGGGATGTCCGCGGCTCGCTGAATCTCGGCGAGATCGTCACCGAGCAGGGGCACATCCCCTACATCGTGTGGCAGCCCCTGGCCTTCGTCATCTTCTACGTGGCGATGCTGGCCGAGCTGAACCGCACCCCCTTCGACATCCCGGTCGGCGAGTCCGAGGTCGTGGGCGGGCCCTTCGTCGAGTACTCGGGGATCCGCTGGTCGATGTTCTTCCTCGGGGAGTACACGGCGCTGCTTCTGCTGTCGCTGCTCGGCGCCGCCGTCTTCCTCGGCGGCTGGGCCTGGCCGCTGGGCGAGACGGTCGCCGAGCAGAACGAGATTCTGGGCGTCCTCTACCAGTTCGGACTGACGGCGGCGAAGACCGGCTTCCTGATCTTCACCGTGTTCTGGGTGCGGGCCACGATGCCGCGCATGCGCGTCGACCAGCTGATGGCCTTCTCGTGGAAGGTGCTGCTGCCGCTCTCCTTCGCGCAGATCCTCGCCAACGGCCTGGTGCTCGTCTACGGCTGGCCGGATGTGCTGCTGCTGCTCGCGAGCGGCGCAGGTCTCGTCCTGCTGGCCGTGATCATCGACCGCGCGGTCAAGCGGCCGGCGGAGCGCCCGGGGCGCCCGTCCGGCGCGCTGGAAGGCGAGGCGGCGACATGAGGGGCATCGTGAGGGCGATGGCGACGACTCTCGGGACGTTCGTGCGCGGCCCGGTCACGCGCGAGTACCCGGAGCGGCACCGGCCGATCCCGCAACGCGATCGGGCCTTTCCGCTCCTGCTGTGGGACTTCGACACGGACGAGCCGTTCTGCACCGGCTGCCACGCCTGCGAGCGCGCGTGCCCGGTCGAGTGCATGACGGTCCTGATGAAGGACAACCCCGCCCACACCTCCCTCGGAGGCACCTCGAAGCGCCGCAAGATCATCGACAAGTTCTGGATCGACTACGCCCGCTGCATGCGCTGCAACATCTGCGTGGAGGTCTGCAACTTCGACGCGATCGCGATGAACAACACCTGGTCCGGGCACGAGATCTCGGTCTACGACCGCGCAGATCTGGTGATGGACCTCCCGCAGCTGCTCGCGCAGCACAAGGCCGGCGCGATCGACGAGTGGGTCGCTCCGTGAGCGACGCGCCGGGCACTCTCGCGCGGCGGCAGCCGGGAGCCGCACCGTGATGCGGCGGCTCCCCCTCCCGTCGCAGTTCGATCGCATCATCATCACCGGAGGGGTGGTGGCAGGCCTCGCCCTGGCGCCGCTCCTGCTGGTGCTCCTGGTGCTGCTCGCCGTCGACGAGATCACCGCGCCGGAGTTCATCTTCTGGCTGGTCGCCGCGGTGGTGGTGGGCGGAGCGCTCGGGACGGTGCTGTTGCCCAATATCGTCTACGCAGCGCTCTCGCTGGTCGCGACGCTGCTCGGCGTCGCCGGCGTCTACCTCCTGCTCGGCTCGGAGTTCCTGGCGCTGGCGCAGGTGCTCATCTACGGCGGCGGCGTCGTCATCTTGCTGCTCTTCGGCCTCATGCTGACGAACGCGACCGACGACCCCGTCGTCAGTGACGGCTCGCAGAAGCCGTTCGCGGCGATGGTGGGGCTGCTCCTCGCCGGGGTCATCGTCGCCGCCGCCTACGACGCGACGTGGGGAGTGAACGAGGTCGCGGCGTCGAGCCTGCGCGCCTTCGGCGAGCAGCTCTTCGGCGACTACATGGTGCCGTTCATCATCATCGCCGTGCTGCTGGATATCGCGCTCACCGGCGCCTACGTCAACGCGCGCCGCGAGCGTGCCACCGCCGGTGACGAGGAGACCTCCCCGTGATCCCCCTGGAGAATTTCCTCCTGCTCTCGGCGGCGCTCTTCGCCATCGGCTTCTACGGGGTGCTGGCGCGCCGCAGCGCGATCCTGATCCTGATGTCGGTCGAGCTGATGCTGGCGGCCGTCTCCATCAACCTCGTCGCCTTCGCGGCGTACCTGGACGCCGACGGACTCACCGGGATGATCTTCGCGATCTTCGTGATCACCGTCGCCGCCGCGGAGGTCGGCCTCGCGCTCGGCATCGTGCTCCGCCTCTACCGGGAGCGGCGCACGGCGAACGTGGACGCGGCCGACGAGTTGGAGGGGTAGTGCGCGGGCGCTAGCGAGGGGCGCCGGCGGGTCGCCCGGGGAGAACCCGGAGCGGGCGGCCGGGCGAGAAGGGATCAGCCGTGGGCATGGAGCAGGTGTGGCTGTTGCCCGCCATCCCGGCCGCGCTCTTCGTCGTCGTGGCGCTCTTCGGGCGCCTGATCCCCCGCCAGGGAGACTGGCTGGTCATCCTCGGCATGGCGGCCACGCTCGTCATCGGGGCCGTGGTGATACTCGACTTCCAGAGCTTCGTCGTTGGCGGCGTCTTCGAGCCCGGCGGGGAGAACCACTACGCCTTCGCGTGGGCCGCGGTCGGCGACGCCCTCGCCATCGACTTCTCCACGCACGTCGACGCGATCACGGTGGTCATGATCACCGTCGTCACCGTGGTCACCCTGATGGTGATGGTCTACTCGGTGGGCTACATGCACGGCGAGGCGCGCTACGGCTGGTACTTCGCGCTGCTCTCCTTCTTCACCGCGGCGATGCTGCTGCTGGTCGTCTCCGGCAATCTGCTCCAGCTCTATCTCGCCTGGGAGGGGGTCGGGCTCGCCTCCTACCTCCTCATCGGCTTCTACTGGGAGCGCCAGAGCGCGGCGGAGGCGGCGAAGAAGGCCTTCATCACCACGCGCGTCGGTGACGTCGGGCTCCTCATCGGCATCATCCTGCTGTGGCGTGCCTCCGGCACCTTCGACATCCAGGAGATCATCGCGCTCGCCCAGGCCGGCGGGTTCGACGAGACCTACCTGACGGTGGCGATGCTCTTCCTCTTCGCCGGCGCCGCCGGGAAGTCGGCGCAGTTCCCGCTGCATGTCTGGCTGCCGGACGCGATGGAGGGACCGACGCCGGTCTCCGCGCTGATCCACGCCGCGACGATGGTGGTCGCCGGCGTCTACCTCGTGGCGCGGATGCTGCCGGTCTTCGACACGGTGCTGGTGGCGCGCGACGTCGTGCTCTACGTCGGCCTCGTGACCGCGCTGCTGGCGGCGACGATGGGGCTGGTGTCGAACGACATCAAGCGGGTCCTCGCCTATTCGACGGTCTCGCAGCTCGGCTTCATGTTCGTCGCGCTCGGCGCCGGCTCGGTGACCGCGGCGATGTTCCATCTCTTCACGCACGCCTTCTTCAAGTCGCTGCTCTTCCTCGGCTCCGGGTCGGTCATCCACGCGACGGGGCGCCAGCACGTGGAGTACCTGGGCGGGCTCTGGCGCAAGATGCCCGTGACCGGCTGGACCTTCCTCGTGGGCGGGCTCGCGCTCGCCGGGATCGCCCCGCTCGCCGGCTTCTGGTCGAAGGATGAAATCCTCTACGAGTCGCTCGCGCACGGCTCGACCGCTGTCTTCGTGACGCTGGCGGCGACGGCCGCTTTGACCGCGCTCTACACGACGCGGCTCGTCGTGCTCACCTTCTTCGGGCAGCCGCGCGATCAGGCCGCCTATGAGCACGCGCACGAGTCGCCGCGGATCATGACCGGGCCGCTGCTGGTGCTGGCGGTGCTCGCCGCCGTCGCCGGCGTCGTCGCCTTCGACGGCGTCGGCGAGCTGCTCGGGTTCGCCGGCGGCATCGGCTACGTCGTCTTCACCGTGAAGGGGCACGCCTTCGCGTTCCATCCCGACATTGCGGCGACGGCGACCGTGTCGGCGCTGCTGGCGATCGCCGTCGGCCTCGTCTACTGGTGGGGGACGGCGGAGCGCGCGGCGCGCGCTCGCGCGTGGGCGCCCGAGATCCACCGCCTGCTCGTGAACCGCTACTACCTCGATGACCTCTACCAGGCGACGATCGACCGCGTCGTGCTCGGTGCCGCGGGCGTCGTCGCGTGGGTGGACGACCGCATCGTCAACCGCGCGGGCGTGGACGGGGGAGCCCAGGGCATCGGGTATGCCGGGCTCCGCTTGAAGTTCCTGCAGACCGGACGCATCCCGAACTACGCCCTCGCGATGGCGCTGGGGATCATCACCCTGGCGCTGGTCGCATTCGGGACGAGCTAGCGCGCCGCCCGGGGCGCGCGAGACGGAACGGGATCGCGGGACGTGAGGTGCGATGACTGAGAACGACGGCCTGCTGCTGCTGGCGCTGCTGCTGCTGCCGCTCGGGACCGCGCTCCTGCTGATGGTGGTGCCGTCGCGCGAGCGCTCCGCGATCATCGCCCTCACCGCGGCCTCGAGCCTGGCGATGTTCCTCGTCTCGGTCTACGTCTTCCTCTCCTACGACTACGGCGACCCGGCGCAGTTCCAGGGCGTCCGCGCATGGACCTGGATGGAGAACGTCGGGATCCTCGGCGAGAAGGGGATCCAGCTCAAGGTCGGCGTCGACGGCATCGCGGCGGCGATGGTCCTGCTGACCGGCATCATCACCATGGCCGGCACCTGGGTCTCGTGGAAGATCGAGCACCGCACCAAGGACTTCTTCATCCTCCTCTACGTGCTGGCGGCGGGTGTCTTCGGCACCTTCGTCATGCTCGACCTCTTCTTCTGGTTCCTGCTCTACGAGACGGCCGTGCTGCCGATGTACCTGCTCATCGCCGTGTGGGGCTCGACCCGCAAGGAGTACGGCGCGATGAAGCTGATGATGATGCTCGTCGGGGCATCCATCCTGATCTTCGCCGGCATCTTTGCGATCTACACCGAGGCCGGGCTCGGCACCTTCGATCTCGAGGCGCTCTTCGGGGCCGACTACCCGGTCTCCTTCCAGAAGATCTTCTTCCCGATCATCGCGGTCGGCTGCGGCACGCTGGGCGGCCTCTTCCCGTTCCACTCGTGGTCCCCCGACGGGCACGCGGCCGCCCCCACGGCCGTCTCGATGCTCCACGCCGGCGTGCTGATGAAGCTCGGGGCCTTCGGCATCATCCGGCTCGGCTTCCAGGTCCTCCCCGAGGGCGCCGAGTTCTGGGCGCCGGGCCTCCTCACGCTCGGGATCGTGGCGGCGCTCTACGGCGCCGTGTCGGCGCTGCGCCAGACCGATCTCAAGCTCATGACCGGCTTCTCGTCCGTGTCGCACATGGGCTACGTCTTCGTCGGGCTCGGGACCTTCAACGCGATCGGCATCACAGGGTCGGTGCTGCAGATGTTCGCGCACGGTGTGATGACGGCGCTCTTCTTCCTCCTGATCGGCGCGATGTACGACCAGTCCCACGACCGCGAGATCCCGCACTTCTCGGGGATGGCGAAGCAGATGCCGATCTGGGCGGCCTTCTTCGTGATCGCCGGCCTCGCCTCGCTCGGACTCCCCGGCCTCTCGGGCTTCGTCGCGGAGCTCCACATCTTCATCGGGGCCTTCCGCGCCTACCCCATAGTCGGTGGACTCGCCGTGCTCACGGCCGCCATCACCGCGACCTACCTGCTGCGGATGTTCGCTCAGTCGTTCTTCGGTGAGATGAACCCGGCGTGGAGCGGCATGCGTGAGATGGCCTGGCCCGAGCGGGCCGGGGCGGCGGTGCTCGCCGCCTCGATCCTCTGGCTCGGACTCTGGCCCTCCCCCTGGATCGATCGCATAGCGGCGACCGTCGAGGGTCTGCAGGGAGTCGCGCTGTGAACCCCGATCTCAACTACGAGTACGCGCTGCTGCTCCCGGAGTTCATCCTCGCCGCGACGGCCGCGCTCGTGCTTTTCGCCGACGCCTTCCGCCAGGAGCTGCGCGTGAGCCGGCGCCTGCTGCCCTGGCTCGCGGTGCTGGGGGCGCTCGTCGCCGGCGTCGTCTCGCTCGCCTACCTCGACCGCTCCGACGACTTCGCCGAGCTTCTGACGATCGACGACTTCACAACCTTCTTCCGCGTCCTCTTTGCGGCGATCGTCGTGGTGCTGATTCTCGGATCGCACGAGTTCGTCGAGCGGCACGTTCGCCACGTCGGCGAGTTCTACGCGCTGCTGCTGCTTGCGACCGTCGGCGCCATCTTCATGTCGGCGGCCCGCGAGCTGATCACGGCCTACATCGCGATCGAGCTCCTCTCCTTCTCGCTCTACGTCGCCGTCTCGCTCACGCTCGGCGATCGGCGCTCCGGCGAGGCCAGCCTGAAGTACGTGCTGCTCGGCGGCGTCGCCTCGGCGATGCTGCTCTACGGCCTCTCCCTGCTCTACGGCATCGCCGGCTCGACGCAATACGCCGAGATCGGTGCGGCCTTCGCGGCCGGCACCGCCGACTTCGAGTGGGCCCTGGTGCTCAGCCTGGCGCTGCTCATCGGCGGCCTCGGCTTCAAGGCCTCGGCGGTCCCGTTCCACATGTGGACGCCCGACGCCTACGAGGGCGCCCCGCTGCCCATTACCGCCTTCCTCTCCGCGACGTCGAAGGCGGCGATTGTGGCGTTGCTGCTCCGGGTCTTCGGCGGCCCGCTGCTGCCGGCCATCGACGAATGGCAGTGGATGATGGCGACGCTCGCCGTCCTGACGATGGCGTTCGGCAACCTGATCGCGCTGCAGCAGAGCAACATCAAGCGACTGCTCGCCTACTCGTCGATAGGTCAGGTCGGCTACATGCTGATGGCGGTGACGGCCATCTCGTTCGAGACGTCGAGCGCGCTCTTGCTCCACGTCGCGGGCTACCTCGTGACGAACCTCGCGGTCTTCGCCGCCGTCATCGCCGTGCACAACCGGACGGGAGACGAGCGCATCGCAGGTTTCCGGGGCCTGGCCGAGACCCAGCCCTACCTCGCCCTGGTGCTGACAGCGGGGTTGTTCTCGCTCGCCGGGATGCCGTTGTTCGCGGGCTTTGCCACCAAGTTCATCCTCTTCCAGGCCGTGGCCAGCGAGGGCTTCCTCTGGCTGTCCGTGGTTGCCGTCATCGCCAGCACCGTCTCGCTCTACTACTACCTGCAGGTCATCCGGCAGATGTACCTCTACCCGCCGGACGGCGACGCGGCGCGCTGGCGGCCGTCGTTCACCGCTCTCGCCACCACCGGGGGCCTGCTTCTCGGCGTGGTGTTCATCGGGCTCTACGCCGGTCCGCTCTTCCGGCTCGCCGATGGGGCTGCGACGGCCCTCTTCGTCTAACCCGGCGCGGGGACAGGGAGGGCGCCGGGAGGCCGGACCGACGAGGCACACGCGGCGCGCCGGGCGAAGCGTGCCGCGGCGGGAGCGGCTGGGGTACACTGCCGCCGCAGGGAGGCGCTGGGATGAGTCGACGACGCCTCGCCGCTGTCTGTGCCGGCGCCGCGGCGGCGCTCGTCCCGGCGATCGCCGCCGCGCAGGAGGGCCGGGCACTCGGCGCGCCCGAGCAGGCAGCGGGTGCCGTGGTCATGACCATCGCCGGCGTTCTCGTTCTCTTCGCGGCGGCGGGCGTCGGGTACCTCTACCTCCGCCTGAACGGCTTCGAATGGGACTTCCAGAAGAAGGAGCTGCCTCCGGAGCCGGGCTCCGGTGGACACCACGAGTCCTGAGCCGCCCCGCGAGGCGGCCTGAGGCGACGGGGAAGGAGCAGCACGTGTTGCAGGTCGGCGAGAGGATGCCCGAGTTCAAGCTGCGCCATCGCGACGGCGACGTGACGAACGAGGACTTCGCGGGAAGTCCCGCCGTCATGGCGTTCTACGCGGTCGCCTTCACCGGAGGCTGAGAGCGTGAGATGAAGGCCTTCCAGGAGCTCCTCGGGGAGTTCCAGGAGGCCGGCGCCCGCGTCGTGGGTGTCAGCTCGGATCACGCACCGGCCAACGGGGTCTTCCAGGATCAATGCGGCACGGAGTTTCCGCTGCTCGCCGACTGGCCGCGCTACCGCACGCTGGACGCCTTCGGCGTCCGCGACGAGAGGCTGCCCATTGCGCAGCGGGTGACCTTCATCTTTGACGGCGAGGGCGTCTGCCGCTACGTGCTGAAGGACCTCGACGAGGTCGAGTACCACGCCTCGGAGGCGCTGAGCGCGGTGAAGGGGATGGCGGCGGGCGGCTAGGGAGCCGCGGCGGCGCTGAGCGCCGGGCCTACTCGGCCTGCACCGGGTAGGCCCGCATCGCCTCCTCGATCTCGCCGGCGCGCTTCTCGAGCGCGCCGAGCCTCTCGTGCAGCTCCCCGCGCATCTCGGTGAGCTGCTGGCTCTTGTGTTCCACGATCTCGAGCTGGCGCCTGGTGGCGTCGATCACGAGCTGGACGCGCTCGCGGCGGGCCGGGAGCTCGCGGTCCAACCGGAACGTCGCGCGGATCTGGGCGCGCAGCTGCTCGGCATCCACCATCTCCTTGATCTCGGCGAGGCTCAGGCCGAGCAGCTCCTGGAGCTTCTTGATCAGGGAGACTCGCTCGATGTCGTTGTGGGTGTAGAGGCGGAAGCCGCCCTCCAGGCGGTCGGTGGGGCTTATGAGCCCTCGTTCCTCGTAGAAGCGGAGCGTTCGCTGCGTGACGCCCGTGCGCTCGGCAACCTCGCCTATCTGGTAGCGGCGGTCCCCGTCGTCCACTTCGTCCCCCTGACCGGCATCGCTCGTCGGGGTGAGCGAGGGGATCGTAGGGAGAGGCGATCCGGCCCGTCAAGGAACCGCATGCGGAGGACGCGTCCGGAGCCCCGGCTCACTCGTCCTCGTCGTCCGCGTCGGGGGGCCACCCGGCGGGCGCCGGCAGCGCCGCAGACGGGCGCTCGCGCGGCCGCTGCGCAGGCGGCGGCACCGACGCGACGGCCGAGACGGCCGCCGCGACCCGCGCCGACGAAACGACCAGGATCGGAGCCCCGGCGTCGCGGAAGACCGCGACCGTGACCGGATCGAGCTTCCCCTTGTGCGTGCGCGCATCGATGGCGAGCGGGGCGCGCAGCAGATCCGAGCAACGGCGCATCGTCGCGAGCGAGCGGACGGTGAGACGGTCGTTCTCGGTCGCGCCCGCGGGCGGCGTCACCAGCGCGGCATCGGGCTCGAGCGTGGCCAGCGCCCGGAGCGCCGCCTCGTCGATGTCCGGGCCGAGCAGGGGGACCCGGCCGAGCTCCGGCCGTGCGAGGGCGGCCGCCTCTGCGAGCAGCTCGTCGAAGACGAGAAAGTCGACTCCCTGCTCGATCAGGGACTGCGAGTCGGAGTCGGTCGCGCCCGCGAGGAGGCATCCGACGGGCCTGGAGCCGGCGGCGGGGGCGGTGGGAGCCGCGCCAGCCGGGGGGCCCGGGAGCGGGGGGCGGAGACGATGGGAGCCGCGCCAGCCGGCGGTCCCGTGTAAAGCAGCGCCTGGGCCTCCGCCTCGACGGCGGCCGAGGCCTCAGCGGCGCTCTCGACGAAGGCCACGACCACGACGAAGGGACTCGACGGCTCGGAGCGGCGCCCGAAGCCGATGGCCTGCGGTCGCTGCCGGGCCGTCCGGCGGGCGAGCTCGCGCAGCTTGCTCATGACCACCCCCGGGTCTCCGTCGTTCCCGTCGGCGGGCACGGGCGGTGGAGCCGGCGGGGGGACTCGAACCCTCGGCCTGCTGTTTACGAAACAGCTGCTCTGCCACTGAGCTACGCCGGCGCGGTCCCCATGCTATCACCTGGCGGTCGCGACTTTGAGGGCCCGAGAACCCTGCCCGGAGGGCGCCGGGCGCTCCCCCGGTGCTAGAGATCGCGCCGCCGGAAGACCGCGAAGGCCGCCCCAACGCCGAACACGCAGATGAGGCCGTAGGCGACGATCACCGCGATCTCGCGCCACAGGGCCGTCTCCCCGCGGAACGTCGCGGCGAGCTCGGAGAAGACGCCCCAGCTGCTCAACCAGGAGAGGCCGATGAAGTAGAAGGTGCCGGCCAGGAAGGCGGATGCGGCGAGAGCGATCAGGGCGGCGAAGAACGAGCTGCGAAGAAACGTCGAGAGGGCGATCGCCGGCGCCAGGACTGCGAGCAGCACCGCGGTCACCATGAGCGAGCCGGCGATCACTCCGGCCGTCGACGCGTCGGACTCGGAGGAGTAGCGGAGGATGAGGTGGGAGACGGGAGCCATCACCGCCACCAGCACGGCGACCGCGATCAACAGTCGCGAGGTTACCTTGGCGGCAACGTACTCGGTGCGCGTGACCGAGCGTGCCAGGATCGAGTCGGAGGCGATCGCGGCCTCGCCGGATACGGAGGTTCCGCCGATGATCGCGACGGCGAGCGCCGAGACGGGCGCCACGATGGCGAGCACGTAGACGGCGAGCGTCTCCGACGCCTTCTCCTCCTGGCTCGCGGCGACGGCGACGAAGAACGCCGCCGCGAGCACCAGCAGGGCGATCCAGGTTCGGAGCAGCCACGAGTGCGCGAGCTGGATGACGTCGTAGCGAAGGATGGCGAGGTAGGCCTGCATGGCTGGTTCCCTCTCGTCGCCTCAGCGCGCTCCGGTCCCCGGGCTCGTCCGGGGGCTCGATCGTCTCACCGCGGTGAGATGGGGGTCATCGGAAGGCCGGACGTCCGTCCCGGTGGCCCGGCGACGAGCGCCGGATCGCGGCCCCGACTCATCGGGGCTCGACCGGCAGGCGCTGCCCCGCCTCAGGCAGGCCGCGGTCGGAGCTCGCGAGCCCATCCGCATCGGGGCCGGAGGTCTCGTGCGTCGCCGACCAGGCGGCGAGCCGCTCGATACCACGTGAGCGGTCCTCCTCCAGGCGATGGAGGAAGGAGTCCTCGATCTCGTTCGCGCCGGTGTCGAGATGCAGGAGTTCGGCGCCCGTGCTGCTGATCAGGGCCAGGACGCGCTGGACGTACTCCTCCAAGGGATGCGCCCCGAGGAAGGTGATCCGGAACTCGTTCCCCGAACGCTGCCAGTTCACGGAGGAGAACTCATCGAGCGTGGAGATCCGCTCCTCGAAGGCCGCGACGTTGCCGTCGAGCTCCAAGGAGACCGTCCCCTGCCTGGCGAGGCGCCGCATCTCGGACATCGGCCCGGCATAGATGAGACGGCCCTCCGCAATGATGCCGATGTCGGTGCAGACGCGCTCCACGTCGCCGAGGATGTGGGTCGCGATGATGATCGTGCGGTCGCGGCCGGCGATCTGGCGGATCGACTCGATGATCTGCTTGCGTCCGGAGGGATCGAGCCCCGAGGTCGGCTCATCGAGGATGAGCAACTCGGGGTCGTTCATGAGCGCGGCGGCGATCCCGACGCGTGTGAGCATCCCCGTGGAGAAGCCCTCGAGCCGCTGCGAGGCGGCGCTCGTGAGGTCGACGGCCTGCAGCAGCCGCGCGAGCTGGACCTGCGCGAGGTCGTGCGGCATCCCCAGGATGCTGCCGACGAACTCGAGGTAGCCGATGGGCGTCAGGTGGCGCGGGAAGGTCGGGTTGGTCGGAAGGAATCCGATGCGGCGGCGCAGGTCGGCGCGCTCCGGCGTCATCGTCTCCCCCAGCACCGTGAGGCGTCCGGCGGTCGGTCGCTGCAGCCCCAGCAGGAGCCGGAAGGTGGTCGACTTGCCGGCGCCGTTGGGCCCGACCAGGCCGTAGACCATCCCCTTCTCGACGCGCATGCTGAGCGCGTTCAGCGCGATATAGCGCTTCTGGTAGATCTTGGTGAGGTCCGTCGTCTCCACGACCGCCACGGGCCGCCTCCCGGTTCGCGCCTGAGGTCGCGTGGATCTTAGCAGCGTCCGGCCCGGACCCGATCGGGCGCCCGCAGCCGTGGACACTCGCTACACTTCGGACCATGCAGCGTGTGCTCCTCGTCTCCGACAGCGCCGTTCACGCCGCCGTGGCGGAGGCCGTGCTGCGCGACGAGGGCCTCTTGTTTCGTCACGAGAGCTCGCTTCCGGCCGGGTTGTCGCTCGCGCGGGAGTGGCGCCCGCTGGTGCTGATCCTCGATCTCGCCGTCCCGCTGGAGCGTGATGGCGTGCACGCGGCGCCGGTTGCGGCCGGCCGGAGCGCCGCGCGCGGCGCGCTGCGGACGAGGCTGACGGCGGGAGGCCTGGAGGCGGTGCTGCGCGACCCGGCGATCGGTGGCGCCACCGGGGTGCTCGCCATCGCCGAGCCGGAGCAGCTTGGCGTGCTTCGTCCCGAGACGGAGATCGACGACTTTCTCCTCTCGCCGCTCGACGAAGAGGAGCTGAGGTTGCGCGTGCGGCGGGCCCTGGCGCGTGCCGGGGGGAACGGGGGGAGCGTGCTGCGCCGGGGAGGCGTGGTGCTGGACCTCGAGCGCTACACGGTCACAGTCGACGGCGCGGTCGTCGACCTCACCTACAAGGAGTACGAACTCCTGGCGTTCCTCGCCGGGAGCCCCGGGCGGGCCTTCACGCGCGAGGCGCTGCTCGACCGCGTCTGGGGCTACGACTACTACGGCGGCGCGCGGACCGTCGATGTGCACGTGCGCCGCATTCGCTCGAAGATCGAGGGACGCCGCCAGTACATCGAGACCGTCAGGAACGTCGGCTACCGCTTCGTCGAGCTCTGATCGGCAGCGGGGATTCCGGCGGCCGGAAACATCTCCGAAACAACGGGGTAACGCCCGGGAAACGGCCGTTTCCTATCCTAGAGGGGCCGCGTCCGGGCGGGGTGTGCCTGCCTGCGCCGGCGTGAGGCGATCGCCGGCGACGTGCGCCGGGTCCGAGGGGCAGAAGGAGGAGCGCAGGTGGGCTACGACGAGGTGAAGCAGGTGATGGAGTCGCACGGCGTACGCCGCGTGGAGCTGCGGGTCACGGACCTGTTCGGCCGCTGGCAGCAATTCGCCATCCCGGCGGCGAACTTCACGCCCGAGCTGCTCGCGAACGGCCAGGGCTTCGATGGATCCTCGCTGCGCGGCTTCCAGGAGATTCAGGACTCGGACATGCTGCTCATGCCGGACATCGAGACCGCGGTCTTCGATCCGATGTCCTCCGCCGAGTTCCCGACGCTCGCCGTGATCTGCGACGTGGCCGACCCCATCACCCGGTCGACGTACTCGCGGGACCCGCGGCACATCGCCCAGAAGGCCGAGGAGTACCTGCGCTCGACGGGCATCGCCGACACCGCGTACTTCGGCCCCGAGAGCGAGTTCTTCATCTTCGACGACGTCCGCTACGAGCAGTCGCAGGGCACGGCCTTCTACCACCTGGATTCGGTGGAGGCGCACTGGAACAGCGGTCGCGACGAGGAGCCGAACCTCGGCTACAAGATCCCCGGCAAGGAGGGCTACTCGCCGGTCGCGCCCTTCGACACGCTCGCCGACATCCGCTGGGAGATGCACGAGGCGATGCACGCGGTGGGAATGGAGACCGAGGTCGGCCACCACGAGGTGTCGACGGCCGGCCAGGGAGAGATCGCGACGCGCTACGCGACCCTGACGCGCCGCGGCGACTACAACCAGTGGTACAAGCACATCGTGCGCAACGTGGCGCGCAGCCACGGCAAGGTCGCCACGTTCATGCCGAAGCCGATCTTCGGCGACAACGGCACCGGCATGCACACCCACATGTCGCTGCGCAAGGACGGCGAGCCGATCTTCTACGATGCGAACGGCTACGCCGGGCTCTCCACGCTCGCGCGCCACTACGTGGGCGGACTGCTCCGGCACGCGCCGGCGATACTCGCCTTCGCCGCACCGACGACGAACTCCTACAAGCGCCTGGTGCCCGGGTTCGAGGCGCCGGTGAACCTCGTCTACTCGATGCGCAACCGCTCCGCCGCGGTCCGGATTCCGACCTACGACCTCTCCCCGGGGGCGAAGCGGGTCGAGTTCCGCCCGCCCGACCCCTCGTGCAACGCCTACCTCGCCTTCGCGGCGATGCTGATGGCCGGCCTCGACGGGATCCAGAACCAGATCGAGCCGGGCGACCCCATCGACCGCAACATCTACGAGCTCTCGGGCGAGGAGGCGACCGCCATCCCGAAGGTGCCGGGCTCGCTCCCGGAGGCGATCGCCGCGCTTGAGGCCGATCATGAGTTCCTGCTCGCGGGCGGCGTCTTCACCGCCGACGCCCTCGATCTCTACCTCGACTGGAAGCGGGAGGAGATCGGCGAGCACGGACAGCGGCCGACGCCGTTCGAGTACGAGATGTACTTCCACGTGTAGGCGATTCGCCGCGGAGCGGCGCCGCCGGGCGGCGGGGCGAACCGATGGATGAGTCGAGCTCGCGCCAGCACGTCCTGCAGGCGTGCCGCGACCATGATGTGAAGTTCATCCGCCTGTGGTTCACCGACATCCTCGGGGTGTTGAAATCGGTGGCGATCACGGTGGAGGAGCTCGAGCACGCGCTCGCCGACGGCATCGCCTTCGACGGGTCGTCGATCCGCGGGTTCGCGCGGGCGCGCGAGACGGACATGCTCGCGGTGCCCGATCCGGCGACCTTCCAGCTCCTGCCGTGGCGGCCGCGCGAGCAGGCAGTAGCACGTATGTTCTGTGACATACGTGAGCCCGGCGGGGAGACGTTCCCGGGCGACCCGCGAGCCGTGCTCAAGCGCATACTGGCGCGCGCGGCCTCAGGCGGGCTCACCTTCTACGTCTCGCCGGAGATCGAGTTCTTCTACTTTCGCGACGCGCACGGGACGGAACCCCTCGACCAGGGTGGCTACTTCGACCTCACCGCCTTCGACGCGGCCTCCGACCTCCGGCGTGAGACCGTGCTGATGCTCGAGGAGCTCGGCATCGGCGTGGCCCTCTCGCACCACGAGGTGGCGCCGAGCCAGCACGAGATGGACTTGCGCTACACCGATGCGCTCACGATGGCCGACGCGATCATGACCTACCGGGTGGTGGTGAAGGAGGTGGCGCTACGGCACGGGGTGCACGCGACGTTCATGCCCAAGCCCCTCACCGAGCACAACGGGTCGGGGATGCATCTGCAGCTCTCGCTCTTTCGCGGCGAGCGCAACGCCTTCTACGATCCCGACGACGAGCTGCGCCTCTCGCCGCTCGCCAGACAGTTCGCGGCCGGTCTCCTGACCCACGCGCCGGAGACGCTGCTGGTGACGAACCAGTGGGTCAACTCCTACAAGCGCCTGATGCCGGGCTTCGAGGCTCCGACTCACCAGAGCTGGTCGCCGCATAGCCAGGCGGAGCTGGTGCGCGTGCCGGAGCACCGCCCGGGGCAGGAGCTCTCAACGCGGATCGAGTACCGCGCGCCCGATGCGGCCTGCAATCCCTACCTGGCGCTGGCCGCGGTGCTCGCGGCGGGGCTCGCCGGCATGGACGGATCCTACGAGCTACCGCCTGCGACCGGTGGGGCGGAGGAGTCAGCCGATGCGGCGGCCCTCCCCTCCTCGCTCGGCGAGGCGATCGGCGCGTTTCGGGGCTCGGGTCTGATGCGGGAGACGCTCGGCAACCACGTCTTCGAGACGCTGATCGCGAACAAGCGCGAGGAGTGGGCGCGCTACCGGGTGCAGGTCTCGGAGTACGAACGGGCGCAGTACCTCACGCTGCTGTGAGCGGGACCGCCCGGCGGAGGTCGCGCCGGGCGGCCGCCGCGTCGCCCGCTAGACCCCGGGGTCTAGCAGGAAGGTGCGGACCTCGGTCGTCCAGAGGTCAGGCGCCTGTCCGGCGTTGAAGTTCCCCTGGCTCGGAAGCCGGACCCCGCGCGAGCGCGGGATCGTGGCGAGGAACTTCTCGTGCGAACGCCCGAGCTCGCTGGTCGTCCCGTGGATGACGAGCGTCGGCGCCTGGATGCGAGGCGTGGTCTCCCACATGTCGTGATGGCACATCGCGTAGGGACCGGCCCCCTCCCAGCCCATGTCGCCGTAGGCCGTCTGACCCTCGTTCACGATCAGGTTATTGATGAAGCGCTCGGTGGCGCGCCGCATATCCATCTCCGGCCGGGTTCCGCCGACCTTGTTCCACAGGTCGACGAGGTGGCTCCCGTCGCTCCGGGGCTCGAAGTAGCGGTGAATGCGTTCGTGGACGGCGCGGCGCGAGGGCGTTCCCCAGTTGAAGACCTCCTCCAGCACGAGCTTGTCGACGCGCTCCGGGAACTCGGCGGCCGTGACCGCCGCGATCTCGGAGCCGGTGTGCGTCCCGTAGAGGCTGGTGCGCTCGATGCCGAGCCCGTCGAGCAGCCAGGTGACGGCGCGTCCGAACTCGCGCAGCGTCGTGTAGGGGGGATCCGGCCGGTCGGACTGGCCGTAGCCCATCGTCGACATCGCGATCACCCGGAACTCGTCCGCGAGCAGCGGCGCGATGTCCCGATACGCCATGCACGAGGCGGGCGTGGCGTGGAGCATCACCAGGGGCTCGCCCGTCCCCATCTCGAAGTACTCGATGTTGCCGTCCGGGCACTGCACGAAGCCGCGCCGGAGGACCGCCGTTGCCTGCGTCACCTACCATCCTCCTCTCCCTGCCGGGTGCCGGTGA
>MKWU01003663.1_pt1 | contig 19759 bp, 15 predicted proteins | sample 809101 | NCBI WGS metagenome assembly MKWU01 (sample SAMN05860141, study PRJNA318959) | sponge metagenome | host: Aplysina aerophoba | place: Slovenia: Piran, Adriatic Sea, Gulf of Piran | collected 2013-05-07
GAGAAATGCAGGCTGGTTTTTCCTCCGCCCGCGTGCGGATCATTCAAGCAAGAAACATCCGGATGGGTGTCAACGTAGCTTGATCAAGAGGATGTTTCAGGTCAGCTGTTAAGATGCCGCCAATATCTCTGCCAGCTTGCTCGGCTGAATGTTCCCTCCGCTGAGTACGCACACCACCGGCAGTCCGGCGGTCTTCACTTTTCCGTTCAGCAGAGCCGCCGCGCCCACCGCCCCGCCACCTTCGACGACGAGCTTCTGCTGCTCCGCCAGCAGCTTCACCGCGCCCCTGATCTCGCTCTCGTCCACTGCGGCAACATCGTCCACCAGCCGCCGCACGATCTCGAACGTACGTTTCCCCGGCTGCGCAATCATCAAGGCATCCGCCAGGGTTGGTCCGGGCGTCACCGCCACCGGCTTGCCTGCCTCCAGCGAACGAGCCATCGACCCGTTCGCCGACGGTTGCGCGCCGACCACTCGGCACCCCGGGCGTTTCTCCTTGATTGCCGTTGCGATGCCCGAGATCACACCGCCGCCGCTGATCGGTACGACGACGCAAAAATCCCCTTCGACCTGCTCCAGCAGTTCGAGCCCGATGGTTCCGTCACCCGCTATGGTCTCCTCGGAATCATACGGGTGAATCAACAGACGCCCCGATTCACCCGCGATCCGGTACGTCGTGTCCCAGCGGTCTTTGAAGGTGTTCTCGCACGGAACCACCGTCGCTCCCAACTCCTCTGTGCGCTGCCGTTTGAATCCCGAGGCGCTCTTCATCATCACTACTTGAAGATCGACTCCCAGTCGCCGTGCCGCATACGCGGTCCCCTGCGCGAAGTTCCCCGAGGACGATGTCACGACCCCCTTCGACCGTGCTTGCTCCAGGCGCGTCAGCATGCTGTTCATCGACGGTCGCACCTTGAACGAGCCGGTCGGCTGCTGGGTCTCCAGTTTCAGACGGACGGGGCCTCCGTGTTGCTGTGACAAGATGTCGGAGCGCACGGTCGGTGTGGGAGAAAAGTACTCGCTGAGACGCTCACGCGCCTTCTCGATCTGCCTCAACATGGTTCTCTCGACAAGGGATTCAGGAACGCAGGCGGCTGAAGAGATACGTCCCGCTCAGCCCGAAAATCACGCTGGGCGACCAGGCGGCAATGACCGGACTGAGTTGGCTGTGGCGTCCCAAGCCTTCAAAAAAAGCGTTCAGGGAATAATAGGCGACGGCCAGTCCGATGCACAGCACAACCCCCGTGAACGCTCCTCGGTGCCCCGCCAGCATCGAAAAAGGCGCCGCTAGCACCCCCATGATGAACGCGAACAGGGGAAATGCCAGCTTCTTGTGAAGCTGCACCTGAAACTTGACCGTATCAAAGCCCGCTTGCGTAAGCTCGCCGATGTACGCGCTCAGCTCTCGCCAGTTCATCTGCCGGTACTGCTTCTCTTCCTTGAAGAAGTGGCTCGGCCCCTCTTCGATGTCGGCGAAAGGACGACTTTCGAACTTTTCGTAGCTCTCTACTTGGTCCCCGTCGATCTCGCGAACCCAGCCTTCCTCGAACACCCATGCACTTTGCGTCTTGTCCCAGTGGGCCCGCTGCGCTGCGATGTGGCGGCGCAACTTGAACGTGTCCGGGTCGAGGTCGTAGACGTTCACCCCGGCGAGCACGTTGTTCTCGGAGTCAAAAAAACGATGAAAGAAGATCCTCTCCGACTGCCCGAACGTCCATTGCCGGTTCGGGTTCAGATAGGTCTGCACCGGCCGGCCTTTGATTTCATTGCGAATCCCGTCCTGACGCCGATTCGTCTCCGGCAGATAGCGTTGGTCCATTGCGAACAGAAGTCCGCTCAGTAGCAACGAAACGACAAAGATCGGTGTCGCCAGCCGATACAGGCTGATGCCGCAAGCTTTGAACGCCGTCAGTTCATGATTCTTCGCGAGGATGAAGAATGTAATCAACGTGGCGACCAGAACACCGAGCGGCACGGTTTCATAGATCAGGAACGGCGTCAGGTAATAGATGTACGGGATGAACAGACCGAGCTTGTCGCGTTCGAGCATGTCGCGCAACAGTTCGAAGAAACTGAAGACGAACCATATCAATACAAAGCTGGCCACCATGACGGCGAAGTAGTACAGGAACGTCGAGAGCAGGTAGCGATCCGTGATCGGGAAAAACGGCTGCGAAGAGCTCTCGGCCTCCTCGCCGTTTTCCTCGATACCCTGATCTCTGCCGGTTACCTCGTCCGGCTGCGATCTCCGCGACTGAAGCCACGCGGTCCATCGTCGAAACGGTCGCAGCACGGCTGCGGCGAAGTCGCGGCTCTTGGGTGAGTCCAGGCGCGCCAGCATCAGCAGACCCGCGACGCCGAAGATGACGTTGCCCATCCAGAGAGCGAGTCCCACTGGCAGAATCTCCGCGTTCGCCATCGCCACGCCGCTCAACCAGATCATCCAGTAGATGAAAACGAGCACGATTCCCAACACCACGCCCACCGAGCGGCTCGAACGCTGTGAGCTGATCGCCAGCGGAATACCCACAATCGGGAAAATAAGACAAGTCATTGGAAATGCGAATCGTTGGTGGAGCTCCACGCCGGCCAGAATCGGCTGATCGCTTTCCCGAGCGGCGGCGGCCAACTCCGGTGTGCTCATCTGCTCGAAAGGGCTGCTGCCGGCTGAGGGCGTTGTCGTCTCGAACTCGAGTACTTGATCGATGTCTTCGTACTCGGAAAAATGATATTGGTCCGGGTCGGAAGACTGCTCGTACCGGCTTGCCGACGGCAGATTCAGTTGCACCCGGTTTTGCTCCAGAATCGGAATCGCAAACGCCTGCTCGGCCAGCGTAATCCTCGGGCCGCTGACCGTGGCGTTCAAGCCGCTGAACGATCCTCGCGATTCCGGCGTGCGCATGTCGGCGACAAATACATGCTTCAAGCGGGCGGTATCGGCCGGTAACACTTCACGCACGTACAACACGAAGTCCGGGAAACTCTCGACAAAGATCCTTGGCTGAATCTGTGCTGTGGCCTGCGAGATTTTCAGTCTCTCGCGCATGCTCTGCAACTCGCGTTGCGCCCAGGGGTTCAGATAGTGGGTCGTGAGCGAGCTCGCGGAAGCCCCCAACAAGGCCCACACCGCAATCGGCAGGATCAGACGCCGTCCCGGAATGCCCGCTGCCCGCATGGCTGTGATCTCGCCATCCGTCGCCATCCGTCCGAGACCCACCAGGACGCCGACAAGCACGCCCATCGGAATCGTGAAAACGAGCGTCCGTGGAACCATCAGCAGAAACAGATAGAGTGTCTGGCGTCCTGAGACGTTCGGGCCGATCAGCAGCTCCATCACGCTGCCGATGGTCTGAAGAAAGAGGACGAAAGTGAACAGCAGCGTCCCGATCAGCGTGCTGACGAAGATCTCTCGGAAAACGTAGCGATAAAGGATGTTCACGTACGGGCGGTTCCCGCAACCGCGGTAAGCCCGATTGTAACGAATCGATTTCGCCACAACCGTGATCCTCATGCCGGGAGCGGGGGCTTTCGGGGCTCAGGCTGAGGCCGCGATAAACTGACTAGTCCGGCGCCGGGAAATGCAGGCCAGTGGCGGCGATACGGAAAGATCGGCTTGTTGCAAATTCCTACAACCTGCCTCGCGGTTCTCATGACGGCTGTCTGCTGCTGGCCCCTGACCGCCGTCGCACAGACCTCCTACCAGGGCCAAATCGAGAAACTCCCGGTCAAGGTCGCTCCTCAGCCTATTCCCTTTAGCCACAAGATCCACAGCCGCGCCGGGGTCAAGTGCCTCGATTGCCACTCCGGCGCAACCAGGAGAGAGCGGGCCGGGCTGCCGACGGCCGCTCAATGCATGCTCTGTCACGCAACCGTCGCGAAAGACCGTCCCGCCATCCAGGAACTGTCGTCTCTCGCCGAACGCGGTGGAGAGCTTCGCTGGGTGCGGATCTACCAGGTGCCGGACTTCGTCTTCTTCAGCCACGTCAATCACACCGGGGCCGGCGAACAATGCTCAACCTGCCATGGCGCGGTTCAAGAGCGGGACGTCCTTGCCAGAGAAGTGTCCACGAGCATGATCGTGTGCATGAACTGCCACGCGCAGCGGCAGGTTTCTAACGAATGTTTCCTGTGTCATGACCTGGGACAATAAAGCCCTGCCCTCCGGATTGCTTCAGGCTTCCCGAGCGGCTACCTGGAACGTGCCGAACGCGAAGATGCTGGGAATTTCCAACGGCAGGTCGCCCAGTTCCTCCCTGTAGCTCTGCTCCAGATCGGGGAGGGCGAAGTTTTCAACGGCTTCGAAGCCCTGATCAGCCATCAATGTATTCATCGCTGCAAGCGAGTAATCGCTGACCATAGGCTCTCCCATTCTCGCAACGAAGGATCTCAGATTCTCCCGCATGGTGAGATGTTCGGGTCGAGCGGACTCTATATCAAGCATGTAGTCGAACACCAGGAGTGTTCCGGCGGGCAGGTGTCGAGATATGGAGCGAGCCGTCTCGGCCAGGGAATCGGCTGTGAGATAGTAGACAACCCCCAGCAGTGTCAGGAATGTCGGCCGACCCATTTCGAAACCCGAACCGGCCAGTGCATCCATGGCGGAGATTTTCGTGAGGTCCGCAGGCACGAAATGCAGCCGTGAAGGGATAGTCAGTCCCAACCGATGAATGCGCTCCAACTTCTTGTGTTGCGTCCCGGGATGGTCGATCTCGAAGACATCGATCCGCTCCATCAGGTCGGGCCTGCGGAAAGCGAACGAATCCATGCCGGATCCAATGATGACGTATTGTGTGATACCGTCTTCGACTGCTTGCTCCAGGGCCTGCTCGGCATACCGCGCACGCATTACAACGCACATGGCCGTTGGTGCCATGGGCTTGGTCATGACACGGATGATCCATTCCAACGGGCGAATCCGCAGGACCATGCGCCAGAACGATCCGCACAGGAACTCGGCGTAGGGATCCTCGAAGATTCGTACGGGGTTGCGCTGATGGAGAGCCCGCAGAGCAGCCACGGTTTCCGCGGTCGAGGATTTGCCTTTCCGCACGATCTCCGCTATGGCGTGAACGCTCGACAAGTCCCCATTCTAGACTGCATTTCTCACCACGTGGCAAGGCGAACTGCGCGAGAGGGCCGTAAGGACGAGGCGCACACCGCTTGGCGCGCGCAGGTGTAGCGGCCATATCGCCTCCTTCGCACCTCGAGTCACGAAACATGAGTTACGAAACACGGCCTTTGCGGTTCACCGGCCGTCAGACATTTCTCCTGGAGCGAACCAAGCCCCCGCCAATGGGTTTCCACGAATCACGAATCACGAGACACGAATCACGGCTTTTTATCGCGTGCTTCCGACGTCGGGTGGGGAGATATGCAGGTCAGGCCTTCGCCGGCGCGTTTCCACGGCGGCGCAGCCATTCCACGATGATCATGAAAAGCAACGAGAAGGTAATGAGAAAGGTGGCGACGGCCAGGATTGCCGGGCTGATCTGTTCCCGGATCCCGACCCACATCTGGCGAGGAATGGTGCGCTGGTCCAGGCCGCCCATGAACAGTACCGTGACCACTTCGTCAAACGAGGTGGCGAAAGCGAACAGTGCGCCGGATATGACGCCAGGGGCGATTTGCGGCAGTTGTACGCGTATGAAGGTGCGCAGCGGTCCGGCTCCCAGAGTGGCTGCCGCCCGCTTCAGGTTCGGGTCGAAACCGGCCAGGGTGGCGGTAACCGTGATCACTACGAACGGCGTACCCAGCGCGGTGTGGGCCAGAATCAGTCCCAGGTGCGTTTGAGTCAGCCCCAGATTGGAGTAGAAGAAGAACATGCCGGTTGCCGAAATGATGACCGGAGTGATCATGGGCGAGATCAACAAGCCCATGGCCAGAGAGCGTCGGGGCATGGCGGGGTTGGCCAGTCCCAGCGCCGCCAGGGTGCCCAGAGTGGTTGCCAGCACGGTCGCCGAGATCCCGATGGTCAAGCTGTTGACCATCGCCAACAACCACTGTTCATCTCCGAAAACGCTCCGGTACCAGCGGAGCGAATAGGCTTGAGGGTCCAGTGCCAGCATCCCCTCGGTGAAGGTGAAATACGGTTCCACATTGAAGCTGAGCGGGACGATGACTAGAATCGGCGCGACCAGGAACAGCAGCACGGCCGTGCAGAAAATCAGATAGGAAAGTCGGCCGACGTTCTCCCATCGCCCTCTGATGGTTGCCATTTCAACCCAATTTCATGCGTTCGATTCCGACGACGCGATCGTAGATCAGATAGATCACGAACACGCACAGCAGCAGGATGCCGCTGAGCGCCGCGGCCAGTCCCCAGTTGAGCGATTGTTGCATGTGGTACGCGATCATGTTGGAGATGAGCTGTCCACTTCGTCCGCCCACCAGTTCGGGAGTGATGTAGTACCCGATTGCCAAAATGAATACGAGGAGTGATCCAGCAAACACGCCGGGCTGCGTCTGGGGCCAGTAAACACGCCAGAATGCCCTCGGGAAGCTCGCCCCCAGGGTAGCCGCCGCATTCATGTAGAGCGGCGGAATGGTGCGCATGACCGAATAAAGCGGCAGCACCATGAAGGGTAGTAGTACGTGCGTCATAGCCACCACCGTGCCGGTCATGTTGTAGATCATGGCGATCCGGTTCTCTTCAGCAATCAGTCCGAGCGCCACCAGCGCATCGTTGATCACTCCTCGTGTTTGCAGCAACACGATCCAGGAAGTTGTCCGCACCAGTAACGAAGTCCAGAAGGGAACCAGCACCAACAGCAACAGCAGGTTGGTCCATCGGTGAGGTGCATGCGCGATAAGATAGGCCACGGGATAGCCGAGTAGCAGGCACAGCGCTGTGATGCTCAGGCTCACCGCCAGCGTGCGCCCGAGCAGGGGCATGTAGATGCGCCGCTCGGGTTTTTGCCGGACGATACCGCCGCCAGGGCCGCGATCCAGATCCAGCGCGTGCAGGTAGTGCCTCATCGTGAAACGCTCTCCCGTGCGGCGAATCGCTTGCCAGGTTTGCGCTTTGCCCCAGGCGGGATCCATGTCGATCAGAGTGTCACGCCAGGAATCGCTGCCCGATATCCTGCGCAGCTTGCGCACGCTCTTCATGATTACGCTGCGCATCCCCGGCTGAACGCGGTTGATGCGGGTTACGACCCGTCCTAGATTTCGTGCTTGGCGAGCCCCCAACAACTCACGCACAGCCGCCTCGAACACGGCCTCTCTTGGGATGCTCTTGCCATCCCATTCACTCAACAGGAAGAGGGTTTCGGGCATCGCTCCGGCAACTAGAGGGTCGTAGACGCTACGCACCAGCATGGTCGCCAGTGGAGCGATGAAGGTCACCAGGATGAAGGCCACCAGCGGCAGTACCGGTACTGCCGCCCGCAGCCGAACTGTCTTCAGCGTGCCATCCATGCGCTGAACCGCTCGTTCATTTCGTCCACGTGATCGCTCCACCATTCCCAGTCATTGTGCAGGGCGCGAGTCATGTTCTCGGGAGTGGTCGGCATGTGTGGCTTCATGTCTACGCCTGTCTCGATGTGAGTCGTGATCAATGCTGATCCGGACCGCCGGACCGGACTGTAGGAGATATAGCGGCCAAGTCGTGCCATGGACTCGGATTTCGCCGCAAAGGCAAGGAATCTTCGTGCGGCTTTCAGCCTCGGTGTCCCGTAGATGATGGCCAGTTGCCCCTTGTCCAGGACCTGACCATCCCAAACCACGGTGAAGGGCTGATTCTCCAGTACCTGGGCGTTGAAGATACGGCCGTTGTAGGCCGTGCTCATCACCACCTCACCGTCTGCCAGCATCTGCGGCGGCTGTGCTCCGGCGGTCCACCACACGATGTGTTCCTTGATCGTATCCAGCTTGCGAAAAGCCCGGTCTACGCCCTCCGCCGTGCTGAGCGTGGCATACACTTGGTCCAGAGGCACGCCATCCGCCATCAGCGCAAACTCGAGGTTGACCTGGGGAGTGCGCCGCATCCCGCGGCGCCCCGGGAATCTTTTCATGTCGAAGAAGTCTTCGATCGTGGCAGGTTCGCCGCCGGAGAAGTTCTCCCGGTTGTAGGCAAAGATCGTGGAGTAGAACGTGGTTCCTACGCTGCACTCGGTGAACGTGTCAGGAAGGAAGTCCTGAGCGGCGGGTGTGCCGTCCGGACCCGGTGGGAGATCGCCGGCTTCGATGAATTCCAGCAGTCCTTCGTCACAGGCCAGCACTGCGTCTGCTATTTCCAAATCCACGACGTCCCAGTGGATGTTGCCGGTCTCGACTTGGGCGCGGATCTGAGCTAGGCCGCCGTTGTAGTCCTCCAAGCGAATTTTGATCCCGCTGTTGGCGGTGAAGGGCTCGTGATAGGCCTTCGTGCATGCCCGGGCGTAGGAGCCGCCCCAGGAAACGACGGTCAGCGATTCGGCGCTTGTCGGTGGTTGGCTCCAGATCAGCAGGAAGATCAAGAGGATGACCGGCGGTGTTCGGGGGGCGGCTCCGAGCGGCGTTGCGCGGGATCGAGCGCCGCTCTCACGGCGCATCCGCCCCGCGTTGGGACAAGCAGTCAAAGGGTGACTCCCATCTCCCCAATAGGTTCCAGAGCCCGGCAATCCGTCGGTGTCCAACCAATGCGTACCCGGTCCCCCTCCAACACCGCGCCGTGACCCACAATGTTGGGAATTTTGACGATGAAGTCCGATCTGCCGTGCACGTTCATGCGCAGCCGGAGATGGTCGCCCAGAAAAACGAGGTCCTCGATCTTGGCTTCCAGCTCGTTGCTGTAGACCTGTGGATCGGGAGCGACGCACACTCGCTCCGGACGAATGGCTAGTGTCACCATGTCGCCGGGACGACACGGGGCCACGCGGAACGCCTTGACGATAGCGCCTTCGATCTCCACTTGGCAGAGATCACCTTCAACGGCAGTGACCTTTCCAGGCAGCAGGTTGTTTTCACCGATAAAGCGGGCGACGAATCGGCGTTCCGGTTCTTCGTAGATTGCTTCGGGTGAAGCCACTTGCTCGATGCGCCCTTGTTGAAAGACGGCTACGCGATCCGACATCACCATCGCTTCTTGCTGGTCATGGGTGACATACACGATGGTCACTTTCAGGCTGCGCTGGATGCGTCGGATCTCATATTGCAGTTCCTCCCGCAGGCGGCGATCAAGGGCGCCCAGGGGTTCATCCATCAGAACGAGACTGGGCTCGAATACGAGTGCGCGGGCTATGGCCACTCGCTGTTGCTGACCACCGGAAAGTTCAGCGGGACGCCGCTCCTGCAGTCCGTCTAAACGAACCATTTCCAGGGCCTTTCTTATCCGCTCGCGGCGCTGCTCCGGATTCAGCCCGCGCACCTCCAGAGGAAAAGAGAGGTTCCCGCCCACTGACATATGAGGAAACAGCGCGTAGTTCTGGAAAACCATACCCATGCCGCGCTTGTGAGGTGGCAGATTGTGAACGGAGCGTCCGTCAATGCGGATCGTGCCTGTCGTGGGCATTTCGAAGCCGGCGAGCATCATGAGACACGTGGTCTTACCTGAGCCGGACGGCCCTAGCAGGGTTAGAAATTCCCCCTTCTGCACCCTCAGATTCAGATTCCGCACCACATCCGTCTGCCCGTCGTAGCTTTTGTTGACACCCTCGAATTCTACGTGTGCGTTGCCGTTTGGATTCACCGGATGTTCGTCCTTTGCCTGTCAGTCCTTGATCCGCCGGGTGTCGAGCCGAACCCGACTTTCACCTCATTAGCTCCCTGCGTGGACGGAGCTTGGCAGTGGTATTTCCACTTGGGGAGTAGTGGCTCGATTCCTGTTCTCTGGCCTATACCGTAGGGCAAGAAACCCTTCTGGCAGCAAGCCTACGACAATCCGGAGTCCGGAGCATCAAACTTTACCGGGCATCTCCCGGCGAATAGGCACCTTACAGGCGGTGTTTCAAGTGCCTGCAAGTCTTGAGTTCGCTTTCTTTTGGCGGCAGGTCCACAGCAAAACATGCTTATGCGCATTTTCTCGTTCCATTTTGCCACATCTGCCCTGACCGAATTGCTTCGGAAATCACTTCAGATGGCATGGAGAGCCGGCCTCTGGCGAGCGGTTGCGCCGCTCGAAAAGCGACCGGAGTCAGAAGAAAAACCGAAGGCCAATCTGTGCTTGCAAGGGCCCGACTCCAAGGACCTGCGTGTTGTTGCGGTCGTATCTGCCGTCCGCGCCGCGCAAGCGGCGGAACGAAGGGTTTGGACCTATCGGTTCTCCCGTCGCAGGGTCAAGACCCGGGCAGTAGATCGCGTTGAAGCGCGCGTACTCGACATTATCGAGGTTGAACGCGCTGAACAACTCGACCGACAGTTCCAATCTCGAGCCCTTCGAACTGGCAAATCGACGCATCAGGCGCATATCCAGGTTGCGCATCCCCCGGTTACGGAACACGTTGCGCCCGAAGTATTGGCCCGCTGCCTGCAGCGCTCGGTCGAATGCGAACTTGATCCCCGTTCAAGTCGGTCCCGGCTGCAACGACCCCGCCTGGAACCATCCGCATGCATTGCTTCGGACCAAGCGTTCGAGACCGCTCCCGGCGCCGCTGAAGAGCACTTCCGCTTCAGCAATGGGTCCGCCATCGGGGCTGGTGAGGAAGCCCACGATGCGGCCCAGGTTCGCATCGAACTGAACAGGCAGCACCCCGCCGAACTCGCTGGGCATAAGCAGAGTCAGGAGGATCAGCGCAAGAGCGGAAAACGCTCGACTCGTCGGAGCGTCGCCGCAGGAGAAGGGCAAGGCGCTGATGGATTTGACACAGCCTCTCGCATCAAGTTCAGATAAGTTATGCGGTAACACAAGTGATCGATGCCCACAAAGTTAGTCATGCAAGGTTCACGAGGGGCATTGGATGGCTGGAATTCCGACCTTGAATTGCTCTGCCTTGAGGTCTTGGTCGAGAGCTTGCGTTCAGCCGAAGCCTCTTTTCCCCAGTCGATCTCACTATCTGCCCGGCACAGCGTACTGCAAGCGGACTCCCATGTTCACCCTCTCCTCTCATGCCAGATCCCTGAGCACCCCCATCCTCTCCTCGCCGCTGGGTTGCGGGTCTCCGTCCACTTCAGACGTATTGAACTCTGCGGAGCCAACTCCCCTGGCTCACTACTTACCGGGTTGCGCTGAAGTGACTATTCTTTCAAAATGCTTCTGCCGCCTAATTCTGTCTCGATGAATCTCCACCTGTGGCGGCCTGTGATCTCCCTGTTGCGCACGAACCAGCGCTGGAAGTCGAGTGACTTGGGCTCAAGCTGTCCCCGGAATGGAGCAGCTCGAGGGACTACCCGGACGACTTGGTCGACGATCCGGTAGTCCCTTTTTTGCAGTGTACGATGTAGGGTCAGCTCATGGATTCAGGTAGGTTTGTGGTTGCAGTTGCACTCTTGTCGATCATCGGCTGCTCGCCTGATGAAATACCGCTGGTATCGACCGGTCCTCTTGATGACCTGGAAAAAATTCCGCAGGATGCCACGGCATTTGCGGAAACCGGAGGCTCTCCGATTCTCCAAGTCGATGAGCGTCGGCTTGGGGAGTTTGAAGATTACTGGTACGGTCCATGGGAGAGAACCGAGCCGGAGGTCTGTACTGCTGAGGAGTTCGGTTGGGCTGCAGAATCATTTCCAAAACAGTCGATCTTTGGTCCCAACCTGTTGGAAGTCTCCACCTCCTATGTTGAAGAAGTCACGGCGAACGCCCAACTCAGTCAATATCCCAGTCGAGCGGCCTACGGGATCACAGTCCGAAACACATCGATGCGCGCGCTGCCTTCAACCGACCCGTTCTTCCATGACTTCCGCAAGGCGGGAGAAGGATATCCGTTCGATTACAACCAGAATTCGGCGGTGTGGGCGGGAACGCCTCTGTTCCTGTCGCACATCTCCCGAGACGGACGATTTCTTGCTGCGGAATCACCCTATACCTGCGGCTGGATCGATTCGGGCGACATCGCGTATGTAGACGAGGAGTTCGTCGCGAAGTACCGTTCTGCGAACTTAGCTGCAATACGGCGAGATCGGATACCCATCTCAAGCAACGAGGGGGGCTTCCTGTTCCTGGGCCGGATCGGCATGATTTTGCCTGTGGCTGCAAGAGTCGAATCTGAAGTAAGTCTATTGGTTCCAGTGGCGGACGTAAGCCGTCGCGCGTTGCTGACACGCGTTAGTCTGCTGGACCGGGATGCCGCTCCATTTCCTCTTCCGTTCTCTGAGGATCAACTCGCCCGGTTGATCAATGAAATACTCGGGCAGCCCTATGGATGGGGTGGATTGGGCGGGTATCGCGACTGCTCGTCCACGATCCTGGATGTCTTCCTCCCGTTTGCTTTACCGCTTCCTCGCAATTCGAGGAAACAGGCTGGCGCAGGGAGAAATGTGATTATTGAGAAACTCTCGCTTGCAGAAAAGCGAGAGCGCATTGTATCCACGGCTGTACCCTTCCGCACAATACTTAACCTGAGCGGCCACAACATGCTTTATTTGGGAACGTTTGAAGGTTCTCCCGTGGCGTTTCACACAATTTGGGGACTAAGGACGGAGTCCGCGGATGAGTCGCAGTCCGGCCGATACCTGATCGGCAAGTCGGTCATCACTAGCCTGTCGCCGGGACGTGAGATCAGCAGTTTATCGCGGAGTAGAGGCGATCTCCTGAGTCGTATCAGTTCTTTTACTCTTCTCGGAGAACAATAGAGTCAGGGAGTTGGTGTTCCGCTCGCACCATCTCCAGTCCTCGGTGCGGAGCAACTTCGAGCGATCGCCTGCGTGGCCCAATCACTGAAGCTCACCCGCCAGTGTCTCAAGCGCTCGTTGCAGCTAAGACACTTGGCCAGACCGGCGTTCACGTCATGAGCAAAGGCGCATTGGGCTGGTCCGCACGGTCTGATCGGATTCACCTCAGTCGTATCATCAAGGCCGGATGCCTCACACTGACGGTCATCCACGAAGACGAATATCAAGTTTCCTGGCGAGTTGTTGCCATCGAGTGGCGGAACATGCCGGATCGTGTTGGACTAAGTGTCTAGGGTGGAGGTCGACAGACAGAAAAAGCACCGCTGGTATCTCTATTGAGAAAAACTATGAGTAACAGTATCCTGTTGCAGTGGTGATGCAGCGAGTGGACAAGCCCGCCCAGCTCAAGTGGGCTGTTCAAACCCGGCGCTTAGTATTCCGTCTCCGGTAGAGTTGATGCCTTGCGTTGGCGCCGCCAAGATCTTCACCGATCGTTCCATTAGAGTCACCGGGAACGACATGCCAGCCCCGGCCGCTGTTGAGTCATATAGGACCTTCGTCAGACTATTGAGTCAGAACTACTCCCGCTATCTGCTTGCTGTTTTTCTTGCTTGCTCGATGGCCGGAGCGGACAGCGAGTGGAGGCTTCCGTTTACTCCAGATGAGCACACCGTCGTGCTCTACCATTTCGATGAGGCCGGCGGGAACGTCACGCACGATGCTCTCGGCGACCCGGAACTGACTCTTCGGGCAAAACGGGGGCTATGGGGCGCGCGCGCGGGTTTTGGATCGACTGCGCGCTTTGAACGCCATGCGGACGACCGAAATGTCCTCGTGGGGCCGGTCGACAACGACAAGCTCCACCTGCGCAGCTGTACCAGGGAATGGACGATCGAGGCCTGGGTGCGCTACACAGGTCCCGTCGGAGAGGACGGCGGGGACACCTACGCCAACATCGCCGGCACAGATGATGAAGGATTCAGCCTGCCGATCGGCTTTCGTGGAGGCTGGAACTTTGCCCTCTGGAATCGGCCTACCTTGTCAATAGGGACTACCCCTGTCGCGCGTTTCATTGGCTCTCTGCGCAGGAAAGACCCCAACCATGACACCAGCGGCTTGCTCTTTCCTCATCAACGAGGCGGGGGGTATACCGGCTCCCAACCTGCACACATCACCGATCAGCAATGGCACCATGTGGCTTGGCAGTTTCGCTACCGGGACCAGACACATTTCTTCCATCTCGACGGACAGGTCGTTAGAACGGTCCAGCTTCCATTTCCAGGAGACCAGCAAGGGAAGGTCATCAACGACGCCACAGACGTCGTCGTTCCTTTTGTGGTGGGCGGCTTCATCCATTCCCAAGATCCTCCTTTTTATCCGGAGTTCGGCAACTTCGAAGGCGAGATTGATGAGTTGCGCATCTCGAGCATCATGCGATATCCCGTCGCGCATGAACTGGCCATTGTGAGGGAGACTCCTCCCAAGGCGGGATTGAACCTGCCCTATAAGTTTCAACTGGCAACTGACGAGGCCAAGGGCAAGGTGGCCTGGAAGCTGATCGAAGGTGCTTTGCCGCGAGGGTTGACTCTCGACGCTATACGTGGTGCGATTCAGGGACACCCACAGGAAATCGTCGAAGACCGCAAGGCGACGATCGAAGCTGAGGATTCTTCGGGTAAGACCGATCAACACACTTTCGCGATCACCGTGGCTCCCGGAAAGATCGTGACGGAGTCTCTGCCCCCCTCGTTCTCAGGCTCGGCATATCGAGCGTCTCTGCAAACAATACACGCTGCTGAACCACTGCGGTGGCAGGTCTCAGCGGGCAACCTGCCGGAAGGAATTTCCCTTGATGCACAAACGGGCATCCTGTCGGGAATGCCTTTGAGACAAGAATGGGCGAAGTTTGCTGTTCAACTTACCGATGCGAACGGGCTGCAACTGCGGCAGGCCCTGGTGCTCAAGGTGCTGCCAAAGAAGCTACGAACAATCAAGCCCGATGAGAACACGGTTGTCTTCTATGACTGGCAGGGCCCGAATGGCCGGTTCATCAAAGACCTCATGGGCGATGAAGATCTGACTCTGACTTGGACCAATATGGGTGGCGATCGCCGCATATCGTGGCCGGGTCGCGAAGGCCGCTTTCCGCAGTTTGTCGGGCATGGAGAGCATGGCTTCGTCATAACGGGGAAAGGCAACCCGAAGCTCGACTTGAAGACCTGCACTGAGGCCTGGACGGTCGAGGCCTGGGTGCGGCGCGGTGGACCGTTTCGGGCGTTCGGCGATCGACTACGGGAACATAATCAGCCGTTCGACTACGGTCACATCATGGGTTCATATGACAACACGGAACGCGGCGTGTGGGAACTCTATTTGTCCGACAGCGACTCGCCCGACGGAAGCATGGCTGTGGGGATTCACTTCCTGGGTGCCGAACCGGATCAGGCGTTGATGGATCTGCATCCGTGGAAGCGTCCCGAGGGCGTCGTCGGTGAACTGACCGATGCCGGGATTTCGGATATCGAGTGGCATCACGTGGCGTGGCAATATAACTACGACGATGATTTGCACCAACTGTTCTTGGATGGCAGACTCATCTGGCGGATGAAGAGCCCGGACGGACGGAGATTGATCAACAACCGTCAGCACGACGCCCAGTTCAGTATCACCACGCGTTTGGATGGTTATGCAAAATACGGCGGAGGCTTCAACTATCTGGGCTTTGGGAACTTCTTTGGACAGATCGGTGAAATCCGGATTTCTGATGTCCTGCGGTACGGAAGTACGCCCAAATGAGTAGATCGGCTAGCGGTGACTTGTCCTTACCCGCCGACAGAGGAGATCCGGTGACAAGGGATGTCTAATACCAATTCCATTGGGCTGTGACTCCTTGGATTTTGCCTGAGATGTTGTAGCGTGCATCCGATTGGTTGCTGCCCGCTAGGTCAAGCGCAACGAAAGATTTGCGTATACAATGGTTATCTCTACAGAACGGCTCCGGGAAATTGCGGCGAACCTGGAGGAGGACATCTATTCTCGGAAGCGACATGACCGAAGGCCTACCGGCCATGTCTTCTTCGGACTGAAACAATGAAGCGGTTACGCCTAGCAGCCCGTGTGTTTATTGCGCTTGCGGGAATACTGACCGTTACGGTCCTGACGACGTCGGCGACTCTTCTCTATAACACAGCCTCGGCTTTGCGTGATGAGGCGGAAGCCGCAGCGGTGCATCTGGCGGAGTTGCTTTCCGGGAGCTTCGCGGAAATGGGCGAAATCTCTTTGGCCAACGTTGCGCGCACGTTGGATGCGACGCTTGACGGCCCGATGACGGCGCAAGCGCGCATCGCCGCCCATCTCACGGAAGCTGCTGAAGCCGCGGGGTACAACCCGCCCCGCATCAACAGGATTCTGGATGAAATCACCCAGGAGACGGTGCTCGACGAATTCTGGATCACCGACGAGGAGGGCTTTTCCTATCTCACCAACGTGCGGGACGAAGCTGGCGTTCCGGTGCCCTTCCGTTTCGATCCCGATCCCGCCGTGCAGCCGCAGGCGTCGAAGTTCTACGTTCTACTCGATGCCCCTCTTGACGGCGACGATTTCATCACGCAGCCGGCGCAGGTGCGGGAGATCGACCAGCAGGTTTACAAGTATGTCGGCGTCGGCGGCGTCGACAAGCCGAGGATCGTGCAGGTCGGTAATGCGCTGGCGTTCGGCGAACAGGAGATTCTGACCAACGTCTATGCCTCGCAGCGGGCAGACGTCTCGGCAGTCATTGAGGGCATCCTGGGCCAGCATATGAAGGTGCAAGCCACGATGTTGGATCACTTCGTCTCTGCCGCGGAGGCAGCTGCTTGGACGAAGGAGGACGTCGATCTCCGGTTGAGGCGTATCATCGATTTCACCGCCATTGGCGAGATTCGCGTTACTGACGCGAGCGGAGTTTACGCCATTTATTCCAGCCTCACGCAGGGCAGCACGGCTACGGTCGACCTTCCGCATGCAGAGGATCTCGGTGTGTTGCTGAACGGATCGGAACAGGTCGTGGAGCACCCGACAGCGCCGCACGCCTCTGACGGCAGTGCTTACAAGTACGTTACGGTTGCCAGGAAGAACTCCCCGCGCCTGGTGCAGGTCGGCGTTCCTATCGAAAGCAGTACGGGCAACCTGCTCTATTCCGTGTACCAGAAGGAGGCGGACATCCTGGTCCGCTCCCGGAATCTTCAGGCACTCTGGATCATCAACCTCGAACGTGAGCTGGCGGCGGCCGCGCCACGCCCAGAGTTTCAAACCGGTGACGAAACGGTGGATGTACAACGCATCTTCGAGCAACGCGCCGAAGCCTACATGAAGGATGCAATGGACCAGCAGCGCGTGGTCAGCTCGGCGAGTTTGAGTCTCTTGTCGCCCGATGATCGTGGTATCTGGGTTGCCTCACCGATCGTCAACGCCGGCGGAATCCTGATCGGCGGTCTGGGCATCGCTGTCAGCCTGGACGAGATTGCACTGAAGGTGCAAGGCGAGGCGCGAAACACAGCCCTCATCGCGTTCCTGCTGCTCGGTCTCACCGCCGTTGCAGCACTCTTCGGCACGCGATTGCTGACGCACCCCATCGAAATCATCGCTGATGCCGCCCGGAAGGTGGAGTCGGGGCAGCCACCGGACCGTGGAGCCATGGATTCCGTAACTCGTAGATCGGACGAGATCGGCAGCTTGGCGCGTGTCTTCTCGGACATGACGGTTCAGGTTTTCAATCGCGAGGAGCAGCTCGAGACACTGGTGTCGGAACGAACAAAGGAGCTGCAAACCACCAATCAGCACCTGCGTCTCGCCCAGGAAGCGATCGATCAGGATCTGAAGATGGCAAAGGTCGTGCAAGCTGCGCTGGTGCGGGAAGGGAGCGCCGACTTGGGGACCTTCTCGGCGTACGCGCGGATGACTCCGGCGCAGCAGGTCGGCGGCGATTTCGTCGATATCGCGGAGCCGTCGGACGGGATGTTGTTCCTGGCGGTCGGCGATGTCTCTGGCAAGGGCGTTGCCGCCGCACTCTTCATGGCGGCGTCCCAGGCGGCGGTCAAGTCTGCGTCCGCCGAGCACGCCGCGATCGACGCGATCGCCGAGAAGGCGAACAGCCGGCTGTGCAGCCAGAATCCGATGGGTCTGTTCGTCACCTGCGTGCTCGCCTGGGTCAACCTCAATAACGGCGTGGTGGACTACGTCTGTGCAGGACACGAGCCTGCGTATCTGATAAGTCCCGACGACTCCAGGCGGCCACTCCCGATGACCGGCGGACTGGCGATGGGCCTGATGGAAGACTTCGGCTATGCGAGCAGGCGTGAGATCCTTCAGCCGGGAGAAACCCTGTTTCTGTATACTGATGGACTGACCGATGCGACAAACCGCAAAGGGGAGTTGTTCGGCAAGGAGCGGCTGGAGGGGACACTGAATGGTTCCGCGGAGCGATCACCTGAAGACATCGTGAACCACGTCTGGTCAGAGATCGGGAACTTCTCGGCTGGCACTGCGGCTGCGGACGACATGACCTGTCTCGTGCTTCACCGACGATGAGATTGCGAGGGCCGAGCAGGCTTCTTCACGCTGTGGGCTCCTCCGATTGTTATTGAAAGAAATCGGTTCGTAGCCGCCAAGGATCATCATACTCATGCCCGAGGATTTGCACGTCACACTATCGCCCAGGCTGTCTAAGCTGCATGATCTGTCGGCCATGGTGGAAGAGTTCGGGGACGAGCACGGGCTGCCTGTACCGAAAGTCTTTGTTGTCAACTTGGCGCTGGATGAGCTCATCACGAACGCTGTGACCCACGGCAGCTTCGAGAACGCGTCTGATCCCAAGATAGAGGTTCATCTGAGGGTCGATCATGATACCTTGATCTTGACAATAGAGGACAACGGGTCTATGTTCGATCCGACGATCGACACGGAACCGGACACCGAGTCTTCATTGGATAGACGCGAGGTGGGCGGCCTGGGGCTGCATCTGGTCAAGAGCTTCGCCGACCGCGTTTCCTACGAATTCGTGGGAGGCAAGAACCGTTTGACGTTGGAGCACGATCTCAAGCCGGCATCGGGATAACCGAGACGAAAGCGAGTCCGACCCGAGGAAGAGGTATATCGATGAATATTGAAGTCGCGGAAGAACGAGATAACGGGGTTCTGGTGCTGCTGCCTGTCGGACGTCTTGACAGTGCGAACGCGCGCACGTTCGAATCGATCATCATGGATCACATCGGGAATGGTGAACAACACCTGATCGTCGATTTCAGCCGACTGGCCTTCATCAGCAGTTCCGGCATGCGGGTGCTTCTCATCGCTGCGAAGAGACTCAACGCGAGCAAGGGGAAGCTGGTCCTGTGCGAGATGCAGGACCACATCCATGAAGTCTTCCACATCAGTGGCTTCGATCAGATCATCCCGATCCTTGACTCACGTCAGTCCGCCACGGCCGTGTTCTGATCTTCTGACCAAGCCCCGATGCGTCACTATGCGGCGTCGGGATCGTCGTCTGGCTCCGGCATGAGCACGAACTCCGGATATGCATCGATCCCGAGATCCGCGACATCCTGACCAAGCTGCTCGACCCGCTGCGACACCCGGACCCCGACCGTCATCTCCAGCCCCTTCCACAGCAGAAATGAGGTTCCGAACACAAAAACCCCGATGGCGCCCACGCCAAGCAGTTGAACGCCGATATTGGCGCCGGCAGCGATGCACGTGGCGAGAGTGCCCCACGCGCCGGCGAACAAGTGGGCAGGGACCGCGCCTACCACGTCGTCCACTCTGACCTTCTCCAGCAGCTTCATGCTGGCGGTGCAGATCACGGCGCCGATGGCTCCGATGATGATCGCCCAATGGTGCTCGACGATATCGGGACCGGCGGTCATCGAGACGAGTCCCGCAATGTCCCCGTTCAGCCCGGGGGGCAGGTCGATTCGCCCGAGAATCGGCCGCGACACGGCGATGGCCGCGATGACCCCGGCCGCACCCGCCAAGTTCG